>Ga0316363_10002714_pt1 | contig 13258 bp, 14 predicted proteins | sample Sb_taG_3_FD_200459 | JGI IMG/M metagenome (GOLD analysis project Ga0316363, IMG submission 200459) | Peat soil microbial communities from Weissenstadt, Germany - Sb_50d_a_PC metaG (v2) (version 2) | ecosystem: Environmental > Terrestrial > Soil > Wetlands > Peat | place: Germany: Weissenstadt...
TTTCGACCGGCTCGATCCGGACAAACGCATCGAGGCGCTCACGGCAATGCAGGAGGGCAAGGCCGCATTCGAGAATTTCAATTCGCGCGCCTTCTTCGCCCGCCTGTTGGCGCTGACCATGGAAGGCTTTTTCGGCGATCCGATCTATGGCGGCAACCGCAACAAAGCGTCGTGGCGGATGCTCGGATTCCCCGGCCTGCCGGCGACCTACGCCCATCTCATCGATGAATATCGCGACAAGCGCTACGTCGCCGAGCCGCAATCCATTGCGGACTTCTCGTAAAGGAGGCCGACATGGTGACGCGATTGAAGGACGTCGATGCGGTCACGATCGGGCTGGGTTGGACCGGCGCCATCATGGCGCGCGAACTGACCAAAGCCGGTCTGAACGTCGTCTCTCTGGAAAAGGGCCAGGACCGCATTCCCGGCGAGGATTTCATCCTGCCGCAGGTGCGCGACGAAGTCCGCTACGCGCAACGCCTCGAATTGATGTGGGACAATTCGATCGACACGCTGACGTTCCGCAATTTTGCCAACGAACAGGCGCTGCCGATCCGCCGCATCGGTGCGTTCCTGCCGGGCGAGGGCGTCGGCGGCTCCGGCATCCATTGGGGCGGCCTGCACTGGCGCTTCCTGCCGTCGGATTTCCGCATCCGCAGCGCGCTCACAGAGCGCTATGGCGCGAGCGCGCTGCCCGACGGCATGACCATCCAGGATTGGCCGGTCAGCTATGCCGAGATGGAGCCGTTCTACGACCGCTTTGACAAGATCTGCGGCGTATCCGGAAAAGCCGGCAATCTGCGCGGCAGCAAGGTCGATGGCGGCAACGTGTTTGAAGGCCCGCGCAGCGACCACTATCCGAATGCGCCGATCAAATCGAGCAATGCCGCATTGATGTTCGGCGCGGCGGCCAAAAACCTCGGCTATCATCCGTTCCCGGCGCCGATCGCGATCGCGAGCGCGCCCTATAACAATGCCGAAGGCGTGGCGCTGGGCGCTTGCGAATATTGCGGCTACTGCAACCGCATCGCCTGCGAGACCAACGCCAAGGCGTCGCCGAACTCCACCATCCTGCCGGCGCTGCGGCTTGATCCGAAATTCGAGATCCGCACCCGCTGTTTCGTCACCAAGCTCAACTACGACAAAGATGCCAAGAAAGTCGTCAGCGTGTCCTACACCGACATGCGCACCGGCGAGGAATACGAGCAGCCCGCCGGCATCGTGCTGCTGACGTCTTATGTGTTCGGCAACGTGCAGCACATGCTGCTCGCCGGCATCGGCGAGCCTTACGATCACGCAACCGGCAAGGGTGTCGTCGGCAAGAACTACGCCTATCAGTTCGAAGCCGGCGCCAATGCCTTCTTCGAGGACAAGGAGCTCAATCCGTACTGGGGCTCCGCCGGCATGGGCATGGTCATCGACGATTTCAACGGCGAGACTTTCGATCACGGCGGGCTCGGCTTCTTCGGCGGCGGCTACATCATGGGCAACACCTCAGGCGCGCCGCCGATCGCCGGCCGCACTGTGCCGCACGGCACGCCCGAATGGGGCTCGGAATGGAAGCGCGCCACGGTGAAGTGGTACTACCACGCCGCCCGTTTCAACACCCAAGGCTCGGTCTATGCCAGCCGCGACAACTACATGGACCTCGATCCGACCTACAAGGATGCGCTCGGCCGGCCGCTCATTCGGCTCACCTACAATCCGCCCGACAACGAATTCAAGATGTCGGCTTATCTGCTGCAAAAGCTCGAGGGCGTCATCAAGGCGATGAACCCGACGCACTACGAGATGCATCCGCGGCCGAAGACTTTTACCGTGGTGCCCTATCAATCGACCCACAATACCGGCGGCACCATGATGGGCGCCGATCCGAAATCGAGTGTGGTCAATCGCTACCTGCAGGCCTGGGACGCCCATAACCTGTTCATCCAGGGCGCCTCGGTGTTCCCGCAGCAGCACGGCTACAATCCGACCGGCACGGTGGGCGCGCTGGCCTATTGGTCGGCGAATGCAATTACGACCAAGTACCTGAAAAACCCGGGACCGCTGGTCCACGCTTAGAGCATGATCCCGAAAAGTGGAAACCGGTTTTCGGAAAAGATCATGCTCAAACAGGAAAATCTCTGGGGGGAATAATGCAAAGCAAGAAAACCGGCGCCTCTGGCGCCGCGGCCGCCGTCGTGCTCATGGCCGTCGCCGCAACGCCGGCAGCGGCCGCCGACGCCAATCACGGCAAGGTGGTGTTCCAAACCTGCGCCGCCTGCCACAGCGAAAAGCCGGACGCGATCGGCCCGAGCCTGCGCGGCGTCTACGGCCGCAAATCCGCGTCGCTGCCTGATTTCCGCTATTCCAACGCCATGATGCGCGCCAACCTCACCTGGGACGACGCCAACCTGAAGGCCTACATCAAGGACCCCCAGGCCAAGGTGAAAGGCAACCGCATGCCGTTCGGCGGGCTAAGCAGCGAGGCGGACATCGACGATGTCATCGCTTATCTGAAGGATTACAAGTAGCTAGGCGCCGTTCCTAAAGGCATGCCTGGGTCGACCGGCCGCTGCTTTGGCCATAGAAAAAGCCCCCCGGATCATGTAGACACCGCCGCGGCTGCCTATATCAAGCGCGGTCGGCAGGCGGAAACCATCGAATGCTGAGCGTCATTATCGTCATCCACCTCATGCTGGTCCTCGGCCTGATCGGCGTCGTGCTGTTGCAAAAATCCGAAGGCGGCGGACTGGTCAGCTCGACCAGCGGTTTTATGACCGGACGCGGCACGGCGAACGTTTTGACGCGCACCACGGCATTTCTGGCCGCGGGCTTCTTCGTCACCAGCCTGTTGCTGTCGTGGATCGCGGGCTTCGAACGCAAGCCGACCTCGATCATCCATACCGGCGGCGAGCCGGCGCAGGAAACCCCGGGCGCCCCGCCGGCAGCGCCACCCATCAGTGGCGGCGGCGGCGTTCTCGACCTGCTCAAGAAAGGCCCCGCCGGTAACCCAGCGCCCGCACCGGCCCCGGCCCCGAGCGGACCGCAAGTGCCGCAGTCGCAATAGGCGACTTCGCTACCCATTTAAGGGTGCAATGAGTGGGCGTGCGACGACTTTCGGCATCGCCTGAGGATTTCGGTTGAAGTCTTTACGGCTCAAGCGGTTTTAGTCGTTGGCCCGGGCTGGATTGCGATGCGCGGCAGATATTCCGAAAAATCGCTCGTCGAATCGTATTTCGGGGGTTAAAGGTTAAGTCCCATGGCGCGGTACATTTTTATCACCGGCGGCGTGGTTTCCTCACTTGGCAAGGGTCTCGCTTCTGCAGCGCTCGGCGCGCTGCTGCAGGCGCGCGGTTACAAGGTCCGCCTGCGCAAGCTCGACCCCTACCTCAACGTCGATCCGGGCACCATGTCGCCGTACCAGCACGGCGAGGTTTTCGTCACCGACGACGGCGCCGAGACCGACCTCGACCTCGGCCATTACGAGCGCTTCACCGGCCGGCCGGCGACCCGCAACGACAACATCACCACCGGCCGCATCTACCAGGACATTCTTACCAAGGAGCGGCGCGGCGACTATCTCGGCGCCACCATCCAGGTCATTCCCCACGTCACCAACGCGATCAAGGATTTCATCCGCGACGGCAACGAGGATTTCGACTTCGTGCTGTGCGAGATCGGCGGCACCGTCGGCGACATCGAGGGACTGCCGTATTTCGAAGCCATCCGGCAGATGGGCAACGATCTGCCGCGCGGTCATGCCATCTATATCCACCTGACCTTGATGCCGTTCATTGCCAGCGCGGGGGAGCTGAAAACCAAGCCGACCCAGCACTCGGTGCGCGAACTGCGCGCCATCGGCATCCAGCCCGACATTCTGCTTTGCCGCAGCGACCGGCCGATTCCGGAAAGCGAGCGCAGGAAGCTCGCGCTGTTCTGTAATGTTCGCGAAAGCGCCGTGATCGAGGCGCTCGACGTCGACAATATCTACGCCGTGCCCGAGGCCTATCACGCCGCCGGTCTCGATAACGAGGTGCTCGCCGCCTTCGGTATCGAAAACCCGCCGCCGCCCGACCTTGCCACCTGGCACCTGATCAACGAGCGCATCCGCAATCCGGAAGGCGACGTCACCATCGCCATCGTCGGCAAATATACCGGCATGAAGGACGCCTATAAGTCGCTGATCGAGGCGCTGTCCCACGGCGGCGTCGCCAACAAGGTCAAGGTCAAGCTCGACTGGATCGAGAGCGAGGTGTTCGAGAACGAGGACCCGGCGCCGTTCCTCGAGCATGTCGACGGCATCCTGGTGCCGGGCGGTTTCGGCCTGCGCGGCGCCGAAGGCAAAATCCTCGCCGCCCAGTTCGCCCGCGAGCGCAAGGTGCCGTATTTCGGCATCTGCTTCGGCATGCAGATGGCGGTGATCGAGGCGGCGCGCAATCTGTGCGGCATCGAGCAGGCCAACTCCACCGAATTCGTGCAAACGCCCGAGCCCGTGGTCGGCCTGATGACCGAATGGATGAAGGGCAACGAGCTGCAGAAGCGCGGCTTGGCCGGCGATCTCGGCGGCACCATGCGGCTCGGCGCCTATCCGGCCGTGCTGGCGCGCGGCTCCCGCGTCGCCGACATCTATCACGCCGCCGAGATTTCCGAGCGCCACCGCCACCGCTACGAGGTCAATACCGCCTATAAGGACCGCTTGGCGCAACACGGCATGCGCTTTTCCGGCATGTCGCCCGATGGGCTGTTGCCGGAGATCATCGAATACGACGATCACCCGTGGTTCATCGGCGTGCAATTCCACCCCGAGCTGAAATCGCGGCCGTTCGCGCCGCATCCGTTGTTTGCCTCGTTCATCGAGGCCGCGGTGGAGCAGAGCCGGCTGGTGTAACGGACGCTATTCAAGGTATTGACCGTCGATGAATGGCAGCTTCGCTTTCATAAGTCATTCACATACTGACAAAGCGTTTGCGGAGCTGCTTGCGAAAAGCCTTCGTGAGGCAGATTTAAGTGCCTGGATTGACAATGAAAAAATCCTCGTAGGTGAAACTATTCTCGACGGAATTGGGCATGGGCTCACGACGACCGACGTTTTGATCTTTGTCATCTCGAAAACGTCGCTAAAATCTGAATGGTGCAAACGCGAGCTCGACTTTGTTACACATCGTGAGATCAACGAAAAGCGGATCCTAATCGTTCCTGTCATTATTGATGATACTGCACACGCAGATCTTCCGTGGCATCTGCAGACCCGTAATAGTTTGCGAGTTCAGCCAAACGTGCAGGGAGCAAAATCGGCCGTCGCGTCTGTTCGGCAAGTGCTTATGAGAAGGTTTTCTCAGCTTGAACGCATAGCGGAGAGTCGAAAATTATTTATTCGAGATTCTCAAATCGATCAGATCATTGCAAACGTTGAACTGGGCGATTGGAGGTCCGCTCAACTGGCAGCGATTGAGGTTTTAAAACTTTTCGACGATAACGGGCACAACGCTGCGTTCGAGAAACTGCTTAGTTATTGCGATTCTGAAGACCAGCATTGGTTATGGCGAGCGATACAAACGATCGAGAGTTGCGTATCGCTAGCACCTCGATTAATCAACTATGAGACATTACGAAAGTTGGCGTCTCACAGAAGCTATACGGTTCGTTCGTCGGCAGCATCGATCTGCATGGATTTGGCAAATTTCGCTCCAGACTGCGTCCCTGTCGATATATTGCTTACGCTCTCAGTTTACGATGAGGACTGGTACGTCCAAGCGCCGGCAAATGCAGCTCTAAAGACTCTCGCGCACTCAATGCCTGGGGTCTTGCGTATTTTTTTCTCACGTTTGGACAGCACAAATAAGGACGAATGCGCGCATTCTGCCGCTGCGCTCCGAGACATAGCAAAGAAAGAGCCGGGGCTCCTGGAGCTTGCCGAACTCAAGCAACACTTGGCTCACGTGAAAATGCTGAAATACCGTGAAGCCGCGCAACACCTCCAAATGGCAGTCAATAGCGTTCGTGGTAAAAAGAGATCCAAACAATACAGGTATGGACTATGATTACGACGATCTGGCAGTAGATCACTGGGAATGTTAGTGCCTTTCCATTGAGGTCTCCATTGTTAACCGAGTGAGGACATCCATGATCTACGAACAACGCATCTATACCTGCATCCCCGGCCGGCTGCCGGCGCTGCTCAAGCGGTTCGAGGAGCACACCCTGAAAATCTGGGACAAGCACGGCATCAAGCAGGCGGGCTTCTGGACCGTGTTGATTGGCGATGGCAGCCAGGATCTACACTACATGCTGGTTTGGGATTCGCTCGCCGATCGCGAGGCGAAGTGGGCCACCTTCCAGGCCGATCCGGCCTGGCACAAGGCGCGCGACGAGAGCGAAACGAGTGGCCCGATCATCGCCAATATCAAAAGCTCGTTCTTGCGGCCGACGGCGTTTTCCGCGGTGAAATGAGGCCGGTTGACCCGATCCGCCATGGCCTTCATGGTCGCCCGCGATGACGCCGAAAAATGCCGATCCAAATGCCATCGTTGCCGTAGGCAAGGTACGCTTCGGCAATAAGCTGCCGCTCGCCCTGATCGCGGGGCCGTGCGCGCTGGAAAGCCGGGCGCACGCGTTCGATATGGCGGCCGCGCTGAAAGAGATCACGGCGCGGCTCAACATCGGCTTCGTCTACAAAACCTCGTTCGACAAGGCCAACCGCACCTCGGCGGCGAGCGCGCGCGGGCTTGGCCTCGATAACGCGCTGTCGATCTTTGCCGAGCTGCGCGAAAAGCTCGGCGTGCCGGTGCTCACCGACGTGCACGAGCCGGAGCAATGCGCGGCTGTCGCCGAGGTAGTCGACATTTTGCAAATCCCGGCGTTTCTGTGCCGGCAAACCGATTTGTTGGTGGCGGCGGCAAAGACCGGGCGCGCCGTCAACGTCAAGAAGGGGCAGTTTTTGGCGCCGTGGGACATGGCCAATGTGGTGCAGAAAATTACCGGCGCTGGGAATGCCAACGTGCTGGTCACCGAGCGTGGCGTGTCGTTCGGCTACAACACTTTGGTGTCCGACATGCGCGCGCTGCCGGTGCTGGCCAAGACCGGCGCGCCGGTGATCTTCGATGCCACCCATTCGGTGCAACAGCCGGGCGGGCAGGGCACGGCGTCCGGCGGCGAGCGCGAATACGTGCCGGTGTTGGCGCGCGCCGCGGTCGCGGTCGGTGTCGCCGGCGTCTTCATCGAGACCCACGAGAACCCCGACCGCGCCCCGTCCGACGGCCCAAATATGATTGCGCTCAAGGACATGGAGCCGCTTCTTGCGCGATTGATGCAATTCGATGCCTTGGCAAAAAAGGGATAGCTCCTACCCTTTCCCGTCACCCTGAGGTGGCCGCGAAGCGGCCCTCGAAGGGCGACGGCCCGGGCCGTGCATCCTTCGAGGCTCGCTTCGCTCGCACCTCAGGATGACGGATCATAGTTTTCTCGCAAATAAGAGCCTCGCCATTCCCCCCGTCCTCAAAATTGTCAGCCTGGTGATTTTCGCCTCGACGCTGTTCTCGCGCGCCGTCGATCCGGTGATCCCGAAGATCGCCGCCGATCTCGCGATCGACGTCAAAACCGCGGCGCTATTGTCGAGCGCGTTCACGTTTCCCTACGCCATCATGCAGCCGGCGCTCGGCACCGTCGGCGATTTCTTCGGCAAGACCCGGCTGATGAACATCAGCCTGGCCGCCGTGGTGACGACGACGCTGATCTGCGCCTTCGCCAGCAATTTCACGCTCTTGGTGACCATGCGCGTCATCGCCGGCATGTGCGCCGGCGGCATTTTTCCGGTCGGAGTCGCCATCGTCGGCGATCTCGTGCCGGTGCACTCGCGCCAAGTCGCGATCGGCCGGCTCTTGGCAGTCGGACTGACCGGCAATCTGATCGGCGCCGTGATCTCCGGCGCCATCGGCGATCTGCTCGGCTGGCGCGGCGTGTTCTTCTCCATCGGCGGTTTTGGCGCGATCGTCGCGGTGATCGCGTTTTTCGCCTTTCGGGGCTTGAGCACGCCGAAACCGAGGCCGTTCAATCTCGGCGCCGTGGCGGCGGGATTTCGCAGCGTGTTCGGAGATCCGCGGGCAAAAGTTTGCTTCAGCTCGGTGTTCTTCGAGGGCATCGTCATCCACGGCATGTTTCCCTATGTGGCGCTGTTGCTGCTCGCGAGCGGCGAAACCCATTCCTCCTATGCCGGCCTCATCATCGCCGCGTTCGGTCTCGGCGGAATTATCTTGTCGCTGTCATTGCCGTTTCTGGTGGTGCGGGTGACAGAGCGGCACTTGATGCTCACGGGCGCGGTGTTCGCCGCGATCGCCTTCGGCCTGATCGCGCTGAACATGGCCTGGTACATCCAGGCCGCGGTGTTCGTGCTGTTCGGGCTCGGCTTCTACATGCTGCACAATTGCATCCAGGTGCACGTCACCGATCTATCGCAGACCGCGCGCGGCACCGCGCTGTCGATGCATTCCTCGGCGTTCTTTTCCGGCCAGGCCATCGGGCCGATCTATTACGGCTTTGCCTTCGGCCATCTCGGCATCGCCGTGCCGCCGCTGATCGGCGCCGGCGTGATTTTGGTCATTGGCGTTGTTTGCGCGCGGCTGCTGCGGCATCGGCGGTCCGGGCCCGGCCTTGTGGAAGGGCGCTAAATCCCCCATTATCTCGATGTTTCGGCCTGGGGTGCCGCGCGGAAAAGGCGCGGCTGAGATCAAACCCATCGAACCTGTCTGGGTCATTCCAGCGAAGGGAGCCGCCTCTGACGCAAAAGCTTCCCCATATCGGCAAAAAGCCGCACGTCGCCATCATCGGCGCCGGTGTCGTCGGCCTCGGCATCGCTTGGCGGCTCGCCGGCCGCGCGACGGTCGCGGTGTTCGACCGCGGCCAGGCCGGCGCTGGCGCGAGCCATGCTGCGGCCGGCATGCTGGCGGCGTGTTGCGAGGCGGAGCCTGGCGAGGAGGCGCTGGTCGCGCTCGGTCGCGACAGTCAGGCGCGCTGGCCGGCCTTTGCGGACGAGCTGTTGCGCGCCAGCGGTGTCGACGTCGAATTGCGGCGCGAGGGCACGCTGCTGCTCGCCTTGACCGCGGACGATCAGGCGGAGATCGGCCATCGTTTGGAGTTTCAGCGCCGTCTCGACCTGCCGCTCGAATGGCTGTCGGCCGCAGAAACGCGCAAGCGCGAGCCGCACCTGGCTGGGAAGATCGCCGGTGCGCTGTTCTCGCCGCAGGACCATCAGGTCGACAATCGCAAGCTCGTGCAGGCGCTGCGCATCGCCACTGAGGTTGCCGGCGTGACGATTCACGAGCATCGTCCGGTCAAGGAAATTGCCGTGCAAGGCGGCAAGGCGACCGGCGTCGTGTTCGAAGACGGCACTTCTGAGCGCGCCGACGTCGTGGTGCTTGCCGCCGGCGCGTGGTCGCGCACGATTGCCGGATTGCCGCCCGACCGCCGGCCGCCGGTGCGCCCCGTAAAGGGCCAGATGCTGGCGCTGCGCATGGATGCCAAAGCGCCGTTGCTCGATCACGTTTTGTGGGCGCCGGGCGCTTATCTGGTGCCGCGGCGCGACGGCCGGCTGATCGTCGGCGCCACCGTCGAGGAAAAAGGTTTTGACGACACCATCACCGCCGGCGGCGTGATGGCGCTGCTCGACGCCGCGTGGCGCGCCGTGCCGGCAGTCGAGGAACTGCCGATCGAGGAAATCTGGGTCGGCCATCGGCCCGGCAGCCGCGACGACGCGCCGATCCTCGGCCCGGGTCCCCTCGACGGCTTGTTCTATGCCACCGGCCATCACCGCAACGGCATTTTGTTGGCGCCGGTGACGGCGGACGCCATGGCGCGGCTCATCCTCGACAATGTCGTCGAGCCGGCGATCCGGCCGTTCGGTCTCGAGCGTTTTCTGCCGGCGCGGGCGGCGGAGTAGGGGGCGGCGATGACCCAAGCAAATATCCGCGTCAACGGCGAGAGCGAGCCGTTCGCCGCGCCAAAAACCCTCGAAGCGCTGCTCGCCGAAAAACCCCTCGATACCGGGCAGCGCGGTATCGCGGTCGCGCTCAACGGCGCCGTCGTGCCGCGCGCGGCGTGGCCGGCGACGCCGCTCAATCCCGGCGACAGCGTCGAGATCGTGCGTGCGCGGCAAGGCGGTTAGTGCTCGCATGGTTACGAACGATGCGGCTCGTCATCATCACAAGTTTGTGGCCACGATTGCGGCCCGCGACCCCCTCCTCAATCCTCCCCCTTTCAGGGGGAGGCGGACAAAGCGATTCCTTCGTGCCTCGGTAAAAGAGCTCGGCAGAGTCGGCTTGCTCTTCCTCCCCCTGAAAGGGGGAGGATAGGTGGGGGTCTGCTGACTCGAGGAATAATGACAGCGCATACGAAAAGCACTTAAGGAGTATCCAAGTGTCCGATCCTCTCGTCATTGCCGGCCAAAAATTCTCCTCGCGGCTGTTTCTCGGCAGCGCCGGCTATCCCAATCGCAAGATCATGCTGGACGCGATTGCGGCGAGCGGCACCGAAATGGTCACCGCATCGATCCGGCGCATCAGCCTTGCCGGCGACGACGAAAGCTTGATCGATGTGCTGGCCGGCCGCGTCCGCTTCCTGCCCAATACCGCCGGCTGCCAGACCGCAAAGGACGCCGTGCTCACCGCCGAGTTGGCGCGCGAAGCGCTGGATACCAATTGGGTCAAGCTCGAAGTGATCGGCGACCGCGAATTGCTTTATCCCGACGTCGAGGAATTGGTGCGCGCGACCCAGACTTTGGTGCAGAAGGGTTTTGTCGTGTTGCCGTACTGCACCGAGGACCCGGTGACGTGCCGAAAACTCGCCGATGCCGGCGCCGCAGCGGTGATGCCGATGGGCTCGCCGATCGGCTCGGGGCTGGGCATATCGAACCCGCATCTGATCGAGCTGGTCTGCGCCCGCTCGCCAGTGCCGGTGGTGCTCGATGCCGGCATTGGCACCGCCTCCGACGCCACGCTCGCCATGGAGCTCGGCTGCGCCGCGGTCTTGGTCAACACCGCGGTGTCGAAAGCGCGCGATCCGGTGATGATGGCAAGCTCGATGCGTGCGGCGGTGGAAGCGGGGCGGCTGTCGCGGCTCGCCGGACGTATCGCCAAACGCAGCCACGCCGAGCCGTCGAGCCCGCAATTCGGGCTGGTGGGGAGCTAACTCCAAGCTAAGATCGGCGACATGATTGCGCGCCGCCGCTTCCTTCGCCTTGCCGGTCTCGCCGCCGCGTCGTCTGCTACTTCACGGCGCGCGTCAGCAGATACTTATCCATCCCGCCCGCTGCGTTGGATCGTGCCGTTCCCGGCCGGCGGCAGCACCGATCTCATCGCGCGGCTGATGGGCGAGTGGCTTGCGGCGCGGCTCGGCCAGCCGGTCGTCATCGAGAACAAGCCGGGCGGCGGCACCAATATCGCCGTGCAGGCGGTCGTCAATGCGCCGGCCGACGGCTACACGCTGCTGTTTGCGGTGGCGACGAATGTGATCAATCCGTCGCTCTACAAATCGCTGCCGTTCGACTTTCAGCGCGACATTGCGCCGGTGGCGGGGCTTGCCGAATTGCCGCTGGTGTTTGATGTCACCCCGGCACTGCCGACCAACACCGTGCCGGAGTTCATCGCTTACGCCAAGGCCAATCCCGGCAAGATCAATTTTGCCTCGTTCGGCGCGCGCACCATCAGTCACCTTGCGATCGAGTTGTTCAAGATTTCGGCCGGGATCGACGTGGTGCACGTGCCCTATCAGGGCGGCGCGCCGATGCTGACCGATCTGTTGAGCGGCCGCATCCAGGCCGGCATCGACGCCTTGCCGAACTCGCTGCCGCACATCAAGTCGGGCGGCGTCCGCGCGCTGGCGGTGCTGTCGGCGAAGCGCACACCGGCGCTGCCGCATGTGCCGACCATGGGCGAGACGATTGCCGGCTTCCAGGTCACGCCATGGACGGCGGTCGGCGTTCCAAGCGGCACGCCGAACGCGATCGTCGAGCGGCTCAACCGCGAGATCAATGCGGGCCTCGCCGATCCCGGCATCCGCTCGCGCATGGCCGAAGTCGGCGGCGTGCCGCTTCTCTACTCGCCCGCCGAACTGCGCGCGCTCTTCGCGCGCGATGCCGCGAAGTGGGCGAGGGTGGTGGAGCAGGCGGGGATCAAGCCGGAGTAGGCGCAGCCACAGACAGACTCTCGGCGACGCTGCGCAATCGCTTGTCACGTGTCCACAAGCTTGCACCAGCCGTCAGCCGCGTGGCCGCAAGAAGATGCGCATCGACATAATCGATACCGAATCCGAACAGCCGATCACGATCGATGAGACTTAACACCTCATCATCTGATGCGACGATGGCCTGCGGCATGCGAAGCAGCGTATTCAGGATCAGACCACGTGGCTCCAGATGGCCTAGCGCGAGTTCGCCAATCACGAAGGGATGTACGAGAATCTCCCCGGCATCGAGTTGCCGTACAAGGGCTAGGTTGCGCTTGCGCAGATGGTCGACCCAGACTGAGGTATCGACCAAGATCACCGCGACGGCCGCCGTCGTCGCGGTACCGCCAATCGGGGCTGGCTGCCTCCGAGGCGCGCCATGCGGCGAGCGGCTTCGCGCTCGATCAGCGCCTTGAGGGCCTCTCGGATCAGGGCTGATTTCTCTTTCACGCCGGTAAATGCCTGCGCTTGGGTCACGAGCTCATCATCCAGCGCTAAAGTCGTCCGCATCTGCAATCTCCAAGGTTAGGCACGAATTTATCATCGTTTGATGTCGAATTCAATGCCATACGGGATGCACATCACGCCAGCATTTCACGCACCAGCGGCATCACCTTGGTGCCGTAAAGCTCGATGCTGCGCATCAGTTTGTCGTGGGGCAGCGTGCCGGAGGAGTACTTCATGTCGAAGCGCGCAATGCCGAGCGCCCTTGCGGTGGCGGCGATACGGCGCGCCACCGTTTCCGGCGCACCGACATAGAGCGAGCCGCCATCGGCTTCCTGGTCGAAATGCGCCCGCGTCACCGGCGGCCAGCCGCGCTCGGCGCCGATGCGGTCGCGCATGCCCTTGTGGTGCGGCCAAAGCTCTTCGCGGGCCTGCGCGTCGGTGTCGGCGACATAGCCGTGGGAATGCAGGCCGATGGGTTTTGGCGGGCGGCCGAGCTGCGCATAGGCGCGCTTGTAGAGGTCGATGAACGGCATGAAACGCCGCGGCTCGCCGCCGATGATAGCCAGCATTAACGGCAGGTCATAACGCGCGGCGCGGACAACGGATTCCGGGC
>Ga0316363_10002716_pt1 | contig 13251 bp, 10 predicted proteins | sample Sb_taG_3_FD_200459 | JGI IMG/M metagenome (GOLD analysis project Ga0316363, IMG submission 200459) | Peat soil microbial communities from Weissenstadt, Germany - Sb_50d_a_PC metaG (v2) (version 2) | ecosystem: Environmental > Terrestrial > Soil > Wetlands > Peat | place: Germany: Weissenstadt...
TGCTGTCGCTCATTCAGGTGCGGAAACAACGTGTCGAATTTATGCTGAAGTTTTTCTGTTGTGCTCATGCTGGCAGTATAGCACAGCGGGCGTTGTGTGTAAGTGTTATTTTTTTACGGGCCCTTACTCGTGTGGTTGCACGACCAGAGGATCAGGTCGTAAGTCTTGGTGATCACGATCAATTCCTGGTCTTTTTTCATTGACTTCTTCAAGAGCAATGATATAATGCGATGAAAACGTTGGTTCCCTTGCACTGTGTCTTCGGCGACCCGATTCACCATGCCCGAAACCCAGTTTCCATCAGTGATTCAACGCATAATTGACTGCCAAATTGGTAGTAGCATCCGCTTTTTCGGTTCCGACCCGGCTGCGCCGGGTAGCAGTTTTCGGAAACGCAAGCGAATTATCACATGTTCATTGAAAAATCAAAAAGCGGAAGTGGTAAAGGAGTAAAGTGAATCAGTGGTAAGTCCTGGAGGGGCGGAAGCCGCTGAAGGCGTCACGGTTCGCCGGGGCGATCCAGTCACGGTTCGCCGAGCGGACGAACACCGGAGGATTGTAGAACGTCCCGCCCCGGAGCAGACGAGGGTTAAGTGTATCAATGAATTCTTGTATGTTTATATCATCGGTCGTGTTAAGACGCCCGTATCGATCCTGGACCCACTCGAACACGTTGCCCAGCATGTCGAACAACCCCGACTCATTGGGTATCAGGCTCCCGCCCGGCCAGGCGTGTTCCCGGCTGTTGGCCTGATACCAGGCATACTTGGCGAGCAGGTCGGTCGAGACGCCGTAATAGCGGCTCGTGATCGTACCTGAACGGCAGGCGTATTCCCACTCCGCCTCGGTGGGCAGACGATAGCCAGTGCGCTTCAAGACATCGGCGGGGATGGTCATACCTGCGTCATACGCCCCGCCCTGGTTGGGAGCGTAGCACCACTGGTTCTTCGGCAACCCCTCCTGCTCACTCAGCCAGTTGCAGTAGGCGGCGGCTCCGAACCAGGTGACGCCGATCATCGGTCCCGCCCCTTTGGGGCTGTAGCGGGCCAGTTCGCTCGGGGCGACCCCGAACTGGGGATTGGTCTTCACGAAGCGTTGATACTGCTCGACCGTCACCTCCCGGTCGGCGATGGCGAAGCGACGGGGAATGACGACCCGGTGGGGCGTCTCGTTCCCGGCGATACGATCCGTCTCGGTCGGCGGCGATCCCATGCGGAACTCGACCGGCCCCTCGATCACGGCGTAGGTCTGTCCCTGCCCGTTGACGTACCACCGCCGCTCGCCCCAGTCCTTGAGCTTCATCAACTCGGCATCCAGTTCCTTGAGCTTCTCCTGCTGCTTCCATTGCCGCAGGGTCCATTCCGCCGCACCGTGGATGCCGCTGTCGGGGTCATTGCGATAGAGGTCGAGCAGCTTGCCGGTCAGCGGCTCCCGCTCGCCGGGAGACAACCCCTCCGTGCCGTACGTCCCCAGCGCCAGGATCAACGTCCGCCGCTGCGAGGTCTCGGGATGGAACAGAACCGCATCCATGAACTGCTGATCCTGAGCGGGGGTCGGCTTGGCGGTTGGCGGGATGCGGTCGAGTTCGGAGGCAAAGACTCGGGGATCGGCTCCCAGGGCGCTGAGCCAGTTGACGAGGTAGCTCCTCAACCGGGGGTCGGTACTGTGCCGCAGCAAGGGCCAGACTTCCTCAGCTTTGTCCATGCGAACCAAGGCGACCCCCGCCCGAGCTTGACGTTCCGCCAGTTGGTCTTTGGTCTCTTCCGTGATCACCGGGCGCTGCCAGACCGAGGCGGCGATCGGGAGTCCACCTGGGGAAGTCCGGGCGACCGAGAGGGTGACCATGCGATAGCCCTGTGCCACAAGTTCCCGGCACTGCTGGAGCTGAGCAGCGGTATCGAGACCAAAGAGGGGACTCGCCTCGAACCGGAAATCGCCCGCCCAGACGGCGGCGTAGGAGCGGTCCAGGTGCCCTGCCTTCATGATGTCGGCAAACGCCGGGAGTTCCCGCAGGGGATCGAGGTCGGCGTCCTCCTGCATGTGCTTGTAGTCGGAGTAGCCGTTCTGGATCGCCGTCTGGAGCAGGTGGATGGCTCGCTCCGCACGGTCACGACCTTTTGCCGGGTCTTTCTTGGCGAGCGGCTGCGAGGCCAGGGCGTAGGCACAGGCGGCATCGTAGTGCAATCGAGCGTCCTGCGGCTGTTTCTGGAGTGCGGCGTCCAGCTTCTCGAATGCCCTGTCGGTTACCTCACCCAGTTCCGCTGCCACGATGACCGCCAGGGAGAGCTTCTGGCTCTCGGGGGAGTTTCCCTTCTGGTGCCGCTCCAGATCCGCCCTCGCCTGGTCCTTGTGACCCAGCCGGGCGTGGGCGATGGCACGGTACTGATAGGCGACGGCGACCAGCGGTGCCTTCTCGATCAGGACGTTGAGGTCATCGATGGCTTTCTGGTTCTCGCCAAGCTGGAAGTAAGCAGACGCCCGACCGAACCGAGGGTAGAGATCATCCGGCTTCGCCTTGAGGGCGGCCTCCGCCACTTGCAGAGCCGAGGCGGCACGCTCCTTGGTGCTGGGCGGCGGAGGTGCCGCCGTGAGATCAAGGTCGATCAGGGAGCCAGACTGCTGAGCGACGACGCCGGGGAGGTCCGCTTCCGACAGACCGTTCTGTAACGAAGCCGTGTCGGAGGTTCCCGTCGCAGTCTTGTGCCAGACGCCGGAGTAGCTCAACTTGTCATCCGCTTGCCGCCAGGCATGCAACGTCAGGGGGACCAGCCCGGCGTTCTTCAGTTGTTCCTGGAGCTTCGTGAGTTCGGCGACGGATGACGCCAGGACCATGCGGACATCGTCATCTGGTCGGGTTCTCAGCGCCCACAGGGCGGTGAAGCGGGAGGTGGGCTTGCCTTCATCACCACTCGCAGCCAGGTATCCGGCGACATCGACCGAGAGATATCCCTCCTTGCGGTTCCGCTCGTCGGTCTGGCGGACATTTTCGGCGGACTGATCGTGAGCCATTCGCCAAGGACGCCCGTCACAGGTCCAGACCGCCGCAACCCGGAGAGTTTTGCCCTCGGCGTAGGGGCGGAACCGGGTGGGACGATAGCCCGAGGGGCGGAGAGCCTCGGCGAACTCGACGAACTCTTCCAGCGGCATCATCTGACAAAAGGCGAAGCGCTCGGCGAGCATCCCCTGAGCCGATTCGATCTTGCCGGTGAGCATGGAGTCCGGCGTGGTCCAGGATGGATCGAGGGGAGGATCATTCCACGAATACGTTGCTTTCTTCGATATCTCCGCCTGGAACAGCGGCAATACCTGTTCTGCACTCTTCTCGACGACCGGGAACAGGCTCTGATACGCCTTCGGGCCGGAAGCCATGAGAAGTTCGGCAAGCCGGTCGGGATCGTCGCTGGCGTAGTCGGTCAGGATGTTCGTCACCTGCGTCAGTTCGGATTCGGAAAGTTTCCTATCCCGAAAGATCGTAGCGAGCGGGGCCGTCAGCTTACTACGCACGTCAGTCAAGTATTCGAGCCAATCTCCGAGATAAATAGAATTTACAGATACGAGCGCCCGAGACACTTTGCCGCCCGCTGATTCCCACCTGGCGTTATCTGGGTCGTAGCTTGCCAGGGCGCTGGCGGCTGGAAGTAAACCGGCATCACCCGGTTTCGCTGTCTCCAGCACGGTCCAGAGCTTCGGAGTCAAGGTGGAACGGTGGGTTTGCAGGGCATCACGTAGCACTCGAAGTTCGCTTGGTGAGTCTTTGATTTTGATCAGGCGGTTGAACAGATAATCAACCTGGGTGGCATCAACGGGGAGAAGGGCAAGGCTGGCATGAAGTTTCTGGCGTGAATCATCCAACCTTTCTTCCAATTCGCTCCTCAGCGAAGAATCGACCCACGGACGGTAATCTCGCATCGCCCCAACAATGTCAGGGACTTGAGGTGTGTCAGCGTCCAGGAGTCGCTGGACCAAATCGGCTGCCTGGGTGACTCGCTGATTCTCAATGACCCGGTTACGAACGGCGATCCCGGCAAGAACCCCAGCAGTCAGGAGAGCAAAGGTCAGGACACCTCGAACCCCATGCACACGCCCCGCCCGTCTCATCATCCTGCGTTGCGGTTCTGACCAGTCTTTCTTTCTCGTCAGCAAGCTGATGTTTGCCCACTCCAGCAACGACGGCAGTTGCCGGTTCTCGTTCTTGGCGGCCCAAATCGCAGACCGATCGGCCAGTTGAAGCTCGGCTCGGCCCCGGCGTGTCTCCCGCTGCTTGCGGGTCAGCCACTCCCGGATCGACGGGACCAGGTAATCGTGGGTCAGTTGGTAGAAGCGCCCGTGCGAAGGTTCCTCCACTCCTCCCTCCTCAGCCCCCAATCCCTGGGGGTCAGTCGGTGTGATCAGGTGGGTTTTCTCGTCGAGGATACGAACGAGCGCTTGGAAGTCGTCGGGACGGTCGGCGTACCCTGAGACCTCGATCAAATCTCGGTTCAACCGCATCCTCCCTTTGATCGTCGAGCCCGGTTCGGGCAGCAATGCGTTCAACACCGAACGGACGGCTTTCTGGTGATAGCGGTTCTCGGCGGGTGCTTTGTCTGCCGAGAACGTCTCCTCCATGAACAGGACGCCAACCCCTTCGACCCCTCCCGCTTTCTTCAGGGTCTTCAAGTCCCAAGGCTTTCCCTGGAATAACTCACAGAACAAGGCAATCCTGACGCAGATTACCCGGTCGTCTTGCGCCAACCCCGAGACCGCATCGTCGAGGAACTGAGCCCTCTCGGTCGGCTCCACGGGGGAGTTCTCCCACACCCCGTATGCGTCTGCGAACAGGCCCAGGACTTTCCGGGCGTGGCGCATGTCGAAGAGATCGACGAGGGCGGCGTTCTCTCCCTCAGAGATACGAACGCCGATGTCCTTCATCAGGCGGTTGGTTCCCAGCCAGAAATCGTCCCTGATCATGACGATGCACTGGATTTTGGCCCCGTCGCACAACCGCAGGGCGAGAGCCAGACCCGACTTCTCTTCCTCCGTCTTGGCGTGAAGCCACTGCTCGAACTGATCGATCACGATCAGTGTCTTCCTCCCGGTCGCCTCGGTTTCTCTCCGCAACGTGATGAAGGTGTCGATCAGGTTAAGGTCGCTTCCAAGGCCAGGGAAGGCTCCCCGCAACCCCTTGAGCAAGCGGGTTTCAGTGTCGTCCGCTGTGGCTTCGACGAAGACGGGAAGGATCGTGTCCGAGAGCCGGGGCAGAAGGCCCGCCTTGACGAGCGATGACTTGCCGCACCCGCTTGGGCCGTAGATCAGGCCGACCGAGAACGTCCTGTCGGGGTTCCTCTCCTCGATCCTCGTCTTCCAGAATCGTAGGCTGGTCGGTAGACCGTCATGTCCACGGGGGCCGGGCAGGAGTTCCAGGAAGAAGTCGGAGTCCTCGGTCTGGAACGAACAGAGCCCTCTGGGCACGATCCTTATCGGGCCGTCGCCCTGGGCGGACACACGTGCGAGCCTTCGGATCTCAGGGTTTCGCAGGATGATCGGGACAATGTGCTCCTGGAGGCTTCGCAGGTCAATGGCGATGCACCCGAATTTGAACGCCTTATCGAAGTCCCGACCCGCTCCCAGGGCGTCATAGAAGCCCTCCGAGAACTTGATCGACGCTTCGTCGCCGATATCCTGGCTCATACCGACGACGATCTCGATGTGTCGGCTGATGACCTTCGCCTGGACTTCGGAGAAACAGGCGTTGAGAATGACACAACGAACGTGATCCTTACATAGCTCGAAAAGCCCTGCCAACGAATCACCAGAGATGACCAGCAGTCGGCCCTGACTATCGACGAAAGCTAACCCTTGAGAGCCGCCACCGTGTCCGGAAAAATGGACAACCTCGGGTTCGTGATCCAACAACGCCCGCCGCAGGTCGTCGTCGGTGACGGCCCATTTCTGGATGATCTTGAACTGCTCTCGTCTCTTGGCCCTCTCCAGCGCAAGCTCGATGCGTCGTATCTCTTCATCCAAACGCCGACGCTCCGTCCCGCTCGGGTTCGCCGCCAGGAAGAGGATCTTGACGATTTGAGGATGGCTGTTCATTGAAACCTGACCTACGGATTGGACCCGTGTTGAGAGTCCTCTCGATCCGGCGAGGAACAGAATAACCCTAAGTCTAGCGTTTCACGGTGGTTTGGTTTAGGATAATTTCGCCAGAAAAGCGACAAGGCAAGCTTGAAAACCGGGAACATCTAGAGTGCGCACGATCCTCATCTTGGCGTCCAACCCAAGAACTACCAAGCGTCTTCGGCTCGACGAGGAGGTCAAAAAGATCGAGCAAGGGCTCGAACGCTCGAAAAAACGTGATCAGTTCAAGCTTGTCGTCAAGTGGGCTGTGACCGACGACGAGTTGAGACGGGCGATGCTCGACAACGAACCGGAGATCGTCCATTTCTCCGGTCATGGCGTAGGGTCGGGTCAGGGCGGTTCGGGACGGGACTTTGTTGCCGACCAGGAGGACGAGTCGGGTGGGCTCGTCTTCGAGGACGACAGCGGTCAAGTCCAACTGATCTCGGGTGAGTCCCTGTCCCGACTGTTCGAGCTTTGTTCTGACACCGTGAAGTGCGTCGTCCTGAATGCCTGCTACTCAGAGGCCCAGGCTGACGCCATCGCCGAGCACATCGACTATGTGGTCGGGATGAAGGAAGCGATCGGGGACGAGGCGGCAATCAAGTTTGCCGTTGGCTTCTACGACGCCTTGGAAGCAGGGCGTAACTTCGAGACCGCTTACAAGTTTGGGTGCAGCGCCATCGACCTGAAGGGCATCCCCGAGTACCTGACGCCGGTCTTGAAGAAGAGGTCCATTTCGGTAGCGGCACCCAACCCACCATCCTTGGCGAGTCCGCCTAATGACCCTTCCGCTGGGCTTCCATCGCCTCAGTCTGGCCTTCATTCACCCTCCGTTCCGGGGTCTGGCACTTCGACCGCTCAAGACGGCGATCCTGGGAACATTGATTCTGCGGCGGGCACCTCTTCACCGACCTCGGCTACGGCTAAGATAACCGTGCCAATCCGCCTATTTTACTCGTACTCACACAAGGACGAAACTCTCCGTGACGAACTGGAAGAAGCCTTGACCCTCCTAGAACGGCAGGGCCTCATCTCCGAATGGCACGACCGCAAGATCGGGGCGGGCGAGGAGTGGAAGGGGGCGATCGACCAGAACCTCGAAGAGGCCCAGGTCATCCTGTTGCTGGTCAGCTCATCGTTCCTGGCCTCGGACTACTGCTGGGATGTCGAGACGAAACGGGCGATCGAGCGGCACGACCAAGGCGTGGCAAAGGTCATCCCGGTCATACTGAGACCCTGCGACTGGCACGGGGCACCGTTCGGTCAGCTTCAGGCGTTGCCCAAGGACGCAAAGGCGGTCACGACCTGGACGAACAAGGACGAGGCGTGGACCGACGTGGCGGTGGGAATCCGGCGGGCGGTGGAGGCGATGGCCGCAAACCCTCGTTGAGCCCGGCTTCCCCTGGCTCAGGGAAGCCGGGCTCAACGTCAGAGCCGATCGGTCAACCAGGAGATGTTCCGCAGGGGGTTGCACTAGAAGGGGGAATTTCCGGTCAGAATGACGGCTATCAAGTCGTTCTCCTGATCCACGGGATCAGGACCGAGGCAGACTGGGGACCAATGGTTCGGTCGAAGCTCGAAGTCCCCGGCCAGATCGAGGTGATCCCGATCAGGTACGGGTACTTCGACGCCTTCCGCTTCTGGTTCCCGTTCTGGACCAGGAACAAGCCGATAGAGCGAGTCTACGAGCAGATCCGGGTGGCCTTGCAGAAGTACAGGAGGAGCCATCCCGACGCCAAGCTCTCCATCATCGCCCACAGTTTCGGGACGTACATCATCGGAGAAATCCTGAAGAGAGGGTTTGATCTTCAGATCGACCGCCTGCTCCTGTGCGGCTCCGTGCTTCCGCAGGGCTTCCTTTGGCACCAATATCAAGGGCGGTTCGCCGACGACAAGGTGGTCAACGAGTGCGGCAAGGCCGACATCTGGCCGGTCCTGGCACAGTCGGCGAGTTGGGGCTACGGGGCATCGGGGACACACGGCTTCGGGGCGGTCCTGGTCAAGGACCGCTTCCATGCGGGCGGGCACGGGCAGTACTTCGATCCAGGGTTCGTGGAGAAGTATTGGGAGCCGTTCATCAGGCGGGGCGAATACCGAGGGACAGACTTCGAGGTGAAAATGCCGCCGACACCTTGGTGGATCTCATTGCTCGGGATCTTGCCGCTTCAATGGATGATCGTTGCCCTCATCGTCCTTGCGTTAGCCCTTGCTACATGGCTTATTCATGGGATGAACGTCACACCTTTCCAGTCGAGGTCGAACACAGAAAGCAGCGCATACTCGCTCAAGCAACCACTGATGCCGTAGTTAGCCGACGACATCGACATTGCCTCGGCGTCCTTCATAGATTACGAAGGCGATGCCCGTGCGCCTCGACTCGATCTCAAGTTAACTAATATGGGGGCACGTCCAGCCTTCATCACGCAGGTCAAGGTCAACGTCAAGCGAACCTGGCGTCTGAGGGACTTGCCGCAGGTCCCAGGCGTGATCGTGCCTCCTGGACACAACTATGTCGTCAAGCTGAAGCCGAGAGAGGGACCATACCAGGAGACCAAGGGGCTGTCGGAAGGGCTTGGGAAAGACGAATTCGGCAGATTCAGCTTGCAGTTCGAGGAAGATCCCTGGGCCGCAAGTAACACGATATACCTCGCTCAAGTCGAACTCATAGCCAACAGCGACGAGGCGACCTACAAGACCAAGGACTTGCTGTTCCTGATCACGATGCGAGGCTGTTCGTTCCCCAGCGAGCAGCAACTCCAGGAGATAATCGCTGGTGCCAAATCATTGTCCCAGAACGTGGACATGGCGGCGATCAACGAAGCATTGACCGAGAACAAGCGGATCATTCTGGAGGCGGATAAGATCCAAGCAGTAAAGAATACCGCCCTCCTCAAGCTCATCGAATCTGCGAAGGCATCTCCGCTAGGCCAGCCCTGAACCCATGCAACCCACTCCTCAATTGTCGGGCAGGATCAAGTCCACTTTGACCGCTACGATGTCTTGGAGTTGATCCGCTCCGGTGGGTCGGGTCGGAATAAATCCTCCCGGTGGTCACTTGGATACCCGCCCTTCTCACGTTCTCTCCCTTCACGTGCCGATCGATCTTGTCGACCGGCGATGGGAAGGATGGAATGGTGCCGTCCACCTGACGATACCGACTCTGGTCACCAGACCGCCTACGGCTCGCCGCCATGGCGTTCCTCCCGGTTTGCCGCTTCTGCCCCCTCGCTCTTCACGGGCTTCGCATGACCTGCCGCATGGTCGATCAAGCTCACGACTCGGGTTAGACTGGAACGAGACCATCGTGACGGTTGTTTCGAGGTTCCGCCATGCCCGTGACCCACGTGAATCGCTATCGGGACACGTACTACCTCCACGTCGGCAGGACCAAGACTGGCAAGCCGAGGTACTGGTTCTCCACCAAAGCCGATGGCGATCTCGTCGATGCGATCCCCGAAGGCTACGAGGTCTATGAGAACCCGGACGCTCGGGTCTACCTCCGCAAGAAGCCGCCGCAGATCGTGACCCCGGAAGAGGTCACCGTGGTCGAGGAAGGCGTGCAAAGATTCGCACCAGACCAGAACTGCCTCGTCGATGTCCGCAAGGAAGACATCATCGTCTACCATTCAAAGCGGGGCAACATGTACCAGAAAATGCTGCGGTTCACACTGCATGACAAGAAGGACCGGTCCTTCCGAGTCCAGCGTTGGTGTTTCAAGGGGTCGATCGACGACTGGATCGATCTATGGGCGTCAGGGAGTGTCGGGGAATTGCCGGTTCTGGTCCAGACGTTCTGCCCACACCTCGGTCGGGATTCCTTCTACGACCTGATGTGATCGACGCCCAACAGCCACGACCTCACCAGACCGCCTACGGCTTTATCAGTTAAATCGAAATACAAACTGGCTCGTGAGTCAATCCAAGGGCCAGGATCGCCTCAGCGGGCATCCTGGGCATTCAGATTAAACGCTCTGATCTTGTTCCTCCGCTTGACACCCATTGACCCGAGCGCTTCCACATTGATCCGCCTGCTCCTCTCGGCGTTGTCGGGGTAGGTCACCAGGCAGTCGTGGACCGTCACCACCCAGATCCCTTCCAAGGCACATCTGCGTACCGCCTTGTGACCCCAATACGACGACGACCTTCATTGACCTTCCCAAGTCCTCCTTTATCCCAAATCAACCACGATGCGATTTAACGCATCTTGGGAGCAAGTGGCTCTGTTGGTCCAACCAGTCGTCACAATCGCTCCAGCGGCTCACTGGGCAATTGGAACAAATCAATATGCTTCCAATCTGATCATTGGGTTCAGTCCGAACCGCTGGAACTCCCTCACCATGATCGCCTTGACCTCATCGGCTTTGTCAGGGGTAGTCATGATCGAATCATGAATTGTCGCAATGAACGTCCCAGGTAGCTCATCCAGGATTCTTCGGCAGATGATGTCGATCATGATCTTGGACTCATGAGCCTGGGGCAGATACGCCAGTTGCCGGTAATCCTTCCGCTTCAAGTCGTTGATCGCCTTGAAGACGGTTAGGAAATCTCGGGAAAACAACTCACGTACACGTCCTGTTGTTTTGACCTTGCCGAAGAACACCTGGGAGAAGAACAAACGCTTGAAGGAGTCTCTTCTTCTTGGCAGTATGTTCAATCGTCTCATCAAATCGTTGTAGAGAACCCCTCTCTCACAGAGATCGATAAACTCAATAACATCACTAGGAAGAGTTTGCCGATTATTAAGTCGTCCTAACCTGTTGTCTTCTCGGTTCTTATGCTGTTGTTCTAATACATTTGCGTGGAGTATAGGAGTGTTCCTGGTCCCTCCCTCTCCTTCTTCTTGGTTATTAGAATAAGTTTGCCGATTATTAAGCCGTTGTAAGTGGTTGTGGTGTTTTATGTTATATTCACAAGTTGCATCATTTGCATGGAGTATAGGAGAGTTCCTGCCCTCTCCCTCTCCTTCCTCCTGGTTAATAGGGTAAGTTTGCCGATTATTAACTCTCCCTAACATATTGTCGTATGATACTTTATAACTGCTTTCAGAACGATTTGCATGGAGTATAGGAGAGTTGCTGCTCCCTCCCTCTCCTACTTCTTCTTGATCATTGTCATTGTGGTGATGCAGAGAAGACAGGGAATCTAGGTAATCTTGGTCTATGTCCATGAGGTACGAGTAACTTGTTTCTGGGAAAGAGTAGTCAATCAAATTATCTAACTGTTTTTCGTTTGACAACAAGTTAACAAGCAGGAGGCAGAAGATCATCGGTTGCGAGTTTGCAATATCGAGATTGACAAGATGGGAGTCACGATAGCGCAGGAAGGGGCGCAAGGTTGCTTTGAGGTTCGTCAGGTTGGTGTGGAAACGACCGAAGCGATCGACCACTGTGAAGAAGTCACCGTTGACAATCCGTTGGATCATGGCGACCTGTGCCGATCTCTCCCAGGGGCCACCGTGTACTGATCTCAGCGCCGCAATCTCATCAATGGTGATCGCTTTGACAAAACGTCGCAGATCCCGATGGAGTGGGAGACGGACATCCCGGAACTCCTTGGCTCGCCACGCCATGATCTTGTTGATGAGCCGCTTGGTCGTGGGCTGGTAGTGGGAGAACCCCTGGTTGTGGGGTGGGCAGAGCCGGTAACCGTAACACAGTTCACCGGGAACACAGAACTTTCTGACGGCGATCACCCCGGCTTCTTCCAGGGCGTCCCGGATCATGGTGAACCTGCCTCGGGGCATGAACCTCGCCAGGTAATCGTGTTTCAGATAGACGAGGCAGTTGCCCCGTCTGAGATGGACCCTGCCCACGTTGATGCGGTGCAGGAGAAAGCGGGCATAGTCGGCGAGGTGCCGCAAATGCAGGGGAAGATGAATGTCAGGGTCAAACGTGTCCGGTACGTAGAGGACGACCCTCTTGCTGGTTTTCTTGGCTGGCTTACTTGATCGTTGGGCAATTCGAGATGGCATGGGGGGACGTCCTGTCGTTGAGCAAGACCGCCTATCCGTGGCAGCACTGGAGGATTATCTCATAAACTGATCCTCGAATCAACTATTTGAGAGTTGGGACCGAAAGGCATGAAACACTTCTTCACTCTGCTCGGCGATCTCCTCTTCTATGCTTTCACTCACGCATTGAGCGAGACCTGGCTGGACGTCCTGAATTGGACGATCAAGCCTTCTACGAGGCTCATTACGGCGGCAGTGGGGTACGTCACCTTGCAAGGGTCCATCGTGATGGTGTGAAACGCAAATTCCACTTTCGGGCCGAAAGTTGGAATCTATTTGATGGCTCAATGACGGGCCGCTGACCCAAGAACGCCTACCTTATCGCTTGATCACCAACGGGCTCAGGTCTGGAAACCAGAACCCATGCCGTTCGACGATCTCTCCGAGGATGACGGTGATTGCTGGCGGAAACTGTGGGCACCGGCAGGAGGCTTTGTACACGCACTTTGACCGCATCAATCAGGGATTCGGTAGATCGTCCTTCACGGCAAGGAGACGGCCTACGACTGCTCCGACTAAGCCGAACAGGATGATTTCTAATGAGCGACTTATTTGAACATAGGCGGCGAAAAAACTCGGGGCGGGTGGCCGGGACCCTCAACGGGTTGCCCCCACGGTGGCCAATGCCTTCTTGCCCACGTCGGCCCTCCTCCTGTCCAAGCTCATCGGCCCGGTCCCGTTAGCGATGACTATGAGCATGGCCCCCATCAGGCCCAAGTTCTTCATGAACTGGATCATCTGCTCCTGCCTCGCCTGGGGGTCGCTAAGCGTCCAGAAGTCGTGGAAAAAGTAAGTGGCTAGGGCCAGGAAGACCAGCAGCAGGAACGCCCCGATGCGAGCCTTGTAGCCCAGGACAATCGAGATGCTGCCGACGATCAGGAAGACGATCGCACCGGCGAGCATGACCTGCGGAGCCGGGACGCCTTCCTTCGCCATGTACCCGGCGACGGCCTGGAAGTTGGGGATCTTGTTTCCTACGGCTGCCGTAAAGAAGATCGTGCAAAGCAGCACCCGGCCGAGGACGGCCAGAATCCCTTGAAGCGTGCGAGGCATGGTCGGTCTCCTTGTGAACATCAAGCCAGGTCGAACAGCAACACTTCGGACGGCCCGTCGGCCCGGATCTTCAGGTGCGATTCCGC
>Ga0316363_10002732_pt1 | contig 13192 bp, 7 predicted proteins | sample Sb_taG_3_FD_200459 | JGI IMG/M metagenome (GOLD analysis project Ga0316363, IMG submission 200459) | Peat soil microbial communities from Weissenstadt, Germany - Sb_50d_a_PC metaG (v2) (version 2) | ecosystem: Environmental > Terrestrial > Soil > Wetlands > Peat | place: Germany: Weissenstadt...
ACACGGTCATGGATGCGAACTATCTGGTTCTATGCGGGATGGTCTGGGCACAATTCGGGCAAGAAGACGCCGGGCGGGAACTGATCAGGGCATTGGCTTCGTCGGACGAAATGATGCGCGTGCTGGCACGCACGCTGCTGGAGCGCGCCGATGGAGGCTCGAAGGAATTGATCGGACAGGCGCTGGCGGAAGAGGAGATATCCGTGAGCATGGCGAGTCTTTGCGGCTTTGAACAGGGTCAAAGTTCGAAGCCTCGGATGGGACAGCAGCACGCGGTACCCGGCGGCTTCGGCGTAAGCTCTGGCGCGTTCGAAGCATGAACCATCTTTCGGCGTCGCTCGGCCAAATTACGCTTCTTCGCTTTCCGTCAACTTTGAAATCACGTTGAAATCTTCGAGCGTGGTCATGTCGCCTTTGACCTCACCGCTGGTTGCGAGTTCGCGCAACAGACGGCGCATGATTTTTCCGCTGCGCGTCTTGGGCAGCATGTCGGTGAAGCGGATATCGTCGGGCTTGGCCATGGCGCCGATTTCTTTTGCTACCCAGCGTCGTAGTTCTTCTTTCAACTCTGGACTGGGCGTGCGTCCTTGTTGAAGTGTGACGAACGCCGAGATAGCTTGGCCTTTCAGGTCGTCCGGACGACCAACCACGGCAGCTTCCGCTACGGCTTCGTGCGCCACCAGCGCGGACTCTACTTCCATGGTGCTTAGACGATGTCCGGAGACATTGATGACGTCATCGACGCGGCCCATGATCCAGAAATAACCGTCTTTATCTTTGCGGGCGCCGTCCCCGGTGAAGTACGTGCCCGGAATTTGCGACCAGTACTGCTTTACGTAACGGTCAGGATCGCCGTAGATAGTGCGCAGCATACCCGGCCAGGGCTGCCGGATGATCAGAAATCCGCCAGAGCCGTCGGGCACCGGCTTGCCATGCATGTCGACAACTTCGGGCACGATTCCGGGAAACGGGCGCGTGGCTGAACCGGGCTTGGCTCCCACTGCGCCAGGGATGGGCGTGATCATGATGTGACCGGTTTCGGTTTGCCACCAAGTGTCAACGATGGGGCATTTCTCGTGGCCGATGACTTCGCGATACCACATCCAGGCCTCGGGATTGATCGGCTCTCCGACCGTGCCGAGCAATCGCAGACTGTCGAGCCGGTGCTTTCTGGGCCATTGTTCTCCCCACTTCACGAAAGTGCGAATGGCGGTCGGCGCAGTATAGAGAATGCTTACCTGATGGCGGTCGATGATGCTCCAGAAACGATCTGGCTCGGGGCAGTTGGGTGCGCCTTCATACATGACAGTGGTGGCGCCGTTTTGCAGCGGCCCGTACACAATGTAGCTGTGGCCCGTGACCCATCCGATGTCGGCAGTGCACCAGTACGTGTCTTCTTCTTTGAGATCGAAGACCCATTTTGTCGTGATGTATGTTCCGACGGAATAGCCACCTGTGGTGTGGACGACGCCTTTGGGTTTTCCGGTCGTGCCTGACGTGTAAAGGATGTAGAGCGGGTGCTCGGCGTCGAGCGGCTCGGCTGGACATTCGTCGGTGACCGAAGCCATCAACTCGTGCCACCAGTGATCGCGTCCGGACTGCAGATGGATTGGCGAGCCAGTGCGCTTGTAGACGACGACGTGCTTTACCGAAGGGCAGGACTTCAGCGCTTCTTCGACCGCAGGAAAGAGTTTGACTTCGGAGCCTCGGCGATAGGAACCGTCTTGCGTGATGACGGCCACGGCTTGCGAATCGTGAATGCGGTCGACTAAAGCGTTCGCAGCAAACCCGCCGAAGACAACCGTATGCGGTGCTCCGATGCGGGCGCACGCCAGCATCGCAACTGGAAGTTCTGGAGTCATGCCCATGTAGATGGCGACGCGGTCGCCCTTTTTAACTCCGAGCGACTTCAGGACATTGGCGAACTTTTGCACTTCACGATGAAGTTGCTGATAGGTCAGAGTGCGGACTTCTCCGGGTTCGCTTTCCCAGATCAGCGCGGCTTTATTCTTGCGCCAGGTTTGCACATGGCGATCGAGGCAGTTATAGGAAAGATTGATCCGGCCGCCAACGAACCACTTGGCCCAAGGAATGTTCCATTCGAGAACTTTGTCCCACTTCTTGAACCAGTGCAACTCTTCCGCGATACCTGCCCAGAACTTTTCGGGATGTTCTACCGATTCGCGATAGATTCGCTCGTAATCTTCGAGGCTCTTGATGTGCGCGTGCTTGCGGAAGTGCTCCGGACATTCAAACCTGCGCTGTTCCTGTAGAACGGAATCGATGTTGGTATCAGAAGTGGGGACGGATGCCTTCTCTGCCATGGTTATCCCTCGCGAGCGTGTACTCTCCGCAAAGTTGATGCGCATCGCATTCTACAGCGCATGGGGAGTGCTTGTCTGCTACACGGGCCACGTTAATCGTAGGTACACCCCGCCGGGTTATTGAAGGTCAAGAAACTTGCGGCGATCTTGGGCGGAGGGAATTGGACAGGAATCGTACTTACCGAATATCCGGTAACGGTTTCGAGCGACCCGGTTGTAGCACCAGTTTCTCAGCCATGCCGGCAACATTCCCAGCGCCCCGCCCGAGAGACGCCAGGTTCCACCGATTTCTTGTAAAACGACAACTGCAGCGTCGGACCGCGACACGAGCCGCTCTCCGGGCGCAGCGTACTCTAACACCAGGTACATAGTGTCGAGCTCTTCTGGAGAAGCGCCATGCCGCCGCAGCACTGGGGCTGCAAAATCGCTCTGCAAGGAGGCAAAGCGGAAACGATCGCGTGAATCGTGCTTGATAACGAAGTGGACGAAGCGGTTGCAAAGGCCGCAGACACCGTCGTAGAGGATGATCGGGTTGGGGCCTGAAGCGGGCATGCTGCCTTTTTCGCGCTGATGCTAGGTTTAGCGCCGGTAGCCTGGTTTCCGCTTCATCTCCGGCACGTAGTCTTCGACCTTGGTTTTTTCCAGCAGATACGCACCCGGACCCTGTTGGCCGCGAATTGTGCGACAAAATTCCGCGACGAGGAAGTCGGCCTTCAGGGCTTCAGTGAAAGCCCACCGGGTTTGCAGGCGCCATTCTTGGGCCAGCGCGGGGTCCTTTCGTTCGACGTATCCGACGTCGCTCGGAATCTCGATCGCAATTCTTTGCCGACCCAAAGCAACACCGAGGTTTGTACAAACCGGCTTGCCATCGCCGTTGAACTGGATTAGAGGAGTCAGGGTGGAAAGCGCGTCCAGCGTTTCTGCGCGGTGGTCTTTTCCGTGCATCCGCTCTTGCACGCGGCGGCTGGCCAACGGCCAAGTGACCCAGAGGCGATCCGTCCCATTGCGATGCAGGACGCTGGAAGTTTCCGGCCCATAAAAATCGACTTTGTAACTTTCCGAAACGACCCCGAGCTTGGCAAAATTCAAATGCGCGTTTGCACTTTGCAAGGGGTCGAACGTCCAAGTCATTTCGTTGATTCGTAGATCGTCAATTCGCAGATCGCTGCGTAAATCGTTGGTTCGACTATCGTCAATGCGCAGCGCCAGCGCCCGCTCGCGCTGTGCCAGTTTCAGCTTGTAGCCCAAGCGCGAATTACGATAAGGCTTGCGTACTGCCAGCATGTGGGAATGCACCGTCAACTGACCGTGCTCCGTGCCGAGAAAACCGAAAGCAAAACCGACCAGTTTGTCGGCGTCGAAAGCGCCCACCCAGATGCTCCCCGCCTCCTTGGTCGCGACGGCGAGAGTCAGCGGCGTGGTGTCGAGGTCAGAGAGTCCCCAGACTTCCCTTTCGACCTCTTCAACCTGCTTGAGATCTTCGAAGGTGTCTAAGTCGCGAATCGTGACCGCCACTTTGGATTTCGTTTCAGGCATGTAAAGGGCTAAGGGTGAAGTCGCCACAATATACGCGAGAAGCCGTACTTGCGCCAGCCCGCGTAAATTCGATGGACGGTGTCGCGACTCGGCGACCAGCAGGCCGCTCCGCGTAAGAATCAGTCAACGAAGGTAAATCTTTGTAAAGATCACAAGTGCTTCTTTTGTTTGAGGATAAGATGGATTTTGCACGATAATCAACGGTAACGGTCTTGTCCTGCCGGGGCGCAATATTCAGCAACCGGAGTTGGGGTGGGAACGTCCAACCCTTGGGCTCGGCACAGATTACAATTATGCAGAACTTATCATGCTTTTCGGCACAAAGAGGCTTGCCAATGACAACGGCCCCCTGTAGGCCGGAGGCGACACGGGAAGTGAGGGCTGCTTCGCTGCGACTTCCGTCCAAACTAGTCCGGCGATTCCCCCTGCTGGCGACGGCACTCATTGTTTTGCTAAGCCTGTGCGGGGTGGGTTGCGGAGGCGACCCCAAGCCGTCCTCTGCGCGGGCGAACGTGGCGCCGGTGGTTCCAGTATCGGTGGCGACGGCCGAGCGCCGCGACATACCCTATTACCTGAGCGGCCTGGGATCGGTGACTGCGTACTACACCGTTAGCGTAAAGAGCCGTGTCGACGGTGAGTTGATGCAGGTGAACTTCAAGGAAGGTCAGGATGTTAAGAGCGGCGAACTTCTCGCTATTATCGATCCCCGTCCGTACCAGGTCGCGCTCGAACAGGCCCAGGCAGCATTGTTTCGAGATCAGGCATTAATGCGCGACGCCAAGCTGAACTACGATCGTTTCAAAGGATTGCTGGCGAGTTCCGGCGCCATGTCGCAACAGCAGGTCGACACGCAGATGGCGACGGTTGACCAGCTCGATGGAACCGTGCGCAACGATCAGGCTGCGATCGACAGCGCGAAGCTGAATCTCGTCTATTGCCACATTACGGCACCGGTGACTGGACGCATCGGCCTGCGGCTGGTCGATCCCGGCAATATCGTGCACGCAACCGATACTAACGCCATGTTCGTAATCACGCAGCTTCAACCTATCGCGACTATTTTCACGCTGCCGGAAGACAACCTCCCGGATGTGTCACGGCAGATGGCCAAGGGCACGCTTGAGGTGGACGCGTTCAGCCGGGACGATCAAACCAAATTGGCTGCGGGCAAATTGTTGACCATCGACAACCAGATCGACGTGACGACCGGCACCGCCCGGCTTAAAGCCGTCTTTGACAACAAGAACAACGCCTTGTGGCCAAACCAGTTCGTAAACATACGGTTGCAGTTGGAAGTTCGGAAGGACAGCACCGCGATTCCGGCGGCGGCGATTCAACGCGGTCCCCAGGGCACTTATGTGTTTGTGGCGAAGTCGGACAGCACGGTGGACGTGCGCCCGGTGACCATTGCCTTTACGCAAGACAATGTTGCCGTAGTCGCTAGTGGAATCTCGCCGAGCGAAGTGGTAGTGACCGATGGCCAGGACAAGCTGCAACAGGGCAGCAAAATCGAAACTCGCGCGGCCGCGCCGTCTGGAAACAAGCCGCAACAAGCTGCCGGGAGCAACAACGGCTCGGGAAGTCCGGCGGGAAAATCTTCTTCGAATCCGCAGCGCTCAGGAACGCAATGAATCCGTCGCGCCTGTTCATTCTCCGGCCCGTGGCCACAGCCCTGCTGATGGTGGCGATCATGCTGGTGGGCATCGTGGCCTACCGGCAGCTTCCGGTGTCAGCTCTGCCCGAGGTTGACTATCCCACCATTCAGGTGATGACCTTTTATCCCGGCGCCGATCCCGATGTGATGGCATCGTCAGTGACCGCGCCGCTGGAACGGCAGTTTGGTCAGGTCCCCGGTCTCAGCCAGATGACGTCGACCAGTTCGTTTGGCAGTTCGGTCATCACGCTGCAGTTTGCCCTCGATCAGAATATCGACATCGAGGAGCAGCAGGTGCAGGCTGCGATCAATGCCGCACAAACTTACTTGCCGACGGATCTGCCGAATCCGCCCATTTATAGCAAAGTAAATCCCGCGGACTCGCCGATTCTTACCCTGGCGCTGACTTCGAAGACGCTGCCGCTTTCGCAGATCGAAGATCTTGCGGATACGGCAATGGCGCAGAAGATTTCGCAAGTCACGGGCGTGGGGTTGGTTTCGATCAGCGGCGGCCAGAAGCCCGCGGTACGAATTCAAGCGAATCCCACTGCGTTGGCGTCGTACGGATTGAGCCTGGAAGATGTGCGAACCGCGCTGGCCAATGCCAACGTCGATCAAGCCAAGGGGACGCTGAACGGCCCGCGCCAGTCGTTCACTATCGGCGCCAACGACCAACTCATGTCGGGCGACCAGTATCGCCCGATCGTCGTGGCCTATCGAAACGGCTCTCCGGTGCGGCTCTCCGATGTGGCGACGGTGACCGACGGAATCGAAAACGTGATGCAGGCCGCGTGGATGAACCTGGATCCTGCGGTCATCGTGAATATTCAACGGCAGCCCGGCGCCAACATTATTGGCGTCGTCGACCGGATCAAGAAGCTGCTGCCGCAACTGCAGGCAGGCTTACCGGCTGCGGTCAACGTTGCGATCTTGACTGATCGCACCATTACCATCAGGGCCTCGGTCAAAGACGTTCAGTTTGAGCTGATGCTCACCATTGGCCTGGTGGTGATGGTGATATTCCTTTTCCTCCGTAATCTTTCGGCGACTGTGATTCCCAGCGTGGCCGTGCCACTTTCCATCGTGGGAACATTTGGCGTGATGTACCTGCTGGGCTACAGCCTTAACAATCTCACGCTCATGGCGTTGACCATTTCCACCGGCTTTGTGGTGGACGACGCCATTGTGATGATCGAGAACATCGACCGCTATTTGGAGGAGGGCGATTCTCCGCTGGATGCTGCGCTGAAAGGCGCCGGCCAGATTGGTTTCACGATTGTCTCCCTTACCGTTTCATTGATCGCCGTGCTGATTCCGCTGTTGTTCATGGGCGATATCGTTGGCCGCCTCTTCCGCGAATTTGCGGTTACTTTAGCCGTGACCATTCTGGTGTCTGCCGCAGTCTCGTTGAGCCTGACGCCGATGATGTGCGCCAAGTTGCTCAAGCATAGAGATCCTACAAAACGGAGCCGCTTCTATAACCTTTCAGAAGATTTTTACAACCGGGTGATCGCGTTCTACGGCAGCACGCTCAAAGTAGTGCTTCGTCATCAGACGATCACGCTGCTGGTCACGGTCGGGACGCTGGTGCTCACGTTGTTCCTTTACGTGGTCGTGCCCAAAGGATTCTTCCCCGTCCAGGATACGGGCGTGATTCTAGCGATTGCCGATGCGCCGCAGAATATTTCATTCTCGGCGCTGGCACAGCGCCAGCAGGCGTTGGCCCGCGTAATTCTTAAAGATCCGGATGTTGAAAGCTTGTCGTCGTTCATCGGCGTCGACGGCACCAACCTCACGCCCAACAGCGGCCGCATCCAGATCAATCTCAATCCTCGCGATCAGCGCAAAGCGTCGGCATCGGACATTATTCGCAGGCTGCAGCCGCAAGTGGCGCAGGTCGAAGGCATCACGCTCTTCATGCAGCCGGTGCAAGACCTGACGGTAGAAGACCGGGTGAGCCGCACTCAATTTCAATACACGCTGGAAGATGCGGACGCGCACGAGCTGACGGCGTTGTCTTCCCGGTTGGTGGATAAGCTGCGTACTCTGCCCCAACTGCGCGATGTAGCCAGCGATCAGCAAGCCGGAGGCCTGCAGGCGGACGTGGTAATTGATCGCGACACCGCTTCCCGGTTGGGTATTCTGCCACAGCAGATCGACAATACGCTGTACGACGCATTCGGGCAGCGGCAAGTTTCCACAATCTTCACCCAGTTGAATCAGTACCACGTGGTTCTGGAAGTGAACCCGCAGTTTCAGCAGAACCCAGGATCGTTCAAGGATCTGTACGTAAAATCCGCCACAGGAACGGAGGTGCCGCTGTCGGCCTTCACCCAGATCCATACTTCCAACACTTCCCTGGCAGTCAATCACCAGGGTCAGTTTCCGGTAGTAACGCTCTCGTTCAATCTTGCCCCGGGAATGTCCCTGGGCGACGCGACCAAGGCCATTGCGCAGGCGGAACAAGAAGTCGGAATACCGCCGAGCGTGCATACGGCATTCCAAGGCACGGCAGCGGCCTTTCAAAATTCTCTTTCCACCGAGCCATGGTTGATCGTGGCCGCGATCGTGACTGTGTATATCGTGCTGGGAGTTCTCTATGAAAGCTATATTCATCCCATCACAATTCTTTCCACGCTGCCCTCGGCCGGCGTGGGCGCGATCCTGGCATTGCTGCTGACTGGAAATGATCTCGGAGTTGTGGGGCTGATTGGAATCATCCTGCTGATCGGAATCGTGAAGAAGAACGCCATTATGATGATCGACTTCGCGCTTGAGGCTGAGCGCGTGGAGCACAAACCACCTGAGGAAGCCATCTTCCAGGCCTGCCTGCTGCGTTTCCGTCCGATTATGATGACCACGATGGCCGCATTGCTCGGCGGTTTGCCGTTGGCCCTCGGCGGCGGGACCGGCTCGGAACTTCGTCATCCGCTGGGAATTACGATTGTCGGCGGTTTATTGGTAAGCCAGGCGCTCACGCTGTACACCACTCCTGTCGTTTACCTGTGGTTCGACCGGCTGGCCAAACGGTTTGAAAGGTTTAGCATGGTCCATCCGGTGGAAGAGCCGGCGACTGGAGATTAGGTCATGAACATCTCCGCTCCCTTCATTAAGCGCCCGATTGGAACGTCCCTGCTGACGTTGGCGCTTTTAATGTCGGGCGCGCTTGCCTTCACCCGGCTTCCCGTTGGACCACTTCCCCAAGTTGAGTTTCCCGTAATCCAGGTGTCGGCGAGTCTGCCCGGCGCGAGTCCGGAAACCATGGCTTCCGCGGTCGCCACTCCGCTGGAGCGGCAATTCGGCCGGATCGCCGGTATCAACCAGATGACGTCGGTAAGCCAGCTTGGTGCGACTGGCATCGTGCTGCAGTTCGACCTTACTCGCAACATCGACGCGGCAGCGCGGGACGTGCAGGCAGCCATTAACGCGGCGCGCAGCCAGTTGCCGTCTTATCTTCCGGGCAATCCCTGGTATCGCAAAGTGAACCCGGCGGAGGCGCCGATTTTGATCATGTCGATGACCTCCGACAGCGTTACCCTGCCAAATATTTACGATCAGGCTAACTCCATCCTGTCGCAAAAGCTGGCGCAAGTGGGCGGCGTTGGCCAGGTTTACGTGGGCGGAGGCGCCAATCCTGCGGTGCGAGTCGAGCTGGATCCAAATCTGCTCAACAACACCGGAGTGGGGATCGATGCAGTCCGCACCGCCTTAGGGGCGGCAAATGCAAATCGCCCCAAAGGTGAGGTAGCCAACGGGGCCAACGCCTGGACCATTCATAACAACGATCAGATTCTGCACGCGGACGACTACCGCCCGCTGATCGTGGCTTACAACCAGAACAACGGAGCCGCGGTGCGTCTGGGAGATGTGGGGGAGGTAAACGATTCGGTTGAGGATGCTCACATTTACGGCCTCTCGAATGGCAAACGGGCCGTGATTCTCATTATTTTCCGGCAACCCGGCGCGAATATTATTCAAACCGTCGACAACGTTCTCGACTTATTGCCGCAATTACGGGCTTCTATCTCTCCTGCTATTGCGTTGGAGGTGGTTTCGGATCGCACCACCACGGTTCGGGCCTCATTGCACGACATTGAAATCACCCTTCTAATTTCCGTCGCGCTGGTCATTCTGGTGGTATTCGTTTTCCTAAGAACCGTCCGCGCCACGCTGATTCCAAGCATCGCGGTGCCGCTGTCGCTGATCGGCACATTCGGCGTCATGTACCTTCTGGGATATACCCTCGACAATTTGTCGTTGATGGCGCTGGCAATTTCGACGGGCTTCGTAGTGGACGACGCCATCGTCGTGCTCGAGAACATTACTCGCTATCTCGAAAAGGGGATGCCGCCGGTCCAGGCCGCGTTTCACGGAGCACGTGAGATTGGATTCACTGTGCTTTCAATGAGCACATCGCTGGTCGCGGTATTCATCCCGATTCTGATGATGGGTGGAATTGTCGGCCGGCTGTTCCGGGAATTCGCGGTCACTCTGAGTATCGCGATTGCGGTGTCGCTGGCAGTCTCGCTTACCACTACGCCGACCATGTGCGCGCAGCTGCTAAAACCGCTGGGCGAGGAAAAACATGGACGCGCTTATCGCCTCAGTGAAAAAGTATTCGACGGCGTCCTGGGCTTCTACCGGGTCACGCTGGGCTGGGTGCTGCGTCACCAGTTTACCGTCCTGCTGATCACCATCGCCACCGCTTGCCTTAGCATTTATCTCTTTCAACAGGTGCCCAAAGGATTCTTCCCGCAGCAAGACACGGGCCGGATTCAGGGTGCGGTGCAAGCGGCGCAGGATATTTCTTTCGACGCCATGAGCCGCAAGATGCGCCGTTACGTCGATATCGGCATGCGAGATCCGAACGTCTCCACCATGATCGGTTTTTGCGGCGGCACCACGGCGATGAACCAGGGACGCATGTTCATCACGCTAAAGCCGAGGGGAGCTCGGAAGCTGAACGCCGATCAGGTCATTGCTGAGCTGAGCCAGAAATTTTCCGAGGTTCCGGGCGCCACGCTCTACATGCAGACACAGCAGGATTTGCAGATCGGCGGCCGTTTGAGCCAGGCGCAGTATCAGTACACGCTGCAGGGTGAGGACCTGGATCAACTCAACACCTGGGCGCCTCAGTTGTTGCAGAAGATGCGTGCCCTCCCGCAACTCCAGCAAGTGAACACGGACCAGCAGGATAAAGGCCTGGAGGCCAATGTAGTCATCGACCGTGACACGGCGTCGCGGCTGGGCGTGGCTGCGGCGGACATCGACAGCGTGCTGTATGACGCTTTTGGACAGAGGTTTGTTTCGACCATCTATGAGCCTCTGAATCAGTATCACGTGGTCATGGAAGTCGCCCCGCAGTTTCAGCAGAGCCCCGACACGCTCCAGAGCGTTTACGTTCACTCGTCGAACGGCAATATGGTTCCACTCTCTGCGTTCGCGCACTTCGGACCTGCTAACACATCGCTGGGCGTCAACCATCAGGGGCAGTGGCCAGCGGTGACGATTTCTTTCAATCTTGCGCCGGGTGTTTCGCTCGGTCAGGCAACCACAGCCATCGAGAAAGCCGAGCGCTCGATTAGTTTTCCCGCGACTATTCACGCCAGCTTCCAGGGCACCGCGGCCGCTTTCCAGGATTCGCTGGCCAACCAGCCAGTCCTGATCATTACCGCACTGCTGGCGGTTTATATCGTTTTAGGGATTCTCTACGAGAGCTACATTCACCCCGTTACCATTCTGTCTACGATTCCTTCTGCCGGTGTGGGCGCTCTGCTGGCGTTGAAAATCACTCACAACGAGCTGAATGTGATCGGACTGATCGGCATCATCCTGCTGATTGGCCTGGTCAAGAAGAATGCGATCATGATGATTGATTTTGCCCTGGACGCGGAGCGGCGGGAAGGCAAATCCCCACTCGACGCAATTCACGAAGCCTGCGTGCTGCGCTTCCGTCCAATCATGATGACGACCATGGCGGCGTTGCTTGGCGGTCTGCCACTCGCACTGGGCACCGGAACCGGTTACGAACTACGGCGGCCGCTTGGCCTCACGATCGTGGGTGGCTTGATTGTCAGTCAGGCACTAACCCTGTTTACGACTCCCGTCGTGTACCTGTACATGGACCGGCTACGGCTGCGCTCAAGCCGCAAGAAGGGGCAGTTGCCGGGACAGGTTTCGCCGGCCGCCAGCCACGCAGACTAAAGCGTGCGTGGCGACGCCCCCGTCAATCCGTTCCTGCGTGGGACTCATGCCAGACTGGCCAACGACGGGTTACCTTCGTTACTTGCTCCTCCCTGAACAATCTCCATAAATTTACTTCATAGCTGGTGGGGGATGTTTAGAAGAGCCGTATTCGCGATTTCAGCTGGGTTGTTATTGACTGTGGCAAGCGGCACAGCCCAAGACAGCGATTACCGGGTGGTGTCGGTCGCGAACGGAGGAACAATCAAAGGTACGGTCAAGTGGTCAGGACCGGAACCCCACCTTAGCAGCTTTCCTATCACCAAAGATCCACAAATCTGCGACCCCGACTCCCACAAGACCCGTGATTTGGAACGGCTGATCATCGGCCCGCAAGGCGGCGTCGCTAACACAGTTGTCTTCATTAAGAGCATTTCCAGCGGGAAGGCATTTGACTTGCCCCCCGAGCGGCGTTCCCTGGATCAGCATTTGTGCCGCTACGAACCCCATATTTTATTGGTTGCCGAACGTACTGCGCTGCAGATGAAGAGTTCCGATGCCACGCTTCACACCATCCACATGGACGGTGCAGCCACGTACAATCTGCCATTTCCCTTCCCGAATCAAACTGTTTCGCGCGACATGAACACTCCGGGGTTAGTGAACTTGAAATGCAATGGCGGACATGTCTGGATGAATGCCGAGATGTTTGTAGCACCGCATCCGTACTATACCGTGACCGATGAGAGCGGCGCTTTTCAGTTAACCGACGTTCCGCCGGGAAACTACGAGATCGTCGCCTGGCACGAGGGCTGGCAGGTGCTGGGACGTAGGGCGACATTTGATGTGCTGACTGAGAAGCGAGTGGAGCGCCCGATCTTTTCCGAACCACGGACTTTGGAAAAGCAGGTCAGCGTGGGCGAGAACGCAACCGCGGTCGTGAACTTTGTGATCTCCTCGAAGTAACTTCGCAAAGCTATTTTTTCTTGGAAATAAGCCCCAGAATCTTGCTGGCCAGATCGTCAGAAAATCCGAATCGAGCCTTGGCCCTTGAATAAAGATTGACGGCTTGCTTGTCGAGCCAGATCATTGCCGACTGGACGATGCCATCCCCCGGCCGGGCGCGATAGTTCGTCGATTGGGGGCTGGATTTGAAATCCTGCTCAATCGTGTAGTAATAGAGGGCCACGCTTTTACGCGAGACGCCCTCGGGACAATCCAGCGGCTCGGGGAAACCGTGCAGCGACTTTTCGTCGGTATTGAAAATCAGCGCATGGTTCAGCAGCGGCGGATATTTTGCCACACAACTCCGCATTCCTACGTCCCAGAGTTCGATGGCGCCACCCCATGCCGGTTTCCAATCCGGATTCAAGTAAAGGATGAGGTTCACCCGCCTGCGCCAGTGTTTGTGATAGTGGTGGTGCGAGAAGTCCGTGTGGACATTGAGGAAGCCGCCACGGCTCGATTGGTGCAAACCACCGCCCTCCAGGCTGGG
>Ga0316363_10002734_pt1 | contig 13190 bp, 14 predicted proteins | sample Sb_taG_3_FD_200459 | JGI IMG/M metagenome (GOLD analysis project Ga0316363, IMG submission 200459) | Peat soil microbial communities from Weissenstadt, Germany - Sb_50d_a_PC metaG (v2) (version 2) | ecosystem: Environmental > Terrestrial > Soil > Wetlands > Peat | place: Germany: Weissenstadt...
TTGTCATAAGCTCCGGTCGAGATGCTGGCGACGGTTCGCCACAGCAATGATGCCAGGTCTGGATTTGAGTTCTACCCTTTGTCGCCGATTGCCCAAAAGGGAATTCAGGAATGGATCCAGGAACTGCAAAGGCACGATGAAAAGCTGTTCCCCTATTCGTACGCGTCTGCAGCCAAGGCGGGCAGCGTCTAAGACAGGAGGGGATGGACTATCGATCGCTCACTCCACCGGCAGCGCCATTCCCTGAATATTCCAGGAAATGTGGTGGACAGCGCTGTTGGTGGCGAGAATGGCCGACTTGCCCGGAGAGAACGCCAGTCCGACCAAGCCCTGGCCGGACACTTCGAGGTTGGCCTTGCCTTGCGGAGTGATCTTCACGATGCCGCGTTTTCCGGCGAGAGAGGCGGCGACATAGACATTGCCCTCGACATCAAGAGCCAGTCCCTGCGGACGTCCCAGACCGCGGTAGAACATGGACACGGTTCCGTGGGGGTCGACTTTGTAGACGCAGTCAAAGCTGGAAGTGCTGGGGCCGGTGACGAACATATCGCCGTGAGGACCGAAGGCGATGTGATAGGCGGAAACGCTCGGCTCCAGCGTCGCAAACACAAAAATCTGCCGGTCGCGAGCGATCTTGAAAATGGTTCCGCTACGGTCGCCGACGTAGAGGTTCTCCGCGGCATCGAAGGCAATCCCGGTCGCGATCCCCATGCCTTCGGCGTAGGTCGACATGGTACCGTTCGGCGCCACCTTGTACACGGCCTCGTCATGCCGCGAAGAAACGTACATCTGGCCTTCGCGGTCGAAGGCAATCGCGGTGGCGTTCATCATGTCGCTGAGAAACGGCTTCACGTTGTAGTTCGTGTCGATTTTGAAGATCGACACCGGAACTTTTTGCCCGCGCGATCCGGAGAATGTCACATAGAGGTTGCCTTCGCGGTCGAGCGCGGGATTGGTAACCGGATGAAGGTTGTCGGCAACGGGGACCGCAACCTTAATCGAATGCGGATTGCTAACATGCCCGTTGGTGCCCACTACGACTGGCCCCGACGCCGCTCCCTCGGGCACGCGCGCCACTACGAAATCGTCGGAACTGATTAACACCGAGCCTTCGATCTCGCCGAAGTGCACGCTCGGGCGGCGCAACTCCTGCGGACGCAGGCCCTTTCCGATGATGCGAACCTCGCCTCCGGGCAAAGCGAAACTCGGCGCCACCGTTTCAATGTGCGGCTTGCCGTTGACGTTCTTCTTTCCCAGCAGGCGGTCGGAGATGCTCATGTGTTTATTCCAACGGGAGCCAGTGCTACTTCGTTAGAAGTCCAAAGTGTAACAAGAGATGCATGACGGCGAGCGCATAAAGTCCCGCTCCCAGGTCGTCCACCACAATGCCGGTGCCCTCGGGCAGCCGCTCCAGTCGCCGAATTGGAAACGGCTTCCAAATATCGAAGACACGAAAGAGTATAAGGCCCGCGAGAAAAGTTTTCCAAGCCAGCGGGACAGCGATGAGTGTAACCAGTTGCCCGGCGACTTCATCAATGACGACGAATTGCGGATCCTTCAAGCCGGAGGCGCGCGCGACCAGGGTGGCGGCGGGAATTCCGATGAGGGTAACGGCTGCTGCGGCGACGATCGTGGCCCAAGCGCGGCTCGCGACCGGGATGCGGGAACTGGCCAACGCCCAGACGATCACCGTGGCTAACGATCCCCATGTGCCGGGACCGGGCTTGAGGCGTCCCGCGCCGAAGAAAGTCGCGACCATGGTGGCCCACAACGGAGCAGCCGACAGCGGGGCACCGGCGTCGGCGGCGACTGCGGGCGGAGGATTCACGAGTCCCCGTCCTGGTCGTCGAGGCTGTCTTCTCGGACCGCTTCGTCGGCATCGGTAACCGTCGACGAAATCACGTACGCGCCGCTGGCCCACTTGCCGAGATCGATCAGGCGGCAGCGCTCGCTGCAAAAAGGGAAGTCCGCGTCCGCGGCCTTTGCCGGCTTCTTGCAGATCGGGCAGCGGAGCTTGATGGGGCGCTTGCGCGGCATAAGGGGATTCCAGCAGTTCCTCTAAGGATTGTCTGATAAAGTCGGTTCCGGGCAGCTTTGAAGGGGCATGGCTTCAGCCATGCCGTTAGAAGCCGCCACGCAAGCGGCTTTAGCCGCCGAGGGTCGCCCCTTCATAGCATCCAATCTTGCCAACTTAATCAGAGTCTCCTCTAACTCCTCACCTCAAACGATCTCCGCCACTAAATCATAGTCGTGCGCGGCCGTGATGCGGCAGCGGTAAAACTCTCCCTTTTTCGGCTCGTTTCCGTCGGGATAATCGTTCACAAAAACTTTGCCGTCAATTTCCGGCGCATGCATCGAGGTGCGGCCTTCGAGCAGCAGGTCGGACTCCGTCGAAGTGCCTTCCAGCAGCAGATCGAATTCGCGTCCGATCAGCGATTTCTTCTGCGCCCGGCTGATCATCTTCTGGATCGACATCAGCGACTTGCGGCGGCCCTCGATCTCGCGCGTGGAAAGCTTCTTGTCCTGATCGAAGGCGCCAGCACCTTCCTGGTCGGAGTAGCCGAAGGCGCCCATCCAGTCGAAGGCCGCCTCTTTCACGAAGCCGCAAAGCTCTTCGAATTCTTTTTCGGTTTCGCCCGGGAAGCCGACAATGAACGAAGTCCGTAAAGTGACGCCGGGAATTACACGGCGCATTTTCTCGATTGAGCGCAAGAATAAATCCGCGCCGCCTCCACGCTTCATGCGCTTCAGAACGGTCGCCGAGGCGTGCTGCAGAGGTACATCAATGTACGAACAAATTTTCTCGTGGGCGGCGATCGTCGCCAGCAGTCGCCCCGTGATTTTGTTGGGATAAGCGTAGAGGAAGCGAATCCACTGCAGGCCTTCGATCCCCGCGAGCTTTTCTAGGAGCACGGCCAGACCATCTTTCAGTCCAAGATCCTCGCCGAAGCAGGTGGTGTCCTGTCCGATGAGCGTGATTTCGCGCACGCCGGATTGCGCCAGTCGCTCGGCTTCGGCGATGACGGATTCGAAACGCCGCGAGCGGAACTGTCCCCGAAGCTGGGGAATGATGCAGAAGCTGCAGGGATGATCGCAGCCTTCCGCGATTTTTATATAGGCCGAATATCCAGGCGTGGTCAGCACGCGGGGCGTGTGGTCGTCGTAAAGGTAGTTGGGCAGGTCGGCGACGGCGCCGTCCCAGGAATCGCGCGCGAACCGCCCCTGTCGGCGGCGATGATCACCCTCGGGCCGCGAGGTCGGCGGGTTCGAAGGTAGCGTGTTTGAACTTAGAATGTTGAACGGACTCGGCGCGCAGGGTGTTTCCGCCACTCCGGCCGCGGCCAGAATTTTCTCCAATTCGCCGGTACCGACGACCGCGTCCACTTCAGGGATGTTCTTTCGGATCTCATCGTGAAAACGCTCGACCAGGCAACCGGCAACCACCAGTCTCTTCGCCTTGCCGCCCGTTTTGTGGCGCGCCATCTCAAGGATCGTATCGATGGATTCCTGTTGCGCGCTGCCGATAAATGAGCAGGTATTCACCACGATGACGTCGGCATCCTCCGCGTCAGGAGTAAGCTGGGCGCCCGCCTGGGCCAGCATGCCCATCATCACCTCGCTATCGACGAGGTTCTTGGGGCAGCCGAGGCTCACAAAACCTACCTTAGCCGGGGCAGTCAGCCCCGAAATCGCGGATATGCTTTTCTTTACGGGCACTGGGAAATGATCAGCAGGAAACAGATCTGAACAATTCTAGCATCCTGCATTGCCATACCCGCACTCGCCGGACGCCGGAAGCGGAGCACCAAAGAGGGTACCTTATGTTTTCCGCCCATCCGGGCGGCCCGTGCTAATCTTATGGAAACAAAAACTGCATCCCTCAATACTCCGGAGGAGAGATGTCGGCTAAACGCCTCGCAGTTCTAGTTGTGCCAGTTTTAGTTCTCGTTTCGAGCGCTTTGGCGCAAGTCAATGAACTTTCAATCACGGCGGGGCGAGCTTTCGTCAGCACCCAGACGGTTCAGAGTGCGAGTTTGCCCATTCATTTCGGAAACGAGGAAATGTTCGAGTTCAATTACGGTCGCCTGCTCAAGAGCCATAAGATTTTCGGACTGTATGCGGAATTGCCCGTAGCGATCTATCCGCGCGCGGACCTGAACTACCGCTACGACCAGGTCCCCAAGGACATCGGAGCGGTGTTCGTGACTCCCTCCGTGCGTTTGAACATTTTTTCCGGCCAGGGAGTCACCCCATGGGTTAGCGCGGGCGGCGGCTATGGCCGCTTCCGGGAATCTTCGAGTCTCAATTTCTACGGAACGAACCCTGGGGCAACTGGCACCAATACCGGTGTCATTCAGTTCGGAGCTGGACTGGATGTGTGGGTATGGCAGCGCTGGGGCGCCCGGGTCGAAGCGCGCGATTTCTACTCCGGAGTTCCCGACTACGACGTTGATACCGGGAGAAGCCGTCAGCACAACTACTACGTAGGTATCGGCGTGGTCCACCGCTTCTAGCTGGCGGCCGTGCGGCCCGTCGTTTTTCTCGAATTTGCGTCCTCGGCGGTCGCGATGTCCTTGAAAAGCTCGGGCAGGCTTTGGGCGTCGTCCACCGACTTGTCGAAACGCGCGGATTCGTAAGCGCGCGTAAACCTAGCGACCTTCTTCTGCAGTGCCGCTTCCTGAATGGCCGCGACGAAATCCAGCGGCGTTTGCGATGGCGACTTGCGCCAGCCCAGCCGTGCCATTCGGCCCACCATCCGGTCATACCAAAGCGCAGCCGATTCGCGCGGGGCACGCTCCGGATGCGCCCGCAGACTATGGGCACGCAGCCCGCTGATCAGGCGCCGGAGATTCAGCAGCGTGATCGCTACCGCCGTGAAAGCGATGAGCCCGCCCAGCCATCGCACCGGAAAGTTGGCGAAGTGTTGGTGCGCGCGCCGTGCCGACCGTAACATGGCGCGATGCTGACGTTCAATCCACCGGCGAGCCTCGTCAAAGAACTGCCGGCTGCTGGTAGCCGCATCCTTTCCCAACGTGCGCTGGTGGCTGACGTCGTAATTGATAATCCATTCGCGCCAAAAGGATGCTGCTGCATCCACATAAAGCTGCATCCGCGACCAACCGGTCCGCGTCAGCAGGCTTCCCGCCGGAGTGGGATCAAAGCTGATCCAACCGGATCCGGGGAAGTATGCTTCAACCCACGAATGTGCGTCGCTGGCTCGCACCACATACTGGCCGGTAAGGTCATTGTATTCACCCCCGCGGAACCCCGTCACAATTCGCGACGGGATGCGCAAAGAGCGCAGCATCACCGCCATCGAACTGGCGAAATACTCGCAGTGACCTTGCTTCCTCTCGAACAGGAAATTGGCCAATGGATCCTGCGGCAGACTGCGCGCCAGTTCCAGCGTGTATCCGAAGCGGGTTGAGAGATACTGCTCCAGCGCGACTGCCTTGTCATAGTTGCTGGAGGCCTGAGCCGTGATTTCCTCCGCCAACTTCGGAATGCGGCTATCGAGTGGCGGCAGCTTCAGGTACTGGTCCATGCCCTCGGGCGCGGTGTTCGCCGCCAGACGAAGTTCGTCGCTGTCGATCTCGGCGAGTTGCGACTCTGCTTCATACCGATTGATCGGGTCGGCGTCGAGGTCGTAGACAGCGCCCCCGGCGTCCATGCTTACCTGCCGGAAATTTCCCGCGAGACTCTGCGGTCTCTCTGCCAGAAAAAAGACGTTGGTTCCAAGCGGCTCCATCAGGACGCGATAACGAATGGATCGGCTCGCGACCACCGATGCGCCGCGCGGGTCCACTAAAGGCGCCAGCCGATAACTTCCATCTCCCGCCGGTCGCATCTGGGTCTGCTCATACGAATTCGACCAGACTCTGCCGTCAAAAGCGCTCAGCGCAATCCCACGCCACTTCAAGTCGTAAGCGCCTTGCAGATCGTTCTGGATCTCGATGTGCATGACGACAGCACTGGACTGCTGAATCTGGCCGATGCGGCCCAGTTGCACGCGATCGGTGAAGCCAGTGGAGACATCGCTCGTCGGAGTGTAGGCGCTCAGGTAGCGTGACGAAACACGGGGAAGAAGGAAGAAGATCAGGAAACTCCCGGCCAGGATCATCAGCATGAGAGCCGGAGCGATCGCCAGCAGTGCGTAGGCCATGTGACGGGTGGGAGAAGCAACGCGTGGATCCTGTGCGTGCGTTTGTTCGGCCGCGACGGAGTGCCGCATCTCCATCAGAACAAAAGTAATGACTGCAACCAGCAGGAAGCCCGCAAAAGAAAGCAGGAACACGCTGCCGACAGTCAGCACGGCGGCCGCCAGAACCATCAGAAACGAAAGCGCCGCGAGCATGTAGTGGTCGCGCGTTCGCTGCAACGAGAATAGCCGCACAACCATCGCAAAGAGCGCAAGGTGAACAGTTGCTCCCAGAAAGCCGCGCGAAACAAAGAAATAGTCGGCGAGGTAGATGAAGACGTAAATCAGCGTCAGGATATTGGTCCAGCGTTCTGGGATGGCAAACTCGCGCCGCGTCAGAAGTTGGCATCCCCGGAGCGCCAGCGCAAGCCCCACCAGAACCACTGCCGGCAGATCCAGCCCTCTGGTCGAAGCCAGAGCGCCGAAGCCACTGAGCACGAGCAGATAAAGGGCCACATTAAAGTAGCGCTCGATGGCCTTGGCCATGGTGATCCCGCCCGGGTTGATGGAGGCTTCCGTCACGAGAAGATTCTATTCTTGGCGAAACCAGCGCGGAAGGGAAGTGTCTGCGGTAACATTTCTGCCAAGTACCTGCTAAGCAGGCTGCACCACTGCCTCGTGATCTGATTTCTTTCTTCTGCAATTGTTTTTGTGTTTACAATACCTGCCCATGGACTATCTTCTGAAAACTGAACCGACGGTGTATTCCTTCGCGGATCTCGAGCGCGAGAAGACGACGATTTGGGATGGGGTGACGAATCCAGCGGCGGTAAAGCACCTGCGCGGGATGAAGCCGGGGGAGCGGCTGGTGATTTACCACACCGGCGACGAGAAGAGCGCGGTGGGAACGGCGTCGGTGGTGGCCATGGATGCGAGCGATCCCAGAAATCCGCAGGTGAAGATCAAAGTTGGGAAGGCCATCGCGAAGGCGAAGACGCTGGCGGAAATCAAGGCGCGGCCATCTTTTGCGGAGTCTCCGCTGGTGCGGCAGGGACGATTGAGCGTGGTGCCGCTGACGGCGGCGCAGTACGAGTGGCTGGCAGGGGAGTGAGAGGGATGGCGGAAGGTCAGCTTTCGCGGACAGAGCCTGCCCTGAGCGAAGTCGAAGGGAATGTCCGCGCTACATGAGTCAGGTACGGACTACCCGCTCGCCGCAATCGGGTTCGGGGCAGGCGTAGGTCACGTGATTGCGCTGGCGGTCGAGGCTGACGATGAACATGGGGCGTCCGTGGCGATCGCAGGTGGGCTGGTTGGGGGCGAGGACTGGCGCCTCTCCGCGCTTGGGCGTGGTGTAGCCGATCCGCTCACCGAAGCAGCGATGGCAGAACTTGTCGGTGCAGCGAAAGAATTCGATGGAAAAGTCGGTGTTGTAGGGAGCGAGTGCGGGCTCCATGGTGCGATAGTGCTGGTCGCAAAGGGGCAGGAGGTCGGTCCGCATGCGAAGCGAGTTTAGCACTTCAACCATTGACTCATTGAGGCATTTAGTCATTGAATCAATGATTCAATACCTCAATGATTCAATACCTCAATGATTCAATGACTCAATGACTCACCTCAGCCGATGTAGCGCAGGGCGTCGACGATGCCGAAGTGCGAGGCGCGGTAGGACGGAATGAGGCCGCTGACCACCCCCACAAGAAATGCGACAAACATGGCCACCAGCGCGGTGGCGACGGTCATGTGCATTGAAACTGGCAACCCAATGCCGGGGCGCGCCATGAAGACAATCGCCACGGTTGCGAGCGTAATGCCGACCAACCCTCCGATCACGGAGATGGCGATCGATTCGCTCAAGAGCAACTTGAGGATGCTTCCGCGGGTGAAACCGAGGGTGCGGAGGACGGCGACTTCGCGGGTGCGTTCGCGGATCGACATGGCCATCGTGTTGGCGCAGACGAGGAGCGTTGTGAACAGTACGGCTCCGCAGATGCTGAGGATGAATGTTTTGACGCTGCCAAGAGTGTTGATGAAATCGAGTTTGAACGCCTGTTCGCTCTCGCTCTTGGTGGGAACCGGACTCCCGTGGAACATGTCGTCGATGGCGCGGGCCGCTCGGGGCATGTCTTCAGGAGTGTCGACGCGAGTGAAGTAAAAGCCAGCGGTATCTTTGAACCAGTCCACGGATTCTTCCAGGTATTTGGTGTGGAAGTAGAGGTTACTGGACGGCGGATCGATGGTGTAGATGCCGCGCAAGGTGAGGTCGAGATTGGCGGGGAAGATGGTGCCTTGCAGGATGATGTGGTCGCCGATCTTCCAATGGTGTTTCTCAGCGAGTGTAACGTCGACGACACAGCCCGCGCGGTCGCGCTTCCAGGCGGCGAGCTGGTCGGCGGGCATGACTTTGTCGGCAGCCACGTCGAAGTATTCGTCGGGGTCGGTGGCGAGCTGGGCAAAGAAGTTTTCCGGCTTGTCGTCTTTATACTTGCCCCCGAACCAGGTCATGGGCACGACGCGCACGACGCCGGGAATGGAACGGATCTTGTCGCGATAGTAGATGGGAAGGAAGTTGGCCAGCGAGACTTTGTGCCGGGTCATGATGCGAAGCGCGGAGTCAGGGGCTCCCGGGTCGATGTAGAAACTGCGCCAGACACAGAGCATGATGCAGAGCAAGAGCAGGGAAAAGGCAATGCTGGCGACCGTCAGCAAACTGCGCCGCTTGTTGCGGAAGGCGGACTTGGCGACGAAGCTGGTGATGGTCATGGGGACAAAAGGATTTTACACCGCGCAACACGGTGACTCCAGGAGTTGGGCTCTGGACTGAGAGCCGCATGTTTGGGACCCGAATTTAGTTCAAGAAAGAACTTTGCGTAGCTCGCGACGCAGGATCTTGCCCGATGGTGTCCGCGGGACGGCATCTACGAAGTGAATTTCGCGGGGCTGCTTGTGGTGGGCGAGGCGGTCGGCGACGAAGTCGCGGAGTTCTTTGTCAAGCGCGTCTGAGGGCGTAAAGCCTTCCCGCAACACGACAAAGGCGCAGGGAATTTCTCCGGCGGCGAGGTCGGGTTTGGCGACTATGCCGCAGTCGCGGACGGCGGGATGTTCGAGGAGGACGGATTCGACTTCGGCGGGGGCGACGGGGAATCCTTTGTACTTGATCATCTCCTTGCTGCGGTCGAGGACGTAGTAGAAGCCATCGGCGTCGCAGCGCACGATGTCGCCGGAGAAGTACCAGCCATCGCGAAGAACGGCGGCGGTGGCTTGCGGGTCCTTCCAGTATCCGAGCATGATCTGCGGGCCGCGCATGACGAGTTCGCCGGGCTCACCAGGCGCGACCTCGTTCCCGTCCAGGTCCAGGATGCGGCAGTCGGTGAGGGCCAGCGGCTGTCCGATCGAGGCGGGGCGGTTCATTTCAGGGGGAGAAATGTAGCCGGCGTGGGTGACGGGGGAGGCTTCCGTCATGCCGTATCCCTGGATGACGCTAATGCCGGTGAGATCGGTCAGGCGGCGGGCGAGTTCGGGAGCGAGCGCGGCGGCGCCGGATTTGATCCAGCGGACTTTGTGGTTTTTCGGGAAGATGCCGGCTTCGGCTGCCTGGCACAAGGCGTTGATGGCGGGTGGGACCACGGGCATCATGGTGACGCCTTCCTGAATCAGAAGAGCGCACAGCCTTTGCACGTCGAAGCGCGGCATCAGAACCAGCTTGGAGCCGAGTGTGAGGGAAAGAGTCAGCGCCACGGTGAGTCCGTAGATGTGGTACAGGGGGAGGAAGCAGAGCATCGTGTCGTCCGCAGTGAGCGGCGTGCCGTTCGTGCCGAGCAACTGGTAAACGTTGGCAACCAGGTTGTAGTGCGAGAGCATGACGCCCTTGGGCAGTCCCGTGGTGCCGCTGGAGTAGGGAAGGGCGGCGATAGTTTCTTGTGAGGCTTGTTGCGAGTTCTGGCGAGCTTCCGGGAGTTTGGCGGACGTGGGCCGCAGCAGACTCGCGAAGTCTTCGCAGCCGGCATGTGCGTGGCGCGTGGTGAAAACGCGGCGAAGGCCGGGCAGCCCCCCGAGGTTCACGTTTTCGAGTAGCGGAGCGTCGGTGATGAGGAAAGCTGCGCCGGAGTTTTCCAGTTGATAGCGGATCTCGCGTTCGCGGTAGGAGGGATTGAGGAGTGTGGGGATGCCCCCGGCGAGCGTGGCCGCGTGATAGGTGATGGCGAATTCCCAGGAGTTGGGGAGAAAGATAGCAACAACCTCTCCGGGAGCGAGTCCGGCGGAGATGAGGCCGCGGGCAAGGGATTCGACGTGGCTGCCATATTCGGCGAAAGTGAAACGGCGATCGCAGGATGTGTCGATCAGGGCTGTCTTGCTGTTGTTCCGGCGGCAGCTCTGGAGGACAATATCGTGGACGAAGCGCCCGGTGGGATCGGCGTACAACTTGGTGCGAAGCATCAAGGTGATTGTAGAGCGAGATTGCAGAAGTTAAAAGTCAGATGACGGCGAGCTGCCGAGCTTTTGCGCAGCTTGGACGGGCCAGACGTGTGTGCGTGAGAACTCGTTCCCGGGCAACCGGGTAGAACGAAACACCGGAGAATCCAGCCACGGAGGGGCGAACCAGCTTAGCCCAGCGCTTCAGCGCTGGGAAAAGTGGAAGAAATGATTCAAGTCCCGGAGGGACGACCCAGTTTTCACGCACACTCGATACGCACGTCTCCACACGAGCGAAGCTCAAGCGCTCAGTTTGCGTAGGAATTCCCGCTCGTTCATGCGGTACTTAAAAGCTTTGCGGCCGTTGATGAAGACTACGGGGACCTCGTCGTTATAGAGGCGTCGGACTGCGGCGTCGGAGTCTACGTCGATTACACGCCAAGTGAAGCCGCCACTCTTCTGCAGCTTGACGAGGCTCTCCTTGACGATTTCGCAGAGATGGCATCCCTTGCGGGAATAAACGATGACTTCCCGAGGCTTCGTCATGCGAGGAAGTGTAGCAGTTTTGGTGCATGATTTCCAAGGCACGGAGGGCCAGACTAACGACGGGCGTAGAATTTCCTGATGACGACGCTCGGGATGACGACCAACGGAAAGGCGCTTTCTGGAAAGACAATCCTTGTGACGGGAGCGGCGAAACGACTGGGGCGCGCGATTGCTTTGGCCGCGGCCGAAAACGGCGCGGACGTGGCGATTACTTATCGCGAGTCGGCGCGCGAGGCGCGGGCGGTGGTGGTAGAGCTGGCGCAGCATGGCGTGGAGGCGCTGGCGGTGCGGTGCGATGTTACCGATGAGAAGAGCGTCCGGGAGATGGTGAAGGAAGCGGCGAGGGAACTGGGCGGGATCGACGTGCTGGTGAATAACGCCGCGAATTACGAGACCGCTGAATTCGACAAGCTTACCGTAGCGCAATGGGATGCGATTTTTGCTTCGAATACGCGCGGACCGTTTCTGGTGTCGCGAGAGGCGCTGCCGTATTTGAGAAAGCGCAGAGGCCGCATCGTTAATATGGGTTCGCTGGGCGGGCTGCGTCCGTGGGCGACCCATGCGCACTATTGCTCGTCAAAGGCGGCGGTGCATATGCTGACCAAGGTGATGGCGAAGGCGCTGGCGCCGGAGATCGCAGTGAATGCGGTGGCTCCGGGGATGATTGATTTGGGAGAGAAATCGGCGGCGGCGTTCATGAGGAAGATGGCGAAACAGACGCCGATGCGGCGGAACGGGACGGAAGCGGACATCGCCGCGGCAGTGATGTTCTTCGCTGCGGCTCCGCAGTTTATTACCGGTCAGGTGCTGGCAGTGGATGGCGGGCTGGGGCTGTAGTGTGTAGGTGAGAACTCGTTTTCGGGCAACCGGGGGGAACGAAATGCTCGAGAATTCAGAGGGGCGAGCCAGCTTAGCCCAGCGCTTCAGCGCTGGGAAAAGTGGTAGAAATGATTCAAGTCCCGGAGGGACGGCCCAGTTCTCACGCAAACACTGTAGCGACTCGATTTGTTTCCTGGCCTGGGTTCACGTATCGTTCGTTTTCGACTTTCACCATACTTATGACACGATCCATTCGGAGTGCGGGCTGTCTTCTTCTGTCCCTTGTCTTGACACTGTTCCTTGCAACTTCTCTTGCGGTTGCCCAGGATCGCCCGGAGGAGGGTGGTCATGAACTCCAGGTTTGGACTGGCGGTGGGCGCTCGGTTCCGGGCGGGACCAAAGATACGAGCGTGTGGAACGCGGGAGTTCGCTACGGATGGATCCTGACAGCTCCGCACGGGCCTGGATTTCTCAACGGACGATTCGAGCTTGCAGTGGAGGCGGTGCCGGCGTTTGTTGTGTTCCAGTCGGCAAACACCGCGTACGGGGCAGGAGTGAATCCAGTGGGGCTGAAATGGATTTTCGCCATCCGCGGACATGTCGCTCCGTACCTGGAGTTGAATGGCGGAACGCTGTTTACAACGCACGAAGTGCCGGCGGGAACGTCGACGGTAAATTTCACGACGGGCGCGGCATTTGGGATGTATTTTCTGAGAGATCATGCGTGGTCATTGGATGTCCGATACGTGCACATTTCAAATGCCGGGCTGACCGTGCCGAACCCAGGGGTGAATACGGTTCAGGTGCGGTTGGGGTTTGGGAAGTTTTTTGGAAAGAAGTAGCGCGTAGCGAGGCAGTCTGTGGCCTTTCTAAGTGTTTTGGAACTCCGCCACTGTGGGTCGGCCGGAAATAGGCTATGCTCTTGCACATCTTTACGCGAGGGCGCGGTAAATGAATTTCCATTCCCTAAGGCTCGTAGTCTTTGTCTGCACAACTGTTGGATTGTTGCCGCAGACACCTGCGCAATCCGGACAGGGCGCCGGAGAATGCGACCATGCGGTCACAACCGCTGCCATGCGCGATTGCGAGGCGTCTCGCTACGCAACCGCGCAGCGAGAACTCGACTCAGCCTATCGGAATCTGGTGAAGCATCTCGACGATGAACAGAAGCGGAAGTTGCGCATAACGCAGCGTGCGTGGCTTCGCTTTCGCGAAGCAGATGCCGATTTTCAGTCTAGCCTGGTCCGGAGTGGAACGCTGGCTCCTCTGGTAAGGA
>Ga0316363_10002737_pt1 | contig 13186 bp, 8 predicted proteins | sample Sb_taG_3_FD_200459 | JGI IMG/M metagenome (GOLD analysis project Ga0316363, IMG submission 200459) | Peat soil microbial communities from Weissenstadt, Germany - Sb_50d_a_PC metaG (v2) (version 2) | ecosystem: Environmental > Terrestrial > Soil > Wetlands > Peat | place: Germany: Weissenstadt...
CGGACCGCAACTTTCACCGGGGTAGACATCGTTCCCATGCCCAGCAGCACGACGTCCGCATCTTTGGTCATATACTCTTCGAAGAACGGATTGCCGTACTTGCGTCCAAACGTTTTCTCGAAATCGGCATAGACTTCGCGAATCACGTCGCAGGCGATCTCGGTGACTGCGTAGTTCTGCCGGCGAATCTCCATTACCCAGTCCTCGTTGGCCTGTGGGGCCACCGAAATGACGTTGTCGGGGTGGAGCAGCAGATCGCCGCGGTTGTAAGGAGGCAGGAACTTTTTAACCTGCTCCAGCGTCGGGATCTTGACCAGGGCCTGGGAGTGGGTGAGGAACGCGCCATCGCAACTAATCGCCAAAGGAACAAACATGCGGCGATCTTCCGCCACGCGATAGGCGATCAAAGCGGTGTCCAACGCTTCCTGCGCGCTATCGACCCAGGTCAACATCCAACCTAGATCGCGTACCGACAGGGCATCGTTGTGTTCCACCCCGAAGGCGCCGGGATCGTCGAGCGCCCGGTTGCCCACCATGGCAACCATGGGGATGCGCAGGGCGGGAGTTACAGTCAGGCATTCCATGGCGTACATCCAGCCGACGCCGCTGGACCCGCAGAATACACGCGCTCCGCAAGCGGAGGCGTGTTTGACGATTTCGAATTGGGAGTGTTCGCCTTCCGCCACGATGTACTCACAGTCCATTTCGCCATCCGCTACTAACTGGCTGATGTACTGCATCACCGTGTCATAAGGCCGGATCGGGTAAGCCGTGACTACGTCGACGTTGGCCAACTTGCAGGCAATCGCAATGGCCTCGGCGCCGGTAATCAGGGCTTCCTGCTCGTGGGTTTTCTTTTTTTCTTCAACCGGTATTGTCAGTGTCGCCATCTTAATCTCCTTGTCTTCAGGCTTGCCGCCGGGCCACTAGCCTTTGTTAGCGATTTCCAGGGCTTCGGGGACCTGTTCTTGATATTGACCGCGATAACGGAACCCATGCGACCGCTTTTTGATCGGGTCGGCTTTCTGAATTGTGGTCTCCAGCCACTTCAGGTAGGCGCCCTTGTCTTTCTCGAACGCCGCCCATTGGCTGTTGTTATCGTGGAACTCGGACTCGTTCACCATAGTGATGCAGTTCTTCACCGGGCAAATCTCCTCGCAGATGCCGCAACCGGAGCAGGCTTCGAGGTTGGGGTCGTAGGTGCCTGCGGCCGTGATATCGAACGCGGCATCCGGACAGTTCAGCCAGCACAGTGTGCACTTGGTGCAGGTTGAGAAGTTCACCACCGGCCGTTGCGTGCGCGTCGAGTACTTCTTGAACAGCTCGTTGCGGACTGGCCGGAAGCCCCCGACTTGCCCGGTCACCGGATCGGCGAACGGGCCGCCTTGCGCCTGACCCTTGATGGATACGCCGCAGCGCATGTCCTCCCAGCGGGGCAGGCCGACCTTGAATATCTCTTCGGGATTGCCCTCGCCCGCCTTCACCTCGATCGCAGTAAAGCGCTCGAAGGCAGTGCGAGCGGACGTAACTTTCAGGGAGTTCTTGAGTTTTTCGTTGATGAATTTCTCCACCGACTCCAGGCTCATCAACTTGGGCAGCGCCTTAGCGATGGCGCCCAGGATGCGGACGTCCGTGTGGTCATCCTTATAAACCCACATGCCGGAGAAACTGGTAACGCCTTTCACGATTCCCAGCTTGTAAGGCTCTTCCCGGCGGTGAATGTTCTTCAGCAGGGCGGGTGCGTGCTCCAGAGAAATTACGATGAGAGTGTGTCCGGGTTTCAGAGCATGGTGTACGGGTTGCAGCCCAGACCACGCCCACGACTCCGCGCCCTTACAGAGCGTGTCATCGAGAACCACGGTCAGGTCGGCTTGCTTCGGCTCGTACTGCGCCATTCCAGCTTCGAGCGTCTCCTCGTCGTTGGCGACGATGGCGAAACTCTTGGCTGGAATCCCATTGCGCTCCGGAGAATCTCCATAACGGCCAAAGGAAATGCCCAGTTTGCCTTCGTTGTGCGCGGCCAAAACAATGCCGCGCGTTATGTTCTTGGCCAGGGTCTTTTGGAAGACCCCTCGGTAGATGACTTCGACCGCGAATAGCTGGCCCATTTTGCAACCTCCATTCTTTTACAACTTCTTCAGTACTATGTTTTCGACTTCGTGCAGGTGCCGGCGCATGGCAGCCTCGGCGGCTGCGGCGTCGCCCCGCTTCAGAGCGGAAAGAATTCGGCGGTGTCCGGCGAGCGACTCTTCTTGCCGTCCTTCCACCTGCAACGAGCGTTCCCTGGTCTCGCGCAACAAATCCATCAACACGTCCACTATCTTCAAGATCGCGCTGTTGTTGGACGCCAGAGCGATGTTGTAGTGAAACTCGGAGTCCTCTTCGATTCCGAGTTCGCCCCGGCGCACCTTCGCCTCTTGGCGTACAAGAATCTCCTCCATCTCAGCGATCTCATCGCGAGAGATGTGCAGAGCGGCGCGCCCGGCCAAGGGCGGCTCGATCATATTGCGCACGTCCAGCAGTTCCGCAACCATCTTCCGCTTCTCCAGGAGCGCGGTAGCCAGGGGATTGGCTGGGGCAGCATCCGGACTGCAAACCACCGTGCCGATACCCTGGCGGGGCTCGAGCAGACCCTTCAGTTCCAAGCTGCGGATGGCATCGCGCACCGAGCTCCGGCTGACCCCAAGCATTTGCACAAGCTGGCGTTCCGGGGGGAGCAGGTCGCCGGGTTTCAGCTCTTCCGTAATGCGCCGCTCCAGTTGCTTGGCGACCTCCTGGTAGACTTTATTTCTAGGGATCGCCTCGAACCCGGTTGTCGCTGGTGATTCAGTGCCCATCATTGCCATTGGTCTGATGACTGACCATTAATTCACAAATCCATTTCACCCCTGAGCCCAAAACGCCGCAAGGACATTGATCACACATCAATGAGACTTGGATCACACTTCAATGAGACCTAGATCACATTTCAATGTGCCATGATCAAACTGAGGCTTTGGTTCGGGGCGGAGAGTCCGTTCACCTTCCGATTCGAATGTGTCCTGGAAAGTCTCCGTGGTAAATTTTACGTTTGCACTTAAGCCAGGCCATCTTCCTGTTTTTCGCTGCAGTAATTGGCGGGACGCTAAACGCGGTGGCGGGCGGCGGCACTTTTATTTCGTTCCCCGCGCTGTTGGTTACAGGTGTGCCGGCGGTGGAGGCCAACGCGACCAACACGGTTGCGCTGTGGCCTGGGTTGGCAGCCAGCACCGGTGCGTACCTAAAACGGCTGAGCGTGCCGCGACGCTTGTTCGTTCCATTGCTGCTGACGAGCGTTGTCGGTGGGCTGATTGGCGCGTTGCTGCTGCTCAAGACGCCCCAACATACCTTCCTGCGCCTCGTCCCCTGGCTACTGCTGGGTGGCACCTTGCTGTTCGCCTTCGGCAACACGATCCGCGCAATGGCCGGCAAGACTGCCGCTGTGGGTGATTTGCGGAAGATGTCATGGCAGGCGATCACGGTGACTTCGATGGCTGAGTTGCTGGTCGCAACCTATGGCGGGTATTTCGGCGCGGGGATCGGGTTCATGATCCTGGGAATGTTGGCGTCCTTGGGGATGCGTGACATCCATGCCATGGGCGCGATCCGGACCTTGCTTGCGGTCGTGATTAATGCTGCGGCGGTGCTGACATTCATTCTGGCGCGTGCCGTGCTTTGGCCGCAGTGCGTGGTGATGATTGCGGGTGCTTTGCTAGGCGGCTGGTTCGGCGCGCACTACGCGCAAAAAGCCGATCCCCGGAAGGTGCGGCTGGTCGTAATCGCCGTCGGCATGGCGATGAGCGCGTACTACTTTGTCACGGTGCGGTAGCATCAGGCGGCCCTTGGCCGCCGTTCACTTTGGCTGCTGCTGAGCGGCACACTCGGACAGCAGCTTGGTGCAGTTGTACACCGTGCGGGTGCAGGTCATGGGAAGCCCTACCCGCTCCCCTAACTCCACGACCGCGCCCACCAGTGCTTCCAGTTCCATCGGGCGGCCCGCTTCGAGATCTTGCAGCATTGAAGTCTTGTGCTCACCAACTTTTCCCGCGCCGGCCATTCGCTGCTCGATGGAAACAGGTAACTCCATGCCCAATTTGCGGGAGACCGCTTCCACTTCCTGCATGATGTCGCGGATCACCGACGAAACTCCCGGATCGCGCACCATCTGAACCAGCGTGGCGCGCGTCAGTGCGCTGACCGGGTTGAGCGACGCGTTGCCCAGAACCTTTACCCAAATCTCGTGCCGGAGGCGAGTGGTGATTGGGCAACGCAAGCCGGAGGCGATGAGCGCCTCCGCAATTCGGCGGCAGCGATCGGAGCGCGTGCCGTCCGGTTCGCCGAGAGAAATGCGGTTGCCCTCGATGTGTTGAATCACGCCGGGTGAGGGAATCTCGGTCGAAAAGTAAACGATCGACCCGACCACCCGATGCGCTTCGATGGCCGAGGCAATCACCCCGCCGGGATCGACCCGCTCCAGGCTCAATCCTTCCCATTCGCCGCCGAAACCCTGGAAGTACCACCACGGAATTCCATTCTGGGTGCTGACGACTGTGGTATCTGGCCCCAGCACCGGCCTCAACTGAGGCGCAAGTTGCGGCAGGCCGTGCGCCTTCACCCCAAGAACGACAACGTCCACCGGTCCCACTTCTTCAAGGGAACTGGCGATGGTGGGCCGCGCCACAAAATCTCCCCCGATACTTTTCACCTGCACGCCGCGCTCCTGCATGGCGCGAAGATGCGGCCCGCGCGCGAAGAGCGTGACCTCGAACCCGGCCTGCGCCATGCGTGCACCAATGTAGGCTCCGATTGCGCCCGCCCCCGCGATCAGGAATCTCATGTTTGATCATCCATGCTGGTCATCCGTGAGCGCGGCGGCGACTGCGCGCCGGCGAATTTTTCCGGTCGCGGTGGTGGGGATACTGTCCACCAGATAGATCTTCTTTGGACATTTGTATTCTGCCAGCAACTCGCGGCAGTGCTTGATGAGTGCCGATTCGGTGGCGCCATGGCGTTCGTGCAAGACCACGGCTGCAGCCACTTCTTCGCCCAGCGTGGGATGCGCGTAGCCAAACGTGACCGCCGCCGCGACGGCGGGATGCCGCAGCAAAATCTCATCGACTTCGTGAGGCGCGATGTTCTCGCCTCCGCGGATGATGATGTCTTTGATCCTGCCCGTCAAATGCAAATAGCAGTCTTCGTCAAGCAATCCTTCGTCGCCGGTGCGAAACCATCCATTTACAAAAGCATGAGCGTTGGCCTCGGGATTGTTTGCATATCCACGAAACACATTGGCTCCCTGAATGGCGACTTCGCCGCGCTGGTTTGTTCCGAGGTGATTGCCCTCCTTGTCCATGATGGCGATGCGAAGCCCGGCACCCACGCCCACAGAACCTGGCTTCCGATGGCGCGGGGGTAAAGGATTCGAGGTCATCTGGTGGGCAGCTTCCGTCATTCCGTAGGCTTCGACGAAAGGCACGCCAAAGACGTCCTCCATCTTGTGAATGAGTTCTGGCGACAAGGGCGCGCTGCACGACCGGATGAAGCGCAGAGAGGCAGCCTCTACGGACTTGTGGTGGGTGCGGGCGAGTACAAGTTGATGCATCGTGGGCACTCCCGAATACCAGGTCACGCGATGTTCTCGAACCGTCCGCCAGAAAGAGAGCGCGTTGAATTTGATGGGAACAACCACGACACCCCCGGAAAGCAAAGTGGCCATGGTTGAACCAATCAAACCATGAATGTGGAACAGCGGCATGATACACAGCGAGACATCTGCCTCGGAAAGCGCGTATGTGTTCGCAATATTGGCCGAGGATACGGCCAGGTTGAAATGCCGCAGCGGAACACGCTTCGGCCGCCCCGTGCTTCCGCTGGTGTGCAGGATCAGGGCAATGTCGTCAGCCGTGGGCTCGGTTGCGGAAACACCGGTGGAAGCACCCACTAGGTGAACATTGCCTTCCTCGCTCATTTCCACCGACAAGACTGGGATCTTGCGGTCCGCGGCGGCGCTGCGCGCGAATTCCGCGCCTACCGCAGGGCAAAGCAAAATGCGGGCATTGGTGTCACCAAGGAAAAAAAGAAACTCCTCATAGGGATACGCCGGGTTCAAAGGGGCTGCGGTTCCGGCGATGGCGGCAGCGAGAAAGCTCACAATCGCAGGCAACCCGTTAGGCAATGCAATCGCTACAGCATCGCCACGGCGAATGCCCGCGGAGGCCAAAGCGTTCGCCATGGCCAGGACCTGCTGCCGGAGCGAATCGTAGGTGACACGGATTCCAAGCTCGGGAACGATAATTGCCGTGTGGCTGTCAGCGAAATGTAAAACGTCAAGAAGAGTGTGTACGGACTTCAGTGTCATTCGTTATTTCCTCTGCCCCCGGGTCCCTGGATGATTGAGTAACACTGTCTGCTGTTCACGAAAACGAAAAGAATGTCGCCGCGCTCTCCAGCCCTGTCGTCACGCGCGCGGAAAAGATCCCATGAATCTAGATCGAGTAGCCCTCTGCGCTCAGGGTCTTTCTGAACTCCTTCAGAAAAAACTGCACGTTATCTTCGGTGGCCAACGGGCCCATCACGCCAATGCGGAAGACTTTGCCGGCGAGCGGCCCAAAACCGCCGGCGATTTCAATGCCCGGTTCGTCCACCAGGCGTCTTCGCACTTTCGCCTCGTCAACACCTTTTGGAACACACACCGTGTTTAGGGTCGTAATTCGGTGCCCTTCGGGAACGTGCATGCGTAGAGCCATCGCTTCTATGCCCTTGACAAAGGACTTATGGCAACGGCGATGCCGCTCCCAGCGGTTCTCGATTCCTTCCTCGGCGATGACCAGGAGCGCCTCGCGCAAGGCGTAGAACATGGAAATCGGCGCCGTGTGATGATAGCGGTGCGATACCGTGAAGTAGTCGTGAATCAGCTTGAGGTCAAAATACCAGCTGCGCGAAGTAGAAGTGCGAGCGCGCAACCAGTCCATGGCCCGCGGTGAAATAGCCATCGGAGACAAGCCCGGTGGACAGCTCAGCCCTTTTTGCGTGCAACTGTAGGCGACATCGATACCCGTTTGGTCGAACTCCACCGGAACTCCGCCGAGCGAGGTAACGCAATCCGCGATCACCAGAGCGCCCGCATCGTGAGCGGCGGCACAGATGGCCTGGCCCGATTGCATCGCTCCGGTCGATGTCTCGGCATGAACATAAGCCACCACCTTGGGCTTCTCGCGACGGATGAACTCTCTAGCTTCATCCTGCGTGTAGGTCTCACCCCAAAGCTTCTCGAAGCGTACGACGTTGGCGTCCTGGCGCTTCGCCATTTCCGTGAGCCGATCGGAGAAATACCCATTGGCGAACACCGCGAACTTGGCTCCGGGCTCCACGAAGTTAGCAACCGCAGCTTCCATGCCCGCGCTGCCGGTGCCGGAAATCACTAGCGTGGCGCCGTCGTAGGTTCCGAAAGCGGTTTTGAGCAATTGTTGGACGTCTCCCATCACCTGGATGAAGTAGGGGTCAAGGTGCCCGACAATCGGCTTCGACAGCGCCTCGTAGACCCGCGGGTGAACCATGCTGGGTCCAGGCCCGAACAGATAGCGGCGAGGCGGTTCGAGGGCGGAGAAAGGAAGTGCAGGATTTTCCTGTGCTTTGTCCTGTTCTATGGCGGTCATAGTCCTCGTTTCTCTTCAGAGATAGTTAGATTTTACGGTACGGAGCAGACAATCTCCAGAACCCCACCCTCCCCGAGACTAGAGTCGAATTCTCACACCAACGACGCGGAGTAAACATAGAAGCGAGCATTCACCCGGCGTTGAGTTTCTATCGGCAGTGCGGAGCTACGGGAGGAAGGTGCTGACCGTCTCCTGGTGTTAAGATGCTGAACGTCTGGATTCCCTGTCGCCGCGAATCGCGCAATGCACTCCTACGCCCAGGGATCGCCGTATAGTACCGCGAAAGCCGAACCCACTTATGACGCACAATGAGGTTGAAACTTTAGCGCGTGAACTGCTGTCCGCATATGAGACAGGAGAGATGGTCGCTATCCCTCCTTCGGCGCGCCCCGGTTTCGACCTCAACACGGCTTATGAGGTTGAAGCAACCCTCAAGCGGTTCCGCGAAGCTGCTGGACACAGATCCGTTGGCCGCAAGGTTGGTTATGCCAACAAAGCCATGTGGCGTGTGCTCAAACTTGAAACTCTGGTTTGGGCCCACATGTACGACGACACGGTGCATTACAGTGACCGCAACTCCACCACGCTGACAATCGCACATCCCCGTTCGCTCAAGATCGAGCCCGAGATCGTTTTCGGTTTGAAACAACCGATCATCACTGAGGGCGCTGAGGGCGTCGATGCCGCCACTGCCCTCGCATCCGTGGATTGGCTGGCAGTGGGATTCGAAATCATTGATTGTCCCTTTCCGGAGTGGCAGTTTCAGCCAAGTGATTTCGTTGCCTCTTTTGGACTTCATGCTGCACTCGTGATCGGAGAGCGGATGCAGGTGCGGCCTGACGGCATCGCCGCGCTGGTGGACGAGTTGCCGCGATTTAAAGTGCGCATCTCGTGCTCTAGCAGATCGTGCTCTGCCAGTTCTAAGAACGGAGAGGTCGTGGAAGAAGGATCCGGCAGGAACTCTTTGAGGAGCCCCGCCTTGTGCCTGGCGGAACTCAGCGCAGCCATCGCGCGGCGATTCCCAACCCAGCCGTTGAGTGCTGGGGAAATCGTCAGTTCCGGAACGCTTACGGCCGGACATCTGACCGACAGAGGCGATCTCTGGACAGTTGAGGTCGAGGGGCTGTCGCTGCCGCCGCTGACACTGCGCCTAACTTGATCTATTCCCGCGAGATGAACATCCTTCGTTTTCGTTCATAACACGAGCATTTCGGGTAATATGGCTTATCGCCCGATACAGTAATTTAGACGCCGGGTTTGTTCAATTGGCTTTGAGAACTTCTTAGCCCTGCTTCATGTGAAAACGAAGCACGCAACCACATCCGAACGGCAATATCACTGATGGAGCGAAGAACACTATCATCCCTGGAGGCGGAAAATGTTTGTCAGCACTGAAAGCCAGGAAACGACTATGACGACGTTCGACCAACAGGTCGAGGCCGCGAGGCAATGGTTCACGAGCCCCCGGTTCGAAGGGATCGTCCGTCTCTACTCCCCGCGCCAGGTGGCCGAGCAGCAGGGCACGATTTCCGGCGACTATTCCGTAGCGCGACGGGCAGCCGAGGAGTTCTACCCACGGTTGCGCGAGCTCTTCGAACAGCGCAAGCAGATCACTACCTTCGGTCCCTATTCGCCAGGCCAGGCGGTGATGATGAAGCGGATTGGGATGGAAGGCATTTACCTGGGCGGCTGGGCCGTGTCCGCCAGGGGATCGCTGGCAGAGGATCCGGGTCCGGACCTGGCCAGCTATCCGCTCAGCCAGGTGCCAGACGAGGCCGCCGGACTGGTGCGGGCACTACTCACCGCCGACAAGAACCAACACTTCGCGCGCATGCGGATGACCGAAGAACAGCGCAAGGCGACCCCGGTCATCGACTATCGGCCTTTCATCATTGCCGACGCCGACACAGGTCACGGCGGGGACGCGCATGTACGCAATCTGATCCGCCGCATGGTCGAGGCCGGGTTGCCCGGCTACCACATCGAAGACCAGAAGCCGGGTGCAAAGAAGTGCGGCCACCAGGGCGGTAAGGTGGTTGTGGCCGAGGACGAGCAGATCAAGCGCCTTAACGCTGCCCGCCTGCAGCTCGACATCATGCGGGTCCCGGGCATCATTGTGGCCCGAACCGATGCCGAGTCCGCGACCTTCATCGAGAGTAGGAGCGACGAGCGCGACCAACCCTTTATCCTCGGCGCCACCAGCGTCGGCCTACCCAGCTACAAAGCTGGTTATCTAGCCATCTTGCGGAAGCTCTTCGAACTGGGCGTGGAAGAGGTCCGCGGTCACATGCTTTTTGCCCTGTCCGAGGCCGAGTACGCGGCGGCCTTCGCTTGGCTGGAGCGCGTCGGGATCATGTCAATGATCGCCGAGAGTGCTCCGGCTCTCAGGGACGCGCCGGCGGCCGAGCTCGACGCAGCACTCGACCGGCTCGACACGCGCTATGTGGACATCTGGCGGGCGGAAGCCGGGCTGATGACCTTTGGGCTGGCGGTCGCCGAGGTGCTGGAGTTCCGCGCGGCCGAGGGCGATCGTTTCGACATGACCGTCGAGCAATGGCTGGCGTTCTCAAAACGCGCGTCTTTCTACGAGGTACGCGAGCGAGCGAAGGCAATGGGCATCCGGGTGATCTGGGATTGCGAGCTGCCCAAAACTCCCGAAGGCTTCTATCACATTCAAGCCGGGATCGATTACGCGATCGCCAAGTCGCTGGCGGTGGCGCCCTTCGCCGACGTGCTGTGGATGGAAACCAAGACGGCGGATCTCGAGGAGGCCAGGAAGTTCGCACACGCCATCCACGCGCAGTATCCCGGCAAGATGCTGGCGTACAACCTCTCGCCGTCGTTCAGCTGGGACACCACGGGAATGAGCGACGAGGAGATGAAGCGCTTCCCCGAGGAACTCGGCAAACTCGGCTACGTCTTCAACTTCATCACCTACGGTGGCCACCAGATCGACGGCTTGGCGGCCGAGGAATTCGCGACCGCATTGAAGCAGGACGGGATGCTGGCGCTGGCGCGCTTGCAGCGCAAGTTCAGACTGCTGGAGTCGCCGTATCGAACGCCGCAGACCCTGGTCGGCGGACCGCGTCTGGACGCCGCCTTGATGGCTTCGTCGGGACGCACCGCCGCGACCAAGGCGATGGGCAAGGGGTCGACGCAGTTCCAGCATTTGGTTCAGACCGAGGTCCCCACCAAGCTGTTGGAGGAGTGGCTCGCGGAGTGGAGGAAGTACTGCGACTATCCGGCGAAAATTCGCGTCCAGCTGCGTCCGCACACGGCCGGTTCCGAACTCTTGGAGTTGTGCCTGCTGGACGAGCGCAGCGGGGAAAAGCTGGCCAACGTGATCTTCGCCAACATCCAGGATCGTCGCGGCCGCAGCATCCTCTCGGTTCGCGACCAGAACACCCTCGAGCCGCTCCGCAAGAAGCGACTGATGACGCTCAGTCAACTGTTCCTGATCCACCGCTACAATGCCAGCTCGGTGCACTACGTCACGCCGACTGAGGACAACCAGTTCCAGGCGCAGAAAATGAAGAGCTTGGGGATCTTCTCGAGCGTGAGCACCGAGATTGGGCAAATCATCGTCGCGAACGTCAGCAAGGAACGCGTCGCCGAACTGCTCAGGCCTGACCGGGTACTTCTCCTGGAACTGATCAGTAAGGCGTCGCCGGCTTTGCAAATCCAGACTTAGATACCAGCCCAGCACCTTCATGGGAAAGGGCTGGCGAAGCTGAAATAAGGGTCATATGAGAACTCAAACCCAGGAACTCAGGAGGGCCGAGCCTGTGGTGGCTTTGGTCCGCGACGATATTCTGCAGAAGTTCCCCGGCCTCTTCGGAACCAGGAAGGTGAAGGGGCGAGAAATCAATGTCCAGGAGACGATCGCCACACTCACGCAAGAGCTGGGTCCGGATATTGCTGCCGCCCTGACCGCACGCCGGGCGCTCCTGCAGTCTGCCGCGCCAGTACGCGAGAAGTATGCCTGGCCGAAGTGGGACGAAACGTTCGAGGATCCTGCAACGGGAAAGCCCTGGACATTTCGTCATATCGTCCAAGGCATGATTGACAACTTTCTCGGTAAGGAAAGCAAATGGTGCTGGCGGCTCAACGACGAAGTGCCTATCCCGAAGGACGCGCACCCATTAACCAATCCCGGCTTGGAGCTTACCGGCCCTTGGCATCCGCTGGACATGGCCTTCAACGCGTTGAATAGTCCGGCGCCCATGAACATGCCGGATTTTGAAGATGCCTCTCCGCCGCATTTTCAGCCTGATGGAACGTCGTCCAATCAGCCAGTGGGAATTTTTGCGGCCCTGCAGAACGCCAAAGAAATTTTCGAAGGCAGCTGGACCGACCGTCCCTACGAAGTGGTGAAGAAAAGCCATCGCCGCGCGTACAAGATCAATACGCCCCCGGCGAAGTGGCCGACACGGTTTTCTCGGCCTGCCGGCATGCACGTGCGTTATGACCACATCACCGTCGATGGCCAACCGGCTCCCGGTTTGATTGCCATCACGGTGCTCTGGATCCTTAACAACTACGAGTCTCTCACGCGGGCGGGCACCGGGGTGTACTACTACATTCCGAAGATTCAGACTCCTCAGGAAGCTCTCATCGTGGAGAAGCTCCTGGCACGGCTGGAAGGCATGATCGGCGTCCGCACTGGCACGATCAAGATCAAAGTGCTTTACGAGGAGGGGAATGCAGGCCGGTTCTTGCCGGTGATCGCCTGGGTCTTGCGGCGTCGGCTGCTGGGTACGAACGTGGGCCGCTGGGACTACCTGGGCAGCCTGATTGAGATATGGAAGGACGACCCGCACGGCGTCTTTCCGGATCCGCAGTCGATCGGCATGGCCTCCCCGAACATGATTGCCTATCAGCGCTACAACGCGTTGATGATGCTCATGGCCGGCATGAAGAACGGTGAGCTCAGCCAAGGTGCCCCCATCGGGGGCATGGCGGCGGTGATGATCTACCAAGCCAACGATCCCTATGGGCGTTCAAGGTATAACCCTCTGGCCCTGCGCGCAATGGTTGTCGACAAGCTGCGAGAACGTATGCTAGGGCTCATGTTTCTACCGGAGAAGCCCGCAGCCCAACAACCGACCCTGGAAGATATCCTCGCCGGCCGAGTGAAGGGCAAACTCTATGACGCCTATCGGCAAAGCTGGGTGGCCAGCCCGGAGCCGGCCTACGTGGCTGCTGGCAATGCGCCACTGCAGGTTCCTGTGACCGAGCTCCAAGCGATCCTCGATGCGCCCAAAGAAACTGTGGACGTGAATGGTAAACCGGTGGCAACCGTGGGCAGTGGGCTGCTCGACGCGGAGCGGCAGTTGCTGCAATCCCGAGGCATATTGAATCTACAGGGCAAGATCATGCCACGGGTCATTAACAAGGGCACGCTGGACACGCCGGAGAAGATCTTCACGCCAGAACTTTGGCAAGCCATCAACGACGTGCCCAAGGGTGAGATCACCATTGAGCACATCCAGCACGCGTTCTACATGGCGGCG
>Ga0316363_10002738_pt1 | contig 13185 bp, 14 predicted proteins | sample Sb_taG_3_FD_200459 | JGI IMG/M metagenome (GOLD analysis project Ga0316363, IMG submission 200459) | Peat soil microbial communities from Weissenstadt, Germany - Sb_50d_a_PC metaG (v2) (version 2) | ecosystem: Environmental > Terrestrial > Soil > Wetlands > Peat | place: Germany: Weissenstadt...
GCTCTTCGGCGGTGGGCCGGACAATCGGTTTCATCCAACCATACGGTAGCCTAAACCGCATCATTTGTCCAGCGAAATCTTTCAGGCGGGCGATTTCAGAGGTCTCTCAGGCTGGTAAACAAATACGTCTGGAACTGGTGCTGGCGACCGGCGAGCGGCTGCGCATCGGTACCGGGGTGGACGCCACTACGTTACGCACGGTGCTGAAAGCGTTGCGCGCATGATCCACCTGCCAGCCAGCGTGCGGGTATATCTGTGCCTGACGGCCTGCGACATGCGCAAGAGCTTTGACGGGCTGCATGCCCTGGTGCGGGAGCACCTGGAGTTGGATGCGTTCGCCGGACACCTGTTCGTGTTCGCCAGCCGGCAGCGCGACCGGGTCAAGATTCTGTATTGGGACCGTGACGGATTCGCGGTGTGGAGCAAGCGCCTGGAGGAGGGCACCTACACGGTGCCGTTTGGCGACAGCGCGGAGGAGCGGCGGCGGGAGATCACGGCACAGGAGTTAGGGGCGATACTGAGCGGGATCGACCTGAATCAAGCTACTCGGCGCAAGCGCTACCGGCGATCCGCATAAATCGCAGTTACATCCATTTTTCTCTTGGCAGACAGTTAGTAAGTAGGTATACTGATTACTTACTCGTGGCCTTCGATCCGAAACATCTTCCGGAAGATCCCAAGGTCTTACAGCAGATGGTGCTGGACCTGATCGCGCAACTGGATCGCGAATGCAACGAGCGAGACAAAATCGAGAGCCTGTTGCGCGAGCTATTGGATGCCAAGCGAAACCGCAAAAGCGAGCAACTCTCTGCCGATCAACTGGTTTTGTTTGCGGCCGCGTGGCAGGCGCGGCAAGCGGAAGCAGAAGCGCCCGCGAAGCCGGATGGCTCCGATGACGATGATGCCACCCCTGGCGCCGGCGAGTCAGCTCCGAAGAAAAGGACGGGCGGCCGGCACCCTCTTCCGCAGCATCTAGCGCGAATGCATCGTGCATGATCTGGCGGATGCAAAGAAGCACTGCGCTGCCTGCCAGCAGGACCTGCGGCCCATCGGGGAAGAGTCCAGTGAGCGTTACGAATACATTCCGGCGCAACTGACCGTCATCGAGGATGTGTGCAAGAAATACGCTTGCGCCTGTGCGGTGAAGACGGCGACCAAGCCATCGCAGCCGATCGAAAAGAGCACTGCCGGTGCGAGCCTGCTGGCGCAGGTGATCGTGGCCAAAACCGCCCATCATCTACCCTTGCACCGGCAAGAGAAGATCTTCGAGCGTCACGGCGTGGAGATCTCGCGCAAGACCATGTGCGGGTGGCTGGCACAATGCGCCGATTTGTTGAAGCCGCTGTATGGATCACTCAAGGAGGTTCTGTTCCAATCGAAGGTGATCGGAACTGACGATACCAGCGTGAAAGTGCTGGACGTAAAGTTGCCGTTCGCCCGCACCGGGCGCATCTGGCCGTACTACGGTGATCCAGATCATCCGGTGATCCTGTATGACTACACGGCGACGCGGGAGCGAGCCGGACCGGAGGAATTCCTCAAAGGATATCGCGGTTACTTACAAGCGGATGCCTACAGTGTGTATGATGCCTTCTTCAAAGACCCGGCGCGCGGGTTGATCGAGGTCGGGTGCTGGGCGCATGCCAGACGATATTTTCATAAGGCGTTGGAGTCGGACCAGGCGCGCATGGGGCCGGCGCTGCTACTGATTGCGCATCTGTATCGCGTCGAGAAGCAAGCGCGGTCGCTGGCGGCGGGAGAGCGACTTCACCTGCGCCAACTGCAATCGCGACCTACGCTGGATAAGTTGCGTGACTACTTATTGGAGATCCAGGTGGAGGTATTGCCGAAGAGTCCGGAGGGCAGAGCGGTGCGCTACACCCTGAAGAACTGGACCGCGCTGACCCGTTACTGCGAGAACGGGGATCTGGAGATCGACAACAACGCCACGGAGCGTGCGATCCGGGGTGTGGCTGTCGGCCGCAACAATTGGGTCTTCTTTGGCAGCGACCAGGGCGTTAAGACGGCCGCGGTGCTGCGGAGTTTCGTGGCCACCTGCCAGCGAGCTGGAGTCGATCCCTTCGGCTGGCTCAAGGACATCCTCTCCCGCATCGCCGCCCATCCCATTACCCGGCTCGCCGAGCTTGTGCCGCACAACTGGGCTTCCGCTCAGGCCTGATCCCAAATTCAAATCCGACAGGATCCGCCGGGCGATTCTGTCGCGTCCCGGTGATTCTCGGACGCTTACCATAGACCCCGATGAAGTCTGGAACTGCCAGAAGGGCCAGAGATAGCCGCCGCCCTATTGGCTCGGTGCCTGCAATCCTATCATCACCACTTGCCATCCATCCGATGATGGCGAAATCGAAAACTGACTCTGGTAGGCACCGGGCGATGACACGCTTGCGAATGCCGCCGTCAGATAAGTCGGCGTCGAATTCATGTCAGTGAGAAAGCCCGTCTGCGACGTGAACGTGTGGGGGGCGTCAGAGTCACCGAATATCCAGCTCACAAGCAGCCCGGCGTTACTGAGCGTGATGGAATTGGAGGTAGCGCTCGTAGTGTACGTGCCAGGGCTGGGGCTGGTGATGGCAGAAACAATAGGAGCGTGTGCGGTGTCTGAGCCCGCGACTGCCAGGAAATGCAAGAATATGGGCTCCTGGTTATTAACCGTTACGGTAATTAGATCCCCAGCAGGACATGCCGCTGGATTCTGCACATAATAAACCGTGCTCCGCACGTCATAGGAGATACCTACCCAGTTCGTCGGTCCTGCCAATATGTTCCAGGTGTTTCCACAACTATCGGACACGCTAGGTTGAGCGATCGACTGGTTGTAGAAGTTGTAATAGTCTCCAAGGAACAAGAGTAACGTTGAAGCTCCAGGGTAGACGAACCCTCCTAACCTGTACGTCGTTGGATAACTCGCCGAGGCGCTCGTCCCCCACGCGCCCGAGGACACAATTGTTGGTACCGGAGGATTCACTACTAGCGTAGCTGCTTTGCTGGCATTGGCCGAGTAGTCTTCGAAGCCTACATAGACATTGGGCGCGGTATTATCCATACTCAACATGACAAACCGCATAGCGGACGTGTTGGTCCATCCTGGCCGCGACGTTATTTCCTTGACGATATTCGTCACGTCGATGATATGGCTGCAGGTGTTCTGTCCGTTGTTGTTTCCCTGACAGGACCCATGAACATCACCCGGTCCCGTAGTGGTGTAATCAGTATAAGCCGTCGTATGAGGAACATCCAAAGGGGTATTCCCCGCAGTGCCGCTGAAAGCCACGCCGTTGTCTTGAGCTACGCCGTACACGCGGAAGGTATAGCTGGGGCAAGGCGCCTCTCCGCAAGTAAGCCCTGCGAACCCGTCACTACTGATCAGCTTTAAGTATGCCGATCGGATCGTGTCACCCGAATTGATGCCGACAGACGGAAATCGGTAGCCAGTAACCCAGGAAGTTGTCGTACCGGCCCAACTCCCCACCAAATCTGCTCCACCGTACTGTGAAGAGCTATGCCACCCGCTGTTGTCATAGTTGTTATAGTAACCATCGTCGGCGTCACTGGAAATCTGAATAGTGTGAGAAACCAGAGGCGTTGTGCCTCCGCCACTGATAGTTAACGTCAGAGGTGCGCTGCCTGTGCCTCCGCTGTTGGTCGCGCTCAGCGTCACGGTGGAGTTGCCCGCTCCAGTGGGCGTCCCGGAGATCAAACCCGAGGCAGTATTCACCGTGAGGCCGGCGGGCAATCCCGACGCACCGAAACTGGTGGGCGAGTTGGTGGCCGTGATCTGATAGGAGAAAGCGGTCCCCACAGTCGCGTTGGCGTTTCCGCTGCTGGTGATCACTGGGGGAGCCACGGCTATCGTCAGAGTCAGAGGTGCGCTGCCGGTGCCCCCGCTGTTGGTCGCGCTCACCGTCACATTGGAGGTGCCCGCTCCGGTGGGTGTCCCGGAGATCAAACCCGAAGCCGTATTCACCGTGAGGCCAACGGGGAATCCCGATGCACCGAAACTGGTGGGCGAGTTGGTGGCCGTGATCTGATAGGAGAAGGCGGTCCCCACCGTCGCGCTGGCGGTGCCACTGCTGGTGATCACCGGGGCAGCCACGGCTATCGTCAGAGTCAGAGGTGCGCTGCCGGTGCCCCCGCTGTTGGTCGCGCTCACCGTCACATTGGAAGTGCCCGCTCCGGTGGGTGTCCCGGAGATCAAACCCGAGGCCGTATTCACCGTGAGGCCGGCGGGCAATCCCGACGCACCGAAACTGGTGGGCGAGTTGGTGGCCGTGATCTGATAAGAGAAGGCGGTCCCCACTGTCGCGTTGACGGTGTCGCTGCTGGTGATCACCGGAGGAGCCACGACTAAAGCGGGTTTGAGCGCCACCATTTGTATGGCCCAGCCATTGTTCCCGGTTCCGGTAGCCGCGTAGGAGCCCGGATTGCCAGCCGTCGTGTCTTCAAGCAGGCTGTTGTTTAGCGTTGAGCGAGCTAGCGTTGAGCGAGCGGTGAAACCCGAACCAACCGTGCAGGTCCCGTCTCCGACGCAATACCCGTAAATGATGTCACCAGCAACAGTCGTAGTGGCGCTGCCGCTCGAGACCGGACCGGCGTTACCTGAGGCGCCGGATTGGGCATCGATCGGATTGGTAGGGTCCAGGCCCGAATACTCGGTGAGATAGACTTCGATAAAACTGGAGTTGGCAGAAAGAGTGATCGTCACCGTGTCGGGACCGCCTGCGATGCTCTTGGCACCGTACACCCGAATGCGTGCGCCACCTGGGGAGGTTAGTTGCGCTCCAACCTCAGTGAAAGTGTTGCCTTGGGAATCGCTGATGGAAGAAAACGCGGCGAGCGTGTCGAAATCAAATCCGACCACAATCGTGTCTCCCGCTCCTGTGTTTTGCGGGAAAGAGAGCGAAAACGACTTTGCCGATCCGAGAATCGCGCCGGCGGCCACCTGCTTGAGGGAAGCCGCGGCGTGGACTCCGGGAACTACTCCCATCCAAATGCTCATCACCAACAAGAATAGGGCTGGCTTGGCCCGTTGCAAGCGACTGTGAAACTGCATAAGTTTGTGGTCTCCCGGAATGCTATCGCTGTTAGAAGTCCCGCTGCTCTGTGTTCGACTGGTCGAAAGGCAGGCCGTCGGTGCACCATTCCCTGCAGCTGCAAGCGTGTAGCACGACAACGCGGCTTTTGTATTGCGGCCAAACGCCCCGCAGTACCAGTACCGTCGGCGTACTAAAAAGGCTGAACCGCAGAAGCCCCTGGCTGCCGCCCGATAGCGGCAACATTCCTTTGATACGCTGGCAACTCGGGAAAAGTACTTTAAAAGTTCTTGAGGCTGACCGAAGAACGCATGAGCGCCGCCTGAGGGCCGTCGTCCAGACACGCCTCCGGCCCTGGAGTCAACGTCGCGGGGTTCAGATTGTTAGAAGGGGAGCGAGGCCGCGCAGGAGGGAATTGCGCGCGACGCGAGAATTGCGAGGAGTGTGCGGATCGGTAGGCCCAGCAGGGTACCAAGTGAAACGCGACAACTCCCCGCGCGACCGTCTATGCGAAAAACGGCGCCGCTTTGGCGGCTTGAGGCGACGACGGCTTTCCCATGTCGCGTACCTTATGCGTTCAGGGAATGCTCGCAATCCGACCGGCGGGTGGCGCGGGGAGACCGGCGTGATCTTCGCCCGGACTCAGCGCGCCATGACCATGGCGCTCCATTTTTCTCAGGAGACAGAGGAAACCCATTAGAATCGAGAGCGAGATCAACGAAAACACAATGCCACCGCGCCGGTGCAAGTTGCCGAAGAGAGCACTTTTGCCAGCCTGCGACCGCCAAATCCGCAAAAGGCGCGCGACAGCTCTTCCCTGATTCCCCAACACGATGAAAGGCGCCACCTAAAGGCAATGCGCTACGAAGAAGGTATGGTCACCGTGACTTCGGTGGTGCTGACACTCTGATTGCCGCTGCCGTCTACGGCTCTGATCACGTAGTAGTAGGGTTGACCGAGCGCTACATTGCAGTCGACGAATGACGTTCCGGATATTGGAGTTGTGTTCAGCGGTGTAGTGTAGTTGTACCCGCCTGACGTCGTCGCCCGGTAGACGTTGTACGTGACACCACTTGTGGTGCTGGCCGTCCAACTCAGCAAGACCGTGTGAATTCCGGTGGTGACGGGGCAGGAACTCAAAACCCCTGTGACCACTTGGGACACGAACGTCTGAAACGCTGTGGCAGGACAGCTGAGGTAATTGTTTATCGAAACCTGCACGTCGACCACGTTCGTCAAGCCGTCTTTGTTGACGTCGCAGGCGTTGGAACTACTGGATGTGCTGACGACCAGCGTCGCCGTCGCCGTATTCGTCAGACTCCCGCTTGTCCCCGTGATAGTCAGCGGGTAGCTAGCCGCGGACGTTGAACCCGCCGTGCCGACTGTCAGCGTCGACGATCCAGACGTTGTGACCGAACTCGGGTTGAAGCTGGCCGTCGCTCCCGAAGGCAGCCCACTCGCACCCAGACTCACCGTTCCTGTGAAGCCTCCGGACGGGGATACATTCACCGTGTAGACCGCGTTCGTTCCCGCCGTCACCGTCTGGCTGGCAGGCGCCGCTGAGACCGTAAAGTTCGGCCCGCCTGAAGCGGCTTTAAATGAGGCAGTACTCGCCGCATACGTACCGGCTGGGGGAGTCCACTGTGCAGAGTAGGTCCCGGTCGAGGATGTGATGAGGTGGGCCCAACCGTTCCCCTGGAGTGTTGAATCATTGACGAAGGCATTTCCAGAGGCAATGCCGCTCACAGAATTACCAACAACCGCGATCGAAACAATCGCCTCAATCGATGACGTAACTGTTACGGCAGCGCCGGACACTACGCTTGTGGAGGCTTGGTTGTTGAGCACTGCCACCTGATCGAGAGGCGCAGTGGGATCGACGCCTGAGAATTCCCAGATCACTGCGAGGCCATTTGAGGTGCTGGCACTTGGGCTGATGGTGAGAGAGGTAGTTCCGGCCACACTCGCCTTGGCGTACCAAATGTCAGCGACGGTACCAGCTACTGTATCGATCGCCCGCGCAGCACCAGCCTCCGCATAAACGTTGCCGGCACTATCGGTCACGCTGCTGATCGTAGTAGCATTGTTGGCCGACATTTGAATGCCGACCACGATTAGGTTCCCGCTCCCGGTTGACGGAATGCTGCAGGTCGACGGAAAGCTTTGTGGTCCGCACGATGTGACGTGGACCATGGCAACCTGAGGCCAGGCAAGCACAGGCACAAGAGCAAGCAACGCCAAGCGCAACGTCAATCGAGGAACGCGAGAAATGAGAATCACGGCAGATCGCTTTTGATATCGCTGGTGCGGCTCAATTGCGGCGTCGTTCTCGCACACCCGCATCTGCCTGCAAGACGCATTTGAGGAACTTAAGGCCATCGTCCGATCTCTTCCTTGTCTGACGCGTCTACACCGTGACGACTCCACGATACGACATCCTTCAAATCTCTCCTATTGTATTAAAGGCATGGGGAGCGGAAGTCAGACAAGGTTGCAGATAGTTAGGATCCCGGAGCTAACTCTCAGTAGGATCGCGCACGCACGCTGTTAATAGATTTGGAATCAATGAGTTGTACCTCAATATCTCAGAACGAACCACGTTGTCTCGTCGAACGGTTGTATGAGTTTTGCTGGGCTCTGAGGAGGAATCTGTAACGTATTCCGGGTTTTGTTGAGTTTTCGTGATCGGGATTATTGGCGTCGTCAAGGCTCGGCGGCTTCGGAAGTGGCTCGGACCACACCAACCGGACCGCCTGGGGAAAGTACGGCAACTGCGCCGCCAGTTTGCGAATTTGGCGTGGAGGATGGACTGGCCGGGTGGTGATGGGCGCGGAACGGCCAACTGAGCATGTCGCGCTGAAGGCGGAGCGCTTCGAGCAGCGGCACCTGTAAAATACAGGCGAGATACAGGTCAGGCGGCAGGATCTCTTCCGCACGGACTGGCGTTCTGTTCGGACCGCTCAACGCTTTTTGCTGTTGCATGGTCACTCGCCTTTTTGCGCTGGGCCTTATTACGCTGTTGCCCCAAGGGAACGACACCCTACGGTTTCTTTCCCTTGGAACCCTTTCTTCCCTTCCCGGAGCGGCGCCGGATCCGGTTGGCGGTATGGGCTCTCGATTCGTGGAGATGTCGAAACTCCAACACGGTTCCAAATTCCACGAGATGCCTCTTCATCCCCGTCACCGATGCGATCCCTCGCAGGTGGCCGCGAAAAAACCAGGCGGTCAAAGCCGGACAGATCTTTTTCATGCCCCCTCCTTGCCTGCCTCACCAGCTATCGGCGAGGAGGGCGCGTCGTGCGCTTCAACCAACTTCCGATGGGCCAACGCGTTTCGCTGACGCCCGCTGTTCAAGATCTCGACAATCGTTCGACGCCTGTTTGGAACATCGCCCGTGCCTTCCGCGAGGGGCGGCAATCCCTCTCGCACTCGCCACTCCGCAACCCGCCGCTGCCCCGACTTAAGACGCTTGCGCAAGCTCCGGGAAGTTTCCGTTTCTTCCGCCGGCTCAATTTGGGCCTCAAGCCGGTCCAGCCGTCTCATGAGTTCCTTCATCGTGTCGTTGGCCCTTTCCGCCGGCGGGATGCGGCCGGTCGCGCCCTGGTCCTATCCGGCTATGATCCGGTCAGATCTTGGTGGGTGCTTTCCGGTTGCTCATCGGGCGTCTTCTCCTCAGCCACTCTTTGTTCAAGGAGCTTTAAGCGGCGCTCGACGTCTCCTTTCTGCAGAACATTCGCTTGCATCGCCAGGATATTGGCCAGCACTTCGCCGTCAGTGGGGGTGATCTGCCCCTCGCCGATGGCCGCGGTGATGGTGGCCAACGCCGCCGAGATCTGCTGTGCGCTCTGGGCGGCGGGCAACGGCAAGTGAATGGTCCGCTCTCTGCGGGGCGCGATGAGTCTCTCCAAACAGAGTCGGAGAGCGTTGATGTCCCCTGCCTTGGCCATTTCGATGGCTTTCTGAGTCAACTGCTCCGCTTCGCCTTCGAGCAACGCTTCCATCAGTAATGTCGCTCGGTTCCGGCTTCCGGGTGGGCGGCCGGCGGGATTGCCGCTGGTTCCCTTGGCAAATTGACCTGTACGATTCTTCCGCCTGATTCGTTCAGTCGTGGATATCGTTTCTTTGGTTGGCATGGTTCTCTTCCTTGATCTGTGGTCGTGGTGGTTCAGACCCCACCCGAGGCGCCTGGTCCGCATCCCTGGTGGAGACTTCGATTGGCGTGCTCATCGCATCCACCCGCCGTAGCCGTAGTTGCCGAAGTTCCAGCTGTAGCTGAAGCGGCTGGAGAATTCGTCTTCCTCGTCTCGCGGTTCGGGAGTGACCGGCGCCACGGGCTGCGCGAAGGTCAGCGCCAAGGCGTCCCCGTCGTCGGGTGAGGCCAAGCCGCGCTTTTTCATGTCGTCCTTCGACTCGATGACCAGTTGGCCATTCGAGCGGATGTGGGCACCCGGGCCGCCCAAGTCCAGCGCCAGCTTCTCGTCGTCAGCGGGAATGGCGCCGTGCGGCAACCATTCCTTGACCTGGTTCCACATGTGGGCCCGCATGTTCGCCTGGTGGCGATCGGGTGAGGGGGAGCCGAAGTTGACCTCGATCACGTTGTCGAAGCCGAGTGCGTGGAGGCGCTCCACGTAGGGGGCGCCGTAGGCTGAATCCACGAACATCACTGCGACCTTGAACTGCGGCCGCTGGTCGCGCATGATCTCGGCCAGCCTGGCGACCAGGACTGAGCGATCGCGCGAATGCTCGCCGGGAATCCGGATGGGCGGAATCGAGCAGGCGTCCAGGCCGCGGCGGAAGCGCACCACGCTCCAGGCGGATCCTCCGCCCGAGGGATCGAAGCCGGCGATCAACGCATCGTCGTCGAAGGGCTTCACCTCTCGCTGCTGCGCGGCGAGGATGCGCGCTCGGTCGATGAACTGGAGTTCCGAAGCGTTGGGCGCTAGGCCCCGGATCCGCACCCGCACGTAGTCGGAGTCGATTCCGTACTCCGCGATGTCCTGCTCGATGAGCGCCTTGTTGGTGAAGCGCGACTGCCGGCTGTCGATCGTCTGGTGGTTCCAGCGGTGCTCTTTTGAACCGAAGTTGATCTCGTAGAACCGGCCGGTATTGCGCTCCGGCTGGCCCCAGGCGAAGTGCATCGGTTCGCCATCGGTCAAGCCCCCCTGCGCCACGGTCCATACCGTGTCCGGGACTAGCGAGGCCTCGTCGAACATGTACCAGGAGGTCGACGTCCGCGCGTGCTGCCCGGCGAAGGCCTGCGCGTTCTCTTCCTTGCAGGTCTGCGCCACGATCTTCCAGGTCTTCGGCCGCTGCTTGTGATACACACCGCGCGCCTGGACGTTGAACCAATCCCCGGTGATGCACAGCTTGGTCCAGTGCTGGATGGCCGCCCAGGTTCGGCTCTCGAGCTGGGTGAAGGTGCCAGCGGTCACCGTGCCGATGGAGTCGGGCCGGGTCGAGAGAATCCAGTCCGCGATCCATGCTCCCATGACGCTCTTGCCGGTGCCATGGCCCGAGGTCATGGTCATCAGGATGGGCATGACCGGGTCGGTGCCGTTGAAGGCGCGGGCGGCTACTTCTTTGCCGAGGTCGAGCAGAAACTGCTTCTGCAGGTCGTCGGGCCCGCTCTCGTGCTCCAGTTCCGTGCCGGGCTGGCCCCACGGGTAAGCCATCATCACGAACCCCAACGGGTCGGCGTAGAACCGCTGAATCTGTTCCGCTAGTTCCAGGTCGATGTTGGCTGGCGGCTTCATGCTTCACCGCCGTCGTTCTCGATTCCGGTTTGCCCGCTTGCTCCGAACGTGCTGCGCTTGCGACTGTTGGCCATGTGATCCTCTCAGTAAGTGGCTGTGTTGTCCACCCAAGAGAATAATCGCCTTCCTCACCTAGTGAGGTACAAGGTGAGGAGAGGTGAGGAAAAGTGAGGAGAAGTGAGGAAAATTTCGGGAAAGACTGGGAGCCTCGCCTAAACGATGTTCATTTTCTGGAGAAGTTCCACGAACGCCGCCGGTTTCCGGGCGAGTATCCGCTGGAAGTTCCGGTCATCTCCCTGGGTCGCACCGCGAGTGGATTTGGATCCAGTAGGCCGGTCTACTCCGGCCTGCCAGTAATGGAATTGCCTCGACGTCTTGTGCCCGACGGCGAGCCAAAGATGTTTCTTCAAAACCTTCACCGGCGTTTCTTGACGGCACTTCAACACGAAGGCGTTCACACGCGCGCGCCGATCCGTTCTGTCACCGGTGGACGGGGCAGTTTCCGCGAAATCGTGCGTCTCAATTGTCTGGGGTGTCGTTGGACGCAGATCGGCTTCCTTGAGTCGCTGCTCCGCTTCGAATGCTTCGGCCTCACATCTGAGGCAATTGCGCGCGGATGCCTCACAGACATGACGAATGGACCCGGTCTCGGGATCCGGGGGCCCGGTCTCAGGGTCCACAGTGGTCCTGTCCGCATTGCTCCCCGCCGCGCCGCCGCGACCGTGAAAGTCAATGCTGTCGCGCCGCAGGCGATCCAACCAAAAAGCGTAGGCATCCTCACCGCCCGGATGGCCCAACGCCACCGCTCCCATTCGCGCAACCGTTTTGAACAAGTCGCGTTCACTCTCGGTGCCTCCCAGGAGGACCCATTTTCCCAAGCCCTCGCCCCAACCATCGGCACGCCATTCGGCGTCAAGTGGGTTTCTGGGGTCCCAGTCCGGTATCGCCCGAAAACGGGCTGCGAGATCGGTCCAAAATATCGGGGCTGCCATCCCTCTTCCGCAATTACCTGAGTGATCTTGCCGCAATGCCCGCGGCATTGGGGACATCGAAACATCCGGAAGGAACGGTTGATGCTGCAGATCCCTCAGATGTTTGGATTTTAGCACAAAACAGGGGTGACATGTCGCCACAATCTACATTATATACATAGCGCTACGTATAGTCAAGCCTTTGGTTTGGCCTTCTTCCATCGGGCCTGCACTGCTTTCCGGCCCTGCTCACTGAGCTCTTCCTTGGAGAGGTTTCTTGCCCGCGCCTTCCCACCCCGGCTACCCAATTGAACCGCGGCTTCATTTTTTCGCTTCATAGCGCCAAGTATAACTGCTTCGATCCCTCGGGTGGAGGCAGTGTTTGGAACGTCGTGCGCTTCCGCCGCGGCTTCGACGCACGCTCGATCCCCCGCTCAGAATTCCCGGCGAGCATTCCCGCGCCCGCGGCGCCTTACTCGCCAAACTGGCCGAGATCCTGCGCGGTGCTATTCTCCAAGGTCATTCTCTCACAGGTAGAAGTCGAAGCGGCGCTCCGTTTCACGTGCGTTGCTGAGCTGGTGCTGATGCCGCCCAACTGGTGCCGGTTGAGGACATTCCAAAACACGCCCGCTATTACTGGCCGCTGCCTGACCGAGAGTCATCTGACGCGGCAACAGTTCGGGGCAAAGAACGCGGAAAACCGGCCACGTGCAGCCGCATCGCTGTCGCGGTCCCAATCCCAATTGCCAAAGCCCTTCTATATTAATCTCCCTCCAACTCTTCCCTGGTCCCGTAGCTGCCGAATATCTCTCTGCCCGCTGGGAAACGCGTTTCTTGCAGGACCAGGGGCTTACTCGTGGCGTTACCAGATCGAGGCAACAAAACCTCGATACCGGTGGATCTCTTGCATCCGGCGCCTCTGCATGCAACTCAGAGATCGGGCAAAAACTTTAGCCCCAACACCTTCTTGATATGCCTTTTCCAATTCCAATTCCGTTGCCCGCTCCATGCATTGGCAACGAGGTGACATTGGCGCCGAGGCGGACTGTCACGTGCCGCCCTTGCCGGGTTCAAACGTGGATCCCTGTTTTTCGAGCCATACAACAGATGTGTTGCGTGGAAACAGAAATCTTGAGTTGGATCCAAAGAGGTCCGCCCCTTCACGGGCAACATCCGCCAGCCGCATTCAGCCGCTCGGACATCCGCGCGGACGGGAGCCCGTGCCGAAGCGGCGGGGGTATTGGCGGATCTGACGGCTTGGCCCCCGATGGCGGTGGATTATGCGGCGATTCGGGCGGCGGTGGGGTTTAGCGGGCCAAGCGAGGCTTTCGTTGTGGGCACGCGCTGATCGTGGTTGCGGCGGCGTGAACCGGCGCGACGGTGCTCCACAGCGAGGACTTGAACGACGGA
>Ga0316363_10002739_pt1 | contig 13180 bp, 9 predicted proteins | sample Sb_taG_3_FD_200459 | JGI IMG/M metagenome (GOLD analysis project Ga0316363, IMG submission 200459) | Peat soil microbial communities from Weissenstadt, Germany - Sb_50d_a_PC metaG (v2) (version 2) | ecosystem: Environmental > Terrestrial > Soil > Wetlands > Peat | place: Germany: Weissenstadt...
CCTGCTCCTTCTTGTAACATTGAATTCTGATGCCACCGCAGCCGCTTTCCCATACCAGCGCCCGAGTGCTGGAATTCGACTCTCTCCGCGAAGTCATGCGCGGGTATGCCTCTTCGCCGCTGGGGCGGGAGCGGATCGCACAACTCGCGCCTTCGACCAGCCACGAGTGGATTGAGAACCAACAGCGGCTGACCAGCGAGATCCGCGAGTTCCGCCGCGTGGCCGGTCGATTCGATTTTTCCGGCCTGCTCGACGTCACGAAGTCGCTGGAGAAATCTCGCATCGGTGGCGCCGCGCTCGAAACCACTGACATTCGAGACGTGGTCCTCATCGTGGACCGGGCCGCCGAGTGGCGCGCCATTTCACAGAACCCGCCTGCCGCGATGAGGGCTGAATGGAAAGCCGTGGCGCAACTTTCATCGGGAATCACGGACTTCACCGAATTCCTGCGAGCCTTCCGCAACAAGATCCTGCCCGATGGCACGCTCGACGATAAGGCCTCGCCCGAGCTCAGCCGCATTCGCCGCGAAATTGAAAGGCAGCGGCGTTCGATCCAGGATTCCCTGCGCGGTTATCTCAGACGGCTATCCGAAGGCGGCGCGGTTCAGGACGAACTAGTCACAATCCGCGGCGAGCGCTTCGTCATCCCGGTAAAGGTCGAGCAGAAACGACGGGTGCAGGGCGTCGTGCATGGCGCCAGTTCCAGTGGGCAAACGGTTTTCGTCGAACCACTCGAAACTATTGAACAGAACAACGAACTCGTGCGATTGCTGGATGAAGAGCAGGCGGAAATCCATCGCATCCTGGTCGAGATGACGCGGCGCATCGGAGAGAACGCGGGTCCGATCGTCGCCGCGCTGGATGTGCTAAGCGAATTGGAATTGCAGTTTGCCAAGGCCCGCTTTGCCGAGGAATACAACTGCATCCCCGTAGTTTTGTCCGACCGAGATTCAAGTGGTGACGGCCCCCGGGCGTCCATGTCGACCAAAGCTCCACTGGTTCTCAATCAAGCTCGCCATCCGCTGCTCGAACACAACTTGAAAGCAAGGGGGGGCCACGTTATCCCAACCAGCATTGAGCTGGAAGACGAAGGACAAGAACTCGTCATCACCGGCCCGAACACGGGAGGCAAGACGGTTGTCCTCAAGACAGTTGGGTTGCTCGCGCTGATGGCGCAATCCGGAGTCCCGGTTCCCGCAGACCGCGCCGAGTTGCCCGTATTCGACGCGGTGCTGGCCGACATTGGCGACTATCAGTCCATCGAGCAGAATCTTTCAACGTTCTCCGCACACGTCACCAACATCGATTTCATCTCGCGCACGGCGACCGCTCAGTCATTGGTGCTGCTCGACGAACTCGGCTCCGCAACCGATCCGGAAGAAGGCGCGGCCTTAGCCGTTGCCATCGCCGAACATTTTCGCTGCATCGGATGTTGCACAATTATCTCTACGCATCACACATCGCTCAAGGTCTTTGGCGCGAACACTTCTGGAGTCGTCAACGCTTCCGTGGGATTCGATGAAGCCACTCTGCAGCCTACATACGAGCTAAAGATCGGCGTTCCGGGCGCGTCCGCCGGCATCAATATTGCGCAACGCCTGGGGCTCAATCCCACCATCATCGATGCGGCCCGTGCCCGACTGGGTTCGCAGGCGCGGGATGTCGGCGAGTTCCTCGATCGTCTGCACGCCGAATTGCGCGAGGCGGAAGCCGAACGGTCGCGCTTGCGCACTCGCGAAGAAGAAGTTCAGCGCGAGAAAGCTTATCTCGCGCTTGAAGGAAAAAAAGAACAGCAGTCCAAGATCAAGGAAATGGAAAAGAAGCTCGACAGCCTCCTGCGCGATTTCGAATATCACGCGCGCGAGATGGTCAGCGCCATTCAGGATCGGACGGCAGCGCAAAAACTATCCAAAGACGTCGAACGTCGCATTTCCAAGCTGCGCCGCGAATTCCGCGACCAATTCGATTCAACAGTCGTGGCCCACACAACCGGCGCCGACCAGGGCGACCCCCATGCCCAGCCGCAAGTCGTGAAGGATGTGTCCGAAGGCGATACCGTCAAGCTGAAGTCGGTCGGCCGGTCGGCCGTAGTAGCCCGCCGAATCGACGACAATCACTTCGAAGTTGAAATCGGCGCCATGAAAATGAAGATCGCGCGCGACGACATTGCTGAGGTACTCGTGCGCTCCTCAGATTCTCCAGTCAAAGCCGCTCGTGCTCGCGGAATCTCGGTTTCGCTGCAGAGTGAGCACGAGAATATCCCCTCAGAGATCAACGTGATCGGGCGTACTGTGGACGATGCCACCCGCGAAGTCGAAAAGTTTGTCGATCGCGCCTTCCTCGCCGGCCTTCCTCGGGTGCGCGTAGTTCACGGTAGCGGCATGGGAATCCTCCGCAAAGCCCTCCGTCAGTATTTGCAGAAACATCCCCACGTCGAATCCGTTACCGAGCCCCCACACAATGAGGGCGGCGGAGGCGCAACCGTCGTGGAATTGCGAGTGTGATCCGGCCAGCCGTTCCGATCACATACAAAGCATGTCCAGCAAGAAATCCACAGCGCTTCCATGTTCACACATCACATTCGGTCCTCGAAAGTAAGGTTACGATCAAGCCCTTTGGGTAGTTTCGAGGACTTGCCATTTGGCAGTGCTGGCGGTACAGCATGTGCGAAGAATGCGAGGCGGGGCGCAAGGACATATGATGCGCTGCTCCGATGGCAATTTCTACGTGGTGAAATTCCGCAACAATCCCCAGCATCTGCGCGTGCTGGCAAATGAACTGTTGGCTACGCGACTCGCCGAGGCGGCTGGATTGCCGGTTCCCTCCACGGAAGTCGTCGAAGTTGGTGATTGGCTGGTAGAAAATTCTTCTGATCTCAACATCCAGCTCTCAGGCAGCGTGATCCGCTGCCAGCCTGGACTGCAATTCGGATCCCGTTACGTAGTCGATCCGCTGCAAGGACAGATATTCGATTACTTTCCCGCGACCATGCTCGAACGAGTGCGAAACCTGGGGACGTTTGCCGGGATGTTGGTACTCGATAAATGGACCGCGAACTCGAACGGCAGGCAGGCAACATTCTGGCGAAAGATGCGAGAGAAAAAATATACAGTGACCTTCGTCGATCAGGGGTATTGCTTCAACGCCGGCGAATGGACATTCCCCGATTATCCGCTGCGAGGCGTTTACGCCCAGAACGAAGTGTACTTGAGCGTGCGCGGTTGGGAATCATTTCAGCCCTGGCTCGCGACGATAGAGGGAATGAACGAAAATGTCATCTGGAACTGTGCGGCGAGCATTCCTCCGGAGTGGTACGCCAGCGACTGGGGCGCGCTGGAAGAACTAATCCGCAGCCTGCTGGATCGGCGGTCAATGGTGCGCGAGCTCATCATCGCCTTTCGGATGTCGTCGAGACAACCATTTCCAAACTGGAAGGAAGACGCATGAGTGGCTTTGGCCGTGAACAACGGTGAACCACGTATTTAAGAATCAATATCATGAGTTGCAAGTCGAAGCGAAATGGCTGATTTGAAGCAATTCGAGTTCTATGTGTTGCGATATGTCCCTTACGTCGTGAAGGGGGAGTCTGTAAATGTCGGCGTGTTGTTACTCGAACCTCGCCCCAACGGTTTCGGGTTTGCCGATCTCCACATGACTAGCGACTGGCGCCGCGTGCGCTGCCTCGACGCGCAAGTTGATATCGAACTCTTACAAAGTATTGAGCCCGATATTCGGGCGCAACTGCGACATCCGCAGGATGTGGGCACGCTGTTGCACAAGTTGGAAGACTCATTTGCGAACTCGATCCAGATCACTGGCCGGCAAGTGTGTTTGGCAGCAAATCCCGCCCAGGAATTGGAAAGGCTGCGCTCAATCTATTTAGACGATCCCCAACTGGGAGCAATGCCCGCCGCGCACCGCCCAAAGAGTGAGCACGCGATGATTGTTGCCGGAATAACGAATGCCCTCACCCGAGCCGCAATATGGGCTTCGCGCGTAGAAAAAATCAAGGCAGTGGAATACACGAAGAAAAAGGGTGACTCGTTAGTTTTTGATTTTGGATTTGAGGTTGGCACCGAGGTTCGATTCTTTCAAGCTGTTCCTTTAACAACACGCATCAATCAGCTGCTAGCGGTCAACATCGCCCACCGCTTCCCTAAGGTTGCGGACTGCATACATGCCACGAGCGGTTCACACGCCCGGCTTACCGCTGTTGTTTCCGACGACATTGATCGCGCAAATCCTGACATCGAGTTTGCACTGGATGCCTTCCAAGACAATCACGTGAAGGTAGCCACGGTAGCGGATATGCCGTCAATTGCGGATGAGATAAGGCAGGACCTGAACGCGTTCGGCAATGGAAAGAAAAAAGCCGAATAAATCGGGGTTTTCCTCTAGCGTCAACCGGTAACTCTCAAAATTCACAGGATTTCCGCCATGCAACGCCGCTGCTATATTCCTTATTGCCTCTTTTCGCGTCAGAATTCCTAAGGAGAGTTGTCGCCACTCATGACCGACGCCACCGACTTCAAGGAGATCGTTAAGCAGCAGGCCGACATCGTCCGCGTCGTCGGCGACTATGTCAAGCTGAAGAAGGCCGGCGCGCAGAACTATTCGGGACTGTGTCCATTTCACGACGAGAAGACGCCGTCGTTTTCGGTTCACGCCACGCGCCAGTTCTACCACTGCTTCGGATGTGGCGTTTCAGGCGACGTCTTCAGCTTCGTCCAGAAGATCGAGAACGTCACTTTTCCGGAAGCTGTGAGGGCGGTGGCGCAGAAATTGGGAATCGCTCTCCCTAAAATCAGCTTCAGCAGCCCAGCGGAGGCTCAAGAAGCCAAGCTGCGCACCGTCCTGCTCGAAGTCCACGAGCGAGCCGTTGCATTCTTTCAGGAGTGTTTGCGACGGCCCGAAGGGGCTCGTGCCCGCGAATACCTTGCGGGACGCGGTTTGAGCGCAGAGATCATCAAAGGCTTCCGCATCGGCTACGCTCCGGACTCGGGATTCTTGCTAAAAGACCGCCTGAAGGGAGAGTTCGACGAGGAGGTGCTGCGCGCGAGCGGGCTGTTCTCGTGGAAGGAAAGCTCTCAGCCTTCCGCCGTCAGCCCGCAACAAGGCAAATCCTTTGATGTCGCGGGACAACCCCCAATCGATTCCGATTCTGCCCCAGATGACAAGCCAACGACCAGCGACCAACGGCCAACGACGATTTATTCCAAATTTCGCAACCGCGTCGTGTTCCCCATCACCAACGAGACCGGGCGAGTCATAGCTTTCACCGGACGCACACTTTCAAGCGACGAAAAAGCCGGACCAAAATATCTCAACTCCCCCGAGACCGCAATTTATTCAAAGTCTCGTGTCCTTTTCAATCTCGACCAAGCCAAAGAAGCCATGCGTAAGCTGGACTACGCCATTCTGGTCGAGGGTCAAATGGATTGCATTTCGGTTTACGCCGCTGGCTTTCACAACGTGATCGCGAGTTCCGGAACTGCCTTCACTGAACTCCAGGCCAGGCTGCTGGGCCGCTTCAGCAAGAATGTCGTCGTGAATTTCGATCCCGACACCGCCGGCGCTAAAGCCACTGAGCGCACGCTAGGCCTGCTGGTCGAAGAAGAATTTCAGATCAAAGTGCTGACCCTCGAGGCAGGATTCGATCCTGACCTTTTCATTCGCCGTAAAGGGAAAGACGCATACGCCGATGCCCTCAAGAAATCTCAGCGTTACTTTGACTACCTGATCGAGCGTGCCCAGAACCAGTTCCCCATTCGCAGTGCCGAGGGCAAAGTAAAGGCTCTGAATCACTTGCTCCCGCACATCCAGCGTGTACCCAGCCGAATCGTTCGCGACGAACTCGCTCGCGAGATCGCGCAAAAACTCGGCATCGATTCCGCCGTCCTCCGGCAGGAACTCAAGCACGCGGCCGCCAACCGATCGACTGCCAGCCTGAAAGCGCCGGTCGAGGCGCAAGTGACCGATGCTGAAAAGATACTGATCCGGGCTTTGACTTCGGCTCGAGAAATGCGGACTGCCGAAGAGTACACTTCCGGCCGCGACGGCGCAGAGGAAGGATTCGAACCCGCTCGCCAGGCGCATTTTGTGCTCGAACACGAGCGCGTGCACGTTGGATTAACCACAGAGTCATTGATCGAAACCTTGCTCAACTCGGCGCCGGATACGGCCAATGTGATGGAGTTGCCTCTCCCTGACTCCGATCGCAATCTGCTGGCAGCGATCCTGATGAAAGAAGACGAAGAGCTCACGGCTGAACGCTTGGAGGGAGCCGTGCGAGCCCTGCGCCGCATCCAATTCAAGCGCCAAATGGAAGATGTTCAGCGTGAACTACAGGCCGCCAAGAAGCACGAACCCGACAGGCTGCGCTTCTTGCTGCGCGAAAAGGACCGCCTCAAGCGAGCCCTCATGGATCCCGGCTTATCAGATCAAGGGTTCGTTCAACGGCCCGCTTAAATGGCCGTAGAACCTTGAAACTAAATGGGCTGCCTCGCCATCTAAGTTATTAACGGTGGAGCGGATAGGCGGCGGGGTTGTTCTTTGCAGAAAGTTCACAACCGGCAGGAGGCCAGCTTTATGCTATACTTTGAAGGTTTGTGTCGGCGCTAACCCCGCCACTTCACGTTCCCACCGCTATAAACGACGTTTCGACGTCCTTCCATGGGACGACTTGAGGAAAATCTTTCTTGGCTCTTGACGATAAATACGACGACATTAAAAAGCTGATCGATACCGGCAAGGAAAAGGGATACCTTACTTACGACCAAGTAAACGATCTCATACCGCACGATGTGCACTCTCCTGAAGACCTGGACGATCTGCTTACTACCATCGGTACGCAAGGAATCGATGTGCTGGAGGGACCGAAACTTCCCTCCTCTGCGCTCGATAAGAAGTTCGACGAAGACGAAGTCGGCGAGGACGTCGAACTCGATTTAACTCCCGGCGCTCTGGAAAAAACTAACGACCCCGTCCGCATGTATTTGCGCGAGATGGGCACTGTCCCGCTGCTCACGCGCGAAGGCGAAGTTGAAATCGCCAAGCGCATCGAGCGCGGACAGTTGCGCGTTTTGAAAGCGCTTTCGCGCTCGCCGATCGTCATCAACGAACTGTTGGCGATGGGTGAGGACCTCAAGAAGGGCGTCCGCTCCATTAAGGAAGTGGTCACCTTCGATGAAGAAGAAATCACCGACGAGATTCTGCAGAACCGGCTGAAAGAGTTCACCGGGAAGATCGACGATCTGGCGAAGGCTTACAAGAAAGCCAATCATCTTCTGGAGAAGTTCGCGGCCGTCTCGCAGAAAAAACGCCCAAAGGATTATCGCCGCTACCGCATTGCATTGGCGAGGGCGATTGTCGACGTCTCTTTGTGCGTCCGCAAGCTCGGCTTCACTAACACCGAGCGCAAGCGCCTCATCGACCGGGCAAACAAGACCGTCGACATGATGCGGTCGCTTGACCGGCAGTCCACGAACCTGGAAAAAAAAGCCGACGCAACGCGAAGTGAAGAACAACGTAAAGAATACCGGCGGCAGTCGCGGGCCATCCGCGCGGAACTGGAGAAGCTCGAAGTCGAGGCTGGAGTCTCGTTCCAGGAACTCAAACGAACTCAGCGCGAGATCATCCAGGGGGACATGGATGCGGAGCAGGCCAAGCGCGAGCTGATCGAGGCCAACCTCCGCCTGGTGGTTTCGATTGCGAAGAAGTACACCAACCGCGGCTTGCAGTTTCTCGATCTGATTCAGGAAGGCAACATCGGCCTGATGAAGGCCGTGGACAAATTCGAATACCGGCGCGGCTATAAGTTCTCGACCTACGCCACGTGGTGGATTCGGCAGGCGATTACTCGCGCCATTGCTGATCAAGCGCGTACGATTCGCATCCCGGTCCACATGATCGAAACCATCAACAAGTTGATCCGCACCTCGCGGCAACTGGTGCAGGAACTGGGACGCGAGCCCACGTCGGAGGAAATCGCAAAGCGCATGGACATCCCGGTGGCCAAAGTGCGCAAGGTGCTGAAGATCGCGCAGGAACCGATCTCCCTCGAAACGCCGATTGGCGAAGAGGAAGATTCGCATCTAGGCGACTTCATCGAAGACCGCGCGGTCGTCTCGCCGGCTGAGGCAGTGATCAACGTCAACTTGAAAGACCAAACCTCGCAGGTGCTGCGTACGCTAACTCCACGCGAAGAAAAAGTCATCAAGATGCGCTTCGGCCTCGAAGACGGCAGCGAGCACACCCTCGAAGAAGTAGGCCAGTCGTTCGCCGTAACGCGCGAACGCATCCGCCAAATCGAGGCCAAGGCGCTGCGCAAACTCCGTCACCCATCGCGTTCGCGGAAGCTGCGAGCGTTCATGGATGGGGTTAGAGACTAAGGACTTTTTCACCACAGAGACACGGAGTCACAGAGAGAATCGGACAAAAGAGGGCACGACTTCGGTCGTGCCTTTCTGTTCCCGTTCAGAATGATTAGTGACACTCGCATAGAGTGTCAATATGCAAGTTCACAGCGGAAAAGCACGCGGTTCGAGCCGACTGGCTCGGACCGGCGTGGAGCTCAGCCGGGAAGCCCGGGTTCGGTTGGCCTGGATGGATTTCTATCGCGAGAGTCACAACGCAGCCCGTACCTGCCGTCACTTCGGCATCAGCCGCCAGACTTTCTATCGCTGGCAGCGCCGCTATGATCCTCTGGACTTGAGCACGCTGGAATCTCGCTCGCATCGTCCCCATCGCCAACGCCAGCCGACTTGGACTTTTCCTTTCGCGGAAAAGGTTTTGACTTTGCGCTTGCAGTTTCCCCGCTGGGGCAAGGACAAACTCGCCGTGCTCCTGCGCCGCCAACGCCTGCCGGTTTCTACTTCCATGGTGGGTCGCATTCTCACCCAACTGAAACGACAGGGCTGCCTGGTGGAACCACCCCGCTCCGGCGTTCCGGGATCGCGACGCGCCCTGCGCCCCCGTCCCTACGCCGTGCGCAAACCCAAGCAGTACGCGGTCTCCCAGCCCGGTGATCTGGTCGAGGTCGACACCTTGGACGTGCGTCCAGTGCCCGGCGTGGTCTTCAAACAGTTCACCGCCCGTGACGTGATCTCCCGCTGGGACGTGATTCAAGCTCACACTCGCGCCACCGCCCAAACCGCGGCTCAGTTCCTCGACACTCTGCAACACCGCACGCCCTTTCCCATTCGCGCCGTGCAAGTCGATGGCGGTTCCGAGTTTGCCGCCGAGTTTGAACTCGCCTGCCAGCAGCGCCGCCTACATCTGTTCGTGTTGCCTCCGCGCTCTCCCAAACTCAATGGCGCCGTCGAGCGCGCCAACCGCACCCACACCGAAGAGTTCTATCAAGTCACGGCTTGTTCCCTGGAAATGAAAAAACTCAATCGCGAACTCCGCCAATGGGAAAAGATCTACAACACCGTCCGTCCCCATCAGGCCCTCGGCTACCTAACCCCGCAGCAGTTCCTGCGGCAAATCGCATCCCCACGAAAGGAATGAAAACTGTCACCCATCTACTGGACGAGTACACTACCTTGCGATGGGTCGCTTTAATTGTTGCTATTGCCACCCGATTAGTCGATTCGCACGGGCGTACACGCCCTTGCGGTTACGTTGACTTGTATTCGATATTTTGCAAGACTGTTCCCATCGCAAATAGTGGTTGCGCGGGTCCCGGATCGAATGGAATTAGCACTTAATCTTCTATGGCTGATGTTGGCGTTGCCTGCCATTTGGATGTGGCGGCACGAATCGGTCTGCACCAAGGATTGCCGGTGTTTCGGCGGAATTCGCTCCTTCGTGCTTTTCGGCTGCGTCCTGATGCTGCTGTTCCCCGTGATTTCAGCCACGGACGACCTGCATGCGATGCGGCAGGAGATAGAAGAATCCGGCCCATCGAAACGGGTAGTCAAGCAGACGGTCAGCGACAAATCGCTGGTGCGGTTTAGCAATGCTGGCGGGTTGCCGGCGCTGATTCTCCCGGTGTCGTGTGGCCGCAACGACGAAGTCTGCGGACAAGTGCTGATCGCATTGGTCCGATTGACTGAACAAAGACGCCTTGGTAAACCCTCCTCTCGTGCCCCGCCGTTTTCCTTCCTCAGCATGTGCATTGGATTCGCCGCCTAGTCTGCGACCATATTTTCCTGATTTCAAGTGAGTCTTGGTTGCTGCCGTAGGCAGTGTGCTTTGCCGTTTCCTGCCAACTACTGGTTGATCCGGCAACGAGTTGATGGAGTACCAGATGACGAAAACGCTTTGGCGCTATTCCGCGCTTTTTCTGCTGCTCGGCTGCGGCCTGAAGGCTGGCGCACAGCAGGCTTTGACCTGGGAGCAGGTGCGCGCGCGGTTCGAGCAGAGCAACCCCACGCTGCTGGCGGACAGCCTGAATATTGACGAATCGAGAGCCGAGGAGATTACTGCTTACCTGCGGCCGAACCCGGAGTTTGGCTTGTCGGTCGACGGGACGCAAATCGCTCCTAGTCAAGGGGTCTGGAAACCGTTTGCCGGCACGTTTGAGACGCCCAGCATTAGTTATCTGCACGAGCGAAGGCACAAACGCGATCTGCGGCGGGAGAGCCAGCGGAAGGCAACTCTGATTGCGGAATCGACTCATGCTGACTTAGAAAGAACTCTGCTCTTCAACTTGCGCAGCGGGTTTGTATCGACCATGCAGGCGAAAGCTGTGCTGCAGTTAGCCAAGGATGATCTTGCCTATTACGATCACGTGCTCGAGATCAGCAGGACTCGATTTCAAGCGGGCGACATTGCGCAAATCGATCTCGACCGGTTGGAACTGCAGCGCGTGCAGTACGAAGCGGACGAGCAGACGGCGGAGGTCAATCTGCGCACCGCGAAGATCCAACTGCTCACGTTGCTGAACGATCGAAGTCCGATTGAACAATTCGATGTGGTCGGGCCATTCGATTTCAACGACCAGCTGATGTCCCGGGATGAGTTTCGAAAGATCGCTCTGGATACGCGTCCGGATCTGAAGGCGGCCGTGGAAGCTGTCGATAAATCGAAGACCGATCACCAACTGGCGGTTTCGAACGGCTCGACTGATCCGACGTTCAGCGTCTGGTACACACACAACTCTTCTACCAACAACCCATTTGCCCTAAACACTGTCGGCGCGAGTGTGAGCGTTCCATTGCGCGTCTTTGATCGCAATCAGGGAGAGAAACTGCGCACGCAACTCGACATCACGCGCAATGAGAGATTGCGCGACGCCGCCGAAGCCGGAGTGCTCAGCGACGTCGATTCCGGTTACGCCACGCTGGCCAGCAGTCTGACTCTGCTGCGGCCGTATAAGGCTAAGTATTTGCAGCAGTCGGTGCGGGTGCGAGACACGATCTTCTTTTCTTATCAAAGCGGCGGGGCTTCGCTGCTGGATTTTCTGAATGCGCAGTCGGAGTACCGCAGCGTGCAGTTGAACTATGTGAACCTGGTCGGTTCGTACTTGACGGCCGCGGCCCAGTTGAATCAGGCCGTGGGCCGGGAGGTGATCCCGTGAAAACCAAATTTCTTGGCCTGATTCCGGGGGCCATTGTTTGTCTGTCCTTGACCTTATTGCTGCCTGGGTGCGGCGAAACTAAGGCAGACCCGAAGGCCGAAGCACCGCCTCCGGCAACCGTTGCGGCCGATCTGGATGCCAACAACTTCAAGGTGGACCATCCGGAACAATTTCCGCTGGTGCCGGCGGTTGAGTACAAAGCTGCGCCTGCCCTGAATGTTACCGGCGTAGTGCAGCCTGATATAGCGCGGGCCGTGCCAGTGATTTCGCTGGCTTCAGGACGGGTTGTGGAGATAAAGGCCAGGCTTGGCGATGTGGTGCAGAAAGGCCAATTGTTGCTGAAGGTCCAGAGCAACGATGTCTCCGGAGCCTACCAAGTTTATCGGAAGGCCGTGAACGACGAGCGCTTGGCCCGTATCCAGCTCGAACGGGCGCAGACTCTTTTCGAAAAGGGTGCGATTGCCAAGAGCGCTCTCGAACAGGCGGAGGACACCGAGCAGGATGCCAAAGCAGATCTGGACGCCGCGACTGAGCAATTGCGCCTTCTCGGCATCGACAAGGATCACCCTTCGGGCATCGTTGACATCGTTGCGCCTATCTCGGGGATCATTACCGACCAGCAGGTCACGAACGCGAGCGGTGTCCAGGGGTTGGGCTCGCCGAACCCTTTTACTATTTCTGACCTTTCTTATGTCTGGATTGTCTGCGATGTTTATGAAAATGATCTAGACGCCGCGCGCGTCGGCGATTTCGCGGATATTCACCTGAACGCTTATCCCGACAAGGTCTTGAAAGGCCGGATCGACAACATCCTGTCGGTTCTCGATCCCAACATTCGCACCGCGAAAGTTCGACTCGAAGTCCCCAACCCCGGACTGATGCGCGTGGGCATGTTCGTTACCGCGACTTTTTATGGGAAGCAAGCGGAGACGCGGGCGGCGGTTCCCGCGGCCGCAATTCTGCACTTGCATGACCGTGAGTGGGTTTACGCGCCGATAGGCGCGGGGCATTTCAAGCGCCTGGAAGTCGTCACGGGAAACATGCTTCCCGGCAACATGCAGGAGGTTGTTTCCGGTATCAAACCCGGAGATCAAGTGGTTTCGAATGCTCTGGTATTGCAAAACACGGTGGAGCAATAGATGATTCGCCGAGTCGTTGATTTTGCTCTCAACAATCGCTGGATGGTGCTGGCGATCGCACTCGTCTTGTTCGGTTGGGGTGTCATTTCCTTCCGCAATCTTCCCATAGAGGCTTATCCCGATGTCGCGGACAACTACGTTGAGGTCATCACCCAATGGCCTGGGATCTCGGCGGAGCAAATCGAACAGCAGGTAACGATTCCGCTCGAAATCGTGATGAACGGCATTCCCCATGCTGTGCATCTGCGTTCGTTCTCGCTCTTTGGACTGTCCGACCTGAAGTTGATTTTCGACGACGAATCGGACAACGACTGGAACCGGGAGAGGGTTCTCGAACGGTTGAGCCAGGTCACTTTGCCGCCGGGAGTCGTGCCGCAAATGGGCACAGATTGGAGCCCGGTCGGCCAGATCTTCTTCTTCACCCTGCGCAGCACCAATCCAGCGTATGACCCGATGGAACTGAAGTCTCTGGAAGACTGGGTCGTCGAGAAAAATTTCAAAGCGGTGCCAGACGTTG
>Ga0316363_10002741_pt1 | contig 13175 bp, 13 predicted proteins | sample Sb_taG_3_FD_200459 | JGI IMG/M metagenome (GOLD analysis project Ga0316363, IMG submission 200459) | Peat soil microbial communities from Weissenstadt, Germany - Sb_50d_a_PC metaG (v2) (version 2) | ecosystem: Environmental > Terrestrial > Soil > Wetlands > Peat | place: Germany: Weissenstadt...
GGCTCGGTCAAGGCGGTTGAACAAGTCGGTTGAACGCGATGAATCTCGACGTCAATACTTTGTTCCTCGTGACCATCTATGTGGAAGCGATCCTCGGATTGCTGCTGCTGTTCGCCTGGGTGCAGAATACCGCGATCTATGCCGTGGCGTGGTGGGGCTTTGCCGACCTGATGCGTGCGGCGTCCATCATGCTGTTCGGCATGTACGGTTCGGTCTCCGATCTGATCTCGATCGATCTTGCGAACGCGATCCTGTTCACCGCGTTTGCGGTGACCTGGACCGGCGCGCGGGTGTTCGATCACCGCAAGCCGCGATGGATCCTGCTGTTCGGCGGCGCCGCGCTTTGGCTGGTGCTGTACCGCATCCCGGCGATCCAAAACTCCTGGGACCTGCGTATGCTGCTCGCCTCGGGCATCATCACCTCTTACACCTGGGCGACGGCCTACGAATTCTGGCGCGGCCGCAGCGAGCCTTTGGTGTCGCGCTGGCCGGCAATCTTCATGTTCTTTGCGCATGGCGCGCTCTATCTGCTGCGCACGCCGTTCGGCGCCATGATTGCGCCGGTCAACAATCAGGTGTTCGCCAGCGTCTGGATCACAGTGCTCAGCTTCGAGGCGCTGCTGTTCACCATCGCCATCGCCTTCATCTTGCTGGCCATGGCGAAAGAGCGCACCGAGCACCGCCACAAGACGGCGTCCCTGATCGATCCGCTGACCGGCATCGCCAACCGCCGCGCCTTCCTGCAGGACGCCGAGGTGCAGCTCAAGCGGCAGGCGACCGAGCCGCGGCCGATGGCGGTGCTGCTGCTCGACCTCGATAATTTCAAATCGATCAACGACCGCTTCGGCCATGCCATGGGCGACCGGGTGCTGCAGATGTTCGCCGAAGTCGGCTCCGGCTGCATGCGCCGCTTCGATATTTTCGGCCGGCTCGGCGGCGAGGAATTCGCGGCGCTTCTGGTCGACACCTCGCGCGAGCGCGCGCTCGCCGTCGCCGAGCAGATCCGCTCCTCGTTCGTCGACATGACCGGCATGGTCGAGGGCAAGCCGGTGGTCGCCACGGTGAGCATCGGCGTCGTCATCAGCTACGACGCGGTGCTCGATCTCTCGGCGCTGTTGGCGCAGGCCGACCACGCGCTCTATCGCGCCAAAGACAATGGCAGGAACCGCATCGAGATCGCCTCGATCGAGCTTATCCTCGACCGGGTCAAGCGCGCCAGCGCCGCCGCCGACCGCGCGGCTAACGCCAAAGCGGCGGCGAAATCCGCGGCGTCCGCGGCGTAACTGTCAGCGCCAATTGCCGATCCTTATTTCACCTCGGCCGGCGTCGATGTCCCCGGACCTTCGCCGACGATCAGCAGCACCGCGTCCTCGTCCTTGGCGCCGTCGAAATGCACCTGCTGTCCAAAGTGCGTGACAAAGGTACCCGCCGGCATCGGCACGGTGCCGTCAGGATCGTATTTGGTCCCGGTGCCGACCCACCAGGTGCCCTTGAGCACGGTGATGAAACGGTCGTGCGGATGAAAATGCGGATGGCTGAAATGATGGCCGGCAAGCCATTTCACCATCTGCACGTAGAGTCCTTCCTTTGACGGATCGCCGGCCAGAACCGCATTCTGCGCGCCGGCCGGGCTCGGCTCCGACTATTTGATCTGATCGGGCAATTTGAAAGCGACCGCCGCCGGATTGAGCTCGGCCGCGCGCGCGAGCCCCGGCGATAGAAAAGGCGCGACCGCGGGCAGCAAAGCCAGCGAACGCCGCGTGAATGTGATCATGAAATCCTCCTCGCGCGCTTCTTGCTTTTGAGCGCGTGCCGCCAAGGCTAGAGCGAAATCGCTTCAGATTGAAGCGATTTCGCTCTAGCATTTTAGTGGAGCATGATCTTATCGGAACACCGGGTTCCACTTTTCCGGATCATGCTCTGGCGCGTCGCGCCGGTTGTGGCGAGATGGGACACCGCCCATTTTGGCGGGCAATGCTCTATGCCACATGCGCATTGCGCGGCCCGCGCCGTGCTGTATTAGCTTGCCGCAACAAACCTCCCAAGGAGCACCGATGAAACGCAGCACCGATCGTATTTTGACCACTCATGTCGGCAGCCTGATCCGACCCCAGGCGCTGCAGGAATTTTTGCGCGCCAAGCAGGCCGGCAAGCCATACGACACGGCCGCTTATGACAAGTGCCTGACGGCTTCGGTCGCGGAGGTGGTGCACAAGCAGGCCGAGGTCGGCATCGACGTCATCAGCGACGGCGAGTTCGGCAAATCGATCAGCTGGTCGCAATACGTGCTGGAGCGGCTGAGCGGCTTTGAACGGCGGCCGATCAAGGCAGGCGGCAATCCATTTACCCGCGGCGTCGACCGCGAACAATTCGCCGAATTTTATGCCGAGCTCGATGCCCGCGAAGGCGTCGCCACCACCGTCGAAGCGGTGTGCGTCGGGCCGATCGCCTATACCGGCCAAGCCGAATTGCAACGCGACATCGACAATTTCAAAGCCGCGCTGAAAGCGGTCAACGTGGCCGAGGCGTTCCTGCCGGTGGCGGCGCCGGCCAGCGTCATCCCCGACCGCAAGAACGAATACTACAAAAGCGAAGAGGACTTGATCCGCGCCATCGGCGCGGCGATGCGCACCGAATACCGCATGATCATCGACGCAGGATTCGTGCTGCAGCTCGACGATGCGCGCGCCGCCGTCACCTATGACCGCATGGTGCCGCCGGGCAGCTTTGAAGATTACCGCAAATGGCTGCGGCTGCAGGTCGAGGTGCTCAACGAGGCGATCAAAGGTCTGCCGCCCGATCGCATCCGCTACCACGTCTGCTGGGGCAGTTGGCCCGGCCCGCACACCACCGACGTGGCGTTGAGAGACATCGTCGATCTCATCCTCGGCATGAATGTCGGCGCCTTCGTCATCGAGGGCGCCAATCCGCGCCACGAGCACGAATGGCGGGTCTGGGAAAGCGCAAAACTGCCGGCGGGCAAGGTGCTCATCCCGGGCGTCATCAGCCACGCCACCAACGTGGTCGAGCATCCGGAACTGGTCGCCGAACGCATCGTGCGGCTGGCCAAGCTGGTCGGCCGCGAAAACGTGCTCGCCGGCACCGACTGCGGCTTCGCCCAAGGCCCGTTCCACCGCCGGGTGCATCCGAGCATCATGTGGGCGAAGCTCGGGGCGCTGGTGGAGGGGGCGCGGATCGCCAGCGGGGAGTTGTGGCGGAAGGCGGCTTAGTTGGCCTCGTCCACTGACAGAACTCACGTTAATTTAATTCGGTTCAGCGCTGATACTGATCAAATAACGCACCGGCCTGTTTTGGATCGCGACTTAATGCTCCAAAGGGCAGCGTCTATAAGTGGCGCATGTTATGATGTGCCAAATACATTTTGTCGTTTCCGAGTCGAAATTGACTTTTGAGATCGGTCGATCATTCCGCCGCCACCGGCGTCAACTCGAACACGCGGCCGTGCTTCGCGGCTTCGGCAATATCTCCGCGTTGCAGCGCCAGCCGCACGGCCTCGAGCTTGCGCGCCTCTTCGAGCGACATCGTGGGCGACCAGCTGTCGTCGCTATAGAGAAGCTCGATTGGGACTTCGGCGGCGTATTTGCCTTCGTGGATGAGCTTGGTCGTTTTGCGGATCATGCGGTACTTCCTCGAAGGTCGACCCCACCCCGCGGCCCTTGGGGCCGCGACCCTCCCCCTGCAGGGGAGGCTGAAGGAAAATCACTCCGCCGCCACCGCGTGCACCGGCTCTTCGGCCGCCTCGACCGGGCCGCGTCTTTCGCCGAACAGCCAGGTCTGCAGCCGGTCGAGATAGAGATAGACCACCGGCGTGGTGTAGAGCGTCAGCACTTGGCTTACGGCTAGCCCGCCGACCATGGCGTAACCGAGCGGCTGGCGCATTTCCGAGCCGGCGCCGGTGCCGACGGCGAGCGGGATACCGGCGAGCATGGCGGCGGCTGTGGTCATCAGGATCGGGCGGAAGCGAAGCAGGCACGCTTCGCGGATGGCGTCGTGCGGCGCCATGTGGCGGTCGCGCTCGGCGGCAATGGCGAAGTCGACCAGCATGATGCCGTTCTTCTTGACGATGCCGATGAGGAGAATGATGCCGATGATGCCGATCACCGACAGATCCATGTGGCCGAGGCTCAGCGCCAACAGCGCGCCGATGCCGGCCGACGGCAAGGTCGACAGAATCGTCAGCGGGTGGATGAAGCTTTCGTAGAGGATGCCGAGGATGATGTAGACGACGATCAGCGCGGCGGCGATCAGCGCCGGCTCGCTGCGCAGCGAGGTCTGGAACGCCTGCGCGTTGCCCTGGAAGGTCGGGATGATCGCGGCCGGCATGCCGATCTGGCGCGACGCCTCGTTGACCGCGTCGACGGCCTGGCCGAGCGCGACGCCGGGTTTCAAGTTGAACGTGATGGTCACCGCGGGGAATTGGCCCTGATGGGCAATCAAGAGCGGCCCGACGCCGTTAGAGTCGACGGTGACGAGGGCGGACAGCGGCACCGCGGCGCCGGTCAGCGGCGACTTCACATAGAGGCGGTCGAGCGTCGAGAGGTCCTTCTGTAGTTCGGGCAGGATTTCCAGCACCACGAAATAGGTTTTGAGCTGGGTGAAATATTGTGTGATCTGGCGCTGGCCGAAAGCGTCGTTCAAGGTGTCGTCGATCGCTTGCGCCGAGATGCCGAACCGCGAAGCCTGGTCGCGGTTGATGGTGATTTGCAGTTTTGGCGCATTGGCGAGGAGATCGCTGGTGACGTCGGCGAGCTGCGGCAGCGTCCGCAGCTTCTCGAGGAGCTTTTGCGACCATTCATTCAGCTCGTCGATATTCGTGTCCTGCAAGGTGTACTGAAAACTGCCGCGGGCGATGCGGGCGCCGACATTGATATCCTGGGACGGCTGCAGGAAGAGATTCACGCCCTGCATCTTGGCGAGCTGCGGCCGCAAGCGGTCGATGATTTGCGACGAGGTGAGCTTGCGCTCGTCGCGCGGTTTGAGCGTGATGAAAAACCGCCCGGTATTGGCGGTCTGCGCACTGCCGGTGCTGCCGGTCTGCGAGCCAAACCCTTCGACATCGGGATCGGCCAGGATGACGTCGCCGACGGTATGCATCAGGCGCATCATCTGTTCCGGCGAAGTTTCCTGCGCGGCCTCGGCAAAACCCTGGACCAGGCCGGTGTCCTGGATCGGAAAAAAGCCTTTTGGGATCACGATCGCCATGACGATGGTCAGCGCCATGGTGGCGAAGAACACGGCGAGCGTGATCGGCTGATGGCGGAGCACGATATCCAGCGTGCGGCGGTAGAAATTGAGCATGGCGTTGAAGCCGGTCTCAATCACGCGATAGACGCGGCCGTGGGTCTCGGGTTCCCGCTTCATGAAGCGCGAGCACATCATCGGCGCCAGGGTCAGCGACACCAGCGCCGACACCGCGATCGAGGCGGTGACGGTGAGCGCGAATTCGCGGAACAGCCGGCCGATGATGCCGCTCATCAGCAAGAGCGGAATGAACACCGCGATCAGCGAGCACGAGATCGACAGCACCGTGAAGCCGATCTCGCGCGAGCCTTTCAGCGCCGCGGTGAACGGCGGCTCGCCGTGCTCGACGTGGCGATAAATATTTTCCACCACGACGATGGCATCGTCGACCACGAAGCCCACCGCGATGGTCAGCGCCATCAGCGACAGGTTGTCGAGGCTGAAATGCATCAGATACATCGCCGCGAACGAGCCGGCGAGCGCCAAAGGCACCGTCACGCTCGGAATCAGCGTCGCCCAGAAATTGCGCAGGAACAGAAGGATCACCAGCACCACGAGGCAGATGGTGAGCATAAGCGTGAACTCGACGTCGGCCACCGAGGCGCGGATGGTCACCGTGCGGTCGAGAATGGTTTCGACCTTGACCGCCGGCGGAATGCGCGCGGTGAGCTGCGGCAGTTGCGCCTTGATCTGATCGACGGTGTCGATGACGTTGGCACCGGGCTGCTTGAACACGGCGAGGATGACGCCGTCGCGATTGTTCTGATAGCCGGCCACGGTGCGGTCGACCTGGTCGGACACCGCCTGGCCGACGTCGCGCACCCGGATCGGGGCGCCGTTGCGGTAAGCGAGCACGACGTCGTTATACTTGCCGGCGTCGGTGATCTGGTCGTTGGCGGCGATGGTGAAGGTGATCTTGTCGGTATTGATCACGCCCTTGGCGGCGTTGGTGGTCGCGGTGACCAACGTAGAGCGGATGTCCTCGAGCGTGATGCCGCTCGAGGCAAGCTTGGCGGGATCGACCTGAATGCGGATCGACGGCGTGCGGTCGCCGAACACCGAGACCTGGGCGACGCCGTTCACCTGCGAGATCTGCTGCGCCATGAAAACGTTGGCATATTCGTCGACCGTGATCAGCGGCACGGTGTCGGAATGCACCGAGAGCAGAAGAACGGGCACGTCCGCCGGATTGACTTTCTTGTAGGCCGGCGGCGTCGTCAGCGCCTGCGGCAGCGTCTTGGCCGCAACCGTGATCGCCGCCTGCACGTCCTGCGCCGCGGAATCGATGTTACGTTCGAGGTCGAACTGAATGACGATGGTCGAGGCGCCGAGCGAGCTCTGCGACGTCATCTGGGTGATGCCGGCGATCTGGCCGAACTGCTGTTCGAGCGGAGCCGCGACCGATGTCGCCATGGTCTCGGCGCTGGCGCCCGACCAGGTCGTGGTGATCTGAATGGTCGGGAAGTCGACCTGCGGCAGCGGCGCCACCGGCAGGAACGGGAACGAGACGATGCCGACGAAAGCCAACGCCGCCATCATCAGCGTGGTCGCGACCGGCCGTCGGATGAACGGTTCCGAAATATTCACGACGCATTCCCCGGCGTCGCCGCGGTGGACGGCGCGGTGATGGTGACCGGTGCGTTGGTTTGCAGCTTGTACTGGCCGTCGGTGACCACGCGATCGCCGTCATTGACGCCGGAGACGACGATGGTGCGGTCGCCCGTGGTCGCGCTGGTCTCGATCGGACGCGGCTCGACGGTGTTGTCCGATTTCACCACCCAGGCAAACAGCCCGCGCGGCCCGCGCTGAACGGCGAGCGGCGGGATGACGACGACGTCCTTGCGGGTGTCGACCAGCAGGCGGGCATTGACGAATTCGCCCGGCCACAGTTTTTCGTCGGCGTTCTTGAACGTCGCCTTGAGGCGGAAGGTTGCGGTGGTCGGATCGATCAGGTTGTCGATGGTGGTCAGCGTGCCGGTCGAGAGCAGGCGGGTATTGTTGCGGTCGTAGGCGGCGACCTCGACGGCGCCGCGCGCCACCGCATCGCGCACGTCGTCGAGATTCTGCGCCGGCAATGTGAACGTCACCGTGATCGGCTCAGTCTGCGTGAGGATCGCGATCGCGCCCTGGTCGCTGGCATGGAGGATGTTGCCCGGATCGACCATGCGCACGCCCATGCGGCCGTCGTTCGGCGCCACGATATTGGTGTAATCGAGGTTGGTCTGCGCGGTCTCGATGGCCGCGTCGTCGGCGGCGATCGAGGCCTTGGTCTGATCGACCTTGGCCTGCTGCAGATCGAGGTTCTGCTGGGTTTCGGCGTTCTTGAGCACCAGCGCCTGGAACCGGGCGAGGTCTTTTACGGCGGCGACCAGCGCCGCCTCGTCTTGCGCCTTGTGCGCCTTGGCGGCATCGAGGGCTGCCTGGTAGAGCCGCGGATCGATCTTGGCCAGGACGTCGCCGCGAGTGACGCGCTGGCCCTCCTTGAAGAACACCTCTTGCAGCTTGCCGTCGACCTGGGCGTGGATGCCGACGGTGAACAGCGCCTGCACGGCGCCGAGCCCGGTGAGATAGATCGGCACGTCCTGACGGGAGGCGGTGGCAACGCTGACCGGCACCGTGGCGCGGGCGGAGCGCACCGCGTGGGCTGGGTCGGGCCCCTGCGACCAATACCAATAGAACAGGCTTAAGACCGCTAAGCCCGCGACTCCGGCGCTGATCAGGACGGCACGACGGCTCATTCGGCCCGGACCGAACCGGCTCGTTTCCACGGGCTTCCCTCTAAAAAAGCGCGCTTCGGCGAGTCGCCGCGTCGCTTCCACTGGCTTTAAGGCTTCTACTCTTTACTCTATAGCGGCGCGAATACCTTTCTGGAAGATGAAAAGAAATTCATATTGCATTGCACGCGCGTAAACGCCGGGGCCATTCCGCGTAAATTTCTCATATACGCGTACATCTCCGCAATCACGAGTTGAATTTGACCGGCGCAGGTGAATAGGTTGCCCCGACGGCGGAACCGGCGGTGTCTTGCTGCGGCGCGTGCGCTCCGAACCGGCGCTCTGAATTCGAGCGGACGCAATCGCAACGGGTTCATCTGCGGGAGGGGATTTGATAGGGTGGCACCACCCCCGACGAATTCGCCAGGTCCAGGAGATCGATCATGCTCGACGTCACCAAGCGCACCGCCCCGTTCGATACCGCACTCCTCGACCGGCTCATGGACGAGGCGGGCATCGATGTTCTGGTCGCGACCTCGAAGCACAATGTTCAGTATCTGCTCGGCGGCCACCGCGCCTTCTTCTTCGAATCCATGGACGCCATGGGGCTGAGCCGCTACCTGCCGGTTTTCGTCTACGGCAAGGGCGCGCCGCAAAAGGCCGGCTTCTTCGGCCATCGCATGGAGGGCTTTCAGAACGAGGTAAAACCGTTCTGGGTGTCGGAGGTCAATACCAAGAGCTCGGGCGCCGTCGACGTGATGGAAAAAGCCGTCGATTACCTGCGCCGCCTCGCGCCGAACGCAAAACGCATCGCGGTCGAGACCGCGTTCATTCCGCTCGATTCCGCTGCCGTGCTGCGCAAGGCTTTTGCGAATGTCGAACTCGTCGATGCGCTGTTCGTTCTAGAACGTCTCCGTGCGCGTAAAACGCCGCAAGAACTGGAGATGCTCAAGATCGCCTCCGACGCGGTGATCGATTCGATGGAAGCGGTGTTCAAGAATTTCGGCCCCGGCGCCACCAAGGCCGAGCTGACCGAAGCGCTGCGCCGCGAGGAAACGCAGCGCGGGCTGACCTTCGATTATTGCCTGATAGCGGCCGGATCGAGTCTGAACCGCGCGCCGTCGGATCAGCGCTGGGAGAAGGGCGACGTGCTGTCGCTCGATTCCGGCGGCAATTATCACGGCTATATCGGCGACGTGGCGCGCATGGGGGTGGCCGGCGAGCCCGACGCCGAATTGGTCGATCTGTTGGCGGAAGTCGAAGCCATCGAGCAGGCTTCCATGAAGCCGATCCGCTCCGGCGTCTTGGGCAGCGAAATCTACGCGGCCGCCGACGCCGTGCTGCACAAGTCGAAACTGCACAACCACATCCATTTTCTCGCCCACGGCATGGGGCTCGTCAGCCACGAAGCGCCGCGGCTGACCAATTCCGGCCCGGTGCCCTACGACGCCTATGATGCGACGCGGCCGCTGGAGACCGGCATGGTGGTCTCGGTCGAGACCACGCTGCAGCATCCGCGCCGCGGCTTCATCAAGCTGGAAGACACCGTGATCGTGCAGCCGAACGGTTTTGAAGTCTACGGCGACCGCATCCGCGGCTGGAACCGCGCGGGCCGCGGCGCCTGACCGGGCAGGGCGCGCCTAACCGCGATTACGTCTGCTCGTTCCGAGCAGCCGCGCGTGCGCGGGCGATCGCATGCGCGAACTGCTCATCTTCTTCCCGCCGCAGCTTGTGCAGATAGCCGAAGCAGATCAGGCCGACGAAGGCCCACACTCCGCCGGCGACGTAGAACACCAGCGGGTCGACGCTGGTGAAAGTGTTCATGATCAGACACGTCGTGCCCCAGGCGATCAGCACGATGACGGCGCGCGGCAACAGGTAACCCATGATTCGAACCTCGTGGCAGGATGCCACGATGGTGCGCAGGTATGATTAATGACGCATTAAGAGGAACTCGTGGTGCCATACCGAGCCCATCAAAAGCTTGAGCGCGCTATTGAGGTGTGGCCGGAAATCCGGATTGCGCCTATACTGCGTTCGTCGATCGTTGCGATCGAACGCCCGATGGCATCGCGATCATGGATGGCAAAGTACTTTCCTTGATCCTGACCTTTCTCACGCCGGACGAGCGCGCCCATTGCGTCGCCTATGCGCTGAATGATGCAGTGCCGGCCGGGACGGTCGTTGCAGCGAGCCCGAAGCCAGTGGTGGCGGCGACAAGAGCTTACGTCGCATTTGTCGATCAGGACCCGCTGGCGAATTGGGGACACCGGGCGCGCTACCTGCTCGTCGACGCGCAGAGTGGCACTCTCACCGTCGTTGACGCGCGGTTTCCTCCCTTTGCCTCGGGGAATACTTCGGCATGGTACGTTATCTATCGGGCACCCGGCATCCCGGACGCCGTCGTGGCGAAGCCCAACTGACGTTTCGGCGGCACGCCGGCCGGGCTGTCGCCGTTGTTACATCGCAATGTCAGCGAACGAGTTTTTGCAGTATCGCCTGGATTTGCGGCGTGAGACTCGTGCGCAAATCCGCGGCCGCCTTGTCGATTGCCGGGGGCATCAATTTTTGCAGTTCCTCAAGCGCCGGCTGTACGCTGACGGCATCGAGCTTGGCGCTCTGCATCAGCGGCGACAGGATGTAGCACCACCACCACCACAGGATATAAGTCTGCCCCAGACCCGTGTTGTCGGCGGTGGTCGATGTCGACGAGTAATTTGGCGAGTCGTTCGGATTTTGCACGGACAGAGCGAAGTTGAAGGCCTCCTTGGCGCTGACGACACCGTCGCCGTTGGTATCTGGATTGTGCGGCAGCGCCGCGCCGTTCGGCTCATGACCGATTTCCGCGGCAATCCAGTCGCGGGCAAAAGAGTCCCAGTTGCCGTCGGGCGATGCGTACGAGCTCTTTGTCGCGATCGCGGCTGACGCGATGCTGGTCGAGGCTGCGGTGCTGGCCGCCAGCACCGGCTGGTTGAATCCGCCCGAATTGCATTGCTCCATCATCACCATTAGGGATCGGTACTTGGGCAGCGTGGCGAGATCGGCGCAGAAGTCGGTTGCCGTGTACGTTCCCCAATTGGGGTACATGCACAGGAACGAGCCCTGACCGTAATTATCGCCGTGATTGTTGGTGTGGATGAACAGAAGATCCGCGGATTTCAGCTTGGCCTTGAGGCTGGCAAAGGCGGCCTTGAATGCAGTGCTGTTGCCCGGGCCGTTGATCTTGATGCGATAGGCGCTGCCGTCACCGGGCCATGTCGTTGCCAATCCGTCCTGCGTATGCAGCGATCCGTCATAACTAAGCGCCGTGATGTTTGCCGGCGCAAAACCGTAGCGATCGATCAGCATGCGATAGCAGAATTCCAAATCGTTCAGATGCCGCAGGTTCGACATGCCGGAGTACAAGATCGCGTAGCGCACGCCGTCGGGCAGCAGGACCGGACACCGCCATATCGGCGGAAACTTCACCTGCGACACGGTCGGTCCAGTTCGCACCGGCAGATGGAATCCGATGAAGGTTTCCGGCTTGGTCGCGCCGTACGGTGGAAAACGCGCCGGGACGCTTCGGGTGAAAACTCCGTTGGCGGAAAAAAAGTGATACGAACATGGATGGCCGAAATTGGCCATCGGCTCCTCGTCGGCGAAGACCAGCACGCACTGGTCCGGGGCCTTTATTTGCTGAAATTCCGGCCCGACGATTTCGCCCGCGGCGCGGATGTTGCTGTCCAGATAAAGATTTACCGTATCCCGCCGCGCCGATGGGATGAGCTGAAACGCTTGCTGTTGGATGCTTTGACGAAGGCTGTCGCTTTCTATCGAAGGCATGACCGCTTCTCCCAAGCTAAAAGAGGTTGCAAGGATTGTTCAGATGACGTTCTCCAGAGATGAAGGTCCCGGTGTGGATGCCTCCTCAGCGACACTCGGCGCCGAAGGCAATGCATTGCCTGTCTATGATGGGGCCTGTTGACAATTATAGGGTGTTCTTATCACAAGATGCAATCTCTATTAATATGGACATGAGCACGCGCCGACCATTGGTGTAGCGTGCTGAGACCTTGCTCGCCGAGTTTCGCCGGCCCGCCGCTCGCCCGCCGCGCCCGATGTCAGACGTTTTGCGTCACCGCACTGACGAACTTGGCGCCGATATCCTGGCCGCTGCGCCAGACCACTTTGTAGGTGCCGCTCTGGCCGGCCGCGCCGCCGTCGGGAAAAATCAGAACGAATTCATCGAGAACTTCGTAACCGTTGACGTGAATGCGCACGCCTTCGGCGGAAATATTGCTGACCAGGCAATAGCGCGGCGCAATGCCGATGCCGAGCTTGATGGTGGCCAGCTTGCCGAGCCGCTGGCGCGGCGTGCGGCGTCTTTCCTCGCTGTCGAGCGAGCTCATGGTGCGCGGCTCCACATGGCGGCCGCGCCGTGGCGATGGCGACGGCCTCGCAAGCGAACACACCTAGCGAACGGCGCTTGTCGGCGGCCTAACGCCGGCAGTCGGATTTTCCGCGCATTTGCCTGAAAATCGAGGCGGCGGGCGCATCGCCGTGCTTGCGATCAGGCATCGGCGCCCGTTCGCGGCTCACTTCGGCAATCGCGTTCGCCTAATGCCCTTTTGCGTGGCGCGCTGCGCCGAAGCGACGGCGTGATCGTCCAATGCCGGCGCTTTCGCGCGCCGGCCGCGGCGGCGCCAGAATTTCTCCGGAGTCGGCGCCGCGCACGAGAAGGTCCCGGCGTCGATGGCGTCAAGGGCCATGAGCAAGGCCGCCGATGCCGTCGCCGCGTCGACGCCGGTTATAAATTGCCAGATCCTTTTGCGGCCCGTGATGAGGGGCTTGCCGCTGGAGCGTAAAATTTTGGCCCGCCATTTGCCGGGCCCTTGTTCAAAAGCCTCGACGACGAACCCGAGATACTCCATGCGCCCCCGCCTGAATATCGACGGTACTGGGGTATGACACAGGCGTAAGCGAAGGCTTGCGGCAAACGGGCAAAAATGAGGTGTTATCGTGGGCACTTGTGTCGTAGCGCCGCTCGCGGCCGGCGCAGTGGCCGACGTCGCACTTTGCCTGTAGCAATTCACCAGATGAATACTATGGCGCGACGCACGGCAGGTGCCGCAGCGGCAATGATTGGGGCCGTTTTCGCCTTGGCGAGCGTTTTGGCGACGTGTACCGAAGCCGCCGCCCAAGACGCGGTTCCGGCGC
>Ga0316363_10002744_pt1 | contig 13167 bp, 13 predicted proteins | sample Sb_taG_3_FD_200459 | JGI IMG/M metagenome (GOLD analysis project Ga0316363, IMG submission 200459) | Peat soil microbial communities from Weissenstadt, Germany - Sb_50d_a_PC metaG (v2) (version 2) | ecosystem: Environmental > Terrestrial > Soil > Wetlands > Peat | place: Germany: Weissenstadt...
CTACCACGTGTGGGAAATGCCAGTATGCGGGGGAAGTTCCGAGAATCGTTCACGGAACGCCCGGGTGGTACGCGAAGTCATCGCCGATCCAGGTCCAGATGCAGAGTCAAACCTGTGCGATGTTCGGCGGTTGCCTCGATTGTAAGCGAAACTGGACCAGTGGTCGCGTTTCAAGCCTGTTCGGGTCGATGATGAGAGCACTCGAGTCGAAGAACTGTCGTAGCATTCACAATCGGTCCTCACGTTCGGCAATGATGTCCTGGGCCAGGGAGCCGGGGATCTTCGCGAGGCCCTGGCGCACTTCTTCGATGGACGGGATGTCCAGTTCGTTGTCCCGGGCGCAGTCGGCGACGAACTGGTGGTCGATGAGGTCCTCTAACGTGGTCGCGGCCTCGAGCGAAACTCCGTTCCCGGCGCTGCCTGGAGACGGGCCGTGCTGGATGTGGTCCCGGATGATTTGCTGGACGTACTGGGCCGGATCCCGTCCACAGAGTCGGGCCCGCTCGAGGATCGCCCGTTCTTCGTCGGGCTCGAGATGGATGTTGATGGTCATGTCCTATGTCCGCCTCGGTCAGAAGTCCACCTCGTTTAGCGTACCATAAGCGAGGCGCCGATCACAAAAACCTGGATCCTCCGCCGCAGGTGCGAGGGCTGGTCAACGCCGCTCATGAAGGGGTTCGAGTCGCAATGGAACAGTTACGGAACCCTTTCCATAACATCTCCGTTGCCATTGAATCCCCAAGGTCGACGGATGCCAACCTTGCCCGTGGCTCCGAGTCGCACTTTCTTCGCTGGCGTTAGCCATCCGGCTCGCGCATCAGCCAACTGATCCGCATCGAGCCGTAGGTCAGTTCACGCGCGGTGTGAAAACCGGGGGGAATGAGTGGTTCGATACTGACCCTGGTGGGGTGTCGCAGGCTGATCAGGGCATCGGGCGCAAGTGCTTTCGCGGCCAGCTCCGCGAGCATGCGTTCGAGCCGGGCGTATTCGGGGCCGGGTTCGGTGTGGGCGTAAGGAGGGTCAATGAACGCCAGGTCGATCAGCTCGGCCCCGTCGTTCACGAGTGCGGAATGGCGGATGGCCCGGTAGGCGTCGATCGGCAGAACCAGGCTCCGCTGTTCGATGCCGAGCGTGCCGATGTTTTTCCGTAAGTGGAGCAAGGCCCCGCGATCGCGCTCGACGAAGACGACCCTGCGCGCACCCCGCGAAAGGCACTCCAGCCCCATCGAACCTGTTCCGGCGAACGCGTCCAGAACGTTGGCTCCATCGATCCGGTCGCCCAGCGTATCGAAGAGCGACTGCTTGGCCCGGTCGGTGATCGGTCGCGTCGTCTCGGTCAGCGGGGGCAGGATCTTTCTACCCCCAAATTCACCGGCGATGATGCGCATCGATTGCTCTGAATCAGAAAATCGCCATAAAGGTCATCGAACTACGAATCGTCGTGAGTCTACCTGTCGTCGCTCTTGTTTCTCCAGCGTCGAGAACACATTCTGTCGCTCCGGTGGATCACACGCAGGATCACGCTGACAGAGAACATGATAACGCCCTGGCGGCCTACGCTGCCTCGCCATTCCTTCGTAATTTGATGATGGACGAATCCGGGTAGGATCCGCGTTCCGGTCCAATCCGCGGATCTCAACCGTCACGCGATTGAACCTGCCGGGAATTGCCTCGGAGGTTTCCAGAGGCGGCTGCCTCTGCCAGTGCGCTTGCCACTCTCGCCAAGTTTCGACTAGACTTTGGAATAAGCAACAGTCGCCAGGCCCCGGAAAGTGAACGGCTGGGCAGAGCCCCTGGTGGTGGTAACAGAGTTCTGGGTGACTTCGGGAACGAGGAGGGGGACGTGTCGATTCCAAGACGGAACGTCTTTGCCGTGGCCATGCTCGTGGCGTTCAGCTTGTTCTGCTGGCAGGTGACGCAGGGGGCCAAGCCCAAGGACGAGATGCTCGAGCTGTACGGGCTCTTCGTCGATGCCGTGGAAAAGGTCGAAGCCAATTATGTCCGTCCGGTCTCGCGCAGGGAGTTGCTCGAGAATGCCCTGGAGGGAATGCTCCAGAGCCTGGATCAACACTCCTCGTTTATCAATACGAGCGAATGGAAACAGTTCCGCAAGCAGATCGAAGGCAAGTTCGGCGGGATTGGCATCCAGGTTGGCGTCGATGCGGAGACGGGGCGGCTGCGGGTCATCGCCCCCATGGTGGGCACCCCGGCGTACGAGGCCGGCGTGCTGGCCGGCGACCAGATCATGGAGATCGACGGGACGTCCACCGAGGGGATGAGCCCGGACAAGGCCGTGGATGTGCTGACCGGGCGCCCGGGTACGGAAGTCAAGCTGAACGTCCTTCACGAGGGAACCGAGCAGCCCGAGACGGTGAACATCCAGCGGGCCATCATCGAGGTGCCCAGCGTGCTCGGCGATCACCGGGGCGCCAACGACCAGTGGGAGTTCCTCATCGACAAGGATAAGAAGATCGGCTACGTGCGGATCTCGAGCTTCATCCAGAACACAGCCGACGAGCTGCGCAAGGCGCTCGACCAGCTCAAGGAAGAGGGAGTCAAGGGCTTGATTCTTGACCTCCGCGACAACCCCGGCGGCCTGCTGAGCGCAGCGGTCGAGATTTCCGACCTGTTCCTGGAGAAGGGCAAGATCGTCAGCACCGAGGGGCGGAACACGATTCCCAAGTCCTATCTGGCCCAGAAGGACAGCCCTTACGAGGAGCTGCCCTTGGTCGTGCTGATCAACCAGAATTCGGCGTCGGCGTCGGAGATCGTCTCGGCCGCGCTGCAGGATAACCACCGGGCGACGATCATCGGTCAGCGGTCCTACGGCAAGGGTTCGGTCCAGAACATCCTCGAGCTGGAGGACGGCAGCAGCGTTCTCAAGCTGACCGTGGCCAGCTATCACCGGCCCAACGGCGACAATATCCACCGGTTCCGCGACTCCAAGAGCACCGACAAGTGGGGCGTGTCTCCCAGCCCGGGCATGGAAGTCAAGCTGACGCCCAGCGAGTATGTCAAGTGGTTCGTCGGCCGCCGCGACCGCGACCTGAAATCGGCCGCCAAGGGCCATCCCAAGACCGTCGAGCCCAAGCCGGAAGCCGACAAGGATAAGGATAAGAACAAGGAAAAAGAGAAGGCCAAGGAGGCGGAGAAGGCGAAGACCGACGACAAGGACAAGCCGCGGCTCAAGATTCGATCTCCCCATAATGAGCCCGGTCCGTTCGTGGACAAGGTGCTGGACAAGGCCCTCGAGGTGATCAAGGCCAAGATCGGGGAAGAGCAGAAAGCCAAGGCGGCGTGAGCCGCGCAAGACTAGGTCGACGAACGCCTCTCGCATGGACCCATCCCGCCTGATTTTCCTGGCCATCGAGACAACCTGCGACGAGACGGGGGCTGCGGTGCTCGAGGGGCCGCGGCCGCCGGCGACCGGGGTGCCGCGGGTGCTCTCCAGCGTGGTTGCCTCGCAGGTGAGCCTGCACCAGCGCTTTGGGGGTGTGGTTCCCGAGATCGCCTCGAGGGCTCACGTGCAGCAGGTGCTGCCGATGATCGACGAGGCCTTGCGGCGCTCAGGGGTCACGCTCAAAGACCTGGGAATGATCGCCGTCGCGACCCGGCCGGGCCTGGTCGGTGCGCTCGTGGTCGGCCTGACCGCCGCGAAGACCCTGGCCCTGGCGCTCGATCTGCCGCTGATCGCGGTCGATCACCTGGAAGGCCATCTCTACGCCTGCCAGCTCGCCAATCCCGAGCTGGAAGTCTACCCCTGCGTCGGCCTGGTCGTCTCGGGCGGGCACACCAGCCTCTACCACTGTCACGGCCCACTTGATTGCGAGTTCCTGGGCGGGACCACGGACGATGCGGCTGGAGAGGCTTTTGACAAGGTCGCCAGCCTGCTGAACCTGGGTTATCCGGGCGGACCGGAGATCGAGCGCGTGGCACGCGCGGGGGATCCTCGCGCCTTCGCCTTTCCCCGTTCCTTCCTGCACGACGAGCGCCCGGTGTTCAGCTTCTCGGGTCTGAAGACTGCCGTCCTGTACGCCCTGCGCGGCCCGAACGAGGAGCGGGGAGTGGTGCAACCCTCACCCGCCCTGGTCGCGGACCTCGCGGCCAGCTTCCAGGAAGCGGTCATTGACGTCCTGGTCGCCAAGACTCGCCAGGCCCTCGAGAAGTCCGGATTGAAACGGCTGGGCGTGGGCGGCGGCGTGGCCGCGAACACCCCCTTTCGTGACAGGATCGCGGCGATGGCCCGGGAACGAGGCGTGGAGTTGTTCATTCCGCCCTTGTCCCTCTGCACCGACAACGCGGCCATGGCCGGCATCGCCCTTGCCAAGCTGGCCGCGGGCGAGGTCTCCGCGCTCGATATCGACGTCACCGCCGGGCTGGTCCGGCCGGGGCGAGAGAAAAAGCGGGTTGAAGAGCAGCGGCCTCCAGCCGCACTGCGCGGTTGAATCGTGAGATTCCGGTTCAAAATGAGTCGCCGGTCGCGAACCGGGTCGAGGCGTGAGGGATTTCCCTTCCGCCCTGACCCGGCAGGCAAGTACCGGCGACTCTGGCCGGGTGGCTACTTCGCGGACTTGAAGCTTTTGACCCGTTCCACCAGGCTCTTGTCCTTGCTGGTCGCGATGACCGGGGCCAGGATCTTGTTGGCTTCGGCCTGGTTGGGATTGCGAATCTCCTCGCGATGGAGCAGGTCAGCGATGGTGGCGCATGCCTGGCTGGCGAGCTTCGGTTCGCCGAGGAACCCGGCGGCGAAGCGGACCGCGGGGAACGTGTGAACCTCGCGCACCCGGTCCAGAATCAATCGTCGGTCCTCGTTGCGGTCGGCCTGCTTGATGGCCCTGGCAAGGAGGGCGAGCTTGGCGTCGTCCGTGCGAGCGCCTGGTAAGATGACGACCCGGGCCAGCGCCTGGATCGCACGGATCTTCAGGTCGCGGTCGGGAGCCTTCTCGGCCAGGCTCGCGAGGTCGTCGGCCACGGTGGAATCTGGCCAGTTGAAGAGTGCCTGGTGGCCACTGTCGCGACGCTTCGGATCGGCGCCGGCCACGGCTTCGCGAATCAGGGCGAGGGCTTTCGTACCGCCGATCTGCCCCAGGACCGGCAGCAGCACGAGCTGTTCGGCCGGGGCAGCCTTGCGGTACTCGTCCAGGACCGGATCGGCCTGCCGGGCGTCGTCGGCGATGCGGGCGCAAACGGCGGCGACGGAGCGTCCAGCCCCGTCACGCTCGCGGGCGTCCTGGATCTTGAGCAACCCGTGGATCAAGCCCGCGACATCCTCTGGCCCGGCCGCGTTGCCCAGGGCCGAGATGGCCCGCCGTCGGACGTTGCCATCGTCGCTGGCGACCTCCTGGAGGAGCGCGGGCACCGCCGACGGGGCGCGGCGCTGGTCGAGAATCTCGATGAACAAAGCCCGGCGGCCCCGGTCCTCGGTCTTTTTCATGCTGTCGACGATTTGTGGCACACAGCCTGGCCGGCGGCATCGCAAGGGCCGAGGAGCCCACTACTCCCCTCTATCGCGACGCCAGCCAGCCGATCGCCAAGCGAATCGATGACCTGCTGGGCCGCATGACGCTCGAGGAGAAGGTCGGACAGATGAACATACCCTGCGTCTATGAGTCGGCGCTGGGCAATACCATCGCTGAGAAGACCGAGGCGGTGCAGAAGTTCGCGGTCGGCACCTTGCTCGAGAAGTTCGGGCCGGGGGGTGGCTTCTTCACCTTGCCCAACACCATCCTCCACGAAGGCCCCCGCCAGCAGGCCGAGTTTCTGAACCGGCTCCAGAGGCTGGTCCAGGAACGGACGCGCCTGGGGATTCCGCTCCTGGAGACGGAAGAAGGCACGCACGGCCTGATGTGTCCCGGCGCGACGATCTTCCCGGAGGGTCCCGCGCTGGGGAGCACCTGGAACATGGATCTGCTGGGCCGGGTTTATTCGTCCGCCGCGCGGGAAGCGCGTGCCATCGGCGTGCACCAGATCTTCACGCTCGTCGTCGAGCCCATCCGGGATCCTCGCCTCGGCCGCAACGAGGAAGCGTACAGCGAAGACCCATTCCTCTGCTCGCGGATCGCCGAGACCATTGCCCGCTCGGCGCAAGGCGATGAGCTTGCCGCCCCCGACAAGGTCGTCTCCGGGCTCTGCCATTATCCCGGTCAAAGCCAGCCGGTCAGCGGCCTGGAACGTGGGGCCATGGAGATCTCGGATCGGACGTTGCGCGAGGTCTTCCTTCCTCCCTGGCAGGCAGGAATCCAGACTGGCGGAGCGCTCGGGGTCATGGCGACTTATCCGGCGATCGATGGCGTGCCGACGCATGCCTCGGAAAGGCTCCTGACACGCATACTCCGAGAGGAGCTGGGCTTCGACGGCCTGGTTCTGTCGGAGGGGGGTGGGATCGGCACGCTCGTCTACGAAGGATTGGCGCCCACGCAGAAGGAAGCGGGAGCAATGGCCCTGGCCGCGGGTGTGCATGTGGGAATCTCGTTCGAGTCGGGCTACATGCTCGACTTGCTGGACGGCGTGCGCGCGGGGAAAGTGCCCATGAGCCTGGTGGACCGCAGCGTGCGCCGGTTCCTCAAAACAGAAGCTCCGCCTGGGCCTCTTCGAGAAGCCCCTGGTCGATCCCGAGCGCGCGGTCCAGACCGTTCATCAGCCGGCGCATCAGGACCTCGCCCTCCAGGCCGCGCGGGAGGCCGTCGTCCTGCTCAAGAACGAAAACCGACTGCTCCCCCTGAACAAGTCGCTGCGTTCACTCGCGGTGATCGGCCCGAACGCCGACGACCCGCGGAACCAGCTTGGCGACTACATCCCCACGACCATCCCGCAGCACATCGTCACGATCCTGGAAGGGATCAAGCAGATGGTCTCGCCTGGCACGAAGGTGACTTATGTGAAGGGCTGCAACGTGACCGGCGGACGCCGTGATGAGATCGCCAGGGCCAGGGAAGCCGCGGCGAACGCCGATGCGGCCATCGTCGTTGTTGGCGAGAACGAGCGGCGGGCCGAGGGGAGTGCGCCGACGGATGGCGAGGGATACGACGCCGCGACGCTCGAGCTGATCGGGATGCAGGAAGAGCTCGTGAAGGCGGTGCACGCCATCGGCAAGCCGACGATCGTCGTGCTCGTCAACGGCCGCCCCCTGGCCGTGCGCTGGATCGCCCAGAATGTTCCCGCGATCCTCGAGGCCTGGCTGCCCGGTGAGAAGGGGGGCAGGGCCGTCGCCGAGATTCTCTTCGGCGACGTCAATCCCAGTGGGAAACTGTCGGTGACGGTGCCCCGCCACGCGGGTCAACTGCCGGTCTACTACAACTTCAAGAAGTCCAAGAACGAGTGGCTCAAGCGAGGCTGGGGACACGCCTACGTCGACATGGAGCCAACCCCGCTTTATCCCTTCGGCTTCGGACTCGGTTACTCCTCGTTCGAATACCGCGGGCTTCGACTGAGCGCAGGGGCCATCACGCCGGCCGAGGGACTCGAGATTCAAGTCGAGGTGAAAACACCGGCGACCGTCCCGGCAAGGAGACCGTCCAGCTTTACCTCGAGGACGTCATCAGCAGCGTGGCGACTCCCGTCAAGCAGCTCCGCGGCTTCGCCAAGCTGGCCATCGATCCCGGTAAGACGAAAACCTGCACGTTCCGGTTGACTCCGGACGACCTGGCACTATACGACAAGAATCTCCGGCGCGTGGTCGAGCCAGGCCAGTTCCGGGTGATGGTCGGTTCCTCTTCCGAAGACATCTGGCTGACGGATCAATTCGAGGTCAAGTAAACTTATGGCCTCGAGAATCAGGCCAAGAACTGTATTGCTGTCGGGGAACGTGAGCGTGCCAAAACCGGGCTTGAACCGGGTCCTGGGCTTGAAGGAGCTGGTCCTCTACGGCATCGTCCTGATCCAGCCGACCGCCCCCATGCCCCTGTACGGCGTCGTCTGCCAGCAGGCCAAGGGGCATGTCGTCACGACCATCCTGATCGGCATGGTCGCCATGCTGTTTACGGCGATCAGCTACGGCCGAATGGCCCGGGCCTATCCCAGCGCGGGTTCTGCCTACACCTACGTCGGCCGGGAATTGCACCCAGCGCTTGGCTACCTCACCGGATGGGCCATGATTTTCGATTATATCTTGAACCCGATCATCTGCGTGATCTGGTGCAGCAAGGCTGCGATGAACTTCGTCCCGACAGTGCCCTTTGCTGCCTGGGCGGTGTTCTTCGCCGCGCTGTTCACGCTCCTCAACCTGCGGGGCATCAAGGCAAGCTCGCGTACCAACGAGTGGATCACCGCGTGCCTGGGCCTCGTGATCATACTGTTCTTCGTGGCCGCCGCGCGAACCATCCTCCGCGTGCCCGACCACGGGGCAAGCCGCTTTCTCCTTCCCTTCTATGACCCGACGACCTTCTCGTGGAAGGCGGTCTCCACCGGGACCTCCATCGCGATGCTCACGTACATCGGCTTTGACGGCATCTCGACCCTGTCTGAAGAGGCCCATAACCCCCGTCGCAACATCTTGCTGGCGACCGTACTGACCTGTTTCTTGACCGGGATCCTGGCCGCCACGCAGGTCTACGCCGCGCAACTGGTCTGGCCCCGACATGAGGGTTTTCCCGACGTCGATACCGCGTTCGTTTTCGTCGCGGGCCAGGCCGGTGGGCCCGCCTTGTTCTTCACGGTCAACCTGGCGCTCCTGGTCGCCACGATCGGTTCCGGGGCCGGTTCTCATCTCGCCGCGAGCCGGCTGCTCTACGGCATGGGCCGGGACAATGCCATTCCCAGCCGCTTCTTCAGCGCAGTCGATGCCCGAACCCACATCCCCCGCAACAACATCCTGCTTGTGGGGGGGCTGGCGCTCGTCGGTGCGTTCGCCGTGAGCTATCAACTCGGCGCCGAGTTGCTCAACTTCGGTGCGTTCATCGGTTTCATGGGGGTGAACATCGCGGCCTTCGTCCGCTATTACGTCCGCGCCAGCAAGCGCACCTTCCTTAACCTGGCTCCGCCCCTGATCGGTTTCGTCGTCTGCCTTTACATCTGGTGGAGTCTCCGCCCTCCTGCCAAGCTGGCCGGCCTGGCCTGGCTGGCCGCCGGGCTTCTCTACGGCGCCTGGAAAACCAAGGGGTTTCGCCACCAGGTCGAGTTTGCCGCGCCCGACGAAGAATCGGCGTCATCATAGGCCCCCTGGCACTCCTCTCGCCTCACCTCCCGATCAGTGCAGCTTCCCAACGAGATAGAAATACTCGATGACCAGATACGCGACGGTGGCCGCCAGGAACAGCCCCCCCCATCGCAACGGCGTAAACGGCCACAACCAGCACCGAGCCCAGCCGGCTCTCAAACCGGCGAATGGCATGCCAGAGCAACCAGCAGAGCAGCGCATACCCCGCGTATCCTGCCGAGGCAAGAGCGATCAACCTGGGCTCGCGGCAATAGCCCTGGATGTCCACGATCGCGATCGCCGTGAGCGCGACGTGGAGTCCGAACTGCCAGACCCGGCATTGCAACAACGGCGAGATTCGCCGTCCCGACCGTACCAAGAGTCCTCGCGAGGACATGTTGCTCTCCTTCTCACCAGCGATGCGACGGGAGACTCAATACGACAATTGTCCGATGTAACTCTTCCAGTTTCAAGAGCCTGTTCCGCCGCCACCCTTGACACTCGGATCGCCGACCACTATATTCGCACAGACAGATGAAGCGTTCGATGACACCACGTGCCGGCCTCGACGAATCGACCCGCATGCTCAAGGCATTTGCGGACCCGGTCCGGCTCCGCCTGCTCAACCTCCTGGGCGGAGAACAGGAAGAGGTCTGCGTCTGTCATCTTCATGAAGCCCTGGAACTGCCCCAGCCGACTGTCTCCCGTCATCTGGCCTACCTTCGCAAGCACGGCCTGGTCGTGGGGCGCAAGGAGGGTCTCTGGGTCCACTACCGCCTCGCCAAGCCCAGGACGGGCTTGCACCGCATCCTGCTGGGCTGCCTCGGCACTTGCCTGGGAGACCCCGAGATCTTCCGGCAGGATCAGGAGCGGATGGCCGGGAGGATCGCTTGCTGCGGTGGCGGGGAGTAGTCGCCACCCTTTTTTGTCCCAGTATATTCGTCCGAACGGATGTAATTGATCGAGGTGACCGATGTCCGAAATTCAGATCGTCTGTCCTGCCCGCCCGTCCGGTCGGCTCGCCTTCCTCGACCGCTACCTCACACTCTGGATCTTCCTGGCGATGGCTCTGGGCGTACTATTGGGCAACGTTGCTCCCAGCATCGTGAAGAGCATCACGCACCTGTCGGTCGGGACAACCTCGATCCCGATAGCCCTCGGGCTGATCCTGATGATGTACCCGCCGCTGGCGAAGGTCCGTTACGAGGAGTTGCCGCAGGTCTTCCGCAACACGAAGATTCTCGCCATCTCGCTCCTGCTCAACTGGGTGATCGGTCCCCTCCTGATGTTCGGTCTTGCGCTGGCGTTCCTGGCAGACAAGCCCGAGTACGCCATCGGGTTGATCCTGATCGGGCTCGCCCGGTGCATCGCTATGGTCATCGTCTGGAACGACCTGGCACGGGGCGACACCGAGTATGCGGCGGGGCTGGTCGCCTTCAACTCATTGTTCCAGGTGTTCTTCTACTCGATTTACGCCTACGTCTTCGTCAAGGTCGTTCCACTCTGGATCGGTCACGACTTCGGAGCCGTGGACCTGTCCAAGATCACGATCGCCGCCATCGCCCAGAGCGTCTTCATCTACCTGGGCATCCCCTTCCTTGCCGGAATGATTACCCGGTTCGTTCTGCTCCGGGTCAAGGGGAGGAACTGGTACGAGCAGACCTTTATCCCGTCGATCAGCCCGATTACGCTCATTGCATTGCTCTTCACCATCGTGGTCATGTTCTCGCTCCAGGGGGAGAACATCGTCCGCATCCCGCTCGACGTACTGCGGATCGCCGTGCCGCTGCTGATCTATTTCGTGGCGATGTTCCTTGTGTCGTTCTGGATCGGGAAGCGGTTGGGTGCGGACTACCCCAAGACCACCACACTGTCGTTCACGGCGGCGAGCAACAACTTCGAGTTGGCGATCGCCGTGGCGGTGGCGGTCTTCGGGATCAATTCGGGTGCCGCCTTTGCCGCCGTGATCGGACCCCTGGTCGAAGTCCCGGTGATGATCGGGCTGGTCAACGTGGCGTTGCTCTTCCAGCGTCGCTATTTCGACGATGCCGTGGCTGAGGACGGAGCGGTCTCATCATCGGCTCCTTCAACATTTCCTTCGTCAGTGTCGGCATCGAAGTAACCCGACTTTTGTCGGCTCATGGCCTGAGAGAAGGTCCAATCATGGCCAATAACCATCACCCGGAGTGCTACGGCACACTCTTCCCCGACGTGCTGCATCTCCCCGAAGACAGGCCCGCTTCGGGAACAGTCTTCACGGTCTTGCTTCAACGGGCGGGCGGAATGTACCGCTGTTCCCGTTCCGTCACGGCAGACATGGAGCAATGGGACCGGTGTCAGCAATGCCCCGACTTCGACGGCTGTTACAAGTTCTCAATGGCGAAGCTGACGTTGGAGTCGGCGATTCGCAGTCAGTGATGCCAGTACTGATCGAACTGGTCAACTTCGCACTTTACATCGAGCCTCGTTACTTCGCTGTCCAAGCCCACGAGATCGCCGAACCCGTAGCGACACCTTTGAGGAGACAGAACATGATGAGATCGTTCCGACCGTCTGGCTGGTTCCGGTCCTTCTGATCGGTGTTTCCACCCCCTCCTCCGCAGGCGAGGATGTCGGCCCATTCGTGCGAGCCGTCTGGTTAGTCCAGCGGCACGGCAAGCCGGAGGTCGTTCGTCCCGAATATGATCAGAAACTCAAAGGAAGGTTATCCAAAACTCTGGGCAAACAAAGCATCCTCACCGCCGTGGGAGTACAAGGACTCATGGACCCCTCGACCTTTGCCAAGCTCGCCGGGGACGACGGACAACTCGATTCCACCGAGGTCAAGAAGTGCCTGGAAGCCGACGTGCCCGAGTCCCGCAAGTCGCTCAACCCCAGGGTTGCCACCCACGCCGACATGCTGACCACATCCTTCGATATGATCGACGAGACGCACCGTGAAGCCGGTGAGAAGCTCGTGGACTGGATCGTCAAGAGCTACAAGCGAGGGCAGACGCTCCACGTCACGGTGATCTGCACGGGGAACAGTCGTCGTAGCATCCTCGGGGCGACCATGGGCAACGTCGCCGCCGCCTACTACGGCATGCCCGAGATCCGCTTCCACAGCGGCGGGACGGCGCCCACCGCCTTCAATCCCCGCACCATCACCGCCCTCAAGAACATCGGGGTCGAGATCGAGACGACCGGTAAGGAGGCTCCCCGGGGTGAACCGAAAACTGCGAACCCGCTTTACCTGGTCCGATGGGGGCAGTCTGGAGACCCGGCCATGGAAGCGTTCGAGTTTTCCAAGACCTACCATGATCCGAGCAATCCCCAGCAGGGCTTCGCTGCACTCATGGTGTGCGGCGAGGCCGATGCCGCCTGCCCGCTGGTCAAGGGGGCGTCGGTGCGGATCTCGATGCCCTACCTGGACCCCAAGATCTACGACGACAGCAGCTACGAGACCCGGAAATATGCCGAACGACGAGACGACATCGGCCAGCTCATGTTGAGCGTGATGGTGCAGGTGCGAAACCGTCTCGGTCAGGCCCAACCGATCCGTTGAACGGAACAGGAGACCGATGATGTCCGAGCGGATTACCCAGGCCGTGAAGTCCAAGTATGGCTCCGTGGCCACGAGCGGGCTGTCGAGCAACCTCGACGGCGTGAAGGCCGTCGCCGAGGCGTTTGGATATACGCCGGAGGAGCTCGCCTCGATCCCCCACCGAGGCGAACATGGGGCTCTCTTGCGGCAACCCGACGGCTTTCGCCAGCTTGCGCAAAGGTGAAGTGATTGTGGACCTGGGCAGCGGTGGAGGCCTGGATGTGCTGCTCGCCGCCCGCAAGGTCGGACCCCAGGGCAAGGCGATCGGCATCGACATGACTCCCGAAATGATCGACCTCGCGCGCGCCAACGCACTCAAGTCGGGGCTGGTGAATATTGAGTACCATCTGGCGACGATCGACAAGCTGCCACTGTCCAATGCCACGGTGGACTGCGTGATCTCCAATTGCATCATCAACCTGGCCCCGGACAAGCCGGCCGTCTTCCGGGA
>Ga0316363_10002750_pt1 | contig 13156 bp, 15 predicted proteins | sample Sb_taG_3_FD_200459 | JGI IMG/M metagenome (GOLD analysis project Ga0316363, IMG submission 200459) | Peat soil microbial communities from Weissenstadt, Germany - Sb_50d_a_PC metaG (v2) (version 2) | ecosystem: Environmental > Terrestrial > Soil > Wetlands > Peat | place: Germany: Weissenstadt...
CGCGGAAGTTGATGGGTTACAGCGGCGCGGTACCCAGCGAAGACTCAAGCGGCAAACGTCAGCGACGTGGGAACATCACCAAGACAGGCAACGCACATCTGAGACGAATCGCCGTCGAATCGGCCCGGAGCTATCGCTTCCGGCCAGCCATCGGGCCCAGGTTGCGCCAGCGACAGGAAGGGGTCCCGGAAGAGATCAAGGAGATCGCCTGGAAGGCGCAGATCCGGCTGCACAAGCGCTACTTGAAGCTGATGGCGGCAGGCAAGGACAAGCAGAAGATCATCACCGCGGTGGGACGCGAGCTGCGGGGCTTCGTCTGGGCCATCGGGATCAAAGCGGAAACGGCCGGAAAGCTGCAGATGGCGGCATGAAGAAAAGCAATCCCACAAAGGCAAAAGCAAGAACTTTTCAAAGAAGGAAAAAGCAAAGACCACCCAACGAATGAACAACGTTACTCACTTCGAGGACAGGGCCAGCCGCAGCCGGAGTAGGCACGAAGGAGAATCTTCGTCTTACCTTTGCGACAGGCTCAGCCGGACTCGCAACGTAAGTCAGAGGCAGCTCCCGACGAATCAAGATTATGCGGTTTCGACCCGCGAATATCAGACTGATCAATCGTCGCTCAAATCTGCCCCGACTGCTGCTGGCCCCGTCTTCGAACAACAACAAAAACGACCCCACGGATTCGCGGTATTGACCCGGTCACTCCATATCAGGTAAGGGTTGCCCGTTACACGGGACAATCGCCACGGTTTCCGGTATGGTTCACGTCGATAGGGTTGGCGACTTCCCCGAACAGTAGCGGGCAAGCGACATATAATTTATCTAACTATGAACACCGGCTTCGTTGGCATTGGCAGCATGGGAGGCATGCTGGTTCGGGCGCTGTCGCGCTGCCATGCGCTCGCAGTCGAAAGTGTTTGGGCGGCGAATCGCTCTGAGGGCAAGCTGACAGCGCTGGCCTCCGAGTTTCCCGGCATCCACGTCGCCAGCGCGCGCAAGCTTACCGCCAATTGCGATCTGCTTTTTCTCTGCCTCAACGCCGGAGACGCAGCTAGCGTGCTGGCCCACGTGGATCCGCAGCTCCATCCCGGACAGTTGCTGGTCACCACGGCCAGCCAGACTCCACTCAAAGCTCTCGAGGATCGCGTGCCCTGCCGCGTGGCCAAGCTCATTCCCTCCATCCCACAGGAGATCGGTGCAGGCGTCGCGTTGCTCATGTACGGCTCTCGCGCCACTGCGGATGACCGTAAGCTGCTCGAAGATCTGCTGGGACGCATCAGTCATCCCATCATGATCGCAGAGTCATGGTCGCGGCCGGCCATCGGCCTGGCTTCCGGCGGTCCGGCGTTTATCTGGTCCCAGGACGGCAGCGTCTTGGCTTCCGGATCAGACGACAGGACGATTCGTCTTTGGAACCCGAAGGATGGCAAGCTGATCCGGACTCTCCACGGTCATGAGGACAACGTATTAACCATTGCATGGTCACCGGACGGACGCATGCTGGTGTCGGGTGCGTTTGATCGACAGGTCATTTTGTGGGATGCACATACAGGCGAAAAGCTCAAAGTATTAGGCAGGCATGATGACGCTGTAAATTCTGTTGCGTACTCTCCGAACGGAAAGACAATTGCGTCGGCTTCGGGCGATCAGATCATACGCGTCTGGGATTTCGAATCGCTCGAGGTCCGCCACGTGCTGAAGGGAAAGCACTGGTTCAGCAGCATTTCTTGGTCGCCCGACGGTGAATCGATAGCAGCCGGCACCGGCGGCGGAACTATCGAACTTTGGAATGTTGAAAATGAGCGGCCCGTTGCGATTCGCGAAGGCCATACGGCCCGGGTCTTGTGCGTGGCCTTCGGCGCGGACGGACGTTTGCTCGCTTCCAAATCGGCAGACGGAACCGTTCGCATCTGGAAAAGCGACAATTGGCAAGAGTTAGGTGTCCTCGAAGAGAACGGCGTGTACGTTTCAAGCCTTGCATTTCACCCCAAGAAACCTATCCTAGTCACTCGTGACGATTCCAGGAATGTCATTCGCATCTGGAATATGGAATTTGGTGCGCTGGAGAAGGCCGCTCCGGTCAGCCAATCCGTCCAGTATGCGGCAGCAAGAATTGCTTTGGTGGGCGATCAGGGAACGGGGAAGACGGGGTTGGGTTGGCGTCTTGCCAGGGGTGAATTTGTCGAGCACTCTTCCACACACGGGGAACAGTTCTGGGTGGTCCGCGAGCTTTGCCATGAGCGGTCAGATGGCACGGAATGCGAAGCAGTGCTGTGGGACTTTGCCGGGCAACCGGATTACCGTTTGATCCACGCACTCTTTCTTGATGATGTCGACCTGGCTGGTGTTGACTTCGACGCCATGATGCTGCAGCCACTCGGCGGCCAAGATTGCATCGCGGTCAGACCAATTCGCGCCCGCACTGCGCGGCCAGGGCGTCGGCTTAACCGCCGTGATGTACAGCGAGAATTCATTAAAGGCCAGCACGCCAACCCAGTCCGGCGATTCTCTCAGCAGGGAGATCGCATTCGCCAAATTTCCGCGAATGCTGCCATCCTTGGTGACGACCACTTCAGACTCGAAGACGCGGGCCATGGCGGCGTCGCCTCTTCGACTGATGAGGTCGTCCGGTCCGTTCACGCCTTCAGATGCCGGCAGGCGAAGCACGCGCACGTCGGCTGCTTTCACTCTGCGAAGAGTTTTGGCGAGATCGCGCTGCGCGGCTGCTACTTTGGGATTTGTCTGGGAGTTTGAGTCGAGCAGGATGTACACCAGACGACCGGCGCAGTATTCGGCCAAATCGGGCAGCGGGCCAACCTCATCGACGCGTTCACCGTTCGCTGATTCCGTCCGTCCGATGCGCCCGCGCCATGACCAGCATCCGCCCGTGCCCAGCGGGAAGATCTTGCGCCCGGTTCGCTCGCCCCATGCTTCGAGCGCGAGAACAGACTTCTGCGCTTCGACTAGGACCGCTGGAACGCTGAGGTCTTTGAGAACCGCTGCCGCTCCGGGTCCGCAGTAGAGATGACTGCGGTCGCCATATGCGCGCCGGTACTTGTCTTTGGCTTTTCCGTTTTCAAGTTCTGGATGATCGCGACGAACAACGTAGGACTGCCGGAAGCCGCTGACCGGGGAGATGATCGGAAAGAGAATGCCGCTGAAGTCGCCAGACGCTCCGTTCGCCGAAAGCAATTCGCGCGCTTCGCGGTCGCCGACGCGCGCAATCTGAGCTCTGATCAATAGTTCCGGGCCAACTCCGATTTTTTCGAATAGCGCCAGATCGCCACTGCTGAGAGCTTCAGGCATTGTTGTTTTCGTCGAACAAAGTTTTCTTGGATGATCCTTCGCTTGTGCGCGCCTGCCGAATCCACCGCCTTGCCTGCTCTAAACGCGAGGATTCGTCCGGGCGATAGTATTCGGGTGCGGGTTGGGGCTTGGCGTCCGTCTGCATATTTGCAGCTAATCTGCTCACGCCGTTACCTCTCCCCGCTCCACGCGCTCAACCTCGCTTCGAGGAATCATGTAATGGCCGCGATTCGACAGACGCACAGCATGGAGCTTGCCGCTGCGGATCGCTTCAATGATCGTGATGCGGTTCTTCCCCCAGCGCTCGCCCAACTGGCGCGGGGAATAGAACGGCTTTTTCGTGACGGTTGCTTGGGTCGCCATTTCAAACCCCCTTCTAATATTTGTCTGCTATCTTTTATCTTTACTTCACGAAAATCTATAGTAAGATAATAACTATGACTATTATGAACAACGGTATCTTACGAGACCGCCTGCTGGTGAAGGGCGAAATCGTGGCTCAGTTTCTCAACGTCGCTGAGGGACTGGTGAAGCAAAAGAGAGTCATCGATCTGTTGGAGCGATACCGCGACTTGCAGCACTTGCTTCCGGCTGTTGTTGCAGGCAGGCCGCTCGGACGCGCTGAAGGTGGTCCATTTTCCGGCGCATTGGCTTTTGATCTTCGCGAGAACAAGCGAGCCGACCGCCTGGTAAAGCAAATCAATCGACTGTTGGCGCGCTATCGCTTTCGGCGGGCTGTGACGAGTGTGGTCTACAGTGACGCTCGTCAAGAACGTAGGCGAACAGAGTTCGTGGGCGATGATCCTTACGCTGCGAGGATTGAAACAGCGACATACCCAGTTCGCCGCGTGCCGTTCTCGAAGTTCGAGCGCGGCTCGACAATCGAGGAGCATGGGGCAGTGGAGTACCTGATAGAACTCGCGACTGCGGGCGAACTCGACCGCTTGAGGAAATGCGCCTTTTGCTCCAAATGGTTCATGGCGAGCAGGACTGATCGCATTTACCACGAGGGATGCGCTGCGAAGCAACATCGCAAAGAGCGCAAAGACAGCGGAATCGCCGCTGAATATCAGAAGTGGTACCGCAAGTATGCGCCGGTCAAGTTGCGCAAGAGGCAGTTGGAAGAGAAGTGGACTGACGGGTTTCACTTGTCGAAGGCAGAACGCGACGAACTCCGACAGGTGACGGAAGAGACAAAGCGCTTGAAAGATGAATGGATAAAGTGCAGGACCGCGCCGAAAGGCTTGATGGTCGCGGATTTTGAGAAGTCCAGCAAAGGGAGGAAGCGGCAATGAAAAATACCGAAGCTCATCAGCAACAAGCGACAAAGCGAATGCGGGGGGATGGCAGCATCTACCGGCGCGGGTCAACCTTTTGGATTTGCGTGTATGTGGACGGAAAGCAGCAACGCGAGTCGGCCAAGACGGGTGACGAAGCGACGGCGCTGAAGTACTTGCGGAATCGGCTGAAAGAGGTTCATGCTCACGAGCTTGACCCTGCGAAACCTTTCCTCACCCAGCGCGCCCGCAGGCGCACGGTCTCAGACTTGATGGACGCGTTGAAGGCCGATCTTGAGATTCGCTCGAAATGGGGTCCGCAGGCCAAGACGACATCCGATCATGTGACGCGTGCCTTCGGATCGATGCGCGCGACCAGTCTCCGGGCCGAGGATGTGGATGATTATGTCAAGCAACGATTGGAAGAGGGTTACGCGAAGGCCACGGTCAACCACTCGCTGCAACTGCTCAGGCAGGCGTACAAGCTCGCCGAATTGCCCGCTCCGAAAATTCGCAGGCTCGATGATTCCGATAACAAGCGGCGCGGTTTCTTCATCGAACTGGAAGTTCGCCGGGTCATGGCGAACCTGCCAGCAGAACTTGCCGACTTCACGCTGTTCGGATGGTTCACCGGAATGAGAAAAGGCGAGATTGCTTCACCGCGCTGGGAGGACGTGGTTAGCAATGAGTTGCGGCTGCGCTCTGAGAACTCGAAAAACGGAGAAGAGCGGGTCATCCCATTCGAGGGAGAGCTGGCAGCCCTGATGGAGAGACGCAAGGCGGCGCGCCAATTCAAGGTGAATGGCATCCCGACGTTTTCGGCTCTGATCTTCCACCGCAACGGCGACCCGATCCAGGAGTTCCGCAAGTCTTGGAAGACGGCCTGCCGATTGGCGGGCGTGCGTCGTCTGTTTCACGATCTCAGACGGAGTGCAGCAAGAAACATGCTCAACGCCGGAGTGCCGCAAGCGATCGCGATGCAGATCACCGGACACAAGACCGATTCGATGTTCCGGCGTTACGCCATCGTCGCGCCGAACGACGTGAGGACCGCGCTCAGGATGACGCAAGAGCACACCGCGAATGAGATGGCGCAAGCGACCGCGACGGTGAACTGAATCGAGGACGTGCACAATTCGTGCACAATTTGAAAGGGCACCCTCTGGCCGGGTGCCCTAACTTAATGAATGGATTGGTTGCGGGGGGTGGATTTGAACCACCGACCTTTGGGTTATGAGTTCAAAGGGAAACTGATACAAAACAACTTGCACGCGCACGGATGACACCTAAGCACCTGTAAGTTGCTGCAAGAAACGCACCGTAGTCCCTCGTTTAGTCCCCAGTCCCTCATTAGTCCCTCTTTTTTGGGATCGGCAGCCCAGCCAATCCATTCGCCGCGGTTGTGGGCGAACGTCGCCCGGATGCTTCTTCCTCCCCTTCGCCGGAAGCACCGAACCGTCGCCGACCCGGTGCTCCGGGCTTTTTGTGGTTGGTTCAGGCCGCGACGGGGGTTGGCGTCGCTGCTGCCTTCATACGCTTCTTGTACGGCCTCCTCTGCTTCGGGATGTGGTCGTCCCCCGTCATGAAGGACTTGCCCAACTGCCGTATACGAGTCCGCAGCCGGGAAAAGCGGGCCTCCGTAATCCCAAGGAACTCAGCCGCGTCTCCCGGCGTGCCAGTCGCTAGGATCGACGCTATCGCTGGCAAAACGCTTGGGTCCTCCCGCCTGACAAAATCAACGAACTCCCGGATGAAACTTCCATCCCGTGCTCGCTTCTCGGAAATGTCCGCAGCCCGGCGTAGGTATTCCGAGTGCGCATGGCAATACTCGTCGTCCGCCTCGCCACAGGTGTAGGTGTCCACGTGCCCGGTCAGCGACAAGTTACCCGTCTGGCACATGGCGTCCTTTCTGCGTTTGGAACGCATGGTTCTGAACTTGTTCGCGAGGCATAGGTTGATGTAGTTCAGAAACCGAGGCTGGTTCGCACCATGGTGCTTGGCAGGGTCGAAGGTTTGCACGATGTCCTCCTTGCCAGCCTCCCGGTGCTTGGATGTAGGAGGCAAATATTTCATGTGGATTATTAGGTCTTGCGTCCAGTCCTCCAGATCCTCCTTCAGGGCAAGCCTGTCGGAGTGCCTCTTCACCCAGTTTGGGATGTGGTGTGGAAACCGCTGGTGGAACTCGTCGAAATCCCTCGGGATCACGAATCCATCGTGTCCGACGTAACGGCCATCGATCAATGTGAACGGGTCAGTTCCGTACTGCTTCTCTTCAACAGAAAAATTCAGGGCGAAAGTTGGTTGATTGGTGGCAATCGCAGTATTCAGCATGTGAGATACCTCTTTCGAAAGGAGTTGAACTTCATGCGAGAAAGCTTACGAAGAGGCCGGGACGAGTTGGCTGGGAGGGTTCAGCAAGCTTTGAATTTATCCACCAAGAAAGAAGCAAAGCATATTGTCAACACCGTGATCTCATGCATCGAGCACACGCTGCTCAGCAATTTGGAGACGAACGGATTCACCATGAAGCTGAACAGCTTTGGCAAGTTCTCAGTGAGGCACAGGCCGGGAATACTCAGGAAGATTCCATTCACGGGCGAGACAAGGCTGACGAAAACGAAGAGGAAGATCAGATTCATCAGCTTGGGGATGCTTCGCCAATCGGAGCCACTGGACTAAACAGGATCACGTCTAGCGACTGTGTCCTTTTCGGCCGGGAAGGTGTAGAGCCTAGACTACACGGCAGCACCTAATCTCCGGAGCTTCCGGGGATGGTCAAAGGATTGTCCAGCCGGAATAACACCACTGTAATCTAGAATATTGTCACCGCTATGCGCGATCTCTACTTTGACGACATCGAGAACAAGACCTACAGCGACAAGATGATCCTGGAGGATTTGCGGGCATTGATAAAGGCCGGCCAACGTGAAGGGCCGCTGCTTGATTACAAGAGCGACCTGTCCCACAAGGACAACTGGCCGTCAACAGTCGCGGCTTTCGCTAATACTTTCGGCGGACTCATTGTCTTCGGTGTCGAGGGGGAAAACGACCAACCGCGCAGGCTGACTGGGTTTGACCCGAAGGGTGTGGAAGTCAAGACGAAGCTCACCAGCATGGTCATTGATCGAATTCACCCACGTCCGGATTTTTCGGTGCGGGTTGTTACCTATGACCAAGACCCCAAACGAGAGGTGGCGTTGCTCCGTGTTGCAGAAGGACGAAACCCACCTTATATGCACTCGAAGGACAATGAACACCGGGTCTACATCCGGATGGGGGCGCAGAAGGTAGAAGCGGATTATCTGCAGCTTTCAAGTTTGCTTGAGAAGCGAAAAAGAACGGAGTCGCAAGCGGTCATCCCCGCGGCTGACCAGTTTGGGTCTGATTCACATCTCCATATCCCGAGACCTGTCGGCTCCAATCAAGTGAGCCCGAATGTTTTCAAATTTGTCCTCTCGCCTCGGAACATGGGCGCGGGAATGCGGCTCAACTTTGAGACCGAGCGCCAGTTCAAACAGTGCATCGTGGATGTGTCGGGGAAACAGCCTTCCGACGGATACACTATCCGATCAAAAAATGTCACGATATTCCCCGTAGATGCGGATGCTTACCAGGAGCAAAGGTTTGGCTTGGCAGCAAAGGGGGGCATCGGATTCGTCTCGTTCCCCGGCATCACGACTGATACAGGATTATTCTTCGTGCCCATCGACTTTTGCCATTATCTGCTCGACTTTTTGAGCATCTCATCGCTTTTTTACGAAAGGACAATTCAATTCTTTGGGTCTTGTGTGCTTCATGTCGCCCTGACGATCGCTCAGGAGGTCAACCTATTTGGGGGCTTTCCAACATCGCGTCAACGCATCGCAGGCACCAAGCTCTTCCATCCGCCTCTTGAGGCCATAAAATCCGGTATCACCACAGAGATCGAGGTTGCGATGTCCCCGATCTCTGCTGACCGTCTGCAGGACTATCTGGAAGCTGTCATGATTGATATCGTCCGCCCTAGCGGTAGCGTCCTGGCCCCCGAGTTCAGAGGAGCTATGCAGGCACTCGTGGACGACACCGTGAAACGCCTGGCCTCCGCCCGCGCGGCATGAAACGCGCAGGGCATCCTCGTGGAAGCTATGCGGTTTAAGGCAACTCAGCCTGACGAAGCGTTCTGCGCACGGCTCTGAAAACTTCTTCAAACGGCGGGAGATCTGTCATTTGATGTGACAATCTCGCGTTCCAAAGCGCCGCGAGCCGTGCTTCCTTTCGAGCAATCGCCGCTTGCAGCCCTTCGCACGCCCTTCGGCGAAATTCCAGTTTCCGGCAAATCGCGGGGATGAGGTGATCTATCTGCATTCCTTCATTCGTCGTGAGGTGCCAAAGGTCATAGAGATCACGAGGTTCGTTTCTCGCGGGGTCGGCGAGAGCGATCGTCTTCTCAGTGGCGATTTCTTCGAGCGAATAAACAAAAAGGGATCGATCTTCCGGAAGATCGTTGAACTCTTCGTAGCCACGGAGGATGAGACGCTCCTCCAGTGGGAATGCCAGAAGTTCGTTTATGGTGATGTCCACTTTCACGTCACTGCCTCTGGGTAACGGTCCGGTGTATCTGAGATAGAAAGTATGGCTGTTGGCGTGCGACCGAGGGTCCTGGCGGTCAAACGCGAATGTGATACCGGACTGTTCCTGAACAGCGGCATAGACGCGTTCGAGGCGCGCGCGAATGTCCTCGAAAGGCAGCGGCTCCCGCAGCGTAAAATCCAGATCTTCCGAAAACCGATAATCACCAAAATAGCAGCGCTTCAGTGCGGTTCCTCCCTTGAAAGCCAGGACCGGCCTCAAGTCAGATTGAGAGAGGGCGCACAAAAACCAGGCGAGGCAATAATCTCGTTCGAGAACGTCTTCCCGAATGCGCATCCCGCCGCCAGCCGCGAGGCGGTTGGAAAGCAGCGAAATGTTTCTTTGAGGAATCAATCAAGTGCTCCTGGCCGCTTGCAATTCCTCCGGCGAGATGTTGACCTGCAGCCGCCACTTGGCGACGTGCGGCCCTTCCCGCGGAAGCAGAGGATCGAGCGGAACGTAGGTAGGTGTCAGGGATTTCCGAAAAACTCCCAATTGCTGTTCGGGCGCAAGGCCGAACAAATCGAGCAAATAGCCCAAACGGCGCTTTACGGAACCAATGTCCAGGCGCGTGGCGTATTCAAGGAGTTTCTGGACATTCATATCGGCGCGGCGCATCCAGAGGCCCTTAGCGATCTCAGTTATGCCTCCACAGTATTCGGGCTGGCGGAGTCCATCGATGATGGTGCGTTCGAGATCGCTGATTTCGATTGTTTCTTGTTTCGTCACCCAGTGTTTCATCGTGCCAAAGAAATGCAAGGGCTTCAGGAGAACAAAGCGGAATTGAGTTCCATGCAGTGTCTGTTCCGGTATGCGTTTGGTACTGGAAACGAATACGACAAATTGCGGTTGCGTCACCATGCGATGGAGTTCCATGGCGGAGGCATGAGAGAGATAGTAGGGAGCGGAGCCGGCCAGATAGCGTGCGACCAGGTACGGATTTCCAGAATACTCGACCGAGGTTCCAAGCTCGGGGGGAACGATGACAAACAGCCCGCGTTTCAGCCGCGATACGAGGCCTCGCTTGGCGGCCTTATGGAGCAGACTGCTGGCAAGTGGGGGCTGCAATCCGGTGATTCGGACGGCGTCAGCATTGGTAAACGTCGTTTGCCCAGATTCGTAGAGAGCCATCAAAAGCTTGGCCATCTGACTGCCTACAGTTCTCAGGTTCGAGTTATAGTGTGTGCTCAATGGATAGCCTGTGAAGCAAAGAATGATGCGCTCAGTATAAGCGTAGTTATATTGTATGTCAAGTAGATTGCCCAACGGGCAATCTACAAAGCAGAAAATATAACCTCCCACGAACACAACCGGGACGCCCGGCAGGCCTCTCTTCTCCGCCACACACACGCATGCGGCGAAAATCGCCGCATAAGATAACACGATCAAACCACTGAGATTCTAAGCTACGCCGAGGGTCAGATGACCGCGACCATCACCATGATGACGACCACGACGAGCATCACCACCATCATCACCACCGCCGCACCAGCGGTTGTGCTTTGCCCGCACATCTTTCCCGGCTCCCTTTTCTCCACCCTCGGATTCCCGCCGATAACAATTTCAAAGCCCGGTTTTAGCCGTTAACGGGATACTAGCGGGCCTTGCTATCTGGCATCAAAGTTTCTGCATCTGACGGCCCGCAGCAAACATCACATTCTTAAGGGTAAGTAGCTGTGATCTGCCCGCACTGTCACCACCGAGTTCCCTTGTCGGAAGCGATCTGGCTCGGCGTAAAAGACTGGGCGCGAAAGTGCGCTTATTGTGGCCTCCTCCTGCTCTCCATGGGTCAGGTTTCCTTGCCACGAGGGCCACAGTCACAGCCGGAGGCGCCGGACTTGATTGATGTTCGGGCACCGAGCATCTACACCAACACCGCTGCGGTTACTACTACCATCATCTTTGACCGCAAGTTAGGGTGAGGCTACCTGGAGGAACTTCGATGATCGCAACGCAAAGCCCGGAGCTAGACGAGATTCTCCAGGGATTCCCCGGCGTGAAGCAGGTTGACGCTATAGAAGACGCCGAGTTCATCAGGTTCACCATTCAACTTCGCATCGATCCTGCGGACCACCCCAACCCACCTCAGATATTCGTTCTCTTCAGGCAGAGTGAGTTCATGCAGGCGCGTACCGTGCCGGCGATGCTGGGCTCGGCGCTCAGGAATAAGATCGCGCAAACTTTCTTCAGGGACGGCTCCAACGGCAGCGAGATTCGGACGAGTCTCCGCCAGGATCGCAACGGCACTTGGGTCGCGCTCACGGTTGACGGCTCGATGTGGGAGTTCGACCCGGAGAAGGATCGTTGGGTCAAAGGCCCGGTTAGTCTCTAACAAGAAAATCGGTTAAGCTTTCCCTGTCTCAGCCACCGCCGAAGGGTTTCATGACTCCAGCCGGGGCAGCTGGAGCTGGTGCCGCTGTAAAATTCCTGTTCTTTGCCTTGAGATCCTTTTCCACTGTGCCCCTAGAGAAGCAACCACAGCTTTATTGAGCGGAGACGAACCAGTATGAATCGCGAAGACGTCGAACAAATCGGACTCGGCAAGCCCGAGTCGGTAAATATCGTGACAAACAAACCCATGAACTTCCCCGTCACCGGCCTGCCAGAGCACCTCGATGCGAAAATTGTGGGCGCATACCAATATGAGCTATCGAGAAGGGGCGATGTTTTCTTGTTCAAACAGAATCGAACTTCGCCGACGCCGGAGGCTGCATTACAAGCGTTAAAAAGTCTGCTTAATTGGGACCCGGCTTGACCAGAGAAGCTTCGTGAGGGGAGCCTATATATGCACGTCTCCGCTGATGCTCCGAAGCGCCACCGGCTCATTGGAAAATCGGCTCGGTGTTTCCCAGGCAAACGTCAGGCTGCGCCGCCCGCGAATTGCGACACCGAGCCTGAATGCGCGAATGCTTTTGGCACGTCCCGTGCCGACTAGAAGGTCAGTCAGCAGCAACTCCGAAAGCGGTCGAATGATTTCTTCTGAAACCGGGCTTTCCCGCAGCGGCCTCAGCGGATCATCAATTTCAGTTGCAAATCCCATATGCTGATCGGCGAACGGATTGCTTTCTCCGAACAGAACCGTTCGCAAAGCCTGCTCGGTCAAGTCGTCCGGAGTCATTCCTCTGACGCTGACCTCACGGAAAGCGTCCTGCGGAGACTCCTCGACTTCAAGCTCCAGGCGAAACATTTTGGACCGCGCCGTGGTGGTCGTGACGTGAACCCCAGCGACCTTCACATATTTACTACGGCCAGACCAAGTGAATTGCGCCTTGGTTCCCCGATTCCACCGATCGCCACGAGCCGCTTCGAGAGCCTGCGCTACTGTGTTGTCTTTTACGCGCGCCGTGACATTTATAAGCTCGCCACGATCTTCGACCTCCATGGCACGGAACACTGCGTTTCCCAATTTGCACCAGGGCGCCAGATCTTCAGCGGCGATCGCTCTCATCCTGTCCTCCACCTGTCGCTGCAAGTCAGCGACCGTGCGAAATGTCGGAACGACATGAAAGGTGCGAACTTCATCCAGAAAAGATTGCTCATGTCCCTCCCGGTCCGTGGCGGCGGATGTCCATACTGCGATGCGCAGCGCGTGTTTCTCAGCGTGAAGATACTCCGCGTGCGTCGCTGAAAATCTCGTTTTAAGCGGCTTCCCGTAGCGTCTGCCCATGATGCCGACATAAATGTCCGAGCCCTCAACTTCTGCGAGGTACGCTTCCTCCGGGTCCGCGTCGCGGCCGCCGAATTCCTCGAACAAGACGGCACGCAAGCCTACGGCCCGAATGCCGGCAGCCGCAGCTTGCCGCTCTTCGGCCAATTCCGTCATCACGCTCGAAACAAATGCACGCTTCTCGCGGGCCCATTCGCGCACCTCATCGGCGGAAGGTAATTCCGCCGCCGCCCCACGATCGATAAGCAGCGGCTCGGGCTTGTTATCGGATTGCCTTGGCATGGACATATTGTAC
>Ga0316363_10002755_pt1 | contig 13146 bp, 12 predicted proteins | sample Sb_taG_3_FD_200459 | JGI IMG/M metagenome (GOLD analysis project Ga0316363, IMG submission 200459) | Peat soil microbial communities from Weissenstadt, Germany - Sb_50d_a_PC metaG (v2) (version 2) | ecosystem: Environmental > Terrestrial > Soil > Wetlands > Peat | place: Germany: Weissenstadt...
TGAAGCTGTGCGGGTAGAGCGTCATCGGGAAATCCGGCGTGAACAGCATCACGCTGCCGTCGGGCGGCGCGTTCTTGACGTATTCGACCGCGAGCCGCGCGCTGGCGCCGGCCTTGTTCTCGACGATGATGGTCGCGGCATAAGTGCCATGCAGAGCTTCGGCAAGCACGCGTGCCGTGACGTCGGTGCCGCCGCCTGCCGGGAATCCGACGATCATGCGAACCAGCTTGTCGGTTGCCTGCGCCAGCGCGCGCGGCATGGCGCCGCCGAACGCGAGGGCGCCAAACGCGGAGGCAGCGATCATTCGACGGCGGCTGAGCATTCCGATCTCCCGGTAAGGCGCGCGACTATGTGTTTGCCAAAAGTACCATTAATTTGCCCTGAGCCCCATGCGCTTGAGGCGTGGCAAAACCTCGGCGCAGAAATACGGCACCTCCTCGACATAATTCACGAACGAGACGGCAATGCCGCGCACGCCTGCGTGGCTGATGTCGGCAAACTCGCGTGCGACTTTGTCCGCAGTGCCGACGAACGGAAAGCCGCCGACGCCGCTGACCGCTTGCAGCGACCGCTTCGCCGCATATTCGTCCGCAGGGGTGTTTTGCGGCGTGATGTTCTTGAGCGCCAGCATTCGTTCGATGGCGGGCCAATCGGCGTTTTCGACGTTGGCATAGTGGTGGTAGTCCTCGGCCTCTTTTTGGCTCGGCCGGCAAATCACCTGTCCCTGGGTGAAGACTTCGATGTCGCGGCCGAACTGCCGTGCATCGGCCTTGATGCGATCGACCTGCTGCACAATGCGATCGAACACGCTGACATTCTTGTCTTGTCCGGTACCTGCGATAGCCAGACGCAGCGCCGCGGTCGAGGTAAAGAACGCATCGCAATTGCGCATGGCGAAGGCTTGGCCGGTCGCCGAGGAGCCGGCATTCATGATCACCGGCCGCGTCCCGCCATATGGGCCCGGCAGGCAATGGACGCCCGCGAGTTGAAAAAATTTCCCGTCGAAATCGAATTCATCCTCTTCCGACCAGGCGCGCTTGATCACGTCGATCCATTCCTGGGCAAATTCGTAGCGATCGTGGTGGTCGCGCTGCGCCACGCCAAACATCTCGAATTCGCCCTCGTTCCAGCCGGCGACAATGTTCAAGCCGAAGCGGCCTTGACCGATATGATCGGCGGTGACCATTTCCTTGGCGGCGATCAGGGGATGGAACAGCGGCGCGTGCACGGTGCCGAAGATCGTGATCCGGCTCGTCACTGCCAAGAGGCCGCAGGCCCAGGTGACGGTCTCGAATGTCGTGCCGTGGAAGTTGCTCGAGCCGCCGTAGCCTTTCCAGCGGCCGATCGGCAGAAGAAAATCGATTCCCGCCTCGTCGGCGATGCGCGCCATCTGCAGACAATCGGGCCAGCTCGCGAGCCAGCGTTCCGGCACCAGTGTGGCGGTGCGCGCCGACGAGCAATTGGCGCCGAACAGGCCGATCTTCAACGCGTTGGCGTTGTGCATATCGACGCGATCGCGCCGCGATCCACGGTCAATTTCATGCCCTTGAGAAAAGCTCGTGACCATTACAACGACATGCCGGTCGCGACGATGACCTTACGCCATTTGTCGACCTCGCTGCGATAGAACGCAGCAAAATCCTCCGGCGTGCCGGTCAGCGCATCGAAACCCTGGGCGGCGAAGGCACTCTTCACATCCGGCGTCGACAGCGCAAACGACGTGGCATCCGCCAGCCGCTCGATCACCGGCCGCGGCGTCGCCTTCGGAGCGAGCAGGCCGAGCCACAGCAGCACCTCGAAGCCGGGCAGTCCCGATTCAGCAACCGTCGGCAAATCAGGTAAGAGCTTGTCGCGTTGCAACCCTGTCGTCGCGATGGCCCGCAACGAGGCGTTTTGGATGAACGGCAACACCGTCGGAATTGGCGCGAACATGACCTTCAGTTGTCCAGACACCAAATCCTTCACCACCTCGCCGCCGCCCCGGTACTGCACCGAGGTCAGCTTGATGCCCGCCGTCATGTTGAAAAGCTCGTTGGCGAGGTGGTTCGCAGTGCCGATACCCGAAGACGCCGCCAGGATTTCGCCGGGCGGCCGCGACTTTGCCAAAGCAATGAGATCGGCGACGCTGTGAACGTTCAGCGACGGATGCACGACAAGCACGTTGTCGGTTTGTGCAATCGGCGCCACGGCCGTGAAATAGTCGTCGTATTTGTAGCGAAAATCCTTGAACAAGGTTTCGTTTGCCGCATTGGCGAACGGCGTCACCAGCAGCGTCGTGCCGTCGGGCGTGGCACCGGCGACCTCTTGCGTTGCCAATGTGCCGCCGGCGCCGGTGCGGTTCTCCACGAAAACCTGCTGGCCGAGTTTCTGGCTGAGGCTGCCGGCGAGCACCCGCGCGGCGATGTCGGTCGCGCCACCGGCGCTGAACCCGACCACAAGCCGGATATTTTGACTGGCGGAGGTGCCTTGCGCACGCGCCGCAAGCGGCCAAGCAATGGCCCCGCCGCCTAGAAATGTTATGAACTCGCGTCGCCTCACGATGTGCTGCCCCTCACCCGCCGAGCGCAGCCTACCACATTATTGAATCGCGATGTCCTGCGCCCGCTCCGTAAGCGGCGGACCAACGGCGCTACGACGCCTTCGCCAGCGCGACGCCGAACCCGTTCGGAATTTCGATATCGACTTCGAGCGTCGACACCGATTTGCCGCGGTCGAGCTTGATCTGCACCTTGTCGGGCTCGAACGGCACGTGCCGGCTGATCACGGCGAGGATTTCCTCGCGCAGGATGCCGAGCAGGTCGGGCTGGTTGCGCGCCCCGCGCTCGTGGGCGAGCAGGATTTGCAGGCGTTCGCGCGCAATGGGCGCGCTGCCGCGGCGGAACATCTTGAAGAGGGTCATGCTGCTTTCCGTCCGAACAGCTTGTTGAAGATGCCTTTGTTCTCGCTGGGAACGATCATCGGGACGACCTCGCCGCGCAGCCGGCGGGCGGCGTCGAAATAGGCGCGGGCCGGCGCGGAGAGCGCGTTGCTCAGCGTGACCGGCGAGCCGATATTGGACGCGCGCAACACTTCCTCGCTTTCCGGGATGATGCCGAGCAGCGGCGTCGAGAGGATTTCGAGCACGTCCTCGATGGTCATCATCTCGCCGCGCGCGGCTCGCGACGGATGGTAGCGGGTGATGAGCAGGTGCTTCTCGACCCGTTCGCCGTTCTCGGCCTTGACCGTCTTGGAATCGAGCAAGCCGATGATGCGATCGGAATCGCGCACCGATGAGACTTCCGGATTGGTGACGATGATCGCCGCATCGGCATGCCGCATCGCCAGCGTGGCGCCGCGCTCGATGCCGGCCGGGCTGTCGCAGATGATCCAGTCGAATTTGGTGCGCAATTCGTCGATGACCTTGGCGACGCCGTCTTCGGTCAGCGCGTCCTTGTCACGGGTCTGCGAGGCCGGCAACAGGTGCAAATTCTCCAGGCGCTTGTCGCGGATCAGCGCCTGCGGCAGTTTCGCCACGCCGGTGATGACATTGATCAGGTCGAACACGACGCGGCGCTCGGCCCCCAGCACCAGGTCGAGATTGCGCAAGCCGACGTCGAAATCGATGACGACGACTTTTTCGCCGTGTTGGGCAAGCGCAGCGCCGAGAGCAGCGGTCGACGTGGTCTTGCCGACGCCGCCCTTGCCTGATGTCACGACTACGACGTTGGCCATTTTTGACTGCCTTTCGTTGTACCTATTTGAGCATGATCTTTTTCCGAAAACCGGTGTCCACTTTTCGGGATCATGCTAGTTAAGCGCCGAAATCTTCAGCGTGTTGCCCTCGAGCCAGGCCTGGGCCGGACCGCGGCGCAGGCTTTCGTCGATGTCTTCGGCGGTCTTGTAGTAGGAGTCGATCGCCAACAGCTCGGCCTCGACGCGATGACAGAAGATGCGGGCCCGCGCATTGCCGGTGGCGCCCGCCATGGCGCGGCCGCGCAACGTGCCGTAGATGTGGATCGATCCGCCGGCGACGATCTCGGCGCCCGAGCCGACCGAGCCCAGCACGGTGATGTCGCCGTCGATGAAGACCACGGTCTGTCCCGAACGCACCGGATCCTCGACCAAGAGCGAGGGCTGCTGCGGCTTCGGCGCGGCCGGCGCCGCGGCGATGGGCTCGACGTCAGGCAACAGCTCGACCGACTGCGTATTGCGGCCGCCGCGCAGGATCGGCGGCAGGCCCGGCGCCGTGGCGGCGGGATCGAGGCCTTCGATGCCGAGGATGCGGATATTGCGCTCCTCGAGGCTGGCGAGAAGCTGCGTGATCGCGTTCACGCTCAAGGTCACGGCCGACAAATCGACCACGATGGGATGGCCGGCAAAAAAGCCCTTGGACTGTTCGAGACTGGCATCGAGGTCCGCCAGCCATTCCACGATCGGCGGCCGCGGCATGATGACGAAGCCCGTATAGGAGCGCGCCCGAAACATGAGCGATTGGCGCTGGCGGACGACGCTCGACACGTGGGCCTCCGTAGTCTTCGTGATTCTGATTGGTTAACAAAGTGCACAAGACTTGGTTAACGGGTGGTTAATGCGCTCGGCCGCGGCGCTGCGCATTCCCTCTCCCCGCGTGCGGGGAGAGGGTGGGGTGAGGGAGCGTTGCCGCTGCCTGAGCGTTGCAAGTCATCGCTGAACTGCGCCAAGACATTCCCTGTCCGCTCAGAATCGCGGAGAGGCCCCCTCAACCCATCCTTCTCCCCGCACGCGGGGAGAAGGAGCCGCGAGCGGCACTGCTGAACAATCGACGTGCGCTCTCGTTCTCGCAACGCTTACGCGCCCGAGGTTTGCCGACCAAAGCCACGAATTCTTTCGCCTCAAAGAAAACGAAGGGAGGCGGAGCGCCGGTAGGCGCAACTGTCCCGTGGGGCCTCGCCACGCAGCGGATGTCGCCATCCATCTGCGCTTCGGGCGAAGGCCGCGCGTTCAGCGGAACGCGCTCGCCTTTCGGCGCTCCACCGCGGCGCTTACCTCGGCCATTTGCCGAAGCTCGATCCAGGCCGCGCTTCACGCGATGCAGTGCGCAGGCGTTACCCGCTCTTTGGCACCGCGCTTAAGCGAAGCACCTCGCGCACCGGTCGTAATGCCGGCGGGGTCGATGCCCGGACCGCCCGAGAGCGGCAGTGACGAGCCGCCGCCCGCAGGAACCGCACCCACTCCATCAGTCGGCGTCACCGGTTGACGTCCCTTACGTGAGCAGGATGCCGTGCTTGTCAGCAAATAGCGCCGCGGCCGTCAAGCATTGTCGCGAGGTGGAAATGCTTCGTGCGTGTAAGCCACTGGAAAGCAGTTCGTTTTGCGCGTTCTCACAAAACCGCGAGCGGCCGTGCCGAAGTGCGGCTACCTGCAGATCGCATGTTTCACCCGAAAAGATTCGCAAGCCCGCAGGGGCAGAAGAATTAGGGCTTGTACTCACAAACCGAGGACGATGAGCGACGATTGCTGAATGTCCGCTTTGCCCCCAAAAGCGGACATTCAGTGCGGCACAACATCGGTCGCTTTGGGCCAGGAAGAGACTCATGCACTGCAACATGGTCGGCGGCACGTTTGATCTCCGAGCGCCGAAAGAAGAACCGCCGCGCGGCAGTTGCTCGGTCTGCTACTTCCATTTCCTTGCGGCATTTCACGGAAGCTGTAACGACGATTCGCACCGGAATCGGCGCTACGCCACCCGGACCTGTACCAGAAAGCGCTCGACTTCAGCACGCAATCTGCCGGACTTGGCCGCTAGTTCGCTGCCGGCATTGAGCACCGCATTGGCAACCTGACCGGTCTTGCTCGCGGCGTCGGAAACCTGCACGACGCTCGCCGACGCCTCGCGGGTGCGCTCAGCTGCGGCACTGGCGCTGCGGGCGATCTCCTTGCTGACGGCATCCTGCTGCTGCACCGCGACCGAAATCTCGTTGGAATTCTCGTCGAGCTGACCGATCGTGCCGGCGATGGCTTGCATGGCCTGCACCACGCTCGTCGTCGTTCCCTGGATTAAGGAAATCTGCTGCGTAATGTCGCCGGTTGCCTTTTCGGTCTGCGACGCCAGCGTCTTGACCTCCTGCGCGACTACGGCAAAGCCGCGACCGGCCGGACCAGCACGCGCCGCCTCGATGGTCGCATTGAGCGCGAGCAGATTGGTTTGCGCCGCGACGTCGCGAATGAGATTGCTGACGCTGTTGATTTGTCCGACCGTCGCCGCCAGGTGTTCCACTGTCGCTATGATCGACTTTGTTTCCGTAGTCGCCCGGCGGGCGATGTCGGCGGATTCCTTCGCCTGATGGGAAATCTGTTCAACCGATTGTGCGATCTCCTCCGACGCCATGGCGACGCTGTTGACATTCTTCGTCGCCTGCTCCGATGCGGTCGCGGTCGTGTCCGCCTGTATCTGATTGTGATTGGCGGCCTCCGCCATGATCTGCGCGCAATTGTCCATCGTCATCGACGCGCCGTCGAGCGCACCGACGATGTCATTCACCGCATGTTCGAAATTTCTGGTCGCCGCTTCGATCTGCTGCCGCCGCGTTTCGGCTTGCCGTGCACGGTCATTTTCGCTTTGGCGCGCGGCGGTGAGGTCTTCGATCGCGCGGCGGAATACGAGCAGTGCCTCAGCCATGCGCCCGATCTCGTCGTGGCCGCTGACCGGGACCTCAACATTCGCCTCGCCCGCAGCGATCCGGCGCATGGCGCCGCTGAGCAGCGTCAAGCGGCCGACGATACTGCGGCCAACATAGAACCAGGCCATCAAGCCAGCACTGGTAAGCGCAACAATGCTGAGGAGGATCAGAATGATCCGGCCAAGCTTGATCTGCGAAATTGCCCGCGCCGAAAGCGCTTCGGCAATTGTGCCTTGGTGTTGGATCAATCTTTCTACAGCGGTCCGGAGACGCGCTGCTTGCGCGAGCGCGGCCGCGTATACCTGCTGGGCATCCTGCTCGCCCTTCAATTCGTTGGTCCGTTCGACGATGATTCCATTGTCCCCGGACAGTGAGGCGAGCTGGCCGTACAGGGCGCTTATCTTGTCGCGCTGATCGGATTTGGGTAGTTCCCTTAAGTTGTCGTCGATGTGACGCTCGGCCGCGGCAATCGAATCGCGAAGCGGCGGCAGGTTCGTAAGATCGGTCACCATCGACGCTTCGATCAGCAGTCCAACAAGGAGATTGTCGTCGGCCTGCACTTCGAGCAGGCGACGCAGCGAATCGATCGATTGGCTCAGCGTCGTCCTGTCGTTTCGACTTTTTGTCATGAGATCGAAATTGGCGTCGTCGATCGCCGGCGTGATCGCCTCAAGCAGTTTTTCATGCACTTTGCGGACGGCGAGCGCTAGCGCGCGCCGTTGCGTGGAAATTTGGATGCGATTCGCGACGGCATGACTGAGCGCATCGAGCCGTTCATCCATAGCGGCCCGCGCCATGCTTCGATCAAGCGTATCGGCGATCTCGGCGCTTTGACTGGCATTGAGCGCCCGCAGGCGGTCGATCCTTACTTTGAGATTGCGAGATTGCGCGGCGATTTCGCCTGCGATTTCCGCTCTGTGGCTTTCATCTTCAGCCGCCATTAAACGCGGGGCGAAGCCAACAAGGTTACTGGTGTCCCCCGACAGTCGTATTGACTCGACGGTGGCCGGCATGCTGCGGAAAACGATTGCGCTCAAGGTCGCGCCGAAAGTGGCGAAGGCAAACAACGCAAACAGCGAGCCGATCACGGTCATGCCCGCTGCCGCGCCGAACGCCAAATAAAGCCGCGCGCGGATCGTCCGCATGAAGGCGAACGAGCCCGGCCGGCCGCGAAAGATGGCAAAGCCTAATTTGTATTGACCTGTACGCACCTGACGATCTCTTCGCCGCGCGTCCGCATGCTTCGTCATTGCCCTGCCATCTTGATCAGGCGAACGACCGGTTTGAACGACCCGTCGGCTTGCATGATCGTGAAGAAGACCTGGTCCGAGCCCTGGTTCTTATCCGGTCCATAGCTCAGCACTACACCGCCGAACTCGAACGGAGCCGCGTTAATGGCGCTGAGCAGCTTTTCGTGCGTCGGATCGCCGTCCACGCGTCTGAGCGCTTCGACCAGAGTCGTCACTTGGTGGGCTTGTTCGACGCCAACACGGTGAGCGGCGTTTCGAGATATAAATCGGGGAATAGGTGCTTGAGGTTTTCAACCTTCGGCAGATCATTGGACACGATGTAGGTATCACCCGGATGCAGGACGGCAAAGTCCTGATCGTCCTTTCCGGCGGGATTAAACCCCGGCAAAGCCTCGACCTTGGTAGCGATCGCTTTGGCAAAGACGTGTGCCATGTTCAATTGTGCGATATAGGCTTCGGCGACGCGTTTCTGCTCGTCGTTGGCGTAGAAAATCTCGGAGCGGTATTGCGAGCCCACGTCGGGACCCTGACGGTTGTGTTCGGTCGGGTTGTGCGCGACCGAGAAATATATCTGCAGAATTTTGCCGAGCGAAATCTGCCGCGGATCGAATGTCACCTGCACCGATTCGGCATCTTCCACCGATTCGGCATTTCCGGTGGTGCCGGTGCCGACCATCTCGGAGTGCGCCGTCGCCTTGCCGGAGAGCGCTTGCGTGACGCCCTTGACGTGCTCGTACACCGCCTGCGGGCCCCAGAAGCAACCGCCGGCTAGCACGATCGTCTGCGAGACGCTCCCGGCCGGCTGCGCCGAATCGAGCGCCGGCGGCGGAAGAACCACGGCCGGCTCGGCGGCCTGCGCCGGCATCGTGGCGGCAAGACCCAACAACGACACAAACAGCGTCGCGCATGCCAGCGCACGCGGTGAGAGGCCGCGACCCATGCCGGCACCCGGCCATGTCCTGTCAGCCATCGGATTCCTCCATGTCTTGCCGCGCAGACCGAATTACCCCCGCTTGATCATTAGGAATCTATTGACGCTAATTTTTCATTAAAGCGCCTTACCGATGGGACAACTTCGCCGTTTCGGCCCGATGTCGGTTACTACCCCGATAGCGCCCAACGGTGACCCGCCAGGACGGTCGAAACGTGCAAAACTCAGAAGTGAAACAGGACGCCAACGGCGGCGGCCTCATCAGCGGAATCTGACACCGGCGCGATCGCCCTTTGTCCAAGCCAGCATGCAATTGCGTTCGATGCGTTCCGCAGGCACGATGAGCACGAAAAAGGGGGGAAGGACGGCGGCCTTCTCTAGGCGCAGCCGAGCGCCACTGATCGATACATTCTGCAGAATGCATTGGACTTTGCTGCCACCATCGTGCGGTTGAATTGTGCCATTAGCGTTCGATTCACGTCGAGGAAATCGGCGACGATCGATGGCTTCTTCGATGGCTACCTTGACGGAGAGCAGCATCTCGTAATCATGCCGCTGAAACTCTACAAGTTTGCTAATTTAGGCGGTGCAATTAGCAAGACGCTCGCAAGGAGTTTGCCAATCATTTTTCGGTCTGTGGATAGTGATTTCTACTTGGTGAGTACGGCATTGTGCACTACAGCAAATTGTCCGCCCGAAATGACGTGATGGGTCAAAAGCGGACATGACAGGGAGAAATTGCGATGGCCGCTCCTTCCCCGAAAGCGGACATGCCCGCGCGTTTATGAGTCCACGCCCTAGACTTCCTGAAAAACGTCAATTTCGAGCGCGCCGGGGAACATCGCCCGCCAGGTCTGCAGGAACGTCTGCATCCGAACGTCGCCGGCGATGCGTTGCCGGTTGAGCTCCCAGTCTTCGTGCGCTTCGTATTCGATTTGCTGGATGAGCTTGGCCGGATCGTCGACGTTCTGCAGGAGCCGCACCTGGGCGTTGCCGAACATCTGATAGAACGGCGCGGCGGCCTTGATCATGGCGATGAGCTGGGTTGAATCTCCCGTCGGCAAGGTGAACCGCATTTGCAGCGTGCGACGGACTTTTGCCGCTTCTTCGTTGCTCATCGTCTTAAATCCTATTTGATCGTCTCGCGGAATCGATGCGCCGGATAGACACCGAGAATTTTCAGTGTCTTCGGTTGCGAGACGAATTCGAGCTCTTCGAGCGCCAGTTCGAGCGCGCGATCCTTCGGATGACCTTGCACGTCGGCGTAGAACTGGGTGGCGGAAAAGCTGCCGCCGACCATGTAGCTTTCGAGCTTGGTCATGTTGATGCCGTTGGTGGCGAAGCCGCCCAGCGCCTTGTAGAGTGCCGCCGGAATGTTGCGCACCTGGAAGACAAACGTCGTCACCACGCGCTTGTCGGCGCGGCTCGGCCATTTCGGCTTCTTCGCCAACACGACGAAGCGGGTGGTGTTGTGCTTGGCGTCGGCGACATTCTTCTTGAGGATTTGCAGGCCGTAGATTTTCGCCGCCAGGTTCGTCGCCAAGGCCGCGCGCGAAATATCGCCGGCCTCGGCCACCTCGCGCGCCGCGCCCGCGGTATCGGCGGCGACCACCGCCTTGATGCCCAGCGTGCGGATGATGTTGCGGCACTGGCCGAGCGCGTGGACGTGGCTCTCGACCGTCTTGATGGTTTTGAGCGTCGCGCCGCGCGGCGCCATCAGTTGATGCTGCACCGGCAAAAACCATTCCGCCACGATATGCAGGCCGGATTCCGGCATCAGGTGATGGATGTCGGCGACGCGGCCGGCCACCGAATTGTCGATCGGGATCATGCCGAGCGCCGCCCGACCGGTGCGCACCGCGGCAAAGGCGTCCTCGAAGGTCGGACACGGCAGCGGCTCGTAACCGGGATAGGCCTCGTTGCAGGCGATGTGCGAGTTGGCACCCGGCTCGCCCTGGAAGGAAATGCTCTTGCGTTTGCTCATGGTCTTTACTGAGACGACGGAGGACAGACGACGGACGACGGATAGAAGAAAAGCGGCTAGCTGGCGTCTTTCATCCGTCCTCTGTCGTCTGTCGTCCGTCCTCTAGCACGGCCCTCGCCGTTGCCAAATCCTCAGCCGTGTCGACGCCGAGCGGAACGGTGTCGACGATCGCAACGTCGATGCGCATGCCGGCTTCCAGCGCCCGCAACTGTTCGAGCTTTTCGCGCTGCTCCAGCGGCGACGGCGGCAATTTCACGAAGCGCTCCAGCGCCGAGCGGCGATAGGCGTATAGCCCGATATGGTGATAGAGCGGCCCGTCGCCTGAGGGCGCCGTGGCGCGGGTGAAATAGAGCGCGCGCAGCCGGGCCGGCCCGGCCGGCGTGCCGACGACCTTGACCACGTTGGGATTGGTGCGCTCGGCGGGCTTGGTGATCTCGGCGGCGAGGGTTGCGATATCGACGGCGGCGTCGGCGAGCGGCTCGAGCGCGGCGGCGATATCGGCGGGTTCGAGCGTCGGCAGGTCGCCCTGCACGTTGACGACGATTTTTGCAGCCTGCCCCGGATCGACCTTGCCGAGCGCCTCGAAAATCCGGTCGGAGCCGGACAGATGATCGGCCCGGGTCATGACCGCGCGGCCGCCGGACTTATCCACCGCCGCGGCGATCTCGGCCGAGTCGGTCGCGACCACAACCGGGCCGAGGCCTGCGGCCTGGGCCCGGCGCAGCACGTGCACAATCATCGGCACACCTGCGATTTCGGCGAGCGGCTTGCCCGGCAATCTGGTCGAGGCCATGCGGGCGGGGATCAGAATGAGGATATCGGCCATTTGTATGAGCCCGCGGTGGTTATACGGGTTGCAAGCGGCGCCGCAAACCGGCTATTTGTGCACCGCCCACCTTTCCCGCGCGGAGCCCCTCAGCGATGGATTCGTTCGAAATAAACAAGATTCTCGGTGCCGTGCTGGGAACCTGCCTGCTCTTGCTCGCCGTCCATATCGCCTCCGGCGCCATCTTCACGCCGGCGGTCCCGGCGAAGCCCGGCTACGAGATCGCCGTGAAGGAGGAGCAGCCGGCAGGAGGCGGCGGCGCGGCGGCGCCGAAGGAAGCGCCGATCGCAGATCTCCTCGCCAGCGCCTCGCCGCAGCAGGGCGAGCAGGCCGCAAAAGTCTGCCTGACCTGCCACAATATGGCGAAGGGCCAGGGTAACAAGGTCGGCCCCGACCTTTACGGCGTCATTGGCCGGGCCGTGGCGTCCGAAGCCGGCTTCAATTATTCGGCGGCGTTGAAAGCCAAGGGCGGCACCTGGACGTTCGACGCGCTCAATCCGTGGCTGGAGAACCCGCGCAAGGACGTCCCGGGCACGCTCATGACGTTCGGCGGCGTGCCGAGCGAGAAGCAGCGCGCCGACATCATCGCCTACCTCAACGCCAATTCCGACAGCCCGCAGCCGCTGCCGAAGGCGGCCGACGCGGCGCCGGCGCCGGCGCCGCCGGCGAAATAGGCGGTTCATTACCGGCAGTTCATCTCGGCCGCGCTTCGCACGCGGATGTGAAGGCTATTTCGTCGCGGATTGCGCCCGGCACGCTGGCGCCGCAATTCGAAAGCACATAATCACCGGCGTCGATTGCCGCTTTTGCGGGCGACATTGATTGGAGCGCGCCAGATGGAGCGCCAAATTTGGAGCGCAATGTGAATCGCCGATCCTTGCTGACATCCGCCGTGCTCGCGCTGGCGGCGCGGGGTTTGCCGCTGCCGTCCTGGATTTCCGCCGCGCAGGCGCAAGACAGGAATCAGGACAGAAAATGGCGCCACGGCCTGTCGCTGTTCGGCGACCTGAAATATCCGGATGGCTTCAAGCAATTCGACTACGTCAACGCCAACGCGCCGAAAGGCGGTACGGTGCGCCAGATCGCCACTGGGACCTTCGACAATTTCAATATCACCATCGCCGACGTCAAAGGCAACCTCGCCGGCGGCATTGGGCTGATCTACGACAGACTGTTGACGTCGTCGCTCGACGAAGTGTCGGCCGGTTACGGACTGCTTGCCGAAAGCGTCAGCTATCCGGACGATTATTCCTCGGCCTCCTACCGGCTGCGCGCCGAAGCGAAGTGGCATGACGGCACGCCGGTAACGCCCGACGATGTGATTTTTTCCTTCACGGCGTTCAGGAAAAACAGCCCCTACTCTGCCGCGTATTACCGGCATGTCGTCAAAGTCGAGAAAACCGGCGATCGCGAGATCACCTTCACCTTCGACGGTCCCGGCAACCGCGAGCTGCCGCAGATCGTCGGCGAGCTCATCGTCCTGCCCAAGACGTGGTGGGAAGGCACCGACAATAACG
>Ga0316363_10002759_pt1 | contig 13134 bp, 10 predicted proteins | sample Sb_taG_3_FD_200459 | JGI IMG/M metagenome (GOLD analysis project Ga0316363, IMG submission 200459) | Peat soil microbial communities from Weissenstadt, Germany - Sb_50d_a_PC metaG (v2) (version 2) | ecosystem: Environmental > Terrestrial > Soil > Wetlands > Peat | place: Germany: Weissenstadt...
ACGCCGACGGTTCCGTCACCACGCCGCCGGGTTTTAAGGACGCCTACAAAAAACTCGTCGCCGGCGGCTGGGTCGGCGCCTCGGCGCCCGCCGAGTTCGGCGGCCAGGGCCTGCCGACGGTGCTCACCCAGGCGATCCGCGAGTTCCTGTACTCATCGAACATGGCCTTTGCCATGTATTCGAGCCTGGCGCTGGGCGCGGTCGCGGCAATCTACAACCATGGTTCGGCCGAGCAGAAGGCGCGCTACCTGCCGAAGCTGATCAGCGGCGAATGGGCCGGCACCATGAACCTGACCGAGCCGCAATGTGGCACCGATCTCGGCCAGTTGCGCTGCCGCGCCGCGCCGCAGGCCGACGACAGCTACAAGATCACCGGCACCAAGATCTTTATTTCCGCCGGCGAGCACGACCTGACCGACAACATTATCCATTTGGTGCTGGCGCGCATCGACGGTGCGCCCCCCGGCACCAAGGGTATTTCGCTGTTCATCGTGCCGAAGTTTTTGCTCACTGCCGACGGCGCGCCGGGCGAACGCAACGCGGTGTCATGCGGCTCGATCGAGGAGAAGATGGGCATCCACGGCAACGCCACCTGCGTGATGAATTACGACGGCGCCACCGGCTGGCTCACCGGCGAGAAGCATCGCGGGCTGTACGCCATGTTCACCATGATGAACACGGCGCGGCTCAGCGTCGGCGTACAAGGACTGGCGCTGTCCGAAGTCGCCTATCAGAACGCCGTCGTCTACGCCAAGGAGCGGCTCTCCGGGCGCGCGCCGGGCGGCGCGAAATTTCCGCAAAAAGCCGCCGATCCCATCATCGTGCATCCGGACGTGCGCCGCATGCTGATGACCATGCGCGCGTTCAACGAGGCGGCACGCGCGCTGGTGCTGTGGACCGCGCTCAAGGGCGACATCGCGCGGCGCTCGACCGACGCGAAAGAGCGCGAAGCGGCGGACGACCATATGGGCTTGATGACGCCGGTAATCAAAGGCGTGCTCACCGATCAGGGCTTTGCCAATACGGTAGCCGCGCAGCAGATTTTCGGCGGCCACGGCTACATCGCCGAGCACGGCATGGAGCAGTTCGTGCGCGACGCGCGCATCGCCATGATCTACGAGGGCACCAACGGCATCCAGGCGCTCGATTTGGTCGGCCGCAAATTGCCGAAGGACGGCGGCCGCGCCTTGCAAGCGTTCTTCGCCGAGGTGTCCGGCTATATCAAGGAGGCTGACGCGGCGATGGCGCCCTACGTAAAACCGCTCGGCCATGCGCTCGGCGAATTGCGTGAGGCGACGCAGTGGTTCGCCCAGAACGCACCCGGCAATCCCGACAATGCCGGTGCTGGCGCCACCGATTACATGCAGCTCTTCGGCCTGGTTGCGCTCGGCTATATGTGGTGCCGCATTGTCGATGCGGCGAAAGCAAGAACTGCGTCCGCGGGTATGGATGAAAAACTCGTCGCCGCCCGCTTCTTCATGGAGCGCATGTTGCCGGCAACCGCCACGCACCTCGCGCGCATCAAGGCCGGTGCCGAGAGCACGATGGCGCTGCCGGCCGACGCTTTCTGAAAAACTTTGCGTGGCGATTTGTTGATCAGGCCGCAGTCAGGCCACCGTCAACGACAAATTCGGCACCGGTGGTGAACGCGGACTCGTCGCTGGCAAGGAAAAGTATGGTGCGCGCGATCTCGATCGGCTGCGCCAGCCGCCCAAGCGGCGCCGCCGCCGCAAAACCGGCCGCGAGCCTTTCCGGATTGCGCGCCGACGCGATCATCGATTGCAGCATGGGCGTTTCGGCGAACGATGGATGCACCGAGTTGCAGCGGATGTTGTAGCCCTTGCGCGCGCAATGCAGCGCCACCGATTTGGTCAACAGCCGCACGCCGCCTTTGCTGGCGCAGTAGGCGGCGAGGTTGCCGTGACCGATCATGCCCGCGACCGACGACATGTTGACGATCGCGCCGCCGCCGCGATCCTTCATGACGCGGACGGCGTGCTTGCAGCCGAGAAACACGCCGTCGAGATTGACCGCCATCAGGTCGCGCCATTCGTCGAGCGTCGTCGCCTCGATGTCTTTGAACAGCACCACGCCGGCATTGTTGACGAGAATGTCGATGCGGCCGAAATCGCGCGCCACCGCATCGGTGACCGCGGCCCATTCGTCCTCGCAGGTGACGTCGAGCCGATGAAAGCTTGCCCGTTGCCCCAGCTCAGCGATCGCCGATGTCGACGCAGCCACGTCGCGATCGGCCACGACGACCGAGGCACCTTCCTCCACGAACAGCCTTGCCGTGGCTAAGCCGATGCCCGATGCGCCGCCTGTGACCAGCGCAACCTTGTCCTGCACCCGACCCATGCTGCCGCCAATCTTTGAAAAACCCGTTGCCGATCAAGCTAATACACGCCCCGGCGCCTCGCCAGCGCCGTATCGAGACTGTCGCAAACGTATGGCTTTGCCGGCTAGGGCGTTCTAGCCTTTGTCGATTCCGCCTCTATATGACCGAACGGGACGCCGACGCGATTGGGAGGATTTTTGATGCCCGACGCCTTCATCTACGATCACGTGCGCACGCCGCGCGGCCGCGGCAAGGCGGACGGCGCGTTGCACGAAGTGACCGCGCTCAATCTGGCGAGCCAGGCGCTCGGCGCCATCAAAAGCCGCAACGATCTCGACACCGCGCTGGTCGATGACGTGGTGCTCGGCGTGGTCGATCCGGTCGGCGAGGCCGCCGCCGATATCGCGCGCACCGCGGCGTTGGTGGCGGGCTATGGCGACAGCGTTCCCGGCGTGCAGATCAACCGCTTCTGCGCCTCGGGTCTCGACGCGGTGAATTTCGCCGCGGCCCAAATCATGGCCGGGCAGCAGGACATGGCGGTCGGCGGCGGCGTCGAATCCATGAGCCGGGTCGGCATTGGGGCTGCGGGCGGCGCCTGGTCGATCGATCCGTCGATCGCGGTCGCGCACTATTTCATGCCGCAAGGCATTTCCGCCGACCTGATCGCGACCAAATACGGATTTTCCCGCGACGACGTCGACGCCTATGCGGTGGAGAGCCAGAAGCGCGCGGCGGCGGCGTGGGACGACGGCCACTTCAATCGTTCGGTGATGGCGGTGAAAGACGTCAACGGGCTGACCATTCTGGCCAAGGACGAGCACATGCGGCCGGGCACGACCATGCAGTCGCTCGCCGCGTTGCAGCCGTCATTCGTGCAGATGGGCGAGCTCGGCGGTTTTGATGCGGTGGCCATCCAGGCGCATCCCGATGTCGAATTCGTCAATCACGTGCATCACGCCGGCAATTCGTCGGGCATCGTCGACGGCGCCGCCGCGGTGCTGGTCGGCAATGCGCGGGCCGGCCGGCGCGCCGGGTTAAAGCCGCGGGCCAAGATCAAAGCCTTCGCCAATATCGGCTCGGAGCCGGCGCTGATGCTGACCGGCCCGGTCGACGTCACCGCAAAAGTTCTCAGAAAATCCGGCATGACGCTCGACGACATCGATCTGATCGAGATCAACGAGGCGTTCGCCTCGGTGGTATTACGCTATCTGCAGGCATTCGACCTCGATCCGGCCAAAGTGAACGTCAACGGCGGCGCCATCGCGCTCGGCCATCCGCTCGGCGCCACCGGCGCCATGATCCTCGGCACCGTGCTCGACGAGCTCGAGCGGCGCGATCTCTCGACCGCGCTGGTCACGCTCTGCATCGGCGCCGGCATGGGCACCGCCACCATCATCGAGCGCGTGTAGCAGCCGAACTCAGCCATGCCCAAGATCGATATCGCCAAACTCCCCATCGACACCCGGACCGGCTATCCGCCGCCGCTCGATCGCGTCGTCGTCGGCCGCGAGAGGAAGCGGCTCGGCAATGCCGTCGGGCTCGACCAGTTCGGCGTCAATCTGACGACGTTAAAACCCGGCGCATCTTCGGCGCTGCGGCACTGGCACGAGAAGGAGGATGAGCTGGTCTACATCCTCGAAGGCGAGGTGGTGCTGATCGAGGACGAAGGCGAGACCGTGCTCAAGCCGGGCGACGCCGCCGGCTTCAAGGCCAACACGCCGAACGGTCATCATCTCGTCAACCGCACGCAACGCGACGCGGTCTATCTGGAAATCGGCACACGTTCGAAACACGAGAAGGCGTCCTATCCGGACGTCGATCTCGTTGCCGTGCGCGACGGCGCCGGCATGCGATACACGCGTAAAAGCGGCGAGCCCTACAAATGAGCTTCATTCACTTCACGCTCGACGTCGACGGCGACGGCGTCGCGCTGGTCACCTGGAATTCGCCGGGCCGGTCGATGAATGTTCTCGATGCGACGGTGCTGGACGAGCTTGCGGCCATCGTCGAGCAAGTCGCCGCCGACGCCGCCATCAAGGGCGTAGTCATCGCCTCGGGCAAGGACTCGTTCTGCGCCGGCGCCGATCTGACCATGCTGGAAAACATGGGCCGCGCTCACGCGGAGCTTGTGGCGTCGCAGGGTGAGACGGCGGCGAACCAGCATGTCTTCGAAGAAAGCCGCAAAACATCGCTGCTGTACCGCCGCATCGAGACCTGCGGCAAGCCGTGGGTCGCGGCGATCAACGGCATCGCGGTCGGCGGCGGTTTTGAGCTGACGCTGGCCTGCCACCATCGCGTCGCCACCGACGCCGACAAGACGCGCGTCGGTCTCCCGGAAATCAAAGTCGGCCTGTTCCCCGGCGCCGGCGGCACGCAGCGGGTGGCGCGCATCCTGCCGCCGGCCGACGCGCTGCAATTCCTGCTCAAGGGCGACCAGATTTCGGCCAGTCGCGCCAAAACCATGAAGTTGGTCGACGAGGTGGTGCCGGCCGGCGACCTCATCAAAGCAGCCAAGGCATGGATCACCACCAGCGGCACCGCCAAAGCGCCGTGGGACATCGAGAACTTCAAGCTGCCCGGCGGCCCGGTGCAGTCGAAGGCCGGCATGATGGCGTTCACGCCGGCCAATGCCATTTATCGCCGCGAGACTTATGACAATTATCCGGCAGCGCGCGCCATCATGCAGGTGGTCTATGAAGGCCTGCAGCTGCCTTTTGATCAGGCGCTGCGCGTCGAATCGCGCTGGTTTGCAAAGATCCTGCGCTCGCCGGAAGCAGCGGCGATGATCCGCTCGCTGTTCGTCTCGATGCAGGAGATCAACAAAGGCGCGCGCCGTCCCGCCGCGGTGCCGCCGAAAAAATTCAAGATGATCGGCGTGCTCGGCGCAGGCTTCATGGGCGCCGGCATCGCCTATGTCAGCGCGCTCGCCGGTCTCGACGTGGTGCTGGTCGATCGCGATCCGGAGACCGCGCAGAAGGGCAAGGATCATTCGCAGAAGCTGATGGCCGAGCTTGTCAGCCGCGGCCGCGCCACCGCAGCCGACCGCGACACCATACTGGCGCGCATCAAGCCCACGGCGGACTTTGTTGAACTAAAAGGTTGCGATCTCGTCATCGAAGCGGTGTTCGAGGACCGCAAGGTCAAGGAAGAAGTCATCGCGCGCGCGCAGAACGTCATCGGCGACAATGCGATCTTCGGTTCCAACACTTCGACGCTGCCGATCTCTTCGCTCGCCGAATCGTTCAAGGACCGCTCGCGCTTTATCGGCATCCATTTCTTCTCGCCGGTCGAGCGGATGAATCTGGTCGAGATCATCATGGGCAAGGAGACCGGCGAGGTGGCGCTGGCCGGCGCGCTCGATTTTGTCCGCGCCATCCGCAAGACCCCGATCGTGGTCAACGATTCGCGCGGCTTCTATACCTCGCGCGTGGTCGGCACTTATTTGCGCGAGGGCCACCTGATGCTGGCCGACGGCGTGCCGGCGGCGATGATCGAAAATGTCGGCCGCATGGCCGGCATGCCGGTCGGCCCGCTCGCCCTCAACGACGAAGTCGCCGTCGATCTCGCCTGGAAGATTTTGCAAGCGACCGAGGCCGATCTCGGGCCGCAGGCCATCGATCCGCGGCAGAAGGCGCTGTTGGAAGAGATGGTGGAAAAGCGCGGCCGCTACGGCCGCAAGAACGGCAAGGGCTTTTACGACTATCCGCAGAACGGGCCGAAGCGGTTGTGGCCCGGCCTTGCCGACCTGCAGCCGACAAAACTCGATCCGGACACCATCGATGTCGTCGAGCTTAAAGCTCGGTTGCTGGCCATGCAGGCGCTGGAAACCGCCCGCTGCATCGAGGAGGGCGTCGTCACCGATATGCGCGAAGCCGATGTCGGCTCGATCCTCGGCTTCGGTTTTGCGCCGTTCACCGGCGGTACCATCTCCTATATCGACGGCATGGGCACCAAGGCCTTCGTCGCCTTGTGCACCAAGCTGGCCAAGCTTCATGGCGACCGCTTCAAGCCCTGCAAGCTCTTGCTCGACATGGCGAAAAAGGGCGAGACGTTCTACCGCCGGTTTCCGCCGCAGGCGCGCCGGGCCGCCGCATGAGCCGCGTCAAAGTCGCATTGCGCTTTGCCGCGCCCCGTGTGTAAGGTCGCGACCTTTTTCGCCGGGACCCTGCATGGCGCGTGACCAAGTCGACCTGACGCCGATCGAGGGGCGCGACGATCTCGTCAATTGGATTGCGCAGGGCGTCAAACCGAAATCGCAATTCCGCATCGGCACCGAGCACGAGAAATTCGCCTTCACGCTGGAAGGTCATCGCCCCGTGCCCTACGAAGGCCGCCGTGGCATCCGCGCGTTGCTCGAAGGCATGGAACTGCTGCTCGGCTGGCAGCCGATCATGGAAGGGCCGAACATCATCGGCCTGCTCGACGTCACCGGCGGCGGCGCCATTACACTCGAGCCCGGCGGCCAGTACGAATTGTCCGGCGCGCAAGTCGAGACCGTGCACCAGACTTCGAGCGAGCTGATGGCGCATCTGGCGCAAGTGCGCGAGGTGGCGGCGCCGCTGCGCATCGGCTTTCTCGGCATCGGCATGACACCGGGCTGGACGCGCGGCGACATGCCGAAAATGCCCAAGGGGCGCTACAAGATCATGACCGCCTACATGCCGAAGGTCGGCCAATACGGCCTCGACATGATGTACCGGACCTGCACGGTGCAGACCAATCTCGACTTCTCCTCCGAAGCCGACATGGTCAAGAAGCTGCGGGTGTCGCTGGCGCTGCAGCCGGTGGCGACGGCTTTGTTCGCCAACTCGCCGTTCACCGAAGGCAAGCCCAACGGCTTTCTCTCGTTCCGTTCGGAAATCTGGCGCGACACCGACAATGCGCGCGCCGGCATGCTGGCATGGGCGTTCGAGCCGGGCATGGGTTTCGAGCGCTGGGTCGATTACGCGCTCGACGTGCCGATGTATTTCGTCAAGCGCGGCGACGACTACGTCGACGCCGCCGGGCAATCGTTTCGCGACCTGCTGGCCGGCAAGTTGCCGGCTTTGCCCGGCGAGCGCGCCATGATCTCCGACTGGGCCAACCATATCAGCTCGATCTTCCCGGAGGTGCGGCTCAAGCGTTATCTGGAAATGCGCGGCGCCGATTCCGGCCCGTTGGCCAATCTGTTGGCGCTGCCGGCGTTCTGGGTCGGCATTCTTTATGACGACGTCAGCCTCGATGCGGCTTGGGACCTGGTCAAGGACTGGAGCGCGCAAGAGCGGCAAAAACTGCGCGACGACGTGCCGAAGCAGGGTCTGGCGGCGAGAATCCGCGGCCGCACCGCGTTCGAGCTCGCCACCGACGCGCTCAAGCTGGCGCGCGCCGGACTGAAACGCCGCAAGCATCTCGACGTCGGCGGCCGCGACGAGACGCGCTATCTCGAAGTGCTGGAGGATCGAACGGCGCGCGGCACCACTGCGGCGCAAGAGCTGTTGGAGAAATACCACGGGCCGTGGGGTGGCTCGGTCGATCCGATTTACACCGAAGACGCCTACTGAAACTGATCCGCGATGGAACGTTCAGCGGCGCAGCCGCGCCGCGCATTCCACATCGACATGCCGGGAATGGTCGCTCTTGCCGCGACCTTGGCCGAGATAGGCGCGGAACTCATGGCTGATACTGGGTTGATTTAATGTTTACGACTTTCAACGACACTCCAGGTTCAGGAAGCTCAGACGCCAAGGCCCATGACCAAGACACTCACCATGGAAGTCCAGCGCAAGAATGCCGAACGGCAGCTCTTCGGCGCCCGGCGCGCCTTGGGCCATCTGGTAGAGCTCTACGACAGCGGCCAGTGGAAGAACCTCTACCGCGAGGACACTTTTGCTGAGGCAGTCCGGCAGGCACGGCAAGCCGTCGATCATTGGACCAACGTCATGGCCAAGTCCGAGGACGCCTAGCGCCTCAGTCGGCGGTTAACGAAGCATTAACGGTTTGGGCTCGCGTCCGCTTTTGCGTGACGCCGCCGCCAATCCGCTGCCAAATTATTTGCCACCACCGATGACATTGACCGCGTCGGCGCGCTGAATGCACATTGCAGGGACATGAAGCCCCGGACGCGCCATGGCATCGCCCGTCAATGCTGCTCTCTGCGCGTTGCTGGCGACCGCGTTTTGGAGTTTTTTGGGCTATGCGCTGACCCGCCATCTATTGCCGCGGGCGCTGGCGATCGGTGCCGCGCCGGTCATGGGCTGGGCGGTCCATAGCGCGGCGACGCTGCCGCTTTTCTTTCTGATCGGATTTTCGCCGCTTGCCGTCGTCGTCCTTGCCGCGCTCTGCGTCGCCATAGCCGTCGTGACGCTCAAGCTTGCGGCGAAGGCCGCTGCCGAGGCCACGCCGGCAATACCGTGGTGGGCGTTCGTGGCCGCCGCGGTGCTGGCGCTGGTGCCGGCCGAGGCGATCCTGCCGAAAATCGCTCCGGGCGCGGTTCATCTCGCCGACCCGATCTTCGATCATTCCAAGATCGCGATGATCGACGCCATGACGCGGCAGGGCCTGCCGCCGGTCGATCCGGTCTTTGGTGCCGTCGGCCCGCATGGCCAGTTATTTTACTATTACCTCTGGCACTACAGCGCCGCCGAGCTCGCGCTGCCGCTCCATGTCAGCGGCTGGGAAGCCGATATCGGGCTGACGTGGTTCACCGCACTCGCGTCACTGAGCCTGCTGATGGGGCTAGCGGTGTGGCTCAGCAAGCGATCGGCAGCCGCGATCTGGGTGGTCGCGTTTGCCGCCGCGGCGTCACTACGCGCGGTGCTTGGCTGGATATTCGGCTCCTACAGCCTCGAGCCGTTCCTGGCGCCGCCGACCGGATTCGCCGGTTGGCTGTTTCAGGCCGCGTGGGCGCCACAGCATCTGATGGCGGCGTCGTGCGTGGTGGCGGCGATGCTGCTCATCGCCCGATACGCGCAGCGCCAGAGCGTGCTGCTGCTCCTGACGCTGGTCCTGGTCGTGGTGGCGGGTTTCGAGAGCTCGACCTATGTCGGCGGCATCACCTTTGCGATCGCCGCGCTGGCGGCGGCGCCGCTGCTGCTTGTCGCGATCGAGCCGGGGCGGCGCTTGCGGTTCTTCCTTGGCATGGCGGCTGCCGCCGTGCTGGTGGTCTGCTTTGCCGCGCCGTTCCTCGACAATCAGCTCATGGCGGTCGCCGCGCGCGGCGACAATGATCCGATCGTGCTTCGGCATTTTGCCGTGCTCGGCGCGATGTTTCCGGCGGCGCTTCGCCGTGCATTGGATTGGCCGGCCTATTGGCTCCTGCTGCTGCCGATCGAGTTGCCGGCAACTTATGTGGCCGGCGTGATCGCGCTGGTCGCAATGCTGCGAAGCGGCGCGCCGCCACGGGAAAAGCTCACGGTCGCGGCATTGGCCTGTCTGACCGGCGCTGGGCTGTCGGCGTCATGGCTTCTCGCCAGCACGCTCGGCGACAACAATGATCTGGCGCTGCGCGCGATGTTGCCGGCCGCTTCGGTTTTGATCGCGGCGGCGGCTGCGGGAATGCTGCTGCTGCCGCGGCGCGCCGTGATCGCCGCAGCGGCGCTCGGCGGCCTCATCCTCAGCCTGCCGGATACGGCGGCGATGATCCGTTCCAACGTCGACGGCACCCCGGCCCCGGACGGCGCGGTATTGTCGCAGGCGCCGGAGCTGTGGCAGGCGGTCCGGCGCTACGCTGCCCCGACCGCGCGCGTCGCCAATAATCCGCTGTTCCTGCAGGATCTGACGCCGTGGCCGGCCAACATCTCCTGGGCGCTCCTTGCCAACCGCAGCTCGTGCTTCGCTGGCCGCGAATTGGCGCTGGCGCTGGCGCCGCTCTCCGACGCCAGGCGCGAGGCGATCAATGCGCAGTTCGTCCGCGTCTTCGCCGGCGAGGGCACGGCGGATGATTTGAGCGACATGGCGAAAAAATACGCCTGCGATGTCGTCGTCGTCGTGCCGCAGGACAAGGCCTGGAGCAACGATCCGTTCGCCTTAAGTTCCGATTATCGCTTGGCGGAAAATCGCGACGGCCGCTGGCGCATCTACGTGGCGGTCAAGGCCGATCCCGCCGCGCGGTAGGTGCGCTTTAAATTCCCGCGAACCAATTGAAACCCTGCTTGCTCCAGAACGTCTCGCGGAAATCGTTCGTCACTTCGATGGCCTTGATCCACTTGGCGTTCTTGTAGCCGAGCTTGGTCGAGGTGCGCAGCCGCAGCGGATAGCCGAACGGATCGGCCAGCACGGCGCCGGCATATTTAGTGGCGAGGATGGTCTGCGGATGCAGCGCCGTCGCCATGTCGATGCTCTCGGTGTAGTCGTCGTTGCAGATGAAATAGACGTATTTCGCCGTCAGGTCGGCACCGACGCGCTGCAGGAAATCGCGCAGGTTCGGGCCGGACCATTGTCCGATGTAATCCCAGCCTTCGACGCAGATGTGCTTGATGATGATCTCCTGCTCGGGCAGCTGATAGATCTGTTGGGCGGTCCACGGCTGTTTGTTGTCGATGCGGCCGGCGAGCTCGAGTTTCCAGGTCGCGCCGTCGATCGGCTTGACGTCTTCGATGTCGTAATAGGCGTTAAAACGCGGCGGCTTGACCACCTGCGACGCGCTATAGGTCGGCGCCAGATGGTGCGGCCGGAAGATCGCCGCCTGGACGCGATCGTTCCACGCCGACATCGTGCGCAGCGCTTTTTGCACCGAATCGTCCTCGCTGACGTCGCAGCCGGTCAACAGCGACAGCGCGCCGAGGCTGATGGCGCCGCGCAGCACGTTGCGGCGATTGATGTCGTCGAGCCGCGCCCGGTTTTGCGTCAGCACACTTTGGCCGACGGTTTTACGCGGGCGGAAAATGGACGGCGTGCGCGTGTGTATGGACATGCTGTCACCGCGTCAGTGTTTGATCTCGGGTGCCGCGCCATCATCGACAACAGGTCCGCCGGTGACCATGGCGACGAGGCTTTGCGGCACCAGAAGCGCGAGCGAGATGTGGACCAGCAGAAAACCGACGATCGCGGTCATGCACAGGAAGTGCACCACCCGGGTCGCCTGAAAGCTGCCGAACAAGGCGGCGAGCTCGGAGAACTGCACCGGCTTCCACAGCGCGAGGCCGGAAATCACGATCAGAACGCCGATCGCCATGACGCCGAGATAGAGAATTTTCTGCACGGCGTTGTAATGAGTCAAATCGTCGTGGGCGAGGCGGAAGTGCAAGGCGTCGCTCACGGTCGCGAGAATTTCGCGCGGCGAGACCGGAAACAGCTTTTGCCGAAATCGTCCGGTGACGATGCCGTAGGTCAGATAGGCGATCCCGTTGAGGACGAAGATCCACATGCCGAAGAAATGCCACTGCAAGCCGTATTGCGCCCACTTGCCGATCACGATGCTGTCGGGAAAGTGCAGCCAGCCGAGGATCACATCGTCGTTATAGATCTTCCAGCCGCTGCCGATCATGATGAAAATAGCGACGGCGTTGATCCAATGCATGATGCGCACCGGCAGCGGATGCAGGCGGCGCGGATGTGGGCGACGCTCATGACTTGTTGATTTGACGGCCGATTGCGTCATCGATGACAGTCGCCCTCGTCGGTCAAGCGCGCCCGGACCCTACGGGTGCGCGCCGGCCTTCGCAAGTAACGCCGCTTCACAAATGTGCGTGGCATTTTTGATCAGGAGAATTGCGGCATGAAGTTTGTCGTGACGATAATGGCATTGCTCGTCGGCTTGATGCATCCAGTCGCTGCGGCGACACCGGCTTCCGATCCGCCCGTCGTGCTGGCCCAGGCCATGGTGCCGCCGACCGGCATGGATGACGCCAACAAGCCGATGCCGATGGTCGAGCGCATGAACCGGCGTTTTCCGCAACCCGTGCGCGTCGGCGATCTGATCGGCCTGCCGGTGCTCGACGACCGGTCTTCGACGCTCGGCTTCGTCCGCCGGGTCGTGCGCACGGCTGCGGGCAACATCGAGCTCGTCGTGTCCTATAGCGGATGGTTCGGCTGGTTCGGCTGGCCGGTCGCGGTGCCGATCGAAGTCGTCGGCATCGAAGGGCGGCAAGTGGCGTCGCTCGACATGGCGCGCGGCGAATACGCCACTGCGCCGACCTGGCAGAGCCAGGACGCTACCGCGCTACCCGATGACGCGACGATCCGAATCGCACTGGCGCGCAATTGAACGATCACGACTTTGTGAGCCGGATAACTTTTTGGTGTTTGCCGACTTGTACCGGGTGAGGCGGAAGTGATTGGCGCTTTGCCAAGTACCGGGCAATCCTCCGCATATTGCGTCGTTTGTTATTGGGGGCAAATCGCATGGATCATGCGAACCGATTGAGCGGCAAGTCTGTCGACGGCAAGTCTGTTTCGCCGGATGCGTCAAATCCAACAATTGCGACCACGGCGAGCTGCGGCATCGCCTTCATGGCCAAGGCCTCGGCGCCCGGCCGCGCCAAGACGCGGCTGGTTCCGCCACTGACCTTCGAGGAGGCCGCGGTTCTGAACACCGCATTCCTGCAGGACGTGGCCGACAACGTGCTGCTCGCCGCCCGCGATGCCGAATGCCATGGCGGCATTGCCGGCTACGCGGCCTATGGTCCGCCCGGCTCGGAGGATTTTTTTCGCTGCACCTTGCCGGGCTCGATCGGCTTGATCGAGGCCTGGTGGCCAAATTTCGGCGATTGCCTGTTGCATACGATCGAGGAGATTTTCGCCCGCGGGCACGCCTCGGCCGTGGTGCTCAATTCCGACAGCCCGACATTGCCGACGGCGTTCCTGGTCGAGACCGCGGC
>Ga0316363_10002760_pt1 | contig 13129 bp, 9 predicted proteins | sample Sb_taG_3_FD_200459 | JGI IMG/M metagenome (GOLD analysis project Ga0316363, IMG submission 200459) | Peat soil microbial communities from Weissenstadt, Germany - Sb_50d_a_PC metaG (v2) (version 2) | ecosystem: Environmental > Terrestrial > Soil > Wetlands > Peat | place: Germany: Weissenstadt...
GAGGCGAAGCGGCAACTGCCGCGGGCTCGGGCCGGTAAACTCGGGCTACGGGAAGTTTCGGAACGGTGACTTCTTCGGCGCGGCGGCGCATCAGCTGGTCCACCAGCGATCCGCGGCTATCCGAGAGGATGGCGCGCGCGACCGACTGGAACAGAATGCGGTCCTCGCTCGATATCTGGTCCCCTGGTCTCACAAAGATGCTGCCCGGTTGATCCGTCAAGGTGGCTTCAACCCCTGCGGAAATCAGTCCCGTGATCTGGTCTTGCAGCACCTGCCGGTAGCCGGAGTGATCTTCGTTCCAGATCAGCAGGTCCACCGCCAATCCTTTTAGCCGCCAGTAACCGTGGGCCTGGATGAGTTGGCGGGCGAGGTCGATGTTGGCAGAATCTCCGATCTCGAGCAGCACGATTGGCAGGTCGCCGGAAATGGAGTAGCCCCACAGATCGGACTGTCCACGGCGGTTCTTCATGAGGACGCTCGCGTCCGCGCGGAACGAGGAATTGGCGAACACGATCGAGCCGGCCAGGTGTCCATAGAGTTGTGCATCGGCCTCTGTGGCATTGATCTGCCGCAAGAGCACCTGGCTATGTGTCCAGGCGAGACCGAAGACGCGATCCGCGAGACGCCGGTCTTGGTATTTTTCAGCCAGACCCAAACAGGCGTCGCGCGTCTCGCCGATGCCGGACACGATGTCGATGGTTACCTTTTCTTCCGGATTGAGCACGATTTCATGACGGATGGCGACGATCGGATCGAGCACTGATCCTTCGCGGCCCGAGAGCGGCGCGTGACTGGCCATGGCTTGTGGATTGGCGATAGTGCGTCCCCGGCCGATGAATCGCATCCGGTCAGTTTCGTAGGATATTTCTTCGATCTTCGCACCATGAACGGCCATTAAGTGGAACATCCATGGCGGCTGCTCTTCAGGAGAGCGGGGCCGGCGAGTGCAGAGAATGGTCCGCTTCTCGCGGATGATCTCAGTCTGAACGAACAGATTACCAAAGGCCGGGTGAAGCGCATCCGCCGCAGGCGATTCGAGAACGACCTCCGCGTAACTTGTGACATCGATGGCTCGGCGCGCTCGAGAGGAGTTAGTGATGCTGATGCGGCGCACTTCGATGTCATCCTCTGGCGAAACGGCTATCTCGGTATAGGTGTCGAACTCGTGGTCGCGGCGGCGGAACTCCACCCGCCCCTCGGAGAAGATGGCTTCGTAACTGTCCGATGCTTGGAGCGCCGGCTGAAATGCGGCTGACCAGAACTCGCCGCTCGCAACGGCACGGATATAGCAAAATGTACCCCAGTTGTCGCAGGTGCAGTCTTCGCGCCAGCGCGTCACCGCAAGGCTCTTCCAGCGACTGTAGCCGCCACCGGCGTTTGTGATCATGACATGATATCTGCCGTTCGACAGCAACTGCAGTTCTGGCATGGGTGTGTCAGGACTGGTGAAAGTGCGTACGGGCGCTTCCGAACCGTTGGCAGCAGCACCTACGTCGGAGAGTTCGGCCAGGTGCAAATAAAATGCCATGGCCTTTGGCACCCGCTCCTGGAGCAAGAGCGCGGCCGCCTGGAACACCGGATCCGACTCGAATCGCTTTTGCATGGGACGATCAAGAAGCAGGTAGGCCAACGACAGCAAGCTCATGCCCTGGTGATGCGCCATGAAAGACCGAACCACGACGTTCGATTGCCCGCGGGGCACACGCGAGGGAGTATAGTCGACAGCTTCATACAAGCCGTATTCCCCCTCAAAGCCGTCCGCGGCGAGTGCCTGAAGATTCAGGCAGGCCTCCTCGGGCGCCACCATCAGCGCCAACGCCGAGGCATACGGCGCAATGACCAGATCGTCCGCGAGCCCGCGTTTGAAACCCATGCCGGGTACGCCAAACGCGCGGTACTGATAGTTGAGATGAGCGTCGATGGAATTGTAACCGGATTCCGAAATACCCCAAGGCACACCGCGCTTTGTCCCGTACTCGATCTGTCTGGCCACAGCGGCCCTGTACGTCTGATCGAGCAGCGTGTTTTCGTATGTGGGCATCACGATGAGCGGCATGAGGTATTCGAACATTGAACCGCTCCAGGAAAGGAGAATCGGATCTCCACCTGCGGTGGTGAGGAGGCGGCCCAGGGCAAACCAGCTCTCCTGCGGCAGTTGTCCTTGTGCAATCGCCACAAAACTGCATAATCTTGCTTCCGAAGCGAGCAGATCGTAGTAACTCGGATCCTGCCGGTGCTCCCCGGCGTTGTAGCCGATGGTGAGTAGATGACGAGCGTCGTCGAACAGGAAGTCATAGTTCACACGGGCGAATTCGCCGCATTTGCGCGCGAGATTTTCGATGGCAGCAATTCTTGACGTGGCGCGGTGGCTATGCGGGAGGTCCCCCGCGAGACTAGCCAATTGGCGCAACGTCGGGATCTCTTCGAGTGCATCTGGAGCGAGAAACGTCAGCTCATCCAGGGCGCCCTGGCACTGGCAAGCGAACGCCCTTGCCCACCACTTCGCCTCGCTCTCATGATCGGCGGTGAGGCTGCTGGCGAATTCCGCGGCCGACCCAGCCAGCCGGTCGAGGCTGCGCCGCGCCTCCGCGGCTGAAACTGGCGGGGAATCGCACGCGGATTTCAAGTCCTTCTGGAGTCGGGTAAGTTGGGCTGGGTCGGCTTCTCTGGCCACGTCCAGGAGGACACTTAACGTGTCATTGAGACCCTCAAATAATCGCGCACCCAGGATCTTCTGATCCGGAATCGCGAGCAGCCCCGGTCGCAGTGTCAGCAGGTGACCCACGAGGTTCCCGCTGTCTACGGTCGAAATGTACATAGGCAACAGCGGTTTCAAGGACTGTGTGTCGTACCAGTTGTAGAAGTGGCCTCGGTGGCGTTCCAACGTTTCCATGGTGTCGAGTGCATTCGCCGAGCGCTCGATGAGTTGTCCGGCCGAAATGTAACCGAAGTCGTACGCCGACAAATTAGCGAGTAGCGCAAGTCCCATGTTGGTCGGTGACGTGCGATGACTGAGCCTGGCGGCGGGATGCTCCTGGTAATTGTCGGGCGGCAGCCAATGATCCTCCGGACCGACGAAGGTCTCGAAGTACTTCCAAGTCTTCCGGGAAAGCTTCCGGAGAAAGACGGTCTGGCCGGTGGTTAGCCGCGCGGCGCGGCGAGCCAGCGGCCGGCTGATCCACCACGCGATAACGGGCGAGGCAAACCAGAGTCCCAGTATGGGCCCAGCCACCCCCAATGCGGCTGGCCTCGAGAGCGTTAGATGGATCACGGCGGCAGTAGCAACCGCGGGGGCAACCCACATGGTCCGGCAGAAGCCGGCGAGGTCCGTGCGGCTATTCCCATGCAGGTCGCCCGACGGAATCCATTCGAGAAGCCGCCGGTGCGTGACCAGCATCCGCCCGGCGGTGCGCACAATCGCATCCAGACTGAAGAATGAATCGTAAGGGAGGTACGCGAGCGTAAATGCAGCCTGCGCGAAGTGCTCGGATGCCGAGCCCACTGTGGCAGCGAGGTGTTGATTCAAGCGTACATCGCTTGGCTTTTGCAGCAGGTCCAGGACGCAGGCAACCAAATGAGGAATCAGGATGATTCCGATCACCGACGAGGTCCAAAACCATAGCGGTGACAAAGCCGTCCAGCCCAGCAGCAACAGCAGCGTCAAGGCCGCGGGTATCAGGCTGCGCCGAAGATTATCAAAGAGCTTCCATAGCGACAGCGCGGAAAGCGGATTCTTCTCGCGACGCCCGCTAAAGCCCGGGACTCGCGGCAGCAGCCACGGCACAAGCTGCCAATCCCCACGAATCCAACGGCGGCGGCGGCGTACGTCCGCGCTATACTGAGACGGATATTCCTCGTACAACTGCACATCGCTTAACAGCCCCGACCGCGCGTAGCACCCTTCCAGAAGATCGTGGCTGAGTATCCGGTTCTCGGGGAAACGCCCCTTCAGCGCCCTCTCGAACGCATCGACATCATAAATCCCCTTGCCAATGAACGAGCCCTCGCCGAATAGGTCCTGATAAACGTCGGAGACAACGCGAGTATACGGATCGATGCCTGGTTCACTTCCGAACAGGCGTGCATATCTCGACTGGTTCGCTCCAGACAGGCTCGCGCCGACCCTGGGCTGAAGGATGCCGTACCCATCGCAGACCCGCTGCTTGTCTTCGTCGTAGCGCGCACGATTCAGAGGGTGCGCCATCGCTCCCACGAACTGCCGTGCCAAATCGCGCGGCAACTGCGTATCCGTGTCCAGGGAGATGACATACTTCACGTTGGCGAGGATTGCCGTGTCGCCAACGACGAGCGAAAAGCGATCCCTGGAACCGCCGCGCAAGAATGAATTCAATTCCGCAAGCTTCCCTCGCTTCCGCTCGTAACCCATCCATATTCGCTCCTGCGGGTTCCATTTGCGCGGACGGTGGAGGAGAAAGAACACGTCGTCGTTCGCACCCTTGTACTTCTGATTTAACCCTTCGATTTTTTTCTGAGCCAGCCGCAACAGCGGTTCATCCTCCGGTAGTGTTTCCGCGTGCGCGTCGCGAAAATCAGTCAGCAGGCCGAAGTGCAGGTTGTTGTCCCGATTGGCCAGGAACCGGACCTCCAGCGCCTCGCTCAGGTCCTCTACGTTTTGAGCGCTCACGAGCATTGTGGGGACCACCACCAGAGCACGGTGCTCCGGCGGAATCCCCTTGGAGAAGTCCATGCGAGGGAGCCGATGCGGAGTTGCCAGCAGCATCGCCAGCCAGTTGACCAGGGCTACGGCCAGCTGACTTGCGCACACCAGCGAGAGGATGCCGAACAGAGCGAGCGCCCAACTATGAAAGGCACTGGCATGCGCCTTCGCCACCAAGGTTCCGGCGACGATCATTGCAATCAGCGTGATCGTGCCTATGTACAGCAGCAAAGGAAATTCGCGGCTCACCTTCCGAAACGCTTCAGAGGCAGATAAGCGGACCTCCGCTTCGCGCTCAAGTTGCTGCAATCCCTTGTCGATCAGGTAGAAGCCGACATGCGCCGCGCGATCGTCGCTGCCCTTCCTGGCCGCGCCTTCCCGCGCAAGTTGGATCGCTGCGCGCGCCACCTCGGGCTCAGATCGCCGGCTGCTCTTGGCGATCTTCTCCACCGTGTGGCGGTAACGGTCACGCGTCGAGAAGTCCATCTTGCCGTAGACTCCGCCTGGGTCCTCCCGAAGGACCTGTTCGACGGCGCTCAAGGTCTCGACAAACTCGCGCCAGTTCACCGCGCCGAGGAGACGGAGGCTGCCGATGCTGTTGCTCATCGAGACCTGATCGGCAGCCTGTTGCTGGTTCTCGGACTGCACTAACTGCTTGATCGTCCGCCCAGATTCGGAAAGTCGCTGCTCAATCCAGGTGAGCGGTAAGGCCAAGGCGGGGCCTTGCCCCTGCAACCGGCGCGCAAGTTCCGCAACGAACGCGCCCACCATCGGCGGGCTCGACCGGGCCATGTCGGCGATCACCAGAATCAGGCTCTTCGGGTCCTTTTCGGCGGTCTCCGTTATCTGGTCCGCCCAATAATCGGCGCGGTTCCGGCCGATCCTGTCGGCAGAAATCCGGGCTCCAACACGTCGAAGATTTTCGATCAGCGCGAGACGCAGCATGATGGGAAGTGCCCACAGCTCGCCTAAGTTGAGGGCGGTGACCGTCTGGTAGGCCGCTACAAAGCTGCTGAGACTCTCCGGATCCACTCGCCCATCGCCGTGCGAGATCGTCTCCAGCGCGATGTCATATACACGCGGAAGACCGGTCGAAGGGCCGTTCAGCAAGCGTGGCAGTTCCCGGCTGTACGCCTTCGGCAAGTGTTTCTCGGCCATGCGAATCTGCTCTTCGATCAGGTAGAAGTTGTCGAGGAGCCATTCCCCGGCCGGCGTGATGCGGCGGTTCGTCTTAACCGCCGCCGTCAGCAAGCCGCGGACTCCGAGCAGAACGCCTTGATTTTCAGCCAGCCGTGCCAGAAGCCGGTCCGGAGCGCCTCCAGGGCTCAACTTGTGTGAGCCCGCCAGGGTCTTGCCATGCTGCTGCATCTGATCGGCGCTGAACAGCTCAGACCGCAACGGGGGGGCCTCGTCGCCGTATCTTTGTGCCGAGTCGCTTCCCGGGAGGCTCAAATGGAGCAAATTCCTACCGATCGTCCTGTTACTCTTCCTCAATTTGAAGCTCCATTTTGAAGCAAACTCTCGAGTTTCGCATGGGCCTGCGGCCCACCCATAGGGATGAAAATCGCTCTAAGGCATGCAACTCAGGGACACGCATGAAGCTCCTCATCGTTCGTTGTCAGAACCTCTGAGACCAGCTTGGCCCAGGGGCGAAACACTCGGCCACTAGAGGCGGCGCCGCGCGCTCGGCTGGCGCCGGCGTCAGACCGAATCTCTCGAACTTCTCCACGTCCCGGCCCGAGCAGTTGCCGACTTCCACGACTTTGGGCGCCAGTTCCAGCGCCGGAATGGCGATCACGCACTCTTTCGTCGCCCGCAATGCGGCAAAGCTGTGATTGGCGCTGCTGACGACACAGGCAACCAGCGGCGGTTCAAACTCGACCATCATATGCCAGGACATTGTCATGATGTTGGCGCGGCCCTTGCGGGCGGTCGTCAGCAGCACCACCGGACCCGGTTCGAGCAACTGGTAGACCTTCGATAGAGGTAGACCTTTCATCACCGTCACTGTTCCTGGACCCGGTCTGCAATGATGGTCAGGCGTAATTCATTGTAGCTGCGCTCGTTGTTCGATTGACTGTCTCACTGTCAAGCTGCTTGTGTAAGTACGGAGAGGGTGCGGGTTTTCCAATCCAGATTGAATCTCTGGAAGACGGAGTAGATGATACGGTCCACGCTTTCTACGTTTACAAAGCAAACCATGGGCCGGGTTCTGCGGCGCACTTCCACGAAGCAGCGTCGATCACGTTGGTGGTGCGTAGTTTTCGCCACAGGTGCCGGGGAAAAGCGAAAAACGACAGCAGCTCCGGCAAGTCGTGCTCCAGGCACTTCTTTGCTGACGTTGGCCCCCGAAGCGAGCGGAGTCCGGCGTGGTGCCGAGATCCCCGTCGTCAGCAATATTGAAGACAATCCCTGCCCACGCGGCTTTGCTGGCCAAGAGCATTCCTTCTCCTCTATTTGCACACCGACAGTCCAATCTATTTGCACACCGACAGTCCAACGTAAAGAGGCAAGAATAGATGAAGGTGAAACCGGCCAATGGAGAGACGGGCGTCTCCCAACCCGCTGTTCTCAAAATGGCGCACAGTGCATAACCATCCGACATCACCACTCCACAAGATGGATTAGAAACAGGATCACTGTCGCGCCCAGCGGCAGCCCAGCCCGCAAACTCCCCGTGGAATGCGAGATCACGCCCACCATCCACGGAATGACCGCCGGTCCCACCGACGCCAGGGAAAACATGACCGCGCCAATGCTTCGAGCGGCAACGCCGAAGCGCTGCGAAAACCGGGCCACGGTGATCGGATATAACATTGCGAAACTCAGCCCTGTAATCATCGCCCCGCCGATCACTCCCGCTAATGCCGGAGCCCAAAGCATCAGCCCGATGCCCGCCGCTCCCGCTACATAGCCCGCGCGCAAAACGCGCCGTTCCGAAAAGTGACGTAGGAATGCGGTTCCCAAAGCACGGCCCACCGTCAGCGCCGACCAAAAAAATGCCGGCATCATGGACGCCATCGCCGCCCCGCGCGACCCCAGCCGCGAAACATAGGAGCCGATCCATCCTCCCACGGCCGTTTCCGCTCCCGGATACAGAAAGAACACGGCCGCGAAAAGCCAAATCGCCGGACTCTTTGCCAGCTCTCGCCATGAGGCCGACGATTCCATGGACTTTCCCGCGGGCGGGAAAGGCAGATTGCGCATAGCCAATGCCAGCAATACGAGCAACAGCGCCACCGCGCCGAGAAAGAATGGCAACAACTTGTGTGCCGACGTCCACGCCACCATCAGCGAGCACAAAACCGCGCCGACACCCCAGAAAAAATTCAACAGGCTCACCGCGCCGGCACGCGAAGTCAGCCCCGATCCCGTGCTGATTTCCGCAATCAGCAAATTGTCAGTCGGGATAATTAGCCCCAGTCCCAAACCGTACGCCGCCACCGAGGCCAACCCCAGCCAGAGCGATCCCATACAGAGGGTCGCCACTCCGCACGCCATCAAGAGCAGCCCCGAGAGAAACGCGGGACGGAATCCCCAGCGCGCCAGCAGAACTCCCGAGAGTTGCACGCCCATCAGCGCCGCCAGGAATTGCACCAGAAACAGATTGCCGGCCTGGGTGTCATTCATCGTCCAGCGAACAATCAGGATCGGCAGCATCGGGCCCAGCAGAGTCGTGAGAACGCCGGTGGGCAAAAAGGCAATCTGGCCGGCCAGGACCAGTTTCTGGTTCGATGATGACGGGGAAAGCTCGGCTTGAGGGCTAGCCATGCGAAAAGAGACGTGCGGGAACACGGAGGTTGGGTAAACCTTAAATCTGTCGGAAGAGGGATGGCCGTACACTGGATTCTCGGACATCGAAACGCTCCTGCCTGAGCTTAGTGGCCTTTTCCGGGTCCATTCCAGGTTTCAGATTCGTTCTTTCCAGGAAATAACGCCAGCCCGCGTTACGGTCTTCGTTGCTTTGGCCACCGTCAAAGTGTTCAATCTTGATCTTCGCGTTGTTGTGCCCCTTGATAACAGCCATGACTCCGCCGGATGCATATGTCCGGAAGTTGTACCGGATAACTGCGAACGAGGCCTTAGATTGATCTTGCCTCATGGTCCCCCCGTGGTGGAAGACAGCACGGGAAACAATTATAGCGCCGGGTTCCGGCGTCATTCGTGCATGTCTTCTAGAAATGACTTGAGCTTGCGGGATCGGGAGGGCTGGCGCAGTTTGCGCAGGGCCCTGGCTTCGATCTGGCGAATGCGCTCGCGGGTGACAGCGAACTCTAGGCCAATCTCCTCCAGCGTGTGCTCCGAGCCGTCCTCCAGACCAAAGCGCATCTTCATGATCTTCTCCTCGCGCGGAGTCAGGGTGTGCAGCACGTTCGCGGTCTGCTCCTTCAGGCTCACGTTGATGACGGCCTCGGCCTGCGAGACCGAGGCGCGATTTTCGATGAAGTCGCCGAGGTGGGAATCCCCCTCCTCGCCAATCGGCGTCTCCAGCGAGATCGGTACCTGCATGATTTTGAGCACCTTGCGCACTTTGGCCGCAGGAATGTCCATCTGCTTGCCAATCTCTGCCGACGTGGGTTCGCGGCCCAACGCTTGGACCAGTTGCCGCGAAGTGCGAATCAGCTTGTTGACGATCTCGACCATGTGCACCGGGAGGCGGATGGTGCGCGCCTGGTCGGCAATGGCGCGGCTGACGGCCTGGCGAATCCACCACGTGGCATAGGTGGAAAATTTGTAGCCGCGGCGGTACTCGAACTTGTCCACCGCCTTCATGAGGCCCACGTTGCCCTCCTGAATCAGGTCTAGGAACTGCAGTCCGCGATTGGCATACTTTTTGGCGATGGAAACCACGAGGCGCAGGTTGGCCTCGATGAGCTCATGCTTGGCCTGCTCCCCGTCCATCTCGGCCTGGATCATTTCGTGCTGGGTGCGGTGCAGCTCCTTGAAGGCCACTCCGGCATCGCACTCCAACCTTTCCAGGTCGGCGCGATGCCGCCGCTGGGTCTTGCGGCAGTCTTTCTTGAGTTCTTCGCTGCGCGTGCTCTCAATCTTCCTTTCCAGGTTGCTGACCTGCCGGTCGAGCGAGCGCATGATGTCCACGGTCTTATTCACCCGATCGATCAGGCGTTCGCGCTCGAAGTTGGTTAGACCTAGGTTGCGGATGATGAGCGAAATCCGAACGATCTCGCGGCCCAGCCCACCTCGGCAGCGGCGGTATTCGCGTGCTTTCTTTTTTGCCGGGATGGTCGGTAGTCGTACGGCTAGCTGGCTGGCTCTTTTGTAATGCTTCTGTAGCTCGTCGATGCGGCACGTAGTATCCTTGACGCCGTTCAGTAGGACCTTTTCAGTGATCTCTTCCTCATCAAAGGCGACAATTTCCTTGATCGAGCGTGCGCCGCGCTTCAAATCCTCGCCAATGGCCAGAACCTGGCGGATCACAATTGGCGAGCGTGAAAGCGCCTTCAGCACTCGCCGCTGTCCGCGCTCGATACGCTTCGCAATGTCCACCTCGCCTTCGCGGGTGAGCAGAGGGACGACGCCCATCTCGCGCAGGTAGATGCGGATCGGATCGTCGGTCTGTTCAACAGCGCCGGGGGCCAAGTCGAGTCCGAGGTCCCTGCCGGGCTCCACTTCCTCCTCAAATGTTCTTTTCAGGACCGAGGAAGGTAGCTTGGGCTGGCGTTCAAGCACGTCAATGCCCAGCGTGCCGATGGTGGCAAGCACGTCGTCCAGATCCTCCGGGGAACGGACATCATTGGGAATCAGGTCATTCACCTCCACCTCTGTTGTAGACGAGATACCCCTTTTCCTTTCCGGCATCAATGAGTTTCTTAACATCGTCAAGAGCCAAGCCGAATCCCTTTCAGCGCCTTCCCGCATGGAGCAAAAGGTGCTTTGACAATAACTGAAGCTTCCGCCCGAGAGCTGTCGCGTTAAACGCCGGTTGAAGCCCAAAAGGAGTCCCCCTCTGATTTTCGCCGATACAGCTATGCGGCGGGGAGTTTCGTCTCAAGGTCCGCAAGGATTCTCAATTGCTGCGTCGCGAATTCTGCATCGGCGAACCGCCCAATTACATCGTTGATGACGTCTTGAACCCGCCTATCAGGGTCATGGAATTTCCGCGTTGCCACTGAGACTAGTCGGCACAACATGAAGCGATTCGGGATATTGACCACAGCCCTGTGTATACGATCAGAACGCATGATCGCTCTTTTGTAGGGCGTTGGGTTGAGCGCATGAGTTTCTTTAAGCATCAGAGATGCAAGATATAAACGCCCCTTCCTTGTCCGGTTCGCCGGAAGGCTTAATCACGAAGGCGCAGGGTTGTGGTCTAGCCGCAACGATGGGTCTTCGTGATCAAGAATCTTACTTCGCTAGCCTGTCACGCTCCTGCTGGACGGCGTAAGAAACCAGGCGCTTGTCGCGGTCATCCCATGCGTCGATATGCTTTTGTGCGAGAGCATCGTAGAGGACATGTTCAGCCTTGCTGTCGGTCTCCGACGAATTGAAATCGGCATACGATTGAGTGCGTGCGGAGTTCAGGATTGGATACTCGTGAGCGCGCAAATCAGCGAGCGTTTGTTCATCGAGGAGAATGCTCTTCAATTCACCGTCTTCGGTCAACAAGAACTGAGCCGCGAACGACTCCAGTTCTCTCACAGTAGCAATCTCCACATCCGCCTTCAAATCCTTTGCTCGCTGCCGTGCGGCTGCGTCGTCTCCCGCCGCAACCACAACGCAATTACCGTTTCGTAGTCGTAGGACGAATAGCGTCATATATTCCCCGACTGAGTGCTACGCCAATGGCACCGAAGCAATGTCTATTGTGAATACCTCGCCCGGCATCGCTGTCAACGTTTGGGAAGGAAGATTGTTCTCAGGGGCAGCGCCGCTGACGAACAAGGGGGCCGCTCCTCGATCAGAATAGTGCCGACTTGAACTTTTGGCGTCATCGGCTCTCCCGAGAACGTATCTTGCGACCCAAAAAGGGGTGGCGCAGGTAGCCACCCCGGGCGATTGACGAGGCACCGTCTCAGGCGGCCACGGCGGCGGGTTTGTGAATAGTCGAGCTAATCACATCCGAGACTTGCACCTTGGGAGTGCCGTCTAATACTTTATCCAGGATCTTGAGCACTTCGGGGTAGCCTGCAGTGTTATAGGCTTCCGCGTAGTCCTTGGTATCCCAGAGACTGATTGCGACCACATCCAGCCCTCCCGGAACAGCAAATGCGATTTCATCCCGGAACCCCCTCTGCTTCCGCAGCATGGGAATGACTTCTTTTTCGAAAATCCGCGTGAACTCGCTCAGAGTGTTTGGTTTCAGGCGTAGAGAGACATTGCGAGCAAACATGATCAACCTCCATCGATTGGTTAGGTAATCTAAGAGGGAGAACTTCAGATGGGCTGACTTAGATCAGGAGACCTGAACGAGCGGAACATGGACATCGCTCAACCCTCACCGTAGGCTCAGGTGGTCGGGTTGTCAAGCCCTGCGCACTGAACCTCACCGAGATCGGGAACTTGCCGCAGCCGAAGCGGTGGGACTAAAACCCATCAAACGATAGCCTCGCTGAGGCCCACGGGACTCTATTGCACAGGCCGTGATCCCACTAAATGTACTTTGAATCAGCAAATCTGGCAGGATAACTGGACGGGGAAGAGGGGAGGGGGCGATTGTGGAGTTTGGCTACACCATGTCTAACAACCAAATATTCGCTAAGGGCAGGCGCCCACTCCCACACCAAGCAGGCTAATCTATTCCGAAATTCAAGTCTGTTCAATATTGCTCACACTGGCCGCGCCGTGACAGGGCAGGATGCGGGCCCGACCACACCTAAGAACCAGCCCACTGCTCTCCTTGGTATTTCGAGTCGGCAATAAGAACAGGGGGAGTCTTCACTCGCGGACTTATTTCAAGCCCAGCTCGCCATCGTACTGTCGGATAACTCCGTAGCACTCGCAGGCGGAGTCTTCAAGTTTCTTGCGGTTCACGATCTTCACTGCGCCACGGATGTATTCGATGAGCTTCTTCTTCTGCAACACGCCGGCTGCCAAGCTCACGGTAGGTCTATCTGTCCCTAGCATCGTTGCGAGAAAATCATGAGTGATGGGCAGCGACCCTGAATCCACTCTATCCTGAGTCATGAGCAACCACCGCGCAAGGCGCTGCTCAATATCATGCAGCCGATTACACGCGGCTGTTTGTGCAACCTGCATTCCCCGAACTACGGCATAGCGGCTCAACATCAATTGAAGGTGTGGAGCGGATTCCAAAGTGTTTCGCAAAGCTCCGACCTCTACCCGAAACCCATCCCCCGTGATTTGTACCACCGCTTGAAGCGGGCCCCTATGCAGGCCAACAGCCGCCAGTGTTCCTGTAAAGCCCTCATTTCCAACTATGCCAGCTTCGGCCGTTTTTCCATCTTTCATTACGACTACAAGAGAAATCAA
>Ga0316363_10002762_pt1 | contig 13120 bp, 14 predicted proteins | sample Sb_taG_3_FD_200459 | JGI IMG/M metagenome (GOLD analysis project Ga0316363, IMG submission 200459) | Peat soil microbial communities from Weissenstadt, Germany - Sb_50d_a_PC metaG (v2) (version 2) | ecosystem: Environmental > Terrestrial > Soil > Wetlands > Peat | place: Germany: Weissenstadt...
CGTTGGCGGCCAGGATCGCGTACGAGGCCGACGGCGTCTCCAGTACGAACAGCGACTTCCCGGCCAGCGCCATCGAGCCGATCTTGTTCCGGTTGACCAGGAACGCCTGCTGCGGGTCGAGCATCGTGATCATCTTCGACGCCAGGATCTCGAGCCCGGTGGCGTCGCGGGCGGTCGCGCCCAGCGCGCCGAGCACCGCCGACGCGGCCGCCTGCACCTAGTCCGTCCCGCCGTGGATCTCCAGGTAGCCGAAGTGTCGTTCGACCACCAGGGTCCCGGCCCGCACGTGCGCGTGCTTGACCGCCACGTCGGTGAGCGGCTCGATGTCCAGGCCCGGCGCCACCTCGATGACCTGGCGGGGCAGCGACCCGGATCCAGGTACCCAGGTAGCACATCGTCTGCGGCTGCAGCCGGGACAGGAAGATGAACGAGCGCAGTTCAGCCACGGGTCAGCCTCCGGCCAGCCGGGCGGACTCTTCGAGGATCAGCCGGCGGATCTCCTCGCGCAGGGCCGCGGCATCACGCTTAGAACCATTGAGGTCCCGAACGGTCTGGGTTTTCCGCCCGAGCGCCGCGTTCCGCAGTCGGCGGGCCGGCGTCTCGCTGGTGGACGCCACCGGATACGGGGGCACCGGCCGGCCGGCGCCTGCCAGGGCACTGAAGGGGCCAGCCCGGCGAAGTCGCCGAACGGCTCGGCCGGATCGCGGTTTCAGGCCAGCCGCGTCCACTGCACCAGGTGGCTCGGATGCAGGTTCTCGGCTACCGAGGACCGGCCGAAGAACCCGGTCAGCTGCCGTAGCAGCGCGGCCGCGGCCTGTTCCTGACCTCGGGCCGACATGTGATCTCCAGCGTCTTGAGTGCGGCCACGTAGCCGAGCTCAGCGCGCCGAACGTGGACATGTGCGCGAAGCCGTCCTCGGTCAGCCAGCCCGCGGTGCCGTTGGCGGCCAGCACGACGCTGACCGGGTACATGCCGCCGGAGATGCCCTTGCCTGAGACCAGGATGTCCGGGTTGACGCCGTGCTTGCTGATCGCCTACAGCTCGCCGGTGCGCATCAGCCCGGTCTGCATCACGTCGGCAACGTACAGCGCGCCGTAGCGCTCTCACAGCCGCTTGACCCCGGCCAGGTAGCCCGGCGCGGGCAGCGGAAGCCGTAGGTGGCCGGGATCGTCTCCATGTTGACATCCTCCTGGCCCTGAAGGGCCGGGATTCCTGACCTGCGCTATGCGGTGCTGGTCAGAGGTTCACGGACACTCAACGGCGTCCCTCCGGCGTGTCCCGCCGCGATGTTCACAGCCGCGTTCTGGTCCGCGTTGCAGGTGAAGCCGCAGTGGACACATACGAACCCGGCTTGGCTGTCACGCGAGTTCGTGTCGATCCACCCGCAGGCGCTGCATCGCAGGCTGGTGTAGGCGGCGGTAACCTTCTCCACCCGGCCAGGCGCTTTGTCCTGGGTGCGGCGGACGAGTTGCCCCCACCCCTGGGCCAGGATCGCCCGGTTCAGACCCGCTTTGGCACGGACGTTCCGGCCTGGGTTCTCCGGTGTGCCTTTGGCGGACCGGGTCATGGTCTTGATCTGCAGGTTTTCGAAGCGGATGAGGTCGAACCGGCGGGCCAGGCCGGTGCTGGTTTTCTCACACCAGTCCTTGCGCCGGTCCGCCTCCCTGGCCCGGAGCCGGGCAATGCGAGCCCGCTCGGCCTGCCGCTCCGGTGACCCTTTCGGTGCCCGGGCCGCGCGTCGCTCGGCCTTGCGCAGCCGGGCTCGTTCCGGCTCGGTCAAGCCGGGGCAGTGGAGTTTCTCGCCGGTGGACAACGCGGCGGTGATGACCACGCCCCGGTCGATGCCCACCGCCTCACCCGTGCCCGGAGCCGGGATAGGCTCAGGGATGACTGCAAAGGCGATGTGCCAGCGCCCGGCCCGGTCCAAGCTGACCCGGTAAGACTTCGCGTCCGGCACCCGGCGGGACCAGCGGAACCGGACCCACCCGCCCTTGGGCACCCGGACCTGGCCCCAATTCCGGTTCAGCCGCCGGACATCCCGGGTGGGTTCAAGGTTGACAATCCGGAACCCCTCGTCCTCATGCCGCCTGCGGCGGCCAGGCCGCCCGTGAGTCCCGGCATAGAAATTCCGCATCGCCTGATCGAAGTCCCGCAGCGCCTGCTGCTGAACCACCACCGACCCGGCCGCCAGCCATCCGTACCCGGCGCGGGCTTCGGTGAGCATCCGAGCCTGCTCCACGTACCCCGGCAGCGGGCGGACCGGCCGGCGCTTCTGGTGGATGTTCTCGCGGCCATCCCGGCTCACCCGGCGGGACGCCTTGCCATAGGTCTCCAGCTGCCCGAACTGGTGCAGGTTCCAGGCCAGGTTCCACACGTACCGGGCATGCGCGCAATGCTCGAGCAGGACCGCGTCCTGCGCGGCGGTTGGGTACATGCGGTATCGGGCCATAGAAGGCTGGCCTTCCATGTTGCGGGTCTGGGTCGCAGTGGGCAACGGACCCGGTCCGGTGTCCCGGCACTGGCAGGGCCGGTACCGAAAACCCTAGCGGATAACTGGCGTCGACCTGAGGAGACACGCCCGAGCAAGGCAAGGAAAAAGCGCAGCAGGCAAGCCCGGCCCTGAGGGACCCGGTTTGCGCCCAGCCCACTTTGATCACCGCGGCCACGTCCCGGCCGCAGCGCGGCCTCCATCGCGTCCAGGTCGTTGAACGGCACGTGAACTCGTCCGGACAGTCGGCCAGGAACAGGATCGCGAACTGCTCGTCGCCGGTTCCCAGTGGCTGCTACGCTCCCCGCACATGCGCCGGAGGTGTACCGTGGTCCAGCCCCAAGGTCCCCAGGTTCCCGAAGTTCCCCGGCTGCCCGTGCGGCCACCGGCTGAGGACTACGACGTCTCGCAACGCCAGGATGTCGCCAAGCTCCGCAAGCACGCGGTCGGTCTGGGCGGCGTCCTGTTCCTGACCCTGACCGGGTCGGCCCCGATCTCGGCCATGCTGTTCAACGTACCGATCATGGTCGGCTACGGGCAGGGCGTCGGCGGGCCGGCCGCCTTCGAGTTCGCGGCGGTCGTGCTCGTGGTGTTCGCGGTCGGGTATGTCGCTATGGCGAGGAAGAAGACCACGGCGGGCGGCTTCTATTCCTACATCAGCCACGGGCTCGGCCGCGAGCTCGGCATCGGCACCGGATACGGCTCGGTGGTCGCCTACTCGGTGTTCGAGGCGTCGCTGGCCGGCGGCTTCGCGTACTTCCTCGGCCTGAAGTTGAACCAGTTCGGGGTGAACATCGCCTGGCCCTGGCTGGCGCTCGGCATGGTGCTGATCATCGCCGTCCTCACCTATTTCGACGTGCGGATCTCCAGCATGCTGCTCGCGATCGGGCTGATCAGCGAGATCGTGATCCTGCTCATCTTCGACGGCTACCTGTTCGCTCGCGGACACGTCCACGCCGGCGGGCTCAACCCCGTGAACGCGTTCAAGAGCTTTCCCGCGCAGGGCAAGCTCGCGGCCGGCGCGGTCGGTATCGGCCTGTTCTTCGCCTTCTGGTCCTGGGTCGGCTTCGAGATGGCGCCGAACTACGGCGAGGAATCACGCGACCCCAAGCGGATCGTCCCTCGCGCGCTGTACATCTCGGTGATCGGGCTCGGCATCTTCTACACGATGACCGCCTGGGCCTCGCTGGCCGGCTACCCCAGCACGCACGCGGCCATCGCCGTCTCGCAGACCAACGCCGCCGAATACTTCCTCACGCCGGCGAGCCAGTACGCCGGGCGCTGGGTGGCCTCGGTGATGAGCTACCTGATCATCACCGGCTCGTTCGCCTGCGGCATGGCCTTCCATAACACCACCGCGCGCTACCTGTACTCGCTCGGTCGTGAGGGCCTGGCCCCGAAGGCGCTCGGCAAGACCCACCCCAAGTGGAAGAGCCCACACATCGCCTCGATCACCCAGTCCGTCGTCGCCGCCATCATCATCGGGCTGTTCGCTATCTTCACCGGCAGCGACAACCCCAACTCGCAGGCCTACCTGCAGCTTTACGGCCTGATGGCGGTGATGGGCGTGATCATCATCCTGTCCGTGCAGGCGGTAGTCTCGCTCGCCGTGCTGGTCTACTACGAGCGCTTCCACCGGGACGAAGTGCACTGGTGGAAGACCAGGCTCGCCCCGCTGATCTCGTTCTTCTCCCAGGCCTACGTGGTGTACCTGCTGTTCACGAACATCACGTTCCTCGGCGGCGGCTATAGCTACGCGAACTGGCTCGGCCCGATCGACGCCGTGGTCGTGATCGCCGGCGTCGGCACCGCCTTCTACTTCAAACGCTACCGGCCCGCCAAGTTCGAGCAAGCCGGCCGCCTGATCAACGAAGGCCTCTGACCCTGGAGGACGAACGATCGTGGGCCGTTATCCCCAGGGATAACGGCCCACGATCGTTGAGATCAGGATCAGGCGCCGCGGAGGCGGGCTAGGGCCTCGGCCAGGATGGCCTCGCCGTCGGAGTCGCTGCGGCGCTCCTTCACGTAAGCCAGGTGCGTCTTATAAGGCTCGACGCGAGGCGGGTTGGGCGGCGCCTGCTCGTTCTGGCCCGCGGGGTTGCCGCAGCGGGGGCACTCCCACGTGTCAGGGATCGCCGCGTCCGTCGCGAAACTCGGACGCGTCTCGTGCTTGTTGGCGCACCAGAAGGAAACCCAGACGCGAGGCGCGGCCTCGCCGCGCTCGGCCTCTCCCATCGGACCCGCGCCGACCCTGCTGCCGCGGATGGCGTTGCCACTACTCACAGATCACCCCTTGAAGGCCATAGAGCTACCAAGCCAGAACTTCGATGCGGGATAACTTCGGTGCGGGATAAAGTACAGGCTAGCGATTGATCAGCACGTTGAGGGCGATAATGCAGATGAACCACAGGACCCCGAAGAAGATGGTGATCCGGTCCAGGTTCCGCTCGACGACAGAGGAAGAACCGAGGGTGGAGGTGACCCCGCCGCCGAACAAGTCTGACAGCCCGCCGCCCTTACCCTTGTGCAACAAGACGAGCAGGACCATCACGAGGCTCGTGATGATCAGGATAATGGAAAGCCCGAGGACCATAGCTGTTATCCATCTCCTGCTGGTGACAAGGGTGCTGTCGATGTAAGCCTACGCTGCCAGTTCACGATACCGGCAGATCTGAGCGAACTGCCCGGCGTCGAGGCTGGCTCCGCCGACGAGGGCACCGTCAACGTCCGGCTGCGCCATGATCGGCGCGATGTTGTCGGGCTTGGCGGACCCGCCATACAGGATACGCACACTCCCGGCCGTTTCGGCGTCATGAAACTCCGAAATTCGCGACCTGATCGCCGCGGCCGCCTCCTGGGCGTCCTCCGGGGTGGCCACCTCGCCGGTGCCGATGGCCCAGACCGGCTCGTAGGCGATCACCATCGCGGCCACCGCGGTCGCCGGGATCCCCTTCAGGCCCCCGTCGAGTTGCCCGATGCAGTAGCCGACATGCTGCCCGGCCTTGCGGACCTCGAGCGACTCCCCCACGCACAGGATCGGCGTGAGCTCCGACCGGAGCGCGGCCTGCACTTTGGCGTTGACCACTTCGTCGGTCTCCGCGTGGTACTGCCGCCGTTCGGAATGCCCGGCCAGCACGTAGTCGCAGCCCAGCTTGGCCAGCATCGGCCCGGAGACCTCGCCGGTGTAGGCACCCGAGTCGTGCTCGGAAATATCCTGCGCGCCGTAGGAGATCCGCAGCTTGTCCCCATCGATCAGGGTCTGCACGCTGCGCAGCGCGGTGAACGCCGGCAGCACGGCCACCTCGACCGCGTCGAAGTCCTTGTCCGTCAGGGTGAAGGCGAGCTTCTGGACGAGCGCGATCGCCTCGAAATGGTTCAGGTGCATCTTCCAGTTGCCCGCCATCAGCGGCAACCGGGACCCAGAAACCCCGGAACCACGGGAGCGGGCCATCACGAATCCGCTTCCAGCGCGACCAGCCCGGGCAGCGTCTTGCCCTCGAGGTACTCCAGGCTCGCGCCGCCGCCGGTGGAGATATGACTGTACGACTTCTCCGGGATGCCGAGCGCGCGGACCGCCGCGGCCGAGTCGCCGCCGCCCACCACGGTCAGGCCGTCCACCGCGGCCACCGCCTCGGCGACCGCACGGGTGCCGGCGGCGAACGCGGGGAACTCGAACACCCCGACCGGGCCGTTCCAGAACACCGTCTGGGCGTCGGCTAGCTTCGCCGCGAACAGGGCCCGGGTCTGCGGGCCCGCGTCTACGCCTTCCCGGTCGGCCGGGAATTCTGTGACAGGGACCACGGAGTGCTCCGCATCGGGCGCGAAGTGAGTGGCCGCGACCAGGTCGACCGGCAGCACCAGCTCCACGCCACGCCGTTCGGCCTCTTCCATGACCTTCTTGACCGCGGGAATCTGGTCGGCCTCGAGCACCGAGTTGCCCACCTCGTAGCCCTGGGCGGCCAGGAACGTGTACCCCATGCCGCCGCCGATGAGGATGCGGTTCGCCAGGCCCAGCAGGTTGCCGATCACGGCGAGCTTGTCTGACGGCTTCTTGCCGCCGAGCACCACCACGAAGGGCCGCGCCGGGTCGGTGGTCAGCTGGCGCAGTACCGCCACCTCGTCCCGCACCAGGTCGCCGGCGGCGTGCGGGAGCAGCCCGGGCAGGTCGTAGACCGAGGCGTGCTTGCGGTGCACGGCGCCGAACCCGTCACCCACGTACAGCTCGCCGAAGCGGGCCAGCCGCTCCGCGAAGGCGCCGCGCTCGGCGTCGTCCTTGCTGGTCTCCGCGGGCTCGAAGCGCACGTTCTCCAGTACCGCGACGTCCTCGTCACCCAGGCTGAACGCGGTCTCCTCGGCCGAGGGCCCAGCCACGTCGGTGGCGAACGAGACGGGCCGGCCGAGCAGCTCGCCCAGCCGCGCCGCCACCGGCCGCAGCGACGGGCCGCCCGCGGCCCGCTCTTCGAAGGTGGCGCCCTTGGGCCGGCCGAGGTGCGCGAGGATGATCACCCGCGCGCCCCGGTCGGAGAGCTTGCTGATCACCGGCAGGCTGGCCCGGATCCGGCCGTCGTCGGTGATCTCCCCGGTGCCGGTCAGGTCGAGCGGCACGTTCAGGTCCGACCGGAGCAGCACCCGGCGACCGAGGACCTCCAGGTCGTCGATGGACCGCATTACCGCAGCCGGGCGGCGACGAGCGCGGCCAGGTCGACGAGCCGGCAGGAGTAGCCCCACTCGTTGTCGTACCAGCCGATGACCTTGACCTGGTTGCCGAACGTCATCGTGAGCGAGGCGTCGAAGGTGCACGATGCGGGCGAGCCCACGATGTCGGAGGACACGATGGCGTCTTCGGTGTAGTACAGGTAGCCCTTGAGCGGCCCCTCGGCGGCGGCCCGGAACGCGGCGTTGACCTCATCCTTGGTCGCTTCCCGGTTCAGCTCGACCACCAGGTCGGTCACCGAGCCGTCCGGCACCGGCACCCGCATGGCCATCCCGTCCAGCTTGCCCTTGAGCTCGGGCAGCACCAGCGCGGTGGCCTTGGCCGCCCCGGTCGTGGTCGGGATGATGTTCACCGCCGCGGCCCGCGCCCGGCGCAGGTCCTTGTGCGGGAAGTCCAGGATGACCTGGTCGTTGGTGTAGGCGTGGATCGTGGTCATCAGGCCCTTGACGATCCCGAAGTTGTCCAGCAGCACCTTGGCCATCGGCGCGACGCAGTTCGTGGTGCACGAGGCGTTGGAGATGATGTGGTGCGTGGCGGGGTCGTACGCATCGTCGTTGACCCCCATCACGATCGTGATGTCCTCTTCCTTGGCCGGCGCGGAGATGATGACCTTCTTCGCACCCGCCTCGAGGTGCGCCCGCGCGGTCGGCCCGGTGGTGAACCGGCCGGTCGACTCGATCACGACATCGACGCCGAGGTCACTCCACGGCAGCTTGGCCGGCTCGCGCTCGGCCAGGATCTTGATCGACTTGTCGCCGACCCGGATGGTGTCGCCGGACACCGATACCTCGTCCGCCAGGGTGCCGAGCACGGTGTCGTACTTGAGCAGGTGCGCCATGGTGGCGACGTTGCCGAGGTCGTTCGCCGCGACGATCTCGATGCCACGGTCGCCGTCCGAAGCGTTGGCGGCCCGCCAGAAGCTACGGCCGATGCGGCCGAAACCATTGATTCCCACGCGAATAGTCACAGTACTAAATCTCCTCGTCGATCCCCTGTCGTCAGCGCTCCGAGACTATCGGACTCAACCCCGGGGATCACCAGGGACCTTAGGCCCGAGATTTGATGCCTGACTCGCGCGGAGCCTATGCGGGCCCAGTGCCGGACCGGAAGGCACGGGCTCCTGAGGTCTAGACCTTATCCCAGGGGGGTACGGGGGGGCGGGGAGCCCCCCCGTGAGCGGGGGATCCCGGGGGTCGTCCCCCGGGGCCAGCACAGCACTGTCGATCCGCGCCCGATGGATTCGTGTAGAGGATAAAGGCCGGCCTGGGGGCCGGCGTAGCGTCAGGAGGGTGACCGAGATGAAGCAGTACCTGCTCAGCATCTACCAGCCCGACGGGGATCCGCCCCCGCCGGAGATCCTCGAGCCGATCATGCGGGACGTCAGCGCGGTGGGCGCCGAACTGAAGGCCGCGGGCGCCTGGGTGTTCACCGGCGGCCTGCACCCGCCGGACACCGCCACGGTGCTGCGGGCCGACGGCGGCGACGTGCTCGTCACCGACGGACCGTTCGCCGAGGGCAAGGAGCACATCGGCGGATTCTGGATCATCCGCGCGCCCGATCTCGACGCCGCCCTCGGCTGGGCGCGCAAGGCGGCGGTGGCGTGCAGGCTGCCCGTCGAGGTACGGCCGATGGCAGAGGGCTGACTGTGCCCATTCCCGGGCCCATACCCGGGCCCGGGCCCGGACCCGCGCCCGCCGACATCGAGCGCGTCTTCCGCGACGAGTACGGCCACGCGGTAGCCGTCCTGGCCCGTGTCTTCGGGGACATCGACATCGCCGAGGACGCGGTCCAGGACGCGTTCGCCGAGGCGATCAGGCGGTGGCCGTCGGCCGGGCTGCCGCCGAGCCCGGCCGGGTGGATCATCACCACCGCGCGTAACCGGGCCATCGACCGGCTGCGCCGCGAGGCGGCCCGCGACGGCAAGCAGGCGCAGGCCGCGCTGCTGCACGCCCACGAGGACAAGAAGAAGGAGGAGGGCCCGGTGCGCGATGACCGGCTGCGGCTCATCTTCACCTGCTGCCATCCGGCCCTCGGCACCGCCGCCCGGGTGGCGCTCACGCTCCGGCTGCTCGGCGGGCTCACCACGGCCGAGATCGCGCACGCGTTCCTGGTGCCGGAGCCGACCATGGCCCAGCGGCTGGTCCGGGCCAAGGCCAAGATCCGGGACGCGGGGATCCCTTACCGGATCCCGGCGGAGGCCGACCTGCCCGGGCGGATCTCGGCCGTACTCGCCGTCGTCTACCTCATCTTCAACGAGGGTTACACGGCGAGCTCGGGTGAGGCGCTGGCGCGCGCCGGTCTGTGCGCCGAGGCGATCAGGCTGGGGCGGCTGCTGGCCGAGCTCATGCCAGACGAGCCCGAAGTGCTGGGGCTGCTCGCGCTAATGCTGCTCACCGAGTCACGGCGAGTGGCACGCACGTCTTCGGACGGCGCGCTCGTGCTGCTCGCCGGCCAGGACCGGACCCGGTGGGACCATGCGCGGATCGCCGAGGGCCAGGCCATCGTCCGCCAGTGCCTGCGCCGCGGCCAGCCCGGCCCGTACCAGCTCCAGGCGGCCATCAATGCCGTGCACAGCGACGCCCCCATCGCGGCCGCCACCGACTGGAACCAGATCCTGCGGCTGTACGACCAACTGCTCGCGGTCGCCCCGAGCCCGGTGGTGGCGCTCAACCGAGCCGTCGCGGTGGCCGAGGTCGACGGCCCGGACGCGGCGCTCGCCCTGGTCGACCGCCTGGACCTGGGCCGGTACTACCTGTTCCACGCCATCCGCGCCGATCTGCTCCGGCGGCTGGGCCGGCGCGCCGAGGCGGATGCCGCCTACGAGACCGCGATCGCCCGGAGCGGGAACGCGATCGAGCGTGCCCATCTGACTCTGGCCAGGCAGCAGGCGTCCCGTCCGGACTAAGCCTCAAGGAGGGCCGGGTCGTCGAGGACCGGCTGCCAGGCCAGTTCTGCCGCGCTGCTTATCGCGCTGGCCGGCCTGCTGGTCAGCGCGGTGGCCGGACATATGTGCGCCGCCTACGACGAGGGCGCCATCGGCGACTGGGGCGCGCTAGGGGAGCATGTCGACGGTGAGGCAGGCCTCGGTGCTCGGGATGCCCTGCTCGCTGGCCCGGCGGTCGGCCATGGCCAGCAGGCGGCGGATGCGGCCGGCGATGGCGTCCTTGGTCAGCGGCGGGTCGGCGAGCTGGCCGAGTTCCTCCAGGCTGGCCTGCCGGTGCGCCATCCGCAGCTGGCCCGCCATGGTCAGGTGCTGCGGCGCGCCGGGGCCGAGGATCTCCAGGGCGCGCTCCACGCGCGCACCCGCGGCGACGGCGGCGCGCGCACTGCGGCGCAGGTTGGCGTCGTCGAAGTTGGCCAGCCGGTTGGCGGTGGCCCGGACCTCGCGGCGCATCCGGCGCTCCTCCCAGGCCAGCACGGCCTGATGCGCACCGAGCCTGGTCAGCATGGCGCTGATCGCCTCACCGTCCCTGATCACCACCCGGTCCACGCCGCGCACGTCGCGCGCCTTGGCGTGCACCTTCAGCCGCCGCGCCGCACCGACCAGGGCGAGCGCCGCCTCGGACCCGGGGCAGGTGATCTCGAGCGCCATCGAGCGGCCTGGCTCGGTCAGCGACCCGTGGGCCAGGAAGGCGCCGCGCCAGGCGGCCTCGCAATCGCACGCCGAACCAGACACCACCTGCCTGGGCAGGCCGCGCACCGGGCGCCCGTAGCTGTCGATCAGCCCGGCCTGGCGGGCCAGGCTCTCGCCGGCCTGCCCCTTGCTCACCCGTACCAGGTAGCGGTTGCCCTTACGCAGGCCACTCGGCGACAGCACGAGGAACTCGGCCGGGTGCCCGAACACCTCCGAGATGCTCGCGCGCAGGCGGCGGGCCGCCGCACCGGTGTCGAGTTCGGCCTCGATCACGACCCGGCCCTCGGACAGGTGCAGACCGCCGGCGAATCTGAGCAGCGTGGAGACCTCTGCCTTACGGCAGCAAGGCTTGATTACCTGGACTCGGCTGAGCTCGTCCTTCACCACGCCGGTCATCGCCATGCAGCGTCGCTCCCCTGTTCCCCCAGGGGGAGGATCCCCCCAGACCCCCGAGGGGTCCCCTGCGGGGACCCACCCCGGAAAATCTCGGCGTACATTCCCGCCAGCAGCCGCGGGTCATGCTTGGGCGTGCCGTCGGCCGCGGCCACGTCCGCCATCACCAGCCGGGCCCCGAGCATCGCGGCCGCCTTCTCCAGGTCGGCCAGGTTACCGGTTCCCGCCGCCCTGGTGTCGGCAAGGACCACATCCACGGTAAGCCCGGGAGCATGGCTGGCGAGCACCTCAAGATGCTTATGCGGCGAAAATCCTCCCGTCTCCCCCTGCTGCGGCGCCAGGTTGAGCACCAGCAGCCGCCGGGCCGTGGTGACATGCAGCGCGGAGGCGAGCTCGGGCACCAGCAGGTGCGGCAGCACGCTGGTGAACCACGAGCCGGGGCCGAACACCACCCAGTCCGCGTCGAGCACCGCCCGTACCGCCTCGGGCACCGCCGGCGGGTCGGGCGGCAGCAGCGTGATCGACCGCACCTGGCCCGGCGTGGTGGCGCACTCCACCTGCCCCCGGACCGTACTGACCTCCTCCGGCCTGGCCGGGTCGGCACCGACCACCTCGGCCACGATGTCCAGCGGTACCGCGGCCATCGGCAGCACCCGGCCGCCGGTGCCGAGCAGCCGACCCACCCAGTCCAGGCCCGCGACGGTGTCGCCGAGCAGGTCCCACAGGGCCACGATGAGCAGGTTGCCGACGGCGTGGCCGGCCAGGTCGCAGTCGCCGCCGAACCGGTGCTGCACGACCTTGCTCCAGGTGGTGCCCCACTCGTCGTCTCCGCACAGCGCAGCCAGCGCCATTCTCAGATCGCCGGGGGGCAGGACGCCGAAGTCGCGGCGCAGACGGCCGCTCGACCCGCCGTCGTCCGCGACCGTCACGATCGCGATGAGCTCATCCGTCACCCTGCGCAACGCCGACAGCGACGCTGCCAGCCCGTGCCCGCCACCGAGCGCTACGGCCCTCAGGCCCGTCACCAGATGCTCACTCCCGCCCCAGATCCCGGTGTACCACCTGCACGTCCGCGCCCGTTCCCAGAGCACCCGCGACGCGCGCCGCCAGTTCATCGGCGATCGCCACGCTCCGGTGCTTGCCGCCGGTACAGCCCACCGCGAGGGTGACGAAGCGCTTGCCCTCGCGTTCGTAGCCGGGCAGCACCACATGGAGCAACTCCGCGTAATGACGCAGGAACTCCTTGGCGCCAGGCTGGGAGAGAACGTACTCGCGGACCGGCTCATCCCGCCCCGTCATCGGGGCAAGTTCGGGGATCCAGTGGGGGTTGGGCAGAAACCGGCAGTCCGCGACCTGGTCGGCGTCTACCGGCAGGCCGTATTTGTAGCCGAACGAGACGATGCTGAGCCTCAGTCCGGCCGCCGTGCCGCCGCCGAAGTAGTCGCGCATCCTGGCTCGCAGTTCGTGCACGTTGAGCCGGGTCGTGTCCAGGACGAGGTCGGCGTCGCCGCGTACCTCGCGCAGCAGTTCGCGCTCGGCCGCGATGCCGTCGGTGACCCGGCCGTTACCCTGTAGCGGGTGCGGCCGCCGCTCGCTGTCGAACCGGCGCACCAGCGTGTCCTCGGCGGCCTCGAGGTAGACCACCCGGGCGGTCGCGCCGCGCGCGCCGACGTCGCTGACCGCCGACTTCAGGTCGGTGCTGAAGGCGCGGCTGCGCACGTCGACCACCGCGGCTATCCGGCTGACCGCGCCGTTGGACCTGGCGGCGAGGTCGACCATGGTGGGCAGCAGGCCCGGCGGCAGGTTGTCGACCACGAACCAGCCCAGGTCCTCGAGTGACTTGGCGGCGGTGGACCGCCCCGCCCCGGACAGGCCGGTGATGACGACGATG
>Ga0316363_10002765_pt1 | contig 13111 bp, 13 predicted proteins | sample Sb_taG_3_FD_200459 | JGI IMG/M metagenome (GOLD analysis project Ga0316363, IMG submission 200459) | Peat soil microbial communities from Weissenstadt, Germany - Sb_50d_a_PC metaG (v2) (version 2) | ecosystem: Environmental > Terrestrial > Soil > Wetlands > Peat | place: Germany: Weissenstadt...
AACCTTGTGATCGAGGACAAGAGCACGTTTGGTTGTCCGCTGTCCAGGTTGGCTCCCGCCAGGAAATCCGCGCAGATCATCTCCAGACAATAGCCGCGTGATTTGTCCGTACCCAGCATCAGTCCTGCCGTCTCAATTGCCCGCTCAATCACCGGGATCTGGCTTTTGTAGAACTTGAAGCAGATGATCTCGGTCGGTTCGCTGTCCTTGCCGGTGAGATGTTGGTCGACTTCGCGTTTGAACTGATCCCGCGGTAAGGAACGGGCTTTGTGCATCCATGCTGCACTATCGAAGTCCTTTCCGTCGGAACGTGCGACCTTGGTCAACACCGCCGCCTTGGTCCAGCCCACCTGCTTCAACTCCCGCCGGATCTGGGGCGGCAAGTGTTCGTGAATGGACATCAGATAGTAGGCGGTGCGGCGCGAATCGGGAAAACGTCTTTGCAGAAATTCGTCGAACGACGTTAAGTTTTGCAGCCGCCAGTACTGACCGGCCCGCACCTCGCACAAATACCGTCCCAGATCGACAAAGCGCGTGTCGCGCTCCTCTTCTTTCTGCTTTTCCCACGCCAGGATCTCGTCGATCTTGGTCAGAACAAAGAGAGCACGCTTGTGATTGAGCTTGGGCGGCATCGGCATCGGCCTAAAACGAAAGTTCGTCAAACAGACCAAGGTCAACTCCGGGCTTGCGCACAAGTGCAGTTTCGACCAAGTCGGACTTATCGAGGCAGAGGCCGATAAAGGGGCATGTTGTGCACGGATTTTGGGGAAAGCGGATGCCGCTATGCGGCAGGAACAGCCCGGACTCGATCCGTCGGACGGTGTCATCGACCAGGGTTGCGAACTCCTGCCGCTGTTCCTCGGAAATGGTAGCCCGGAGGTACTGAACTTCGACCAGCCGCTTGCGCACGAAAACAATTTGGGCGACTTCGTTGATACCGGTCATCCACGAATAGCAGACCAGTTGCGGATCGAGAGCAGAAATGCCGGCCGGTCCTTCTGGATATCGCGCGGAGCTAGTCTTCCATTCCAGAACGCAGGGCGTACCGTCCAATTCACCAATGGCATCGACGTAGGAGACGAAATTGTTGCCAGAAGCGAGCATGCGAGTGAACTGAATCTGCTGGTTTGAACGAGGACGCCGAATACGAACGCGGTCATCTTGAGCCAAGCGCTCCAGCAACTGGACACCTTGTTGCAACATCCGGTCCCAGGTGTCGTTGCCGGGGTAGGTCAGGCCCATGTCCTTGCACAGGCTCCACTGCTCGCACCACACAGCCCCTGGGTCTTCACGACGAAAAAGGGCGGCGACGGCTTGCTCAAAGGCTCGACCAAAGAGCATGGCGGCACGCGTGTCTTTCTCTCGCCATCCGTCGAGGTAGCGGTGCCGGTAACGGCGCGGACAACTCAGGTACTGGCTGATCTGGGTGTAGGAATAGGTCATCAAGACGCCTCCGCATGGTTGGAGCGAGAAGCACTCGATACCGGGGCCGTGGATAGTTCTTCCCATTGACTGGCCGGGGCGAAGCCGTCGAGGTTGACGAGCGAAATGCCGTTGATCACGGCGTGGCTGATCTTGACGACGCCGCGGAGTCCGGACAACGCCTTCTCATCGACCTCTTCATGGGCCAGGAATTCCGGATCATAAAGAAAATCCCGAAGGAACCAGCCTAGCTTCCACATCGCCTTCTGGGTACAGTAGAGCCGGCCGACGATGGGCTGCCCGGCCACCGAGAGGGGCTCGATCACGGAGAGTCGGAGGACATAGAACGGCTTGCGAGCATGCCAGTGGAACCGGGCGCCATCGACGCGTACAAGGAAGACGCCGTCGGGAATCTCCGGACGAGCATCGCGGGCCGTTTCGGCGAGCCCTGGGACTTTGCGCTTCATGCGGCCCCCTCCTGCTTCGGTTGCGAGTAGCTGTCGAGCTGGATGAGCAGAGCCTTTCGGTCCTTTATGGCCCAGTCGGCCAGTCGCAGGACGAAGTTCTCAACTCGTTCCCTACTGGCCTCTCGGAGCGTCTTGGTGCCGCAGAAGTCGACGGCGTAGGCCTTGACCAGTTCGGGGGCAAGCTTGTGCTGGCGGATGATCTGGCACAGGCGGTCGCGGACCTTAGGGCCGGTGCCATTCCCGTTCCCATTGGCGTTTTGTGGAGGAAACTTCTCAACCGGATTCGGAATCGTTCCGATTTCCTCGACTGAGCAGATGCCGATGCCGTAGGCCTTGCGCAGGGCGCGATTGACGGCTCGGGTCTCGGCCACGCGCATCTCGGCTCCTCGCACAAAAGAGGAAACGTTGGAGGGATCTGCGTCGCCGTAGCTGACAAAGCCCGACGAACCCTTGGACGGAAAAACCGTTGCCTTAAGGACGAAGCGATTTGCCCCCGAATCACACAGCGAATCGACGGCTTCAACATGGATGCCGCTGCATCTCTTGCGACGCGCCAGCCCAATTAGACCTGTGTGGGTGACGTACCAACCGTTATTTAAGTAGATTAGGTCACCGGCACCCACTGAGAAGTTGTGCTGGGTTGCAATCTCCCTGAGCCGATTGAGAGCTTCCCGTGAAAGGTTGGTCCAAATCCTTCGAGCTATGCGAACGCTCGTCTGGCCTGCAGTCTTTTTCCTTTTCATGAACGGCCTCTTTTCATACTCAGCGCTTAGTATACTCAGCGCTGAGTATGACTGTCAATATCAAATTTGCTTTTTTCATAGAAGTACGGCTAAGTTTGAACTTGTCCAATGTCCGACAAGAGAGAGAAAAATCCCAACGCCGTTGCCCTCGGTCGCCTCGGTGCAAAAGCGCGACAGGAGAAGCTAACACCGGAACGGCGGCGAGAGATTGCCCAGAAAGCGATTCGTGCCCGTTGGGCGAAGGCAAGAAAGAAGAAGACTTCACGTTAATTGAGCGTGCGAAGACGGAAGAACACGCTGGTCAGGAGTGAATGGCGACGGATTATTGGGTGCATTGCCAGCCGGTTCCACGAGGCTCTGGGTATCGAATGCAGGTCACCCCCGTTGGGTCCTGGGGCCCCCTGACCAGGCTCAATAGCCGACGAGCAGGATGAAGGCCGTAAGCCCGAATTCCCGCGCTAAAATGAGCAAAGCGAGGTGCGTCTATCTCCATAGCACTATGATAGTGCTATGGCACTATCATGTCAAGGTCTAAATCTGTCCAGAGCCTCACCATCGATTGGAAGGCGGTTGGGCGCAGGATTCGTGAACTGCGGGGCTTCGAAGTGAAGCAGGCTGAATTTGCGGAGATGATCGGCATTGGCCAAAGCCATATCTCCGCCATTGAGCGCGGCGTTAAGGAGCCTGGCGCTCTCGTTCTATATCGGATTGGCAAGCTGTATGGCAAGACCGTCGAGTGGCTGTTGACTGGAAACGATGAATAGCTATTTTAGGTTCGATGGCCGCCTGGACCACCGCAATTGCGGGCGCCGGTCATGAACTTCTAACGAAAAGCAACGGCAAGGCCCTGATCGAAGAGGTCACCTCAAGGTTCATGTCGGGGTTCGCTACCTTCACTCAAGCCACGGCCTGATGACCCCGCGCGCCAAAACACGCTCTGATCCGGCGAAGGCGGTGGATCGCCAGCTTGCACGCTATCGCGCGATGCGCGATTTCACTGTCACCGCGGAACCGCGCGGCGGCGGTCCTCGCCGCGCATCCAAGGGTGCGGAATCCCTGCCATTTGTAATTCAGAAGCATGCTGCGCGACAGCTTCACTATGACTTCAGGCTTGGCTGGCACGGCGTGCTCAAGAGCTGGGCCGTGGCCAAGGGACCGAGCTACTTTCCCGGCGACAAGCGACTCGCAGTTGAGGTTGAAGATCACCCGATGGAATACGGCGGCTTCGAAGGAAACATCCCGAAGGGTCAATACGGCGGCGGCACCGTGATGGTGTGGGACTTCGGAGATTGGCAACCGCTGGGAGACGCCGATCGACAACTGGAAAAAGGCGATCTGAAATTCATCTTGAACGGAACCAAGCTGAAGGGGAAGTGGGTCCTGGTTCGCATGCGGCGCAATCTTGATCGTTCCGGCAAGCCGAACTGGCTGCTGATCAAAGAGCGGGACGAATACGTCCAGCCGGAAGACGTGCCGGCAGTTACGGATTTCGCTCCTGATAGCGCTCTGACCGAGCGAACTATGGAGCAGATTGCGGAGAGTAACGACCACGTGTGGGATTCGAAGCACGGCTTGCGAGAGCCGAAAAGCGGCCACCAAGTACGATCGGAAACCCGAACGGCACGAATTGCAGCACAAAAGCGCGCGGCGCTCGAACGACTGCTGCGATCCGCGCCGAAGGAAGATTTTCCCGGCTTCATTGCGCCGCAACTTGCCGAGGAAGCGCGATCGGCGCCGAGCAGCCACAGTTGGGTGCATGAGCTGAAGCTCGATGGATACCGGATCCAGGTTCATGTGCGAACCAGCAGTCAAGGCGGAGGCAAAGTTGCGAAGGCCCGTTTGTTTACGCGTAAAGGGTTGGACTGGACGGAGCGCATGCCGGGGTTGGCGCGAGCTGCAGTAGAGCTGGGCGTAGAGAGCGCGATCCTGGACGGTGAGATCGTGGTGCTCGACGCATCGGGAAGAAGCAGCTTCTCCGATTTGCAGGCGGCATTCCAGAACGGAAAGCACGCAGATATGGTCTACTTCGCCTTTGATCTGCTCCATCTCAACGGCCGCAATCTTCGCGGGCTCACCTTGTTAAAACGGAAAGAGATTCTGGAAAAGCTTCTCTCGCAGGCTGAGCCGAGTCCAGTGCTGAGATTCTGCGAACACATCCAAGCGCGGGGCGACGTGGTGTTTGCGAAAGCTAGCGAACTCGGTGCCGAGGGGATCGTTTCCAAGCTCATCTTAGCTCCGTACACTTCGGGCCGAGGAAATACTTGGCTCAAGAAGAAGGCAACAATCAAACAGGAATTCGTGATCGGAGGATTTATCCCGATGGTAAAGACCGGGCGCGGAATCGGCGCGCTGTTGCTCGGGTATTACGACGGCGGAAAGCTGCTCTACGCCGGGCGCTGTGGAACTGGCTTTTCGCATGAAGTTGAGCGCATGCTTCGCGTCCGGTTGGACGCGCTTGTTCAAAAAGCTCCGCCCTTCGCGGAGCTTCCGCGTGACGTGAGACAGGCTGCGATTTGGGTCAAGCCGGAGCTGGTTGCGCAGGTCGCTTTCACCGGTTGGACCAACGACAATCTCATTCGCCAATCATCATTCAAGAGCTTGCGCGAAGACAAACCGGCAGCCGAAGTGGTGCGCGAATTTGCGATGGCGGGAAATGCGTCTTCGTCCCAAGCCGATCCCCGTGCAAGTTCAGTGGGGAAGCAGGTAAATCCAAAAGTCGGTCCCAAGCAAAACATCGTGCTTGGGCTTACGAACCCCAGGAAGATTCTCGATGAAGAAAGCGGAATGACAAAGCAGGAACTCGCCGAGTACTACTTGGCAGTAGCCGAACGGATGTTGCCACATGTTTCAGACCGGCCGCTGAGCGTATTGCGTTGTCCCGATGGCATCGGCAAGCAGGCATTCTTCCAGAAGCACGTGAGCGCGGGATTGCCGAACGGGGTGCACACGGTCTCGATCGCGAACAAGAAGACCGGGAAGCACGAAGAGTTTCTCACGTTGAACTCTGGCGAAGGATTGGTGGGCATGGCGCAGATGGGGGTTCTGGAGATTCATCCTTGGGGATCGAAGAACGATGCGGTTGATATGCCCGATCGCATCATCTTTGATCTCGATCCCGATGAGGCAATCTCGTGGAATACCCTGGCAGATGCCGCGCAGGAGCTTCGTTTGCGCCTGAAGCAACTGAAACTTGCGAGCTATGTAAAGAGCACGGGCGGGAAAGGATTACACGTGGTCGCGCCAATCGAGCCGGAATATGCATGGCCCGTCATCAAACAACTTTCGCATCGAGTGGCGCTGAAGATGGAAAAGGACAATCCAAGCCTGTACACCGCGAATATGCTGAAAGCGGTTCGCAGGAATCGGATCTATCTTGATTACTTGCGCAACGACCGAGAAGCGACAGCCATCGCGCCATTTTCAACGCGTGCGCGGCCGGGCGTCCCGGTCGCAGTCACCCTGGATTGGAAGGAGTTGCAGGCATCGGTCAGACCCGTGTTCCACGTCTCCGACTTCAGTGGCTGGCGACAGCGCTTGCGTCGAGATCCGTGGCGCGGAATGCTCGAGTCCCGGCAACGGCTGACAAGAGAAATGCTCGTCTCGATGGGCGTGAAATCCGACGGCCGTTGATCCGTGGTCAGCGGGAGAAGAGGTGGAGCTTCACAGCGCTGAACAGATGCGGTTACGGCGGCGTGCCCAGTTTGCAGCTTCGGCCGGCCGCGTGACCGACAAACGATAGCAAATACAAGGCGAAGACACCGACTTCGTTGCAAATTCACTTTTCTGGCAAACGAAGTTGCGGTAGACTCCAGAATCTACGGGTCGAGTAAGTCCCCAGGTACCCGGGAGGTCTTATGGCACGTCCCTATTGGACGGGAAACGTCCAGATATCACTTGTCTCTTTCGGCGTCGGTCTCTATGTCGCCACAGAGTCAAAAAGCCAGATCAGTTTTCATCAGATCAGCCGCAGAACCGGCGAGCGCATTCGCCACCAGAAAGTGCTTGAGAGCGCCGCTGAAAACAACGAAGCGACAACGGCAGTCGACAAAGACGAGATTGTCAAAGGCTACGAGTATAGCAAGGGTCAATACGTCATCGTCGAGCCATCCGAACTCGATAATCTGCGCGTGCCATCGAAGCACACGATCGCAGTCTCGCAATTTGTCGACCTATCAGACTTGAATCCCGAGTACGTAGAGAAGCCGTATTTTGTGATTCCCGAGAATGACTCTCAGGCTGAGTCTTTCAATGTCATCAGGGCGGCTCTGGCGAAGACGGGCAAGGCTGCGATTGGCAAAGTCGCGTTCTCAGGGCGTGAAAACATCATCGCTATAGTGCCGGCGGGAAATGACGACCGCGGCATGATGGCCTACACGCTGCGCTACCAGAGCGAGCTGCGAAATCAGCACGACTATTTCCGCGACATCAAGGCCACAGCGATCGACGCCGATTCGTTGCAACTTGCCGAAACACTGATTGGGCGGATGAGCGCCAAGCTTGATCTTAGTAAGTTCCAAGATGGCTACGAGGAAGCGGTGAAGGCGCTCGTTGAGGCGAAGGTAAATAACCTGCCCATCCCCGCCGAGGAAGCTCCGAAACCGCAGCAAGGTAGAGTCATTAACTTGATGGACGCACTGCGCAAGAGCGTCGGTGCGGAAGGGCGGCTAGGAAAGAAACCGCCCAAGAGCGAGAAGGAACCCCAGACGAGGAAATTTGGACTCGTCAAAGGGCAGAACCGGGCCGCCAGTAAGCGCAAAACGGCATAAGGAAGACCGACGAGACGTCGGATCATTCCTCGATCCTTTCGAGTCAGGGGTCTATTTTTCAGTGAGAGGGCGCACCTCGCCTCGTCAGTTGCATTAGAGAGCGACCAACCGTTGTTGCTGGTCGGGCCGGAGTGCATATTGGATACTCCGGGTAACTAACTTTTCTACCAGCTTTACAGCGGCTGCTCCGGCCGCGCAGGTATCGGACGGCAGTTGCTGATTGCGTGTTGTTCGGGATTAACCATGCCGTCGAGAGATGGCTCACGATCGTGGCAAAAATGTCATTCAGGCCTGTGTCTGAACTGGAGACACCTGGTTCACATCTCAGAAGGTCAATAAGAATGACAAGTTCGGCTGAATCCAATGCATGCTCGCAACCCTCCTGGGTGGTCGCCGCCTTTCCGCAGTGCAATCGAAGGTAAGTTGCGAGCTTTGCTCAGCCCATGATTTTGGCGGTGAATCGAAGTGGATTCTGTTTACGTAACACCAGACATTCCGTCACCCCGGGATGGAGGGGAATCAGAAAGCTTCCGGCAAAGGAGACACCGAGTTGCACAAACATATCAAGGACATAGTGAACAGCGCACATTCGTGGTGACCAGTCCCATTTCCAGGGATTGGCATCAAACCAGGCCTGCAGGTGCGCCGCGTCAAAGCACTGCTCGGTCATGATGTCGAAGACGATCCATCCTCCGTCGCGCGCCACTCGCGCCATCTCTCTAAAGTAGGAGAGAGACATGAGCAACGGAAGACCTGGGAACACTTTATGCGCCTGCACCAGGTCGACCGAAGCCGTTTCCGTTTCGCTAAGATTGATCCCCTCGCACTTTCTTGCAATGACCGGGTATTCCTTTGCCAACCAGTCTCGCCACTCTAGAACCCATCTCATAAATGTCTGAGCAGCATGAGCAGGCACGCGAGTTGAACAAAGCCGAGGAAGTTTTCGATGTGATATTCCCATCGGGTGACCAGTCGGCGGTAGTTCTGCATCCAGGCAAAGAGCCGTTCGACCTTCCAGCGACGGCGGTAGCGACGCAACGGCCTTCTGTCCTGCGTCTTATTTCTGCGGCCGGCTCGGTGGGGCGAGATCATCTCGATTCCATACTCACTCATCTGCTCGTCCAGCGCATCCGAGTCGTAGGCCTTGTCGCCGATTAGCCTTTCCGGGATCTCGTCCAGGAAGCATCCGGCCAGAACAGCTTCCACAAGTCGGCACTCGGCAGGTGAAGCGCTTTCGACAGTGACGGCGAGAGGAAGACCGTCACCAGAGGCGATAGCGACGATCTTGGTACCCTTGCCACGCTTGGTCGGACCGACTGCAAAGCCCCCTTTTTGGCGCTCGCAAAAGTAGCGTCCACAAAAGCTTCATCCAGATTCAGCTTGCCTCGCTCATGAAGATGTTGTGCCAATAGCCGCAGAACCTCAACCAACTTGCCCCCGCGAACCCAATCCTGGAAACGCCGGTGGCAGGTCTGGTACGGCGGATACTTGCTGGGCATCTCGGCCCACTGTGCGCCACTGCCGAGAATCCAGAGTACGCCGTTCAGCACCGCCCGCGTGTCATGCCAGGGACGGCCACGATTGTCCTCACGCCGAACCGGGCGAAGGATCGGATCCACCAATTCCCACTGTTCATCTGTCAGTTCCCAACGGCCTGCCATTCAAGTCCGCGGAGACGCCTTGAGCACATCCAGTTTTGCAGATTCCCCCAACCAAAATGTTTATGAGATGGGTTCTAGGGAGGTCTCGTAGATTTCATATTCTTTTGGTTTGCAGAGTTTAAGTGTCTGCTCTAGGTACCGGCCTGAATCTGGGCCAATCTCGCACACCCGATCGATGTTCCCGTCAAAGACCCCGAGCGACGCCATCCCTTCCATGGTCTGCTGCAATGCCGTCTTCGAGCCAACTACGTGTCTTCGCTCGAGAAACTCCCCCACGGATGTACCGGCTGCCTTCGCGCCACTCAGTGTTTCTTTGAAAGCGACAAAATCAGAAAATGGTCGTGCTCTTTTTTCATAGCCAAGCCGAAGCAAGGAAGCATTCAACAGATTCCCGGCAATCGCATCCATGCGAAAGTCCAGAATCTTGTGGTAGAACTGGCGAAGCTTCTTCCATCCGCGTCGTAGGAGGCGCGCAATCGAATCAACAAGGTCGAGTACCTCTGGGGTCCCGCCGAATTCGTCCGGGCCGGAAGAAGTGCCGCTTTGTTTCGGCCAGTGCAACAGCGTCGCAGCGCCTGCCAGCGTTCCGTCAGCCAAATTAACGATTGGCAGATGAACAAGATCCGACTGATCCTGTGCGACTACCCGCGTTACATGATGACCGGCTGAAAGGGCGCGATGATGAAGGGCCCAGAGTGCAATTCTGAAGCAGGCGACGGATGCTCCGACCGAAATGGATGCATCCTTGACTACGGCAAGTTCCCTATGCCGTGCCCCGGCAATGCTAACCGATGCAATGGAGGAGTTTGATAGGACAGATGTGCAATACTCGACGAATCTCTGTTCCAGTTCCGCGAGCGTCACCCCGCGCTCTACAACGGCGAGCAGCAGGATCTCTTTACCGATCCTTCTGCCTTTGTATTTGTCCGGACAGTCGACATCACTCACGGATGCAAGACCGGCGACGATCAGCGATTCCTGATTGCGGTGAACGACGCCGATACATCGCGAACCCTGACCATTCCTGTCAAGCTGACTGCTCTGGAAGGTGCACGGGATTTCACGCGCAGCTGGGATCGGGCAGTGCGACGGCTGGGGGTATGCAGCTGACGCTGAGCCTTCCCGCGAAGCAGGCGGTGATTTTTGAGACTCAGTAACCTCAGGAGCAGATCAATGCGGACCATTAGCCGATTTCAGGGCGCGATTCTTCTCGCCTTGGCTTGCGCCTCTGCAGTTTCAGCCCAGAGCGCGCCACAGCAGAACCCGAACTGGTGGAAGAACGCCGTCATCTACGAGATCTATCCCCGCAGCTTCCAGGATTCCAACGGCGACGGCATCGGCGATCTCAACGGCATCACCTCGCACCTCGACTACCTGCAGACGCTCGGTGTCAACGCCGTCTGGCTCACCCCGAATTATCCCTCCCCGCAGATCGACTTCGGCTACGACATCTCCGACTACGACAACATCGATCCGCAGTACGGCACCCTCGCGGACTTCGACCGCCTCGTCGCGGGAGCCCGCCAGCGCCACATCGGCATCATCATGGATCTGGTGCTGAATCACACCTCGGACCAGCACCCCTGGTTCAAAGAGTCCGCGAGCTCCCGCACCAATCCCAAAGCCGACTGGTACACGTGGCATGATCCCAAAATCGTCAACGGCCACCGCCTGCCGCCCAATAACTGGGAATCCGTCTTCGGCGGCTCCGCCTGGCAGTGGGATCCCGCGCGCCGGCAGTACTACTACCACCGCTTCTACATCCAGCAGCCCGACCTCAACTGGAACAACCCCCAGGTCCGCAAGGCCATGTACGACGTCGAGCGCTTCTGGATCCGCCACGGCGTCGCCGGCTTCCGCCTCGACGCCATCACTTCGCTCTTTGAGGATCCGCAGGACCGCGATGAGCCTTACGTGCTCGGCCCCGATGGCAAGCCGCTCACCAACGCCTACGGCGACAAAGTGGTCCAGACCATCTACACTGATGACCTGCCGGAAGTCCACACTGTCATCCGCCAGCTCCGCCAGGTCGCCGACCAGACCCACGGCCGCAAAGTCATCCTCATCGGCGAAACCTATCTCCCCTCCGTAACCGATCTGCGCCGCTGGTTCGGCGCCAAAAACGATGAGCTCGACCTGCCCATGGACATGCAGGTCGGCTTCATCAACAAGTTCGATGTCTCCCTCTTCCGCCAGCGCATCAACGACGCCGAAACGAAGATCGACGGCAATATGCCTCTCTTCGTCTTCGATAACCACGACAACCCGCGCTGGGATCGCTATGTCACCGCCGACCACAAGGACGACGTCGGCCGCGTCCTCTCGACCATCCTCTTCGCCTCCCGTGACACCGCGCTGATGTACTACGGCGACGAAATCGGCATGGTCACCACGCCGCCCGCGCGCAAAGAGGACATCCGCGACCCCATCGGCATCCGCGGCTGGCCCAAAGAGAAGGGCCGCGACGGTGAGCGCACGCCCATGCAGTGGAACAGCTCGCCGATCGCCGGCTTTTCGCCTGCAGGCGTCAAAACCTGGCTGCCCATCCCGCCCAGCTACGCCAGGGTCAATGTGGCCGCCGAAGAGGGCAATCCGGACTCCATGCTCAGCTGGTACCAGCAATTGATCGCGCTGAAGAAGAACGACGCCGCTGTGCACGCGGGCAGGGAGGTCATGCTGAACCCAACCGACGACCGCGTGCTTTCGTGGCTTCGCATCGCGCCGGATGGCGAGGCCGTCGTGGTGGCCTGCAACTTCACCGCGCAGCCGCAAACGATCGGCTTCCCGCTGGCGCGGTATGGTATGCGGGGACGCGTGGTACGCACCCTCCTGAAGACGCCCGGCGCACCCAATGTCTCTCGCGCCGGGCAGGTTCAGCTTGGGCCGTACGGGGTCTACATCGGCCGCGTCGAGTAGTTTGGGCAAACGCGTCAGGGTTCAGCGATCCACTTGGACGTAGAGTCGCCTTCTCGGACAAGTGCTCCAGAAACTTGAGGCCAGTTTGCCGACTTAAGTAGTAAACGATAATGGAGATTTGCGTCAACAATCCCGGCTCTCATTTTACCGATGATGGCATTTGCTGAGTACAACCAATTCAGCCACTTGGTACATTGCTATGCCGCCAGACAGAAATGAGATTGGTGGAATCAGGCAGCTTTGATGGCAATGCGGGCAGAGCGGGAGGCCGGCTTGGATTTGACGACGATCTCCACGTCTTGCCCGAGCGCCACGAGAAAGTGCATCAAGCGCTCGACGGAAAAGCCATCCAGTTTGTAATTCAGAAGGGCGGAGACCTTCGGCTGGTTGATGCCGAGCGCAGTTGCGACCTCAGCCTGGGTGAGCCTCTGTCGTTCGACAATCAGGTTGAGGGCGGCGCACAACCGAGCCTTGGTGTCGAGTTCCGCCGCATCCGGCAGTCCCATGTCAGCAAAGACGTTGCCGCTGCTGCGAATGACTTGTTCTCGGTTGCTTTTAGGCATATCTCTCCTTGTAATCCCTCTGCGCCAGCTTCAGACGCTCCTTGACTAAAGCAACGTCGGAGTGCCGGGTCGCAATTCCATGCGGTGACTTCTTTTGAAACGCGTGCAGAACATAGACGGCATTTGCGAAGCGAACGGTGTAGAGCGCCCTGTACGTGTCGCCGTCATAGTCTTTGACAACCTCCAGAATTCCCGGTCCTTCGCCCTTCCACGGTTTTGCCGACGGATGCTTCCCGCCGTATTGAGCCGCACTGAGAGCAAAGCCGACAGATCGCTGAACCTCCGATGGAAATCGAGTGATGTCCTTGAGTGACGATCCTATCCAGTAGAGAGGCTTCTCACCCGGTACAGGTTTCCGTGTCATTTATTTATCCCACTTCTGGGATGATCCGTCAAGCATAATCGCATTTTCTCGATAGTACTCAGCGGTTCCCGCATTTGAGTGTTGTTCACAACGGCGTTGTCGTACTAGTGACCTGTCGCAATGAATTCGTTACTACGGATGCGGCGAGTTGGATCTGAGTACTTCCAGCGGAAGGGCCGGGCATGGGCGGAGTAGGCATTGATGTAGCG
>Ga0316363_10002787_pt1 | contig 13047 bp, 10 predicted proteins | sample Sb_taG_3_FD_200459 | JGI IMG/M metagenome (GOLD analysis project Ga0316363, IMG submission 200459) | Peat soil microbial communities from Weissenstadt, Germany - Sb_50d_a_PC metaG (v2) (version 2) | ecosystem: Environmental > Terrestrial > Soil > Wetlands > Peat | place: Germany: Weissenstadt...
ACAAACCGCCCGCGGAGAATCTGCGAACTTCATCCCCCGCTCGACCAACCACTGTGCCTTTGCCCGCGTGCGGTTATATCCGGTGACGCTGTGACCTTTTTCGAGCAGCCGCGCAACCATCTGACTGCCCATCACGCCCAGGCCTACAAAGCCGAGATTAGGCATCCTGAGGCATCTCCCATCGCTCAACTCGTCTTCGAGTTGGCCTGACTTCGAACGTTCGGGGGAACGCGCGAATCGTCGCTGACCTGCTGCAGGTGGGCTCGCATCGTCGCGCGCGCTTTTTCCGCATCGCGGCTCTCGACGGCTTCCAGAATCCGCTTGTGGTGGAACTGCCCGCGTTCCGGGCCGCCGTCAACGTAGAATATTCCCAGCCGTTGCTCGCGCAAAAGTCCCACGATGGAATCCAGCAGGGAGAGAATCAGCGGATTCGCCGCCGCCTCCGCCAGAGCCAGATGAAAATCGAGATCGGCTTCGATGTATGCGTCAGGATCCTTCAGCGCGCGCTCCATCACGTCATACGCTTCGCGCATCATGGCCAGATGCTGTTCCTCAATCCGCGTCGCCGCCAGCGCCGCAATTTCCGGCTCCAGGATTGCCCGCACCTCGGCAAGGTGGATCGATCCGTCCGGCTGTCCTATCTTGATCATCAAATCCAGCGATTGCCGGATCGCCTGCGAAGTTCCATTGGTGATAAACGTTCCGCGTCCGGGAAACGCCTCCACCAGTCCCTTCTCGCGCAGCGTCTTCACCGCCTCGCGCACCGCCGTTCGGCTCACTCCAAATTGCTGCGCAAGGTCGCGCTCCGCCGGGAGTTGATCTCCCTCTTTCAAGGCGCCACTTAGGATCGACTCTTCGATCTGCTGAACGATTAGTTCGTACAGGCGGGACGCTTGAACGGTTTTGTACATGGATATGACTCCACTACGCCAGTGAAAAACGCCAGCTCGGTCGGGCAACTATATCACACGCAAATCTTGCGCCTGGGACCCGCGCTACAGCCGGCTCTGAGCGACAATTTACACCTTGGCGCGAGCGGGCTGAAATTGCAGGTCTTTAGGTCCGACCACAATACCACGCTACTCCTCATTCCTGTCAATATGCCACTATCCCTCTTTGCTGGTGCACCTTAGTTGATTTCAGCCCGAAATTTCTTGACACGGTTTGACCGATAGGTGGTAGAGTCTCCAGACCATTGGGGATCGATAGGGCATTCCGCCGTCGAGGAGGTCAAATGCATCATCTTGCCTCGAATTCCGCTGCAATTTCGCGCCTGAAGCCGCTCTCCCGGGCTCTCGCCGCCATATTTTGTTTCTTGGCTGTCAGCCTCCCGGCATTCTCGCAAAGCTACACCGGCCGGATCCTCGGCAGTGTGCGCGATCAAAGCGACGCCGCCATTGTCGGCGCGTCCGTGACCATCACGGACGTCGAACGCGGCGTATCGCGATCGCTTGTGACCGATGACTCCGGCAACTACGTCGCACCCGATTTGCTCCCCGGCATATACAAGGTTGTGGCCCAGGCGAAGGGTTTCAAGACCCTCGAGCGCCCCAATATTCAGGTGGAAGTGGCAACCGACGTTCGCATAGACATCGTCCTCCATCCGGGCGAGGCATCCGAGACGGTAATCGTGAACGAACAAGTCCCGCTGCTGAATACCACTTCCTCAGTTCTCGGCGGAACTCTCAGCAACGAAGAAATCAACGAACTTCCGCTGAACGGCCGGAATTACGAAAATTTGCTGCAACTGCGGCCCGGAGTTGTGCGTTATCCCGGCGGGGGATTCTCCACGACTAGCACCAACGGCCTGCGCGCCGAGGACAACGCATACTTCATCGACGGCCTTTTCAATAGCGAGCCGTTTTCGGGACAAAGCATCATCAATGGTTCGGGAATCGCCGGCGACTCCGCGACCATTCTTCCTATCGACGCTATTCAGGAATTCAACCTCATCGAAGATCCTGGCCCCGAATATGGCTGGAAGCCCGGCGCGGTCGTAAACGTGGGATTGAAATCGGGCACGAATAGCTTGCACGGAAGCGGCTACGGCTTTGGTCGCGATACGGCGCTCGATGCTCGCAACGTCTTCAACACCTCCGACACTCCCAAGACTCCCCGGCAACTCGAACAGTTTGGAGGCACGGTCGGCGGGCCGATGATCCGAGACAAACTCTTTTTCTTCGGCGGATACGAAGGCCAGCGTTACACCGTGGGCAATTCAGCGATCTTGAATGTTCCTACCACAGTAGCCGGTCTGGGCACTGACAGCAGTATTCCCGACGCCATTTCCGACCTTCAAGCGCACTCCGTAACCATCAGCCCTGTCAGCTTAAATGTAGCCGGATGCACACTTGGGCCACCCGTATCGTGCGATGGATCAGGATTCCCTCTCAATAATACGGCTTCAACATCGCTCAGCATCGGCTTCCCGAATACAGTAAGCGCCGACAACGCCGTCGGCAAAGTCGATTATCATTTCAACGATCACAACACTGTAAGCGGGCGGTATTTCTTCGGCAACAATTCCGGAACGGTGGACGATGCGTTTCAGCTCCAGCCGCGCTGGTTGACGCTGATCCATACTCGTGCGCAAGTCGTGGGAGCCAACTGGACGTTTATTCCCAGTTCTCACTGGGTCAATGAAGCCCGGTTTGGATACAACCGGCTAACCCAGCCCACTTTCACGGCCGACCACAATCAGTCTGCCGCAAGTCTTGGCATCAACGACGGCGTCACGAATCCGCTCTACGGCGGATTGCCGCGCCTCAAGATCAAAGGTTTCGGCGGCCTCTTCGAAGCGTTGGGCGGATTCAAATGGCCCAAATTCCAGGGACCGGACCAGCGCTATCAGTTCGTCGACCACGTCGCCTACACACTTGGCAAACACACGCTGAAGTTCGGCGGCGAACTGCATCACGATAGCTTCAGCGGCGGAGCCTTCGGCGACGGCAAGGGCTACATCATATTTTCGGGCAATGGCGCGTTCCCCGGATCAACCGTGCTTGAGGATTTCCTCGCCGGTGATCCCGGTGGAACCATTCCATTCCCGACGCACGCGCTCGTCGGCGCCGCGCCTCTTCGCAGCATTCATAACTGGTCCGAAGCAGGCTTCATCGGTGATGATTGGCGCGTCACGAACAATCTGACCGTCAATCTCGGTGTCCGCTACGAATACAACGGAGTCATCAAAGAGGCCAACAATCAGTTGGGCAATTTCAGCCCCACAGCGGGACTCGTGCAAGTTGGAAAGCAGATCAGCGAACCTTATAATGGTGACCACAAAAATTTTGCTCCCCGCATCGGAATGGCCTGGGACATCTTCGGCAGCGGCAACACCGTCCTGCGCGCCGGATTCGGCATTACTTATGAAACGGTGAACTGGGAAGCGTTCCTCGCCTTCAACAACGTTTTCGGTCTGGATACCATTCCCACCGGCGGCATCTTGAACGGTGTTCCCGGCCCCGGTTCAATCACCTCCGGCGTGCAAAATATCCCCAGCCCGCCGACGCCCTGGGACACCTGGGGTGTCAGCGCGCCGTCGCCTTTCGCCCTATCTCAGGTCAATTGCGCGGCAGCGCTTCTCGAAACATGCTCCATCTTCGGTGTGAACCCTGGCATCACCACGCCGTATGTCACCTACTGGAACGTCAATATTCAGCATGCCCTCGCGCGCAACTTGCTGTTGGAAGTCGCCTACGTGGGCAACAAGGGCACGAATCTGATGGGCGTTCGGGACATCAACCAGCCGCTAGTCGGTTCGGGCTGGACGCTGGCGGCAATCGCATCCGGCGGGATTGATCCTCAGGCAGAACAGAACGGGCGCCCGTTCAACTTGGCCTTCCCGTATCTCAGCAACATCTATCAGATGGCCAACATCTATCGCTCGAATTACAACGGCCTGCAGGTCACTCTCAACTCGCGCAACTATCACGGCCTCAATATGGTGGCCGGCTACACCTACGCACACGCTCTCGACGACGTTGGCGCCAACTGGGATTTCGGCGCGGGCTTGGGCCTGCCGCAAGACGCCACGAATCCTCAGCGTGAATATGCCAGCAGCGATTTCGACATACGCCACCGCTTCACTCTTTCGGTCACCTACAACATCCCCGGAAAGGACGGTTACTTCCAAGCTCTGAAAGGCTGGCAACTGATTTCCATCGTTAGCCTTTACAGCGCGCAGCCTTGGGGCCCGATGGATACCGGCGATGACATCAGCGGAACGGGCGAAGCCGTGGATCGCTGGGACTTCGTCGGCAATCCGAAAGATTTCAGCTCGAATCCGACGAATCTCCCGGTGTATTTCGGGCCGGGAACTACTCCGGCGGTCTGCAATAACGCAGCGAACACGCCGGGATTGCAGACTTCGCTCGGACTGTTCGGCTGCTATGCGGCGAAGAATTCCGCGATGATCCCCGCGGCCATCGGCACCTTTGGAACCATGGGACGCAATACGTTCCGCGATACCGGCTTCCGCGACTGGGATTTCTCCGTGGCGAAGAATTGGAAATTCGGCGAGCGCCTCACAGCGCAATTCCGCGCCGAGTTCTTCAACATTCTCAATCATCCCCTCTTCGCAAACCCATTCGGCGGGCAGAATGGCTTCGGCCAGAATGATCCGTCGGTGCTGGGCACTGGTTTCGGCTGCGGTTGCGCGACGCCGGACGTGGCTGCCAGCAACCCGGTTCTCGGATCGGGCGGAAGCCGCTCGATTCAATTGGGACTGAAGCTGATCTTCTGATGTGCCGGCGCATGGGAATTTCCATGCAAGCATTTGCTGTCTGCCCGCACGTTCTGATGTGCGCGATGGTTGCCATGTCGCTCCTTGGGGGTGTGGCCGCCGCGCAGCAACGCCCCGAACGCACTCTCGACGAAATCAAAGCCGAAGCCCTGAAGCGCGCCGAAAACGGAATGTATCCCGTCATCGGCCTCGATCCCGCCGATCTCCGCGACGCCTTCGAAAAAATCAAAACGCGCGACAAAGACGAATGGGCCGCCGCCTTCATCGCCGTCGCCGATCGCTATATGGCGGAAGGCCGATCCCTCGAAAAATCCGACCCCACGAAAGCCAACGCCGATTACGTTCGCGCCTGGCGACTCTATTCGTTCGGCCGCTGGCCCGTTCCGTCATCGCCCGGCAAACAGCGCGCCTACGCGAAAGCCCTCGAAGCCTTCCGCGCTCACACGAAATTCTGGGATCCGCCCATGGAAATTGTTCACATCCCCTTCGAAGGCTCGGAAATCATCGGCTACCTGCGTCTACCGAAAAACGCCGCGGGACCGGTGCCGCTGGTCATCGCCGTCAACGGTCTCGACAGCCGCAAAGAAGATCTCTCCGAAAGTTTCAGCGCGATTCTTCCGTTCGGCGTTGGCTTTCTCGCCGTCGACGGTCCCGGCACAGGGCAGGCCCCGATTAAAGTCAGCGAAAACGCCGACCGCATGCTCTCGCGCGTCATCGACTACGTTCAAACCAAGCCCGAGATCGACAAGACGCGCCTCGCGATTCACGGCGTAAGCTGGGGCGCCTATTGGAGCGTAAAACTCGGCATTGTCGAGCGCGCTCGGCTGAAAGCCGTCAGCGCCCAGTCGCCGCCGGTCCACGAGTTCTTCCAAAAGGATTTCCTCCTGAATTCCTCGCTCGGCAATCGCGAATATCTCTTTGACCAAGTCCCCGCATTGATGTCCATCTTCGACGGCGTCAATTCCATCGAAGACCTCGAAGCGATCTTCCCGAAAATGTCTCTGAAGACGCAGGGCCTTCTCGACAAGCCGTCCGCGCCGATGCACATACTCGCCGGAGTTCTCGATACACAAGTCCCCATCTCTGACATCGAACTGCTTCTCAAAAGCGGCGACACTCCCAAAGACGCCTGGATCAATCCGAAAGGCGGCCATCTAGGCCGGCAAGTAAAAGTCTGGCCCGATCCCATCATCTTCACACAAGTGATCATCCCCTGGCTAGTAACCGCGCTCGAAGCTCACGCGTCAGAAGATCACCGATGATCATCTCTCTTGCGTAAGAAGGTTTTGCGGAAGCCACATCATCGGGATCGCACCCAAGATTTCAGGGCCGTCCAGTCCTCGGTCTGTGGTAAGAGATTGCCCTCGTATGCACGGTCCCGCTCGCCGCACACGGAATGTCGCGTTATTTTTCATAATTCTCGGTGTCTCGTTTACCGTCCCCGCACTCCAAATCTCCGGCGCACAATCGTCACCCGCAGCGGCCGTCGACGACTACATCGCGCTCCAACTCCATGATCAGCACATCCCCGGCTTGGCCCTCGCCGTAATCCGCGACGGGCAGCTCGTAAAATCTCAAGGCTACGGCATGGCCAATATCGAGCTAAACGTTTCCGTCAAGCCGGAGACCGTTTTTCAGTTGGGTTCTATCGGCAAGCAATTCACTGCCACCGCAATTCTTTTGCTCGCCGAAGATGGCAAGCTTTCTCTCGACGAACCAATCGCGAAATATCTCCCCACTGCGCCGCGCTCGTGGAAAAACATCTCAATCCGCCATCTTCTCAACCATACTTCCGGGCTCGCCGATTACACCGACGACACGTACGTCCGCCCGGGCGGCCTCATCCCCCTTCACGCCGAGCTTACCGATGACGAAATTTTCCGGCGGTTCACTACTCTGCCCTTCGATTTCAAGCCCGGCGAAAAATGGAAGTACAGCAACACCGGATATGCCATCCTCGGTTTTCTCATCCACAAAGTCAGCGGGAAATCCTACGGCGATTTTCTCGACGCTCGCGTCTTCAAGCCTCTCGGCATGACGGCAACTCGCGTCATTTCCGAATCCGATATCGTCCCCAATCGCGCCGCCGGCTACCTCCTCGTCAAAAACGAAATCAAAAATCAAAACTGGGTCGAGCCCCACTGGAACACGCTAGCCGACGGAGCCCTATATTCCACAACTGCTGACATGGCCAAGTGGGACGCCGCGCTAAGCGCCGGCGCCATCCTCAAGCCAACAAGCTACGCGCAAATGTGGACACCGGCCCCGCTCAACGACGGCAAAAGTTATCCCTACGGTTTCGCCTGGGACATCACCGAGATCAACAACCATCGCCTACTGGAGCATGGCGGCGCCTGGCAAGGCTTCACGGCACACTATGCGCGCTATCCCGACGATCATCTTTCCGTAATCGTCCTAACCAATCTAGACGCCGAGCACTCCGATCCCGGCAAAATCGCCCACGAAGTCGCTGCCCTCTACATCCCAGCCCTAAAGCCGAAGAAATAGCAGCGAGCGCGCAGTTTTGAGATTTCTCGTGTCGTAGGGGCGTCTGCCCAGGCGGATTGCGCGCGCTCCGAGCAAACCTCAAGGAAATGCAAGCCATCGACGCCGCGCGAAAGGCTCAGGAGGCTTCTGAGGGGGTGCCATTTTGTCTCGACCAAAAAAGGCCTCCGTGCTTTATTTTCAGTGAGTTACGGCGATTTATGCTCGTTTCTGTGTATCGACCAGAAATCCGGGGATCTGACTGCTTGCGGCGGTCATTTTTGCTTGTGTGGTAGCCGGATCCATTTGCAATTTCCCACGGTAGGCTAGCGGAGATTTGCGGCTAAACATAGCGTACGAGTTGCGGAACTGCGTAGAGCACGAGAGGAGCATTGTTCTCACACAATCGGTGTAGCCCATGAAGGAACCCAGAAGGGATCTTGCAAATTATTGGTGAGATGAGTCGGCTTTGTTGACATCCTGCCCATTAACGAGACCGATCGAATCCATAATCATCCCGATCAGGTTGCGCGGGAGCGAATGGCCGACGTTTTCCTGGGCTTAGGTCCGTGGGCGGAGCAAGCCCCGCCCCTACGGCGGAGGAATTCAACGACTGCGGAGGAAGTCAACAGAGCCAGATGGGTTCAAGACAGAGCTTGATCCCGCGAAGGAGGGTCCAACGCGCGGGCATTGATTCGAGGCCAACCGGAACGCGCGCCGCGGACGCAACGCGCGTGGCTCAAATTCCGAAGCGCGAAATGCTAACTCAGCGCCTTCTGCATCCGCTTCGAAGTCTTCAGCAGTTGCTTCTTCAAAGCGTCAATCTGCTTCGAAATCGCCGCCAATTCTTTCTTCGCGACACCGCCGGCCTTGACCACCTGATGAGCCTTGCGGTCCGCCGAGCCCACCGCCGCGCCGATCGCCGTTGCAACCTTCTTCAATCTGCTCTTAGCCATCATTTTCCTCCCGTTGAACGCGCCGCCATCGTATACGCCACCATCGCCCGCCGTCAATAACTCAACTGCGGCATCGCGCGGCGATGCGCGCCAAATCCGCGCGCCAACGTATGATTCACGCACCCTCGAATCCGTGACGCGAAACTTTTCCCCCTTTCGCGACTCTAATCCTATGAAGCCACAGGCCTCCGTAGGGCCCGCGCTTCAGCCGGGCCTCTTCGGGCAAGATCGCGCCACCACGCACTCGTAAGAATGCAGCGCCAACTGACTCATTCATGTCACTATTGAAGAACGAAATGCCAGCCGCCAAGGACGGAATCATGACTCGTACAATCTCCACCATAGCCGCATCCATAATTCTCTTAGCCGTTCTCGCTTTCTTTTTCTCGAATCATCACACGCAAGCGGGTACGTCCACGCTTCCAGCCCCGGCTCTAGATGACTCGCTCGCCGCCACTTCGAGCCAGCAAACCATCGTCCTCGCTGGCGGCTGCTTCTGGGGCATCCAAGCCGTCTTCGAACACGTCAAAGGCGTAACTTCCGCCACCGCCGGCTACGCAGGCGGCACTGCGCAAACCGCCGACTACGAAACCGTCAGCAGCGGCGATACTGGCCACGCCGAATCCGTGAAGGTCGTTTACGATCCCTCGAAAATCACTCTAGGCCAACTTCTCCGCGTCTTCTTCTCCGTAGCCCACGATCCAACGGAACTCGACCGCCAGGGCCCCGACTACGGCAAGCAATACCGCTCAGCAATTTTCTACACCACGGAAAATCAGAAAAAGATTGCCCAGGCCTACATCAATCAACTCACGCAAGCCAAAGCCTTCACTTCCCCAATCGTCACGCAGCTAAATTCCAATTCCGCCTTCTACGCAGCCGAAGACTATCACCAGGACTACGCCACAAAGCACCCCGACAATCCCTACATAATGATCAACGATGCCCCGAAAGTGGATTACCTACGCCAACAATTCCCCGATCTCTACAAAGCACAATGAAGCAGTAGCAGTTCTAGGGGAGGGTCGTTTTATCCTGAGGCGCGTTAACCGCGCCGAAGGGCGGACCCCCGCCGTTCGGCCCCGTCCATCCCGCCTTGCAATTTCCGCGCACGCCGTGAATACTTCCACGCGTAGATCATGACGAAGCGAAAAATCCTCCGCGCCGCGCTAATTATTTTCTCGGCCTTGGCCGCCGCGATTGTCTGCGGCGGCTTGTACGCCCGGCACAAATTCGCGCAGCAAGCTCCGTGGCCCACAGCACCGGTCCGTGGCGCGAAAGCCATGGTCGTGAGTGATGAAGCGCTCGCCGATGAAGCGGGAGTCGAAATTCTCAAGAGCGGCGGCAACGCCGTGGACGCGGCCGTCGCGGTGGGTTTCGCGCTCGCGGTCGTCGAACCCGGAGCTGGAAACATCGGCGGCGGTGGCTTCATGCTGATCCGCCAATCCAGCGGCCAGACGGCATTTGTGGATTACCGTGAAACGGCGCCGCGCGCTGCGAGCCGCAACATGTTCACCGCGGGCGTCGGTAAATCCGAGGCCGGCGACTCGCGCGTCGGCTACCGTGCCGTGGCCGTGCCCGGAACTGTCGCGGGTTTGGCTCTCGCGCTCAAAACTTTCGGCACCCTGCCGCTCGCGCAAGTGATGCAGCCCGCGATTCGTTTGGCCGAGCAGGGCTTCCCGGCGCCGCCAGCGCTGACGGATTCTCTGCACGACGATGCAGCGAAGCTTTCGCGCTTCGCAGTAACGAAACGCATTTTTCTAAAGGGCGGCGCTGAGTACAAGGCCGGCGAACTTTTTCGCCAGCCGGAACTTGCAGCGATCCTCAAGCGCATCGCCGCAAACGGTTTGGATGAATTCTATCGCGGCGACACGGCCCATCATCTCGCCGAGGACATGAAGAACAACGGCGGACTCATCTCTCTCGAAGATTTAGCCGCTTATACTCCCAAGATCCGCGAGCCGCTGCGCGCCACCTATCATTATCGCGGCCACGAATGGCAGTTGATCACCAGCCCGCCGCCCAGTTCGGGCGGCATCGCCATGATCGAAGCGCTGAACATTCTCGATCCCATTGAGCTAAAAAACTGGGACGACGCGCAATCGGTCCACTGGATGGCCGAAGCGATGCGCCGCGCGTTCGCCGATCGCGCCGCCTGGCTCGCGGACTCCGATTTTTCGCACGTCCCGGTCCAGGGCTTGACGGATCCGCGATACGCAGCGCAGCTTCGCGCCACGATCGATCCGGAAAAAGCGACGCCCAGCCGCGCGATTCAAGCGGGCAATCCCATGCCTTTCGATTCCGCCGCGCCGGCGACCTCGGCGATGGCCCGCCCGCTGCCTATTGATGCTGCCGAGGCCTGGATGCAGCGCGAAGCCCAGCGCGCGGGACACACCACGCATTTCTCCGTGGTCGATGCGGCGGGCAATGCGGTCTCGAATACTTACACGCTGAACGATTGGTACGGCTCGGCCGTCACCGCCTCAGATGGCTATTTCTTGAATGACGAAATGGATGACTTCAGCGCGCATCCCGGCGAGCCGAACATGTTCGGCCTGATTCAATCAGAGGCGAACACCATCGGCCCGGGCAAGCGCCCTCTCAGCTCGATGACCCCAAGCATCGTGTTGTGCGACGGCCGCCTCAGCTTCGTCACCGGCTCGCCCGGCGGACCTACGATCATTTCCGTCACGCTTCTTTCCATCGTGAACTGGATGCGCTTCGGCATGGACGCGCAGGCCAGCATCAATGCCCCGCGCTTCCATCATCAATGGATCCCCGATGAATTATTGATCGAACAGAATTTCCCGGAGAGTACGGCGAAAGAGCTCGAGCGGCGCGGTTATGTTCTCAAGCCACCGCTCATGCTGCGCACGACCCTCAATCCACCCGTGAGAATCGGCCAGATCGAAGCAGTCGCCATTGATCCAAAAACCGGCGAGCGCCTCGGCGCCCCCGACCCACGGCGCAACGGCAAAGCCAAAGGCTACTAGCGAATTTGCCGTCGTCCCCGTAGGGGAGGGTCTTCAGACCCTCCCCCCGTTCGGCCCCGCTCGCTCGACGCCCGCCGTGGTCCGCTCGGAATCACCGCCAGCGAAACGTAACCTGAATTGCTTGACGCACCGCCACAGGATTCCCGTACGGATCGCGCGCCGGCTTGAATTTCCAATCGCGCACACCGTTCACAGAAGCTCCATCAAGTCCCGCACCGAGCGGCTTCGTAACTCTGATCTGGACGGCCCTGCCTTTCGCAGAAATGACCGCTTCGAGTTCCACCGTGCCGGTCAACTGCTCGGCGGCCGCTTCTTCGGTGAATTGCGGCTGAGGACAACTCTCGCATTCCGGCATGCTCACGCCTGCAGTTCCCGGCGTGTAGATCCCATCACTCGGCCGCAAAGACTCAATCGCCACGCCCAGATGGCTCTTCACATCGTCGTCGAGGGCGATCTTTCCCGCCGCCGTATCGACGGCCACCTTCGATTCTCGAATTTGTTTTCCGCTGACCCGCTCGGCGATCAGCGTAATCCCAATTCCATCTCCAATAGCTCCGAATGTCCCGCGCACGTACGCACCAGCGTCGGCCGACTTTGCTTTCTCCGCATACAATTTGGATTGCTTCTTCGCATCCTTCTCGCCGGCACGATCGAAACCCCTCAGCCGCGCACGATCCGCCGCATCGATCCCCGCTCCAATTTTGTTCACATCCTCCGAAATTCGATCCGCAAGCCAGCTCCCAAACGCAATCTGTTTTCCGTCGAGCGTGTGCAGATCAAAGATGGCCACGGTTCTAACGTTTTCTCTCCGCAACTGTGCCACAAACCGCCCGGTAAGCTCATCGAGATCCTTTGCCGACGCGGCCTCCGGCTTCTCCTGGCCCACCGCCACACAAGCTGCGCTCGCAATCACGCCCGCCGCGATCGCGCAGAACATAGCCGCCAGCCGCAGTCGAACTCGTATCAACGCTTCTCCGTTTGAATTCTGAATTTTCAAATTTGAAATTCCCCCCGCTCCCTCACTTTCTAATTCGCCCCAATGCCCTTCGCGTATCGCCGTGACGATCTCATCGCCCGCACCCCGCGCCGCTTGCCCCTAGCTGTTCTCGCTTTCCCGTTCATCTCCCACCCGCCCAATTTCAACGCCACTCCCATGCACGCATCCCGCAAATCATCCGCCAACCGCCGATCCTCCGCCGCCCGCGCCACCACCATCCCTCCCACGCACAACGCCGCAATCGCCTCGGCCGTTCCGCGCCGCGCGCGCCCGCCATTCAACATCCCGCGCTCGAGCACTCCGACCATCGCCTTGAACACCGTCTCGAACGCCCGCTTCGCCTTCCGTCCGCTTCGCGCCACGTAACTCGGCAACGCCACCATTGGGCACGAATTCTCCACATTCTCGAAATGCTGCCGCGAAAGATAAGCCCGCACAATTTGCGGCGCCGCATCCGCCGACGCCATATCCACCTCCACGCCCTCCCAGCAATTCTTCCAATTCGGATCGGTGAAAAAGCAACTCAACACCTCGGCATAAAGCTCGCTCTTGCTATCGAAGTAGCTGTAGAACCCTCCATGCGTCAACCCAGCCCCAGCCATAATCTGTCCGAGCGAAACATTGTCGAACCCGTGCCGGTTAAATAATCTTCGCGCACTATCAACAATGCGACTCTTCACGACCGCTCGGTGCCCAGCAGGATATGGCATAAACTTTCCTCCGATTTAAGTAGCGCCGGTGTCCCCGCCGGCATTCGACGAAAATAAGTCGCGCCACGTGCAAAAACCATGCGCGGCCCGCTGCGCATTATGCCCCCGCGGAATTCTCTCCTCTAATTAAAATATTATCTTGAACATATTTTGCGTCCATGTTCCC
>Ga0316363_10002789_pt1 | contig 13042 bp, 11 predicted proteins | sample Sb_taG_3_FD_200459 | JGI IMG/M metagenome (GOLD analysis project Ga0316363, IMG submission 200459) | Peat soil microbial communities from Weissenstadt, Germany - Sb_50d_a_PC metaG (v2) (version 2) | ecosystem: Environmental > Terrestrial > Soil > Wetlands > Peat | place: Germany: Weissenstadt...
AGTCCGTCAACGATGTAGCCATTGGAAAGGGCGGGCAAGCCGTTGAATTCTACATTGCCATACCCGTTGGTGCCGCCCACGAAATCATTGCCGCTCCCAGCCGTGTTTATGAGAGCGCCGGAAGCGAACTGCAAAGGGTAGGTCATGTCGCCGCCCGGATTGGGCAGGTCTTCGAGCGCAGGAGTATCGAGAGTCGTTGATGTGTTCGCGTTGCTAGGATTGATGATCGGAGCTTCCGAACTGACCTCAACGGTCTCGTTCGAGCGAGCTACTCTCAGGATGAAGTTGACGGTTTGCTTTTGTCCCAGACCTGAGAAGACGTTATCTGCCTCTTGTGGCTGAAACCCCTGCGCTTCAACTCTGACTGTGTATGCACCCGGCTTTAGCTGGGGGAAGTTGAAACGACCTGCGCCGTCTGTTTTGGCGCTGCGCTTTGATCCTGTGTCATGGCTGGTTACTGTTACCGTGGCTGCCGCAACAACCGCTCCACTGGAATCCGATACCTGTCCCTGAATGGCGCTCGTGGTCTCGCCCTGACCTAGTGCTTGGATTGAAAGCAGGCAGAAGAGGGCGACGCCTAGAAAGCGACGGGATGCTTGCATGTTGAACCCCACAAAACAGAACCAACTCAACGCGCAAAATACGTTAAGCATGGCTGATGCTCAATAGTTAATCACAGTTAACATGAGAAAGTCGAGCATGTAGATGCCAGCCTTTGGGAAGGGTTGTTGCGGTCGATGCAGCTTTCTATGAAAAAGAAGCGAAGAGTTCTGGCAAAACCTGACCCGCCTTCCCCAGATGGCATTCAGTGAATGCGGATGCGTTCGCAGGCTCCTCCGCTCCAACGTAGATCGTGCGAGCGCGACCACTGACGTGAGCGACAAAGCTCGCGGCTGGCTCGACCACGCCCGATGTGCCCACAGCCATGAAGACCGTGCATTCGTCCAGTGCGTGGAAGATGCGATCCAACTCGAACGGCACTTCGCCGAACCAGCAGATGTGCGGTCGAATGCGACCTCCGCAGTCGCACCGGGGAATCTCGGAGGGTGGTTCGTAGATATTGGTGTCGCGGAACGGTGCGCGGCTGCACGTATCGCAGCGGCTCTTAAAGAGTTCGCCGTGCATGTGTAGGACGTGCTTCGCCCCGGCTTGCTCGTGAAGGTCATCCACATTTTGCGTGCAGAGGAACAGGCGGTCACCCAAGGTGCCTTCGAGCTTCGCGAGCGCGAGGTGTGCCGGATTCGGTTTGGCTGCCGAAGCAACCCGCCGCCTCATCGAGTAGAACTCCCATACCAGCCGAGGATCACGAGTCCAAGCATGGGGCGAGGCGACCTCCTCGATCCGGTAGTTGCGCCACAGCCCGCCCACGCCACGGAATGTCGGTATCCCACTCTCGGCGCTTACGCCTGCCCCGGTAAGGACGAAGACTTTATCGGTGGGAGAAATGGAAAGCACGGATCAGTGTACGCTGCGCCCTGTTCGGAGTTCGTAGGTGGACAGCAGAGGGTCATGGCGTGATTAGCAGCTTCTCTTCTCGTGAACATGCCATCGCAGATCAGGCATCGCCGCATGCCGCCGACGACAACAAAGACTTTGCCCACTGGTTCGGAGTTCCTGCTGTTCATTGCGCAGCCCCAGCCGCGCTGGCTTGCTCCGGCACATTCCCGGCTAGAGCGGGAACCGCGACATTTGGGTTGGTGCTCGCCTCTTTCATCAATCGGCACACGGATGCCCGCGAGATGCCGTGTTTCTTGGCGACCTGCGTCAGCGACATGCCGGAGCGGCGGTCTTGGGTGACTTGCTCTCGATTCACGTCGAGCCTTGCACGTCCGATCTGACGCCCTTCTGCGCGGGCGCGAGCCATGCCACTTCTGACCCTCTCGATCAGCAGTGCCCGCTCCATCTCGCCCAGCACCGCGACGATGCCAAGAAATGCCCGCCCCAACGCCCCTGATGTGTCGAACGCCTCGCGCAGGGACACAAACTGGACTTCGCACGAGTCGAGTTCGTCGAGACACTGAAGGAAATGCTTCGTGGAGCGTGCAAGGCGGTCACACGACCAAACAATCAGCACATCAAAGCGTCGCCTCCGGGCGTCTTCCAGCATGCGGTCGAGCGCTGGGCGGCGTGCCTTCGTGCCGCCGATCCCGTGGTCTACGTACTCCTGCTCCTGCGGGACGCTCAGCCCTCGACGCTGCGCGTACTCGCGGAGTTCTCTTAACTGGGTCTCTGGGTGCTGGTCTATCGTCGATACGCGGATATAGAACGCCCCTCGCTTCATTGGCTGGTTTCCTCCTTCGATATTGGGGGAATTAAGTTCTATGTTCGACAAGGTGGATCGGGCGACCTGTCTCGCCATCAACAAGCCACAAGGGAGACCGCCGCGTCTGTCGAAATCCTGCGTAACATAAACAATCTCGTGCCTGCGCAACGCATGGCACCATGAAGACATTGCTCGCGAACTTGTCGCGCTGGAACGGAAGCAGCAGGTGCGGGATGCCTGCCCGGAACAACGCCGCCTCAGCATGGAGGAGATGTTCCCCTTCCTGTTGCAAGACCTTCCGTGAGCGTTTGCGTGACACAAATACTCGCGCCCGATTGGGTCGGCGCAGGCGGTCAGCAGCCTCCGTACAGATCGTGAGTTCGGGAGCCAAGAGGCTGAGATTGGGCAGAACCTCATCCTCTAACAGTTGCCCGATGTCACAGTTCCGAAGCTGTCGCAGGTGCTGTTGCAACTCGCCGGGGATCAGGAGTGCTGATGCAAATCGTTCTGCGGGATTGGGGGAGCGCATACTGTTGTGTTTCCTGCGCGACCGGCGTTTCCGTCTGCTGGCATGGATGTACCTGATCCCGCTTGTGCTCTTCGTGGTTTTAAAGGGACGAGGCTACTATCTGGGATCGGCCTACGCGATGTTGCTAGCGATGGGCGCGAGCACAGGCGAGCGCTGGGTCGGATCGTTGCCGCGGCTCTGGGAGCGGACAGTAGAAGCTGTGTTTTTCGCCGGGCTCGGGTTTTGTGGGTTGTACATTGCTGCTTTGATCTTGCCGCTGGCGTCGAGCGGCCCGCTGCGAGAGTTCGCGCTGAAACATAACGAAGATCTGCGTGAAGAAATTGGCTGGAACGATCTGGTCACGGCAGTCGCCGGCGTTCTCGATTCCCTCCCCCCGGAGCAGCGCGAACATGTGGGCGTACTGGTGGGCAACTACGGCGAGCAGGGCGCAATCGAGATGCTGGGACCTGCTTACCATCTGCCCCCGCCGATCAGCCTGACCAACTCGGCATGGTTGCGCGGATATCCCACGCCGCTGCCGTCAACGCTGGTTGTAGTTGGGTGGTCGAGTGAGCAGGTGGAAGACGCGTTCACCTCGTGCCGGCTCGCCGGACACAACGGCAATCCTTACGGCGTGGTGAATGAAGAGAGCAAGTACCATCCTGATATTTTTGTGTGCGGCGGGCCGCGCCTACCATGGCCGGAGTTCTGGGAGGAGCATCAACGTTTCGGATGATGTGAATTCTCGCCCATGCAGACGATTATTCCGCCCTCAAAGCCAGCATCGGGTCAACCGAGGCTGCCCGCCGAGCCGGCAACAGGGCCGCAAGAAACGCCGCCAGCAAGAGTACAGTGATGCTCGCGAAGATCACGCCAGGATCGGCCGCCTTGGTTTCGTAGAGCAGGCTGCCAATCCAACGGGTGGCTGCAAATGCCAGCGCCAGGCCCGCGAGAATGCCTCCACCAATCGGAAGCGCCGCCTGACCCATGACCAACCGCATCAATGCGGTTTTGTCCGAACCGAGCGCGACCCGGATGCCAAACTCGTGCTCACGCAGCGATACGGAATACGCCAGCACCCCATAGACACCCAGCAGCGCCAGCAGCAATGCGGCGATACCGAAACTGGACAGCAGCATTGCCTGGAAACGTTCGGTGACAACTGAGTCATTCACTTGATCGTCCAGTGACTTCAGAGTCGGAATGGCAACCTGAGGATCAATGTTCCAGATAGCCTGGCGAATGGAATCCGCCAAGCCCGCCGTGGATTGCGGGCTGCGGATGAGAAAGTAAGCCCTCCACCATGGATTGTCCCAATACGGCACATAGACCATGCTGGCCGTGCTCTTCAAGTCGTTGATGCGCGCGTCCGCCACCACGCCGACGACGGTGTACTGCGTATCTCCGCCCAGCTTGAACGTCTTCCCCACCGGGTCTTCGCCCGGCCACGCTGTTCGCGCAGTCTGCTGGGAGATGAGAACATTGGTTGGGTGGTTCTGGTCGCTCGGCTGAAGATCCCGGCCGGCGGCGAGCGGAATCTTCAGCGTGCTGATATAGGAAGGACTCACCCAGCGCATATTAGCGTGAGGCTCCTGTGCCTCTGGTACGGGACGTTCCGCGCGGCGAATGCTGCTGACCCAGGTCTCGCCCGCCATCGGCATTTCGCTGGTCATCGCCACGGACTGCACTCCGGGAAGCCGGCCCAGGTCGGTGATCGCACGATCAATAAAACTGGCGCGAACTCCGGCCGCCTCCTCCGGCGAATTACCATATTGCGGAGTCGCCAGGCTCACGCCAGCCAGGGTGATATGGCCGGCATCGAAGTCGCGCTGCTGCGTCAGGAGCTGCGAGAAGCTGCGCACCAGCAATCCGGTCACGATGAGCAAAGTCACGGTGCAGGCGACTTCTCCGGCAACCAGTAAATGACGGGTGCGATGTCCTTCGCGGGTGTTGGCCACGCGCGTGGGATTCGATTGCATAGCCATCTGCGGATCGACGTGGATCGACCGCAACGCCGGCAACGAGCCGAAAAGCAGCGCGGTCATAATCGACAGGCCGGCAGCAGCCATGAGTGCCAACCAGCTTACGTGCACTTCGTTCAGACGCGGCAAGTTCGAGGGAGCGGAGGCCACAAACAGCCGCACTCCGGCAAATGACAACAGAATGCCCAGCGTGCCTCCAGCCACGGCGAGCACCAGGCTGTCCGTGAGGGTGTGCCATATTAACTGGCCCCGACCCGCACCCAGCGCGGCCCGCACCGCAATCTCGCGCTCGCGGCTCACCGCCCGCGCCAGTTGCAGGTTTGCAAGATTCACGCAGCCGATCAGCAGCACGGCTCCCACCGCAGCCAGCAGCAGCCACAGCGCTGTGCTCACTCGGCCGGCGACCTCCTGGGCCAGCGGCTCCACAAGAACCAACGCTTCCTCAGTCGTATGACTCATGGTTCGCGTATAGGCTTGTTGCAAACCAGTGAGTTCCGTTTGCGCCTGCGCCAGCGTAAGTCCAGTCCGGAGGCGACCGATCACCAAGTAGTTGAAGTTGCCGTTATCCGTCGGGTCGGGCAAAAGCGGCTTGAAGATTTCATAGGGCTTGACCGCTCGCTGCGAGACCGCAGTCGACATTTCGCTCATGTGCGGAAAACTGAAGGTCTGTGGAAGAATTCCAACCACCGTCTGCGGAATGCCACCGACGCGCAGCGTACGGCCGACCACGCCAGGATCGCCGTGAAAATATTTCTGCCACGCGCTCCAAGAAAGAATGACCTCTTCATCGTGGCCTTGAACCGTCTCTGCCGGCAGAAAGCTCCGTCCTAGAACCGGCTGAACGCCGAGGACCGAGAAAAAATTGGGGGAAATCTCCAGGCCATCGGCGATGTCGGGATGATCACGGCCCGCGGAGACGCTGTAACCCTTGTTCCGAAAGATGCCCGCATCGCTCAGAGACTTCGAGTTGGCGTGCCAATAGGCGTAATGCTGGTAATTATCAGGAATGGGCGGTTCGTTCCTTCCCCGGATCATTTCTCGCAGGACGACCAAACGTTCAGGTTCGCGAAAAGCGAAAGGCTTCAGCAAAACAGATTTGACCACGCTGAAAACTGATGTGACGGACCCGATTCCCAGACCCAGGGTCAGGATGGCGGTGAGGGCAAATCCCGGTGACTTGCGCAAGGTGCGAATGCTAAACCATACGTCCTGAAACCGCGTCTGCATGGAATCTCCTCTAGAGACACGACACCGCATGTCATTCATACATTTGACGCGCCGACCGGGATTTGGCGATCAATTCCATTATCCTCCGGAAAATATGGCACTTGGGCGACCATCACGGTTAGCGGGTCTTGTCCGGAGCCGGTCATCTCTGTGGGTGAATGAACACTTGCAGGCTGGCGCGCCGGAAGCGCCAATCCTTTACACAGCTTCCCCTGCTGCTAAAATGCGGATACAACCCTAAGACCAATAACGGACTCCCATAGCGAATTAATTTGGGAGATCCACATTCTCGCAAGTCGCAGCCCGAGGACGACATCGGCGAGCGTAAGATTGATCGGGCAAGGAGAGCCACTATGCGCATCATCAGTAGGTCTGTTCGGTTGCTTTTGTTCGCACTGGTGTTGTTGTCCCTGTCGTCGGCCGCGTTCGCACAAATCGGCATATCGGTTAGCTTCGGGCCGCCGGCGCTGCCTGTCTATGAGCAACCCATTTGCCCTGAATCGGGTTATCTCTGGACGCCTGGCTACTGGGCCTGGGACCCCGATATTAACGATTACTACTGGGTGCCCGGCACCTGGGTGCTGGCCCCCGAGATCGGCTTTTTGTGGACCCCACCGTGGTGGGGTTGGGAGGGCGGCGTATTTCTCTTTCATGCAGGTTACTGGGGCCCGCATGTCGGCTTTTATGGAGGGATCCCCTACGGATTCGGTTATTTCGGCAGGGGCTACGAGGGTGGGCGCTGGGATAACGGACAGTTTTTCTATAACCGTTCGGTGACCAACATTAACGTCACGAACATTCACAACGTCTACAACACGACGGTAATCAACAACAACGTCACGGTAAACCGCGTCAGCTACAACGGCGGCGAAGGCGGGATAACTGCTCGTCCTACGCCCGAAGAAGAATCGGCAGCTCGAGAACGACATGTCGCTCCGGTGGCAGCCCAGACTGAACATATCCAGGCTGCCCGCTCCAATCCACAGTTACGGGCTTCGGTGAACCACGGCGCGCCCGCGGTTGCCGCTACCCCAAGGCCGGGAGCATTCAACGACCGCGGGGCGGTGAAGGCGAAGTCGGCCGGAGCACCATACACTCCCCGGCCACAGGGAAAGGCGGCGGCTCCGGCAGAACGGGGGGGCAACAATGTTCCTCGCCCTCCTGCCAATCACGCCAGCGAGCTTCAGTCACATGAACGCCCGCCTGCTCCGAACACCGGCAACCCCAAGGTGGACCAGAAGTATCAGCAGCAACAGAACAAGCTCTACACCAAGATGGACCAGGAGCACCAAAAGCTCCAGCAGAAGCAGGACCAGGAGCACCAGCGGTTGCAGCAGCGTAACGCCAGTGAAGCGGAAAAGCAGCAGGTAGAACAAAAGCACCAGCAACAGACGCAGCAGCTGGAGCAAAAGCACCAGCAGCAGATCCAGCATCTGCAGGAAAGACAGCAACCCCGCCCGCCGGGCCGAAAGTAGGCGAGCGACGTCGATGAACCACTGAGGGTCCTGAGCGCAGTCTATTCCGGCGACTCGCTCAGGGCCCGCAAAAAGGTGTTGTAGTCATCGAGAACGAGTCTCCAGTCCTCACGGCCAACTTGCTTGGACGTGCTGCGTTCCCTTCTGGCGTTGACTGCCATTGCGAGCAGGGCTGCGATGATCTTGTTTTCATTCATCAGAACCTCCTCTGAAATCTAGGATTGCTGAAACACCAGCGACTTCGTGTTGCATTTGGGCCTATTGCTCTTTGCATGCGTCCGGATCCAGATATCGGACCGCGCTTTCAGTGCGAGCCGCCGCGCTGCGCCAGAAAACGGTTTTGGCAATCTTTGGCAGCGGACAACAATTCGGTGAACCCCGGACTTCCACGCAACTTCGCGGGCAACGGGTCAGTCTGCAAAGCGGTATAGGCGCAATAGTTTTGCGTGACGGCGCTTTTCAGCAATCGCAGAGCCGCATCTTTCTGACCGCAATACGCCAGGAAACTGCCGGCCAGGTAGCGAGGCTCTGGGTCAGGCCAGGTCAGAGCGGCAGCTTCAGCCTTCTGTGCGATTCTCTCAAACCCGGAACTCTGTGCGGGGTCAAGGCAGGCTTGAAACACCTCGTGCGGCATAAAATTGGAAGAGATCTTCTGGATGCTTTCGCGTGCCTCGGCTATCTTACCCTGCCCTAGAAGAATGAAAGTGGTTGATCTCGCCGCCCACTCTGAGCCCGCGTCGAGGCTAACAAACTCCATCGCCTTTTGGGGCTGGTTCAGTTCCATGAAGACGACGGCGCAGGAACGGAATTGGTAGTCGCCCCGGTCCAGGCTCCGCGCAATTTCACACTCGCGTCCCGCCTCAGTGAGCAAGCCGGCATAGCGGAGCACATAACCGAGGGCAAAATGGGCCAGAGCACTTTCCGGCTGTCGCTTAACGAATGCCGATGCCTCACCATAGGCGTCGGCCATCTGGCCCCGCTCAGTCCGCATATTGATCAACTGGGTCGCAGCGACGATTAAGTTGGGATCAAGCACCAGAGCTCGCCTCAGCGCGGAGTCACCGCGCTGGAGTACCGGCTCTCCACCATTAGCGTATTCAGCATCGTAGTAATAGCGCACCCCCAAAGCCTCCCACGCAGGTGCGTAGCTGGGATCGATAGCCACAGCCTTCTCAAGCATCGAGATCGCCTCTTTGTTCGGCGCAACATCGTGCCCAACGGCGATGCTGTGCAGGTACAAGTCGTACGCCTCCTGGTTGTTGGGGCGGGTCTCAGTTCCGGTTGAAGCTGACGCTCCGCCAAGCAGTGGAACCAGGCTCCGGCGAACTCGCGCTGTGACTTCGTTCCGCATGGCAATCTTGTCGGACCTCGCCACGTTGACGGTATCTCGCCAAACGCTGCGATTGGTCGCAACGTCGATCGCCTCGAGCGTGACCTCGAACTGGTCGCCTTCCGTGAGGAAGTGACCGGTAACAATAGAGGTGACCCCCATGTCGCGTCCGGCCTGCTGCAGGTCAACGCTAGGACCGTCGTACTTGCTGGTAGTGGCAAAAGGGCGAATCGAGAAGGACTGCACGTCGCTCAACGTAGTCGCGATTTCGTCGGCCAGCGCGAGCCGAAGAAAGTCGATGCTTTTGTCCGAACCCACATTTTGCAGGGGCAGCACCGCAATCGCCCTCGCGCTGGACTCGACCGTGGGCATAGTGGCGTGCTTCGCGCGCCAAAAGAAAAGCCCCATCACGATTGCCGCGACTACGACGCCAGCCGCGACCCGTAGCGATCGTCTGTTCCACGAAGGACGAGGCGGTTCGATCACCGCCGACGATTTCTGCGTATCTGTGTCCCGTTTCAATCGTTGCAGATCGGCGCGAATCTCCGAGGCGTGCTGATATCGAAGGTTTCGGTCTTTCTCCAGGCTCTTGTTAATAATCTTTTCCAGTTCGGCCGGGATATCGGGATTCAGCCGTACTGGCGAAGTCGGTGTTCCATCCAAAATGGCTTTGAAGATTACACCCGAACTTTCCCCACGAAACGGCAACGTGCCGGTCGCCATTTCGTAAATCACGGCGCCGAAGGAGAACAAATCCGAGCGTGCGTCCAGTTCTTTGGCACGGACTTGCTCCGGAGACATGTAGGCGACCGTGCCCATCGTCGTACCGGGGCTGGTGAGGTGCTGCTCGTCAACCGTCATCGACTGGGTAGCTGCCGACGCACTGGGGGTGCCGTACGCTGTCACCTTCGCCAGCCCGAAATCAAGAATTTTGGCGTGTCCACGCTTGGTGACAAAGATATTCGCGGGCTTGATGTCGCGGTGGACGATGCCCGCGGAATGGGCTGCATCCAGCGCATCGGCGATTTCGATGGCAAGCGGAAGAAGGAGTTCTGTCTCCACCGGACGCCCGGCGATCTGATGTTTCAACGTCACACCATCCAGAAACTCCATGGCAATGAACGCCTGCGCGTGCTGATCGTCGATTTCGTAGATGGTGCAGATGTTCGAATGATTGAGAGCAGAAGCAGCTTTGGCCTCGCGCTGGAAACGGCTGAGAACCTGCGGGTCGTGCCCCACCTCGTCGGGCAAGAATTTGAGGGCGACGAAGCGGCCGAGCTTCACATCCTCAGCCTTGTAGACGACGCCCATGCCGCCGCCACCGAGTTTCTCAACAATGCGGTAATGGGAAATGGTTTGGCCGATCACGGGTGCGCACGTCTCAGCGTGCAATGTTATGAGGGCTGGCAGGGCAAGTCAACGCGAGGTTCTGAACAGCATTGTTATTTTAGCTTTAGCACTCCGTCGTAGGCGGTAACCTGTGCCGGACAAGGCCTTCCGTCATCTTTCACTCGTAACCAACTCGTTACATACTAGGGTCTAAGCCCATGAATTCCCTTCCCCCAAGGCGCATGAAACCGCGCCCACCGCGTGTACACCTCGAAGGCCTCACTCCTGCCGTGTTGCGATTTTCCGACGGTCGCCGTGTCCCTGGAGAGCTGCAGCTTGTCTCGACCACGGGCGGATTGCTCGGCCTGTCACGGCCTTTGAACCGAGGTTCGGTAGTCAAGTTGATGTTCCTGACCCGCAGCGGGTCGGTGCTGGGTGAGGCGGAAATGTTGAGTCCGGTGACCTGGATCCAGCAACCCTTTCGCTTCGTGACGCTTCATCATGATGATCGGTCGCGACTGCAGGCCGCGATTCAGTCTTCGCTGGAGCAGAGCCGCCGGGAACACAACCAGAGCCTTCACGGTCTTAAGCAAATGGAAAAACACAGAGCGTGGTAGGCGTGCATCTGTTGCTATAAATTCGCGCTTTGTGATCCCCATCACTTCCCTTTATGCGCATCGGTATGGAAGAATGTTGGTTCGTTGCCCACCGCGATGGCGCCTGCCGGCCTCCAACTCGCGCTGTTCTCCGCTGCCGTGCTTGGCTTTCGGCACGGCTTCGATTACGACCACATTGCCGCCATCTCTGATATCACCAGCGTGCAGAGCTCCGGCCGGCGGGCCATGCGGCTGGGGTTGTTGTACGCCCTGGGGCACGCTGCGACGGTTGCCGTGCTCGGCAGCATTGTGATTTTCTTTCAGCTTTCGCTGCCACATGGCATCGATCGCATCGCGGAGCGGCTGGTGGGATTGACCCTGGTTTTCCTGGGCATCTATGTTCTGGGATCTCTGTTCCGTGGCGACTACGTGCCGCGGAGCCGCTTCGTCCTCCTGGCCAACTCGCTGAAGTGGCTGCACTGGAAAGCCAAGGTGCACTGGCACAATCACGAGGTCCCCAAGCCAAAGAATTCCATCTGGAACTACGATGCGAAGTCGGTGTTCGGCATTGGAATTATTCACGGGCTGGGAGCGGAAACTCCTACGCAGTTGCTGATCTTTCTGCTGGCAGCGAACCTGGGCGGCGTAGGCAAGGGCTTCCTGGGACTGGGCATGTTCTTGATCGGCCTGCTGGTGATGAACACCATCATGACGGCCTCGGCGGCCGGGCTGTTTGGATTCAGCATGCGCGCTCCCAGAATTCAATACGCGGTCACCGCGGTCACGGCAGTGTACAGCCTGGTGGTGGGCTCGATCTTCTTGTGGGGTTCGTCGGCTTTGCTGCCTCCCATTGGCTAGTGGGGCCTCAGGCAAGCTCACCTCGCAGTGTGTCCTACGTCACAGACCGCCGTAACAAGCAATGTTCAACTGGCTTTGAGGAAAATCGGCCGTGTGCCTCGCCATTCCGGGTAAGATTCTGGAAATTCAGGGAGAAGAACCGCTGCGGAATGCCCGCGTGCAGTTCGGCGGCATCGTGCGCCAGGTTTGCCTGAACTTCGTGCCTGAGGCCGGTTTGGGCGACTATGTAATGGTCCACGTCGGGTTTGCCATCAGCCGTGTGGACGCGGTTGAGGCCGAGCGCACCTACAAGCTTCTGCAGGAAATGGGAGCGTTGGAGGCAGAACTGGCGCCGGCCGATCAGTAATTGTTCGTAACTTGTCCCTCCCTGCCCTTCCGAATCACACCCGAATGTGACGCTCGTCACCGATCTCTGGTTCACCAGTGCTAGAGTGGCAAGTGGGTCTTCGCACGTGAAATATCTGGACGAATATCGCGACCATCGCATTGCTCGGGCACTGGCCGTGGAGATCGGCCAACGCGTAACCCGCCCCTGGGTGCTGATGGAAATCTGCGGCGGCCAGACCCACACCATCATGCGGTATGGCATTGATGAACTGCTGCCCCGCAGCCTTGAACTGGTGCACGGGCCGGGTTGTCCCGTCTGCGTCACGCCGCTCGAAACCATTGACAAGGCCATCGAGCTGGCACTGCGCCCGGATGTGATGCTGGTTTCCTACGGAGACATGCTGCGAGTTCCGGGATCGCGCTCCGATCTGTTTCGCGCCAAGGCGCAGGGTGCGGACGTGCGCATCGCCTACTCTTCGATGGAAGCAGTGAGACTGGCGCGGGCGAATCCCGACCGCAAAGTCGTGTTCCTCGCCATCGGCTTCGAAACCACCGCCCCGGCCAACGCTATGGCAGCCTGGCAAGCCAAACGCGACGTTCTGACGAACTTTTCTATGCTGGTTTCGCATGTGCTGGTCCCGCCCGCAATTCGTGCCCTGATGGTCTCGCGGGAGAATCGTGTGCAGGCGTTCATCGCGCCTGGCCATGTGTGTACGGTCATGGGATGCGCCGAATACGAATCTTTGGTGCGCGACTTCCGGGTGCCAATTGTTGTCGGCGGATTCGAGCCGGTGGATTTGCTCGAGGCTGTGTTGATGCTGGTACGGCAACTGGAAGCGGGAGAAGCGAAGCTTGAAAACCAGTACGTGCGCTCGGTGAGTTACGCGGGAAATGTGCCGGCGCAGCAGATCATGGCGGAAGTTTTTGAAGTCGCCGACCAGAAGTGGCGTGGCATTGGCTCGATTCCAGAGAGCGGTTTGCGTTTGCGTGACGAATACGCAGCCTATGATGCCAACCGAGTGTTCGATCTCGCCGTGATCTCGGTGGAAGAGCCGGCCGAGTGCATCAGCGCGCAGGTTTTGCAGGGATTGAAGAAGCCGACGGATTGCCCGGCATTCGGCATGCGCTGCACGCCGGAAAATCCGCT
>Ga0316363_10002791_pt1 | contig 13031 bp, 7 predicted proteins | sample Sb_taG_3_FD_200459 | JGI IMG/M metagenome (GOLD analysis project Ga0316363, IMG submission 200459) | Peat soil microbial communities from Weissenstadt, Germany - Sb_50d_a_PC metaG (v2) (version 2) | ecosystem: Environmental > Terrestrial > Soil > Wetlands > Peat | place: Germany: Weissenstadt...
TTCGGCGAGCGTGTCATCTATTTCCAGCGCCTTCAGTGCGGCCTCCTTGGCTCTCGGATAAGACTCCTTCGGAGCGACAAAACCGTACTCTGCAAGTAGACTGTAGCTATCGGCCAATCCGGAATAGGCCAGGGCGTAAGTTGGATCTTTTTCGATCGCCTGCTGAAAGTATTCGCGCCCCTTGTTAAAACCATCCTCTTTTCTCTTGTTCCACCAATAACGCCCCTTGAGGTAGTCCTGATAGGCATCGGGGTTCGCGGTGTAGCTTTTGGCCATGCGCTTCTCGTCATCTCCGGTCAGGCGCACTCGCAGCGCGGTCGTGATCTCTTTGGCAATGTCTCCTTGAAGCGCGAAAATATCCGACGCCTTCCGGCTGTACTGCTCGCCCCAGATGTGGTCGTTGTTTCGGGCGTCGATGAGTTCCGCGCTGATGGCCAGGTTGTCGCCCACTTGCGTGACTCGACCTTTGAAGACAGCTCGTACACCCAACTCGCGCCCGACTGTCTCAGCGTCGGGGTCCTTCCCCTTGTAGTGAAACGCGGAATCCCGTGATTTCACTTCCAGCTTCGGCAACCGGGACAAGCTATTGATAAGGCTCTCCGTGATCCCGTCGCTGAGGTATTCCGTGTTGGGGTCGCCGCTGCCATTCACAAAGGGCAGCACCGCCAGTGAATCAATCGTCTCGCCGCCCGTGCGAGATCGGTAAAACCAGCCCGCGCCCGCCAGTGCAACTACCAAGACGACCGCCGCAATCACTATGGCGGTTCTGCCGCGCCACCATTCGTGAACGGGCGCTTCGGCGCCGGGTGCGGCAACGACTGAACGTCCCGAATCTGTGTCGCGCTTCAATCGCTTGAGATCGGCTCTCATCTCCGATGCGTGCTGATACCGCACGTCCCGGTCCTTCTCAATTGCTTTACTGATGATGTCTTCCAACTTAGCCGGGAGTTCAGGATTCAGACGCGCCGCCGGTGTGGGCGCTTTCGTGAGGATCGCGCTCAAAATTACTCCTGAGGTGCTGCCCGAAAACGCCAGCCGCCCCGTCGCCATTTCATACAGAACCAATCCAAACGAGAAGAGGTCCGTGCGTGCGTCCAGCTCCTCTCCCCTCACTTGTTCCGGTGACATGTAAGCCACTGTGCCCAGCGTCGTCCCGGGACTCGTTAGTTGCTCCTCAGGAACTTCCGTCGTTCCTGCAGATATTGTTTGTCCGATTCCTGGCGGAGCAGACTTCGGCTGGGTCGTCAACTTCGCCAATCCGAAGTCCAAAATCTTGGCGTGTCCGCGATCCGTAACGAAGATGTTCGCTGGCTTCATGTCCCGGTGCACAATTCCTTTGCTGTGCGCAGCATCGAGCGCGTCGACCACCTCCACTGCCAACTCCAGCAACTGTTCGATAGCGAACGGCTTGCCGCTGAGCCGATGCTTGAGCGTCTTTCCTTCCAGCAATTCCATGGCGATGAAGTGCTGGCCGTCCACTTCGTCGATCTCGTAGATCGTGCAGATGTTCGGGTGATTGAGCGCGGAGGCAGCAAACGCTTCGCGCTGAAAGCGTTCACGGGCGGCGGGATCATTCTCCATTTCGGGAGGCAAGAATTTCAGCGCGACATGGCGGCGCAGCTTGAGGTCTTCGGCTTCGTAGACCACACCCATCCCGCCGCCGCCGAGTTGGGCCAGAATACGATAGTGCGAAATGGTTTTTCCAATCATGGCCACAGGAATAGAGAAATTTTCAGAGCCTTGCCGGGCCTACTTTAGCGTATCTTCCTGCTTTGTTGTGGGCATTGTTATCTTCGGGCTAGTCCTGGTGGCGCAGGCTTCAGCCTTTGGGTGTTCCTCCTTGCAAGGACTAAACCCCACAGGCTGAAGCCTGTGCCACTGGTATAATCCTGCGACCAAAGTAAACTCTTAGCATCCAATCAGGCTATCCTGGCCCCGAGTGAGGAAGAACCAAGCTCGATCATCGAACAGAGACCGACCATGGCGAAACCGATCTTATTAAGCGTGGATGACGACGCGGATGTCTTGCGGGCGATTGAGCGCGACTTGCGCTCGCAGTACGGCGCGGATTATCGCGTCCTCGGTAGCGGATCGCCCGAGAGCGCGCTCGATCTTTTGAAGCAGTTGAAACTCCGCAGCGATAGCGTGGCCTTGCTCCTCGCGGACCAGCGCATGCCGCGTATCGACGGCGTGCACTTTTTGCAGGAAGCCATGCGGATTTACCCGGACGCCAAGCGCGCGCTGCTCACTGCTTACGCCGACACGACCGCCGCGATTGGGGCCATCAATCAGGCGAGCATCCATTATTTCTTCATGAAGCCGTGGGACCCGCCCACCGAGCACCTGTATCCGCAACTGGACGATCTGCTTGGTGACTGGCAGGCTTCCTACCATCCGGCCTATTCGGGAATTCGCGTGCTCGGCACGCGATGGTCGCCCCGGTCGTATGAGTTGCGCGACTTCCTGGCGCGCAATCACGTCCCCTATCAGTGGATCGACGCGGAAATTTCCGCGAGCGATCCGGAGACCAAACTTTTGCTGGAGACTCTGGGGCCGGAAGCCACAAGTCTTCCGATCGTTCTCTTTCCTGACGGGACGAAGCTCCTCGAAAGTACCCCGGCGCAAGTCGCGCAGAAAGTTGGTCTCCGGACTCGCGCGCAAACGAGTTTCTACGATTTGGCGATTATCGGTGGAGGGCCGGCAGGCCTCGCTGCCGCCGTGTACGGAGCGTCGGAAGGCTTGCACACGGTGATGGTTGAGCGCGAAGCGCCGGGCGGCCAGGCCGGGATGAGCTCGCGCATCGAAAATTATCTTGGCTTTCCGGCGGGCCTCAGCGGCGGCGATCTGGCCCGGCGCGCGGTGGTGCAGGCGCAGCGATTCGGCGTGGAAATTCTGGCGGCGGAAGCGTCCGAAATTCGAACGGAAGGCCCTTACCGGATCATCAAGCTGGCCGATGGAAGCGAGTTTTCCTGCCACGCGTTGATGATCGCGACGGGAGTCCAATGGCGGCGCCTCGATGCCCCTGGGATCGACCGCTTGCAGGGCGCGGGGGTTTACTATGGCGGAGGCGCGACGGAAGCGATTTCCTGCGCGGGAGAAACGGTCTACGTGATTGGCGGCGCGAATTCGGCGGGGCAGGCGGCGATGAACTTCGCCAAGCACGCGGAAAAAGTGTTCATCCTGGTGCGTGGAAGTTCTCTGTCGAGCACCATGTCGCAATACTTGATCGATCAAATCAAGGAGACACCCAAAATTCAAGTCTGGGCGCACGCCAGCGTTTCCGAAGTGCACGGCGAAATGCACCTCGAGGAAATTTCCGTTCTGTGTTCGGACACGGGGAAGATCGAGCGCGTCCCGGCAAGCTCCGTGTTCATTTTTATCGGCGCGTTGCCGCGAACCGATTGGCTGGCAGGTATGGTCGAGCGCGACGATCGCGGCTTTCTGCTGACAGGGCCCGACCTCATCGTCGATGGACAGCGTCCCAAAGGCTGGACGCTGGAACGCGATCCCTACTTGCTCGAAACTAATGTTCCCGGCATTTTTGCCGTGGGTGACGTGCGGCACGGCTCGGTCAAGCGCGTGGCTTCGGGAGTTGGGGAAGGGTCGGTGGCCGTGCAGTTCATCCACCAATACTTGAGCAAAGTCCAATGAGAAGAATTCAAGCAGCACAGCCACTCTTGGCTGTGCGGTTTTACACGCTGCCCGAACGCCCCTGGCGTAGCCACGATTTGCGAAACCCGCACTGCCAGGGGTGGCTGTGTTACAAAAACCGGAAAGTCCAATGATCGAAAAAGCGGAACTGCTGAGTGTGCCCGCCTTCGCGGGCTTGCCGGATGACCAGATCGCATGGTTCATCAGCCAGGCGGAGGAACTGCGCTTTAAGGCAGGCGACACTCTGATGACTCCGGGCGATCCGGCCGACGCGATGTTTGTTCTTCTCGAAGGCCAGCTTCAGGCGCGCGGCGAATTCGCCGGCGAGACGATGATCATTACCGTGAGCCCCGGCCAGGTAACCGGGCGGCTGCCCTTTTCGAGAATGAAGACCTTCACATTCGGCGCCCGTGCGCTGAGCGACTGCCGCATCCTGCGATTTCCCGAATCGAAGTTTCACGACCTCGTTCAGAAAATGCCCGAGCTGACCGAGCGCCTCGTCGGCATGATGACCGACCGCGTCCGCGAGACCACGCGCAGGGAACAGCAGCGCGACCGCCTCGCGGCTCTCGGAAAACTTTCCGCGGGACTCGCCCACGAACTCAACAATCCCGCCTCCGCCGCCAGGCGCGCCTCCAGCCAGTTGCGCGACATCCTGCAAAAAATCCGTGATGCTGCGCACGAACTCGGCCGGCGCGACCTCACGCCGGCACAGAAAGCGGAAATAGAGAGGCTGGAGGCCTGCATCATCCAGCACAAGGATCCCCCGCCTGACACCTTGACCATGTCCGACCTCGAGGAGCAATTGGATTCGCTGCTCCGAAGTCACGGGCAGAACGATTTGTGGCAGCTTGCGGCCGGCCTTGCCCACCGCAACATCCATCCGGACGTGCTCGAGTCTCTATTTGCGGAGCTTGATCCCGGCACGGCCCGCGCCGCGCTCGTCAGAATTGCAGCTGTCGCCGAGGTCTATAGCCTCCTCGACGAAATCGAAAGCAGCGCTGCGCGCATTTCCGACCTCGTCCTCGCAATCAAGGAATACACGTATATGGACCAGGCGCCCGTGCAAAACGTGGACATCGTGAAAAGTCTGGAAAGCACGCTGACAATCTTGAACCACAAGCTCAAGAGGGGAGTGACCGTGCAGCGCGAGTACGAGCGCATCCCATTGCTTGTAAATTCTTTTGGCAGCGAGCTCAACCAGGTGTGGACCAACCTCATCGACAACGCCATCGACGCGATGGGCGGCAAGGGCGAGCTTCGCGTTCGCACCCGCCGCGACGATTCCTGCGTCGTCGTGGAAATCGGCGACAACGGCCCGGGAATTTCGCCCGATGTGCAGACCCACATCTTTGAACCCTTCTTCACGACCAAGGGTGTAGGCGAGGGAACCGGCCTCGGCCTCGATACCGTGCAGCGCATCGTGAAAAAGCACCGCGGCAATATTCAGGTGACCTCGAAGCCCGGCGACACGCTGTTTCAAGTGTGGCTGCCGCTGGCTGATACGCCCTCCTAGAATCTCGAGATAGTTATAGTTATGGATTGAAATTTAGGGACCAAGTCGCCTGCGCGCGATAGTTCAAGTAGCACAGGCACTCCTGCCTGTGCGGTTCTTGCGACCACATCTGGATCGGCAGAGTACATGCAATCTACAAAACCACACAGCCAAGAGTGGCTGTGCTACTCGAAACGCAGTCCGCCATTGAGTTTGCTCCCGATTCCCGATAGTCTCGCGGTGGCGAAAGGGCCGCCGAACAGAATCCGTGAGCGATAAACTTCTACAACTATTGCCGCCGGAAGGCCTGAAGATTCTCCTCACGCTCTTCCTGTGTTTCCTGATCGGTCTGGAACGCGAAGAACACCGCGCCGCGGGCCAGCGGTACAGCTTCGGCGGCGTTCGCACATTTCCGCTGATCGGGCTGATCGGCTATGCGCTGGCTCTGTTGTCGGGCGGGCAGCTGGTTCCTTTGACGTTTGGATTTGGCGTCATCGGCGCATTCCTGTGGCTCTCGTACCGGCACAAACTCGAAACATACAACGAAGCCGGAGTGACCACGGAAATTTCGGGGCTGGTCACGTACGTGATCGGCGCGCTCGTGTCGCGCGATCAATTGTGGATCGCCACCACGATCGCCGTGGTCAGCATGCTGCTGCTCGAGTTGAAAGAATTTCTCGAGAACCTGACGACGAAAATCCCGGCCGTTGAGATTCTGACGTTTACGAAATTTCTCCTGCTGACCTTCGTCATTCTGCCGGTCGTGCCGAACAAGGATTACGGCCCGTTCGCCGTGAATCCGTTTAAATCGTGGCTGGTCGTCGTGGCGATCAGTGGCGTGTCCTACGGAAGCTATCTGCTGGAGAAACTGTCGCAGGGAAAAGGCGGCGTGAGGCTCTCGGCGCTGCTCGGAGGACTGTATTCGTCGACGTTCACGACCGTGGTCATGGCAAAAGAAGCCAAGAAGGCTGCGGCTCCGCACACCTTTGCGGGCGGCATCCTGATCGCGTCTGGTGTGATGTACTTCCGTTTTCTTGCCCTGATCGGTTTTTTTAATCTCCAGCTCATGGATCGCCTGCTGGTTCCTTTTCTAATCCTAGGAGCCGTTGGCGTAGCGGTTGGATGGGCGTGGTCCACCTTGTCCGACGTGCCCACGACGGAAACGAAATCGGGGTATTCCACAAAAAATCCGCTGGAACTGAGCTCCGCGTTTTTGTTGGGGCTGGTGTTCCTGGTAGTGCTGGTGGCTACCAATTTTGCGCTGATCCATCTGGGCAACGGTGGAATTTACGGGATGGCTTTGATTTCCGGCCTCGCCCCCGTGGACCCGTTCATCATGGGTCTCACGCAAACCGCGGGAAAAATGACTCCCATGGCTCTCGCTGTGGCGGGAGTCATCATCGCGGCGGCAAGCAATAATTTTGCCAAGGCATTTATCGCGCTTGTGCTCGCCGATCCCAAGACAGGCAGACAGAGCCTGATCCTGATGCTCGGGCTGACGGCGCTGGGCCTGCTGCCGTTGATTTGGATTGTCCGGTAGGTGAGAGAAATGGACGCAGCGGAAGCCATACCGGCGCATTCGGTTTCCGCGTCCACGGTTTTTCGTTTGACCGGTGTGTTGATTCTGGCCGCGATGCTCCTCGCGCCGATCTGGATCGCCGCGTTCCCTCCTCTGCTCGATTATCCCAATCATCTGGCGCGCGCGTTTGTGCTTGCGCATCTGAACGATTCGCATTTTTCATTCCAACAGTTTTACCGGGCCGATTGGGGCGCGTATCCCTATCTGGGGATGGACGCGTCGCTCGCCGTGCTGGGGCGGCTGTTTCCCATTGAGACCGCGGGGCGCTTGTTCCTAAGTCTTTGCGCCCTCGCGCTTCCCGGCGCAGTATGGTTTTTTCTTCGCCAGGCGCAGCCGGAAGCGGAACTGGCTTCATTGTGGTCACTGCTGATCGCATACAATGTTTTTTTTCTGGAAGGGTTTCTGAATTTCGATTTGAGCCTTGCGGTGGGATTTCTCGCTCTGGGGTTATGGCTGCGATGGCTCGCGATGCTGGGAACAGGGCGGTGGATTGCGGCACTCGCGGCGTTCACAACGCTATATTTCACGCACCTTCTGGGTTTCGGAATTTCAGGGTTGATTGTTGTAGCGTACCTTTTGCTTTCGCGGCGTCCAGTCCGTGACTGGTTATGGAGTGGCGCGTTGGCATTGCCAGGCTTGGCCTTCTATTTGCACTCCTCGCGCGTGGGGCTGAACGCGGGCAAAATTGTCTTTCACGGATGGGAAGACAAGCTGGACTCGCTCGGCATAATCCTGCACGGGTATTGGCCCTGGCTGGATTGGATTTCGCTGGCGGCGCTGGCGATATGGTTTTTGGCGGCGTGGTGGCGCAATCCCGAATTTCGCTGGGACAAAAAATGGATAGCGATCGCCGCGTTTCTCTTTGCGCTGTTCTGGGTGATTCCCTGGATGTGGGGGGAAGGTTCGGACCTCGACATTCGCGTATTGCCTTTTTTGTTTGTCGCGATCCTTGCCACGGCGCGTGTGGGCCGGCGCGCAAAAACGTTCGTCGCGATTCCGATTTTGCTATTCGCTGCGCGTACCGTGAGCGTGACTCTGCATTTTGAGGAAGTGCAGCCTGAACTGGCTGGTCTTGCGCGCTCATTCGATGCCGTGCCGCGCGGCGCGCTCGTGCTGCCCATCGTGGAAGGAGACGAAGACCCCATCGAGCGCCCCTTCACGCATTTCTGGGCTTACGGAGTGATCCGCCATGGTTGGTTTTCCCCGTACCTGATGGACGCCCCCGGCGAGACGCCCATGCGGATCATCCACGAATCCTACACGCCAGACGGATTCTGGAATCTCGTGTACGAGGACCCTCCGGATTGGCGGCAGGTCCAGAATGATTACGATTACGTCTGGGCATACGATGTGCCCCGATTTTCCGCGCCCCTCGCAGGAATCGGCGAGCGAATCTACTCTTCAGGCGCACTCGAGGTTTACCGCATACGGAAATCCCCGGAGACGAATGAGGCTTCAGACTCACTCCCCGCGCACAAAAAATAGATGGCTTTCCATAAGCTGCTGCTGGGTTGCGGGAGATTGGGTTTTGGTAGCGCCGGCGTCCCGCCGGCGATTTTGTGTCGCGCTGCGATAATAGAAAAGCCGCCGGCGAGACCCGGCGCCACAAGTCATCAATCTGTAACAAGAAATCGAATGTGACAGGTGTAATCTTATCCTGGTACTGTGCTGCTGAATGACGTTCCAGTAGCACCACCTGGTGAGACATAGGATGGGAATGATGAGAAATCGCAGTGTATTGTTTGCGATCGCGTTAGCTATTGGACTTGTGTCGACGCCGCAGACTGCGAGCGCGCAACAACCGGCCACTGAAGCGTGGCGTTTCCTGGCTTCGGGCGACTCCCGCAACTGCGGCGACGTCGTGATGCCCGGGATTGCGGAAACGGCAAGGAAGAATCAGGCCGCGTTTTACTGGCACCTCGGCGACCTGCGCCGGACCTCCGGTGTCGATGAAGATATCGCGCACCAGCCCGACCGCATCGCCAAGCCGCTCGACGTCGCGGGATACGAAACTATCGAATGGCCCGACTACATCGAAAGCCAGATCAAGCCGTTCGGTTCCATACCGTTTTTTCTGGGCATCGGGAATCACGAGACCATTCCTCCCCTTAAAACCCGCGAGGATTTCCTGCTGCAATTTGCGGATTGGCTCGATTCGCCGGTCTTGCGCGCCCAGCGGCTGAAGGACGATCCCAACGACTACCGCATGAAGACTTACTTCCATTGGATCGACCGCGGCGTCTCGTTCTACTACCTGGACAGCGCGACGGCCGATCAATTTGACGACGCTCAATTGAGCTGGTTCGAGCGCACACTTTCCAAGGACCTCGCCGATCCGGCCGTTACTACGATTGTGACCGGAATGCATAAGGCGCTTCCTGAAAGCATTTCCGCGGGACACAGCATGAACGAGTCGCCCACGGGGACCGAAAGCGGGCGCCGCGTTTATGCCGATCTGTTGCGCGCCCGGGACGAAGCGCACAAGCATGTCTACGTGCTCGCGAGCCACTCGCACTTTTACATGGACGGAATTTTCAACACGGAGTATTGGAAGCAGCACGGCGGCGTTCTACCCGGATGGATCGTGGGCACGGCCGGAGCCGTGCGCTATCCGCTGCCGCCAAACTCTTCCGATGCGCACGGGGCTCTAGTCAACGTGTACGGCTCGCTGCTCGGTACCGTGCAGCCCAACGGCGAAATCAACTTCGAATTCGAGCAGCTCCAGGAGAAAGATATTCCTGAGTCCGTCACCAATCGCTACGGCAAGGATTTCGTGCACTGGTGCTTCGCCGAAAATTCGCAGGCGAAGTAATAAGTAGCGCAGGCTTCAGCCTGTGGGTTTTTGTCCGACGAACCAAGACTGTCTTTGAGTCTGCGCTACTAAGCCCTGAGATAATCCCCCTGCCAATCCTTAATCAATTGCTTGATGGCCTTGCGATTGTCGAGCTTTTCGTCCAGAACTTTGCGCGCCAGGGCCGGAAGCTCCGCGTCGCTCGCAAAGCGCAAGGAAACCAGTTGCGCAACGTTGAACTCCGGGATGCGCGGCCGGAGATCCACCGGCAAGACTTCGGCAAGGCGCTGCCGCATTTCGAGGCGAATGACTCGATCCTGCACTGTCAGCGCAAAAACACGCGCGAAGAACGCGAGCACAAAAAACGCCAAGGCCATCAAGACACCGAGAACGGACCCATACGAAATGCCTGCTCTTACTAGATGAACGATTGACCCGACTAGATTGATGAGGAACACCGGAAGGACGAACATGTGAAAAAGCGGCACAAGGCGGACGTGATTCTTTAAATTCTGCGGTTTCTGGTTCGCCATACTGGGTCACCATCCTCTCGTCTGCGAATTGGAATCTCAGCGCACGGGTCCGGGAAACGACGAAATCAGCATGCACCGGATTCTAGCAGAGCTATTTACGGAGCGGGTGCCGGAATTCTGCGGACCCCTGGTAGGACAGTCCGCCGGGGCGGACTGTCCTACCAGGATCGCGACCCTCAAGTTAATTTAGGGAACGGCGGGCAAAGTTACCGCTTTTGAAATTCCGGCGAGCCCAGTACCAGGCCGGTAATCAGTCCCACGTTCACCTGGGTCACGGGATCGTCAAGCTTCGCGCCCAGGATTCGTGGTTCCACCATTTCCTTTTCCAGCGTCGCGCGGGTCGAGTCGGAAACTTGCCCTGCGAGGAACTCCATCTCGACCCGATCGAGCGCCAATTGAGGGTTCGCCCGAACGTCCGCGCCCACCAGGGAGTTGATGTCCACTTGCGCGCCGCGCACCTTGTTGCTAGTCAGAGCGACCGCAAAATTCACGCGATTCAAGAGCGCACCGGTGCTGACCCACGTGACCGCCTTGTCCGAATAGCCGTTGGGCGGCAGGCACTGATACAGCGGTTCACCGATGCGCGCAACCCACTGCGCGAGTTGCAACGGCTGGTCCACGTCCGCGCCCAGCGCGCGCGTTGTGGAAGCCACGAGCTCGAACGGCGTCTTCACTTTGGCGCGGAACGCCGCCCGCGACCAGAACTCCGGCGAATAAATCATCGTCGTCATGACGGCGCGGATGTCGCCTTTGGATTTTTCAAATGTTTTGGCCATGCGCGCGACAAGCGCAGGAGGCGGATCGTCCGACACAAAATGCTCCGCCAGTTGCAGTGAGATATGGCGCGCCGTGTGCTGATCCTTCACCAGCAGATCGAGGACTTGCTCGCCGTCCTTCAACCCGCCGCCTTTTATTTTTTTCCCGAGCACGAGTTTCGGGTCGGGATCGTGAATTCTGTCCTCAAAATAAAACACGGGATTTTCGCGCGGCGACTCAATCGTCCATCCCGTGAACGCGCGCGCGACTTCGATGACGTCTTCCTGCTTGTAGCCGCCATCCACGCCCAGCGTTTGCAACTCCATCAACTCGCGGCCGTAATTTTCGTTCAGCCCGCGTTTGGGTCCAAGAGGCGGCAGTTTTTCGCCCGGCCGCGCGCGTACCGGATGCTGCTTCAAACGGTCAAAGGCGTGCGGGTCCGCGCTCGACGAGTTATCGAGATAGAGCAGCATCGCCGGGCTCTTCGCGGTGGCTTCCAGCAACTCGCGAAATTTTCCGAGCACATGCGGGCGGATCGCGTCCCGTTCGTACGGGATCAGATACCAGCGGTCCGTGTCCTTGTAGATAAAAATGTTGAAATGGTTAAACCAGAAATCGGAAAGTTGCTCGGCGAGCTGCCGCTCGCTGTAAACTGCCCGGATCACTTTCGCTTCCATCAATTCGTTTACAATTTCATTCTGGTCCTTGAGGGGCAGGGAATTCATTCCGCCCGGCTGTTTGGCCAAATCCCGCAAGTGTTTCTGATATTCGTCAACCTTCATCCCCAGCCGCTTGGCTGCAATGTCCTGCGGCGGATATTGTTCGAGCAGTTCCGCGGCGCTGAGCCCCAACGCCGGGAATTGCGCGAGGCGCGCATCCACCACAGGGTCGCTGATATTTTCCGGATGAAGCTGCGACTGAATCCAGTTCTCGAGACCAGTTTTTTCAATTTGTTCCACCTGGCCGGGCCGAGGCCCGAATCCAAGCCGGTTGAGGGCGTGCAGGATGGCTTCCTGTTGGTTCAGTTCGCGGATTGGAAGTTTGCCGGCGAAGTTCGCATTCCCGCTGCTTTTGTCGCTCCCGCTCGGTGGCAATGGAGGCGGATACATTGCCGCAACGCTGCGGCGAGGGCCGGCCCAGGTTAGCGTCGCCAGAAACATCGCGGCCAGCAGTCCCGAACCAATGATTTCAGCCCATCGCTTCATGGTTCAATCATACGATTCTCAACCCCAAACGACGCAAAAAGTTCCGCTCCCCCGCGAGCAAACTCCCACCATGAGCGTGATTTCTCCGCGCCCTCGCTTTTCTCAGCGCCCTCTGTGTTAACGCCTTTGACTTAGCTTTTCGGCCGTAAAAGCTCAACACAGAGTGCACAGAGAAAATCGAGAACACGGAGAAAGAAGCGACGCTACATGGTTGACACAATCCACTCGCAGCCATACGATTTCCTGTAAATTCAAACAAAGCGCACCGGCGAGCCGCATTGCGAAATCTCGCCTGCTCGAGAGGTTCGGGCGACCGGAGGTAGGGCATGAGACTTAACGCACCAGGCATGGATCGTCGCAGCTTCCTCAAAACGAGCGCCACTGGCGCAGCCGGATTGCTAATCGGCTTTTATTTTGACGGCGATGTCGGATCGTTGGCCGGGACTGCTGATGCGCCCGTCGTACTCAATGCCTGGATCCACGTCGGCACGGACGACCTCGTAACAATCCTCATCGACAAGTCGGAGATGGGCCAGAGCATCTTGACCGGCCTTGCGATGATCGCCGCGGACGAGCTCGATTGCGACTGGAAAAAGGTCCGCACCGAATTCGCACCCGCCGACAAAGTTTACTTCAATCCCCGGTTCGGCGCGCAGGGCACGGGAGGCAGTTCCGGCACTCCCACGTCGTGGGACCCACTGCGCAAAGCCAGCGCGACGGCGCGCGCCATGCTCCTTGAAGCAGCGGCGCAAAAGTGGGGCGTCGACGCGTCGCAGTGCAACGCGGAAAACAACACGATCTTGCATGCTCGCACGAAGCGCCGCCTGACCTACGGCAGTCTCGCGGAATCAGCGGCAAGACTGCCCGTTCCTCAGAACGTGCCGCTCAAGACTCCGAGCCAATACACCCTGATCGGCAAGGCCACGAAGCGCCTCGATACACCGGACAAGGTGAATGGCAGCGCGAAGTACGGGCTAGACGTGCGCCTGCCGGGAATGCTCTACGCGGTGATTGCGCGCTG
>Ga0316363_10002793_pt1 | contig 13026 bp, 10 predicted proteins | sample Sb_taG_3_FD_200459 | JGI IMG/M metagenome (GOLD analysis project Ga0316363, IMG submission 200459) | Peat soil microbial communities from Weissenstadt, Germany - Sb_50d_a_PC metaG (v2) (version 2) | ecosystem: Environmental > Terrestrial > Soil > Wetlands > Peat | place: Germany: Weissenstadt...
GACGGCACCACCCTCGTTGCCGTCGATCCACGCCTTGATCGGACTGGTGTCGCCGGAGAACAGGGTGGTCTTCCACAAGGGCTGCATGAAGGCGGTATCGCCGACGCCCTGGCCGCTACGGCTGGGATTGCCGCCGACCATCGGCCAATCGTAGATGAAGTTGTTGACGCCGCCACGGATGCGGTCGAGGTACTTCTCGGCGTCCTCCAGGGTGACGGTCTGGCCGCCGGCACTGAAGCCCTCCGGCGACTTGGCCTGAAGTTGCTTCCAAACCTTATCCTTGTTGTCCTTGTCTTCCTTGGTGTTTCCCTTGTGGAAAGCAATGGCGGCCTTGTAGAGCGTGAGCGGCTCGAGCTTCTCGACGCCGTCGCGCTGGATGAGGCGGTCGAAGGCCTGGGCGGCGGCGGTGAAGTCGCCACGGTCCATGAGGATGGTGGCGAGGCGCTCGGCGGCCTCGGCGCCGGCTTCGGTCCAGAGGAAGCGCTGGGCGACCTCGGCGAACTTCTGCTTGTCGCTGTCGGCGATGGCGTCGGCGAGCAACTTCTTGGCGCTGGGCCCGTGGATGGAGTCGTAGACGTCGAGGCCGACGCCGGGCTTGCCGCGGGGCACGCTGGCGAGCAGGCGGTTGGCGGCGATGCGGATGCCGACAAGGGTTTCGACCTCCTTGCCGTCCGCCTGCTTGACCGGCATTTGCACGAAGACGTCCTCGGGCAGGTCGAGGAGCCCCTGCACGGTCTCGGCAACAATTCTCCACTCCTCGCTCTCGATGTACTCCTTGGCGGCCTTGAGCTTGGCCTTGAGCTTCGGGTCGGTGGGCAGAGTCAACCGGCCCTTGTCGGCGAGATCGACGACGCCGGGCGGGGTCGTGCCGGGCGGGGCGACCGGGCCGGCGCCCGGCGGCAGTCTCACCTTTTGTCCCTGCGCGACGTCACTGGCCAGAAAGGCGAAGGCGGCCAGGAAAACGACCCCCGCGACCATCACCAAGGCTCGGCGCATGCTCCACCCCATTGGTGTGCTTCCCCCATGATCGATTGTGCTGCGGCGTCCGAGAACTCCGACTCAAACGTAACGGGGAATTCTCCCACAACCGCCGCCCGGCTGGCAAGTACAAACCGTACAATCTCAAAGACGTTACAAAGCGCGCCCGGGATTGCGGCGGGAAGGCTCGCTGACAAGAAATGACGAGCTTTCGCCGTCCGGCTAACAGCAATTCGCCGACACAGCCGCTTGCGGCTTCGCAATAGCTGCGAAGCCGCAAGCGGCCCGGAGTTCCCATGGAACGCACGTTCCGCCCGAAATAGATAGTCGAGTTTCACACGGCGGACGACCCGCCGTCATGCACAGTGATGAACCTGCAAACGAAGTGGGCACGATTCACCGACGACCCCCTCGTTCTCGCCGCCCTCGATCAACGCTCGCGGCCGTCGCCAGGACTCACCGAGCCTGACCGCGAAGTCCTCGCCGCCCTCCGCGACAGAGCCCCCCTGGCGATGCTCCAAGTCGATATCGAGGTGACGACTGGCCTATCCCCACGCAGCGTCGGCCGCTGCCTAGCAGCCCGTTGAAAAAGTCGTTCCAAAGCTCAAGCTCAAGTGAATTTCCTGCGAGCATGATTGGTCGAGCTTCAGCTTCTGGATGCCTTTTTCAACGGGCTGCTAACGCGGACCCGTCGCATGGGGCTGACCCGCTTGCTGGACGGCGAGAGACAGGGCGAGGTAATCACCACGGCAGGAATGCGAGCGGTCAATCGCACCGGCTGAGTCCCCCTTCCCTTTTGCCCATGTCGGCGGCTGGCCACTGTCCCAGGACTACAACGAGGCCGTCCAGTCCCCCGCGACCAACCTCGCCGACGACGACTGTCGTTGCGGACGTGAAGCGCGAACGCCACGACGCGCCCGCTGCCGTTGCTCCCGCGGATGGCAAAACGCAGCATCGTCAGCACGTCCCACAACCGGCCCGCCTCGTCCTGGCAGACCACGCCGGGCGGGACCGTGACGCACTTCGCCCACGCGGCGGCCGTCAGCGCCACGGGGTACTTGAAGCCCGCCTCCTTCGCCGTTGCGGACACGTCGATCAGCACGTCGTCGCGGAGAGCGTCGGCGAGGGTGCATCTGGCCCGATGCCGGAATCGGTGACCGCATCGGCGCAGCGTGAAGGAGACGGTTACATCTCCCGACCGCAGCGGCCGACGACCGGCGCCGCGCGCTGGGAGGTGGCCGCGCCTCCGCGGCGCACTATTTTACGGGGCAGGTGATCTCGTTGGAGATTGTGTCGCGGTACGCCCCCTTGGCGGTGCCGCGCAGGACGGACATCGTGAGCGTCTTAACCCGGATTATTCAAAGCCTTCACTGCGCGGCTGCCGGCTGTGGGCCTCCAGCCGGTGGGTTGGGGCACTTCGGCCGGGATCGCCCCTGTGGGCACACTGCCCCCTTACCCCCACGCGGGGAAGGCACTGCGACGGGTTGTCCGAAAGGTTAGCCGGAGGGGTCCGGAACAGGAGTCGGCAGGGGATTGCCCAAGCGCTCGCACACGCGCAGATACCAGCCGAGATGCGGCCAGCTCGATGACAGCCGTACCACGATCCGCCGGGTCCGGACGATGACTTCCGCCGCCACCTTGATGAGCAGCGTCCGCCAGGTGCAGGGGTGGCCCTCCCCGAGCGGGTCGCGCTGCCGCCGCTGCCGGAAGTGACGCTGCCGCGCCGCCCCCGTCAGCGCCTCCACCGGCACACACGGCTCGGCGGCCGGAGGAGCAACTTCGCCTACCTGGCTGGTCGGCGGAGCCGTCTCGACCTGGGGTGTCAGGGGCGGCAACGGCTCCGCGATGAACCGTCGCAGCCGCACCAGCAGGTTCATCGCCGCCGCGTGCAGGTACAGCCGGAAGTAGTTGGCCATGAAGCGGTGGTCACTCAGTCGATCCATCGCCAGATCACATTTGAACTCCTTATTACGGTTTTCGCTTTCGCCGCGCAACGCGTAGTCATCGTAGGTCGCCCCCGGCAGGATTACCGCCCCGGGGCGGTTGGTCACGACGCAGCGCCGGTTGCTCCCTTCGGCGTTGGCCTCCGCCTTGGCCACGACCCAGCGCGGCTGTGGCCACGTCCCCGCCTGATACCAGAAGCCCGTGAATAAACGCGACGGCACCGCCAGCCGCGCTGGCTCCTGTTGCCGGGCAGCAAGACGCTCTCGCTCGTAAGCCGCCACCGCCTCGGCCAGCAGGCCCTCGGTTTCCCGTTGAACGACCGCGTTGGCGGTGAGGCCAAAGGTGTAGTAGACCCTGAACCGCTCGCACACGTCGTACATGTCCGGAATGCCGAAGGCACAGTCCCCACGGAAGTGCAGAACAACGTCGGGCCAAACCCGGCGCAGGCGGGTCACCAGGTAGGCCACATCGTCATCGGCCCCCAGAGCGGCGTGGGCGCTGCCGTGCCGCAGGGAGACCATCACGAACTGGTCGTTGTCCGCGCAGGTGATGACAAGCGGCAGGTACTGGTTCTGGTCGTAGTAGGCGTGCCAGAAGGTCAACTGCTGGTGGCCGTGGGCCGGGTCATCGACGGCGTCCAGGTCGAAGATCAGGTGGCACGGCGGGGTGTCGAAAGAGGCGATGAACTGGTCGAGGAAGACGTCACGCAGCCGCTTGAGGGACTTGATCGAGATGGTGTTCTCGAAGCGCGACAGCGTCGGCTGGCTGGCCAGGTCCGTATCCTCGGGGGAGCGGTCGGCGACGAGCTTGAAGACGGGGTCGGCGCGGAGGGTGTCGTGGTCGTTTTGGTCCTCGTAGCCAGCGAGGATGCCGTAGACCCGGGAACGGACCATCTCCAGGAAGGTGTGCTCGGTCAGCTCCGGGTCGCGGGGGTCGTCGAGGGCGTCGGCGAAGGCCTGGGTGAGCCTGATGCGCTGGTCGAACTGGCGGATGGGCAGCAGTCCGGCGTCGCTGGAGAGTTGGCCCTGCGACGGCTCGATCACCAATGGCGTGCCGAAGAAGTCGAGGATTTGTGGCCACGCGACTGGCATACTCATCAGCTGTCTCCCAGGGAGGAAGCGAGATCTGTCGGCCCCCAGGTTCGACGCGCAGGCTGGCCAAGGATTCCGGAACTCCCTCCAGGAATTGGGCCAATACGTCCCGCGGGGACCTTCAAGCCATTCGTTGTCGCCTATGAGTGCCGGTCGCGCATTCTATCCGCCATCGAGCAAAGTGACCCCCCACGTCGCGGCGCAGCCCTTGCCCCTCGTCTATGACGAGCTGCGCCAGCCGGCGGCTGGGCCAACCCGTCTCCCGAACGGACTGGGCGCCCATCATGACCGCGGTACCAGGAACGAGTTGCCGATCACCGCGGGGTCGTCCGTGATTAGCTCGGGAAAGCATTGGCCGGGCAAGACCTGAACGGCAAAGATCTCCTGGACGCCGGCCTCGAAGCGCAAGAAGGCCAGGGTCTGTCCCGTGACCAGATCGACCGCCCAGACGCCGCAGACGCGCTGCTCCGGCCTCTGGGTGATGGGGATGCCGCTGAAGACGGCCGACTCGCGCACCTGCGACAGGCCGATGAAGGCGATTCCGCCGAAGAAGTCCAGCCCGCGCGTGAAGCCGGGCAGACGGGCGACTGCCTCCCAGCGGCCGGTTCGTTCCTCGACTACCGCCAGGCTGCCATCGCCCGATTCCAGCACCCAGAGCCGGCCCTGGTGCCAGCGCGGCGAATGCGGCATCGACAAGCCCCGGGCCAGCACCGCTCCCGAGTTTACCTCCAGCAAGCAGCCGCCCCGCGCCTTGTTGGCCCGCCAGCCCGCCGGGTCGTCCGTTTGGCCCAGGCAGGTAACGTAGCGCACCTGGCCATCGCGGACGCCCAGGCCATTGAGGTGGCAGCGGTCCTCGGCGGCCAGGGCGGTGACGAACGGCGGCCGCCAGCGGGGCACGAAGCTGTGTTGGCCGTCCAGAGTACACAGGCAGGAGAAACGAGTGTTGACGATCCACAATTCTGGACCGGCCCAGGCCATTTCGTGGATCTGGATGTCGCCGGTCACCAGGGCCTTGCACGGCAGATAACAGGCGTCGTAGCGGCCGGGCGGCGTCAGGGTGGGGACGACGTCGGGATGATTGACGTACTCCCAGACGTGGTGGCGTGTGCCGATCACCAGTTCTCCCTGGCGCTCGACCAGGCCCATCGGCGACACGAAATCGCGGCACAGCACGTCCAGCACGTCGCCGTCGGGGCGAACGATCAGCAACTTGCCCGCCTGGTAGGTGCTGACGAGCAGGGAGATGCCCAGCTGGCGCAACAGCGGCGGGAAGGAGGTGGAATGAACGCTGCGCACCTGGGAATCGGCCGAGCCCTCACCGGCAGGCGGGAGAGTGGGCTGCGCGTTCTCGCTCATGGGAACCTCGCCTTCCCTAGTTGCGGCGACAGCCGCGTTAGGAAATAATCGTCCAGTGTACTTCACCCCGGCTTCAAGGCGAGCGCGGCTTTCCCCGCGGAGGCTGCCCTTGTGTTTCCCTGCCCGACGCCTGACTACTACGGTCGGATCAATCCCGATCTCCTGCGCCTGCTGCCCCGCGACGCCCGGCTGATCGTTGAGGTCGGCTGTGGCAGCGGCGTCCTGGTCGACGAGGGGCAGCGCGTAGTGGTCCGCGCCATCCACGACCAGGCGTTCTTCGAGGCCCTGCAAACGCCCTTCAAGACGTTCGAGCCGCTCGGCCCCTACGAGCGTTACGTCCACATCCTGCGCGCCAGTCACGTGGCCCTGCCGCTGCTGCCGACCGCGTTCAACTTGAACAAGTCCGATCTGAAGTTCGTGGAATGTGCCGGCCACGGGGTGGCCGTCCTCGCCAGTCCCACGGTGTATCAGGAGAGCCTGGTCGATGGCGTCACCGGCCTGCACTACCGTTCGCCGGAGGAGTTCGAGGACCGGCTGCGAAAGCTCTTGCGCGACGAGGCCCTGCGGCAACGACTGACGGCCGCCGCCCGCGCCTGGGTCCAGGAACACCGGCTGCTGGCCTACCTTTTTTACCCCGAAGGGGTTGCATATCGCAGCCGTGGGTCGCGTAGCACCCACGGTGTCGAGGCACGCCGGTTCCGTCGGCGGTGTATTCGGGATTTACCCCGCAGGGGTTGCATATCACAGCCGTGGGTCGCGCAGCGCACCCACGGTGCCCAGCGGTGCGGGGGTAATGTCTACCCCGCAGGGGTTGTATAACCGGCGGGACGCGCGGAGGATCCCCGTTATTCAACCCCTTCGGGGTAGGTACGGGTGGGGAGGGCCGAGTGACCGTGGGTGCGTGTCGGTCCCCCCGGGTGCGCTGCGCGACCTGTGATATGCAACCCCTGCGGGGTAGACATCGCCGCCACCCGCCCGATCCCCGTGGGTGCGCTGCGCGACCCACGGCTGCGATATGCAACCCCTGCGGGGTAGACATCGCCGCCACCCGCCCGGTCCCCGTGGGTGCGCTGCGCGACCCACGGCTGTGATATGCAACCCCTGCGGGGTAAAGAACGGCTTACCAGCGACGGCGGTTGCCACCGTAGGCCAGGTCCGTGCCGCTGGTCGCCGTCAGGTCGGGGAAGAAGCCGCTGCTGTCGTGGTAGACACCCACGATCTTGTAACTGCCCGGTTTCGTCCCCGCCGGGATTACGAACTGCGCCTTCGCCGTCCCGTTGCTGACCGCGGCCCTGAGGGTGCCGATCGGGGCGCCGCCCGCGGCCGGTACGATGGTGAAGGTCACCACGCCGCGATTGACCGGCGTCCCACCGCTCAGCACCTGGGCGGTTAGCGCGATCGCCTGGCTGCTGCCGAAGGGGATCGTGGACGGACTGGCGCTCACCACCAGCGTGAGCGACGCCGCCTGGCTGAACGCGGAGGTGTCGCCGTGCAACGCGCCGCTGCTGGTGTTGGTGGCGGTTGCCGTCCACAGGCTGCCGGCCGGCAGGGCGGCCAGGCCGGAGGCGGTGAAGGCCATCGTGCCGCCGGCGGGCACGGTCACGTTGGCGAAACCCAGGAAGGTCTTGCCTTGCAAGATCGGCACACTGGCCGGGCTGGCGAAGAACTCGACGCGGTAGGTCCCCGGGCTGGAAGTCAGGCTGCCCTTGACGGTCGTGCTGGACGAGGTCGTGCTCAGCGAGGTCAGCAGGGGGGCCTTTTGGCCGTGGTTGGCAGGCGGGTTGCCCAGGTCGATGCCCGGGCCGGTGTTGCCGAAGATGCTGTTGCCCAGGAGGGAGTTCTGTACGCTGGTAGTCCCGCTGAGGACAACGCCCTTGGCGTTAAAGGCGATGACGTTGGCGGCGCCCGAGGCCGTGCCGCCCACCGTGTTCCCCGTCGCGCCGTTGACGATGCTCACGCCGTCGAGGGTGTTGCCCAGCTGGGCCGTGCCAGTGATGTCGGTGCCGATCCGGTTGCCCAGCACCACGTTGCCCGACGTGCCGGCGCTGACGATGTCCACGCCGTTGATGCCGTTGCCGGAGATGACGTTGGCGGCGCCCGAGGCCGTGCCGCCCACCGTGTTCCCCGTCGCGCCGAAGAAGATGCCCACGCCGTCGGTGGTGTTGCCCAGCTTGGCGGTGCCAGTGATGTCGGTGCCGACAAAGTTGCCGACAATCAGGTTGTCGTTCGTCCCGGTCAGGAGGATGCCGTCTTTCCCGAACTCCTGGATCACCAGTCCCTGCACCTCGCTGCCGTTACTGCCGGCCGCGAAGTCCAGGCCGTTGCTGCTGGAACCAGCGCTGGCGCCGTTGAGGACCACCAACGGCGGGCCGCTGTAGCCGGCACCGCCCTCGGTGAAGCCCAGGATGTCCACTGGCTGCGTGATCGCCGGCAGGGCCGACAACAGGCTGATCGTCTGGACGCCGGAGCCGATAGCGAAGTCGATCGTGTTGAACATCCCCGCCCCGGGGGCGTTGGCGTTGCTGGCGGTGATGGCAGCGCGCAGGGAATTGGCGCTGGCGTCGCTGGTGTCAGTGACGGTGAACGTCATTGGTGCGGGAAGCCAGCGGTTCTCCAGCGCTTCGAGCCACGGCCGGACGGTGCGGCGCGGTTTGTACCGAATCGTCCGCCCCGGGGCGAACAGACTGCGAAACCAGCGCACGCGCTGCCAACGCCAATTCAGCATGGTCACCACGACAAGTAGAAGGAACGCGACTGGCCCTCGGCCCCATCGAGTGCATGGTCGTCCCGAGATTGTTGGATAGCTGTCCAGTATAATCAGCGGATGATGACGCGATAAGGGACAAGCGGGCGGTTTGCAGAAGATTTTCGGCCCTCTCTGCCGGGCGGAAGGAAGTTAGGCATCATTCGGTCGGCCGTGAATGACCGGCAAGGCCCGATGGGGCCGATCGAAATGGCGTAGCGCGGCGGAAAGGCCGGCAGGATTGGGGCAGATGGCCCCTTTTGTCGGCGCAGTGAACGGGTGACCGCGAAATCGCTGGACGGCATTCCACGCCGGCCCCGATCACTAGCGTTGTGGCCATGCCGGCGGCGGCACGCGGCAGCGTCGCGGAGCAGGATTCGACCCGGGCAGCCACTGGGAAGCAGTGTCGAGGAGGCCGTCCATGCGTCGAGTTCTGCTGTGCGTCTTTGGAACGTGGCTTCTGGGCGCGGTGCGACTCTGCGCTCAGCAGTTGCCCGTCGCCGCCGAGGCCCCGTCCCCTCCGCTGGACCTGCCGGCCGACCACGCGCCCACCCTCGCGGCCGGCGACGGCTCGTTTTGCGACTTGTGGTGCGGCCATCCCTCCGAGCCGCCGCCCCGCTTCTGGGCGCGGGGCGAGCACCTGTTGTGGTGGGTGAAGGACGCGCCCATCCCGGTGCCCCTGGTGACGACGGGTGACCCTAACGTCGGCTTCGGGACGGGCGTGCCCATCGCGGGCGCCCTCGGCCAACCGGGCACCCGGGTCCTGTTCGGCAACTCGCCCGTAGACCTGGGCACCTTCTCCGGCCTGCGCCTGACCGCGGGAGCCTGGCTCGACGACGAACGGACCATCGGCTTCGAGGGCAGTGGGTTCTTGCTAGAGCATCGCCAGAATCAGTTCGGGGCCGCCTCGGACCCCACGGGCAACCCGCCGCTGTATTTCGCGGTGTTCAACGTGGTCGATGGCGCCGAGAGGGCGCTGTTGATCGCGGACCCGCTGCAGGGCTTTGCCGGTGCGGTCGCGATCACCAATGCGCTGCGCCTGTGGGGCGCCGAGGCCAACGGCCTGGCCCGGGTCTGGGGCGATGACTCCGTGCAACTGAGCTTGCTCGGTGGCTTCCGCTTCGTGAGCCTCAGCGAATCGCTGGACATTGTCAACCCATCGACGGACCTGGTCTTGCTCAACACCACGGTGGCCAGTGACCGCTTCGCCACGCAGAACCAGTTTTACGGCGGCCAGCTGGGCGCCCGCCTGTCGGGGGCCTGGGGTGGGTTCACCGGCGAGCTGACGGCCAAGGTCGCCCTGGGTGAGACTCATCAGGTGGTCGGTGTCGGTGGCGTCACCACGCAGACGGCCCTGGCCGGCGGCACGGCCCCGACCCCCGGCACCTTCCCCGGCGGCACCTTCGCCTTGCCCTCGAACATGGGGCGCAGCCGGGCGGCTGAATTCACGGTCATCCCCGCGGTGGAGTTGAAGGTCGGCTACCAGCTCACCTCCTGGCTGAGCGGGTTCGTGGGTTACGATTGCCTGTACTGGAACCGCGTGGTTCGGCCGGGCGACCAGATCGACCGCAACATCAATCCGACGCAGAGCGCGGGCTTCGGCGGCACCGGCGGCGTGCTGGCCGGACCCGCGTCGCCGCAACCGCTGTTCAACCGCACCGAGGTCTGGGCCCAGGGCATCAGCTTCGGGCTGGAACTCCGCTTCTAACCGGGGACAATCGTTGCCCGTAAGCGGTGCTAACTTCTGGGGTCGGAGTTGGAACCGCCGGTCGTCCTCACCCTCTGGCGAACTGTCCGACCTGCATGATAGTGAGAAAGGGGGATGCCCGCTTGCCGGGGGGTGGTAGTTGCGGGAACCGGCTGGCCGGCAGGTGCTTCTCTGAAGCGCTGGACAACCACGACTTGGTAGCGTACCCGGTAGGCATCCGCGGCCTCACACTCTGCTTCGACCCACTACCCACCGGCAAACCCGGAAGCCTTGAGGCTCCAATGTCTTACATCCATTCGCGCAGTTCTTCCCTCGTCGGCATGAATAATCCGGGTTAGGCGCGCTTTTGAGGATCGCGTTGTCCGCCTTCTCGAACACTCCCTCCGGCTTCAAGTCTTTCCCCTGGACTTCCAGCAGCGAAACGCCCGTCCCGTCCTCCACCTTGCACATGTACCACATGCCCGGCTCCGGCTGCCCCTGGGTGAACCGGTATGTTACCTTCCAGCTGTAGGCGGGAACGTTCTGCCCGCCGACGTTCCCGGTCACGAGGGAGGCTTGCGGGTTCGAGAGTTCGATCCTGACCGCGGCAGCAGGTGGGTTCTGGCCGGGGGCTGAGGAGTTCGTATTCGCCTTTCCGGAGCAGCCGAGGGCGGCCGCGGTCAGGGCGATCAGCAGGGCCAGTCGCACGGGACGGATTGGCATACAGGGCCTCCTGGGCAGGTGATCGGATCCTGACTGTCCGCCCCATCCTGCGCCCGCCCGCGGTATTCGGCGTGAACCGGCCGCCGACTTGAAAGAGACGCCCTGTGGCAGCGCGGGCGACGTCGTCGGAGACGCCTTCGTGAGGCGGGAGGCGGTCGCTGACGGTACGGCGGACGGCCACGACGTTGTGCCGTCAGGGGGCGAGTTCTGGGCGTTTGGGGGCGGGCTCTTGCTGTTTTGGGGCCGTCGGCGACGTTCCGTGGGACGACATCAGCAGGATGCCGCCGCAGAAGAGGGCCGGCAGCAAGATCAGGAGGGCCGCCACAAGGACGATGACCCAGGCCGACGGGACGTTGCCCGCACTGTAATACTTCGGATTGGCCACGACACACCCCCTTCGGCCGTGGGAGGTAATGCAGAGGTGACTCTTCAGGCAGCCTACGCCCCCCGGTCGCCCCGGTCAAGGAAAAGCCCCGGCGGAAGAGCCCTTTCTTCCGCCGGCCCCCCGGTCACCGCGCCGGACACCGCGAGCGAGGCGAGACACGGTCAGAGGGCGTTGTGAGCGCCGAGGGGGTTTCTCCTTGACAGGGGCAATCCGGGGAGGGATAGTGGGCCGCATCCGGTGATGCCTTGCCCACCAGCGGGAGAGACTCCTGAGCAGGGGAAAGGGACACTCATGTTGCTCCAGGGCGAAAGACGCGGACGTCTCCCGGTCCCTACCAGCCTCGGGGCCGCTCGCCGACAGTGCTGTCTCGGCTTCACGCTGGTGGAGCTGGTGGTCGTGATCGCCATCATCGGCGTCCTCGTGGGTCTCCTGATACCCGCCGTCCAGAAAGTCCGCGAGGCCAGCGCTCGCTCGCAGTGCCAGAACAACCTCAAGCAGATCGGGCTGGCCCTGCACATGTACCACGGGGACAATAACCGGCTGCCCCCCAGCCGGCTCAGCGACTTGCACGCCACCTGGGCGGTGTTGATTCTCCCGTACCTCGAGCAGCGCCCCCTCTACCAGCAGTGGGACCTGTCCCAGACCTACTACAACCAGTCCGACGTTGCCCGCACGACCTCCGTCCCGGGGTATTTTTGCCCCTCGCGCCGTGACGCGCAGACCGCGCCTCGGGTCAGTATTTCGGGCGATCAGAACGACGACCCCCCCCTGGGCCCTCACGTCCCCGGGGCGCTGGGCGATTATGCCGCCTGCACCGGCACGGACAACTGCGACGGCGCCGACTGCACGGGCGCGTACAACGGGGCCTTCAGGGCCGCTTTCGACCAGTTCGGGCGGAACCTGGGCGTCGTCAGGTTCGCCACCATCCGCGACGGCCTGAGCAACACGTTCTTCGTCGGCGAAAAGCACGTCCAGTTCAACAACTTCGGCCGAGGCCCCCTGGACTGCTCCTGCTACAACGGCGATTACTGGGTCTGCTCCACACGCTCCGCCGGGCCGCACTTTCCGCTGGCCGACTCCCGGGCCGGTGCGGTCCCGCAGTTCGGCAGCGATCACCCGGGGATTTGCCAGTTCCTGTTGGGTGACGGCAGCGTGCGCTCCCTCACGCTGGCCACGGACCCGAAGATCCTGGCGCTCCTTGCCAACATCGCCGACGGGCAAGCCATCCCCGACTTCTGACCGCTCCGGCACCCCGCAAACGGGGCACATGGGCGGCTCTCGACCCACCAGCCTCCTGGAGTTGCGGGGCTGGAGAAAAAAAGCCCTCTGCCGGCCGCTACTCAGGTCTGATGGCAGCTTTCGCTTACCTTTCGCGGAACCCCGCTGCACGCGGGCCGGCCGGGTTGTCAAAGAGCGAGCGTCACTGAGTACAACTACATACTACACCAAAGCGGTTAGTCCGGTTGTTTCGGACCATCTTTCTAACCGCCTTGACGCACTACTTCAAAGCGGTGTATCATGACTTGACCTGGCGCCCGGAGGACGATTCATGGCCACGTTCGCAGAGCGGTTGCGGGAGTTGCGGGAGAAGGCAGGGCTGACGCAGCAGCAGCTCGCCGACGCGAGCGGCCTGCCCGTGGGGTCACTGCGGAACTACGAGCAGGGGCAGCGCGAGCCGTACTGGCAAGTCGTGTTCCGGCTGGCCGCGGCCCTTGGCGTTCGCTGCGAAGCGTTTGCCGATTGCGCCGGCGCCGAACTGCCGGCCAAGGGGACGAAGACAAGGACGCACGCGCCGGCGCGCCGCACACCGATGACGCCGAAGCCCGCCCGCAAGACGAAAGGGGGAAAGTGACCATGCGCCACGACCTGGAAAAGACCGCCTGCCACGAAGCAGGACAGCCGATGCCGCACGGCGTGCGCACCTTCCGCCCGAACTACCTAATGTTGTGTTCAAGCTACCAGTGCAACCTGAGCTGCGCCCACTGCTGCGTCCCGATCGAGTGGCCCGACCGGCTCGACGTGGCGACGGCCGTGCGCTTCCTTGACGAGGCCCGCGCGTACGGCATCGCGGTGCTCGGCTTCACCGGAGGCGAGCCGTTCCTGTATCCCGAATTCTTGC
>Ga0316363_10002795_pt1 | contig 13021 bp, 10 predicted proteins | sample Sb_taG_3_FD_200459 | JGI IMG/M metagenome (GOLD analysis project Ga0316363, IMG submission 200459) | Peat soil microbial communities from Weissenstadt, Germany - Sb_50d_a_PC metaG (v2) (version 2) | ecosystem: Environmental > Terrestrial > Soil > Wetlands > Peat | place: Germany: Weissenstadt...
GGTGAACTGCTGTTCGGGTCGAGTACGCGCCGGGATTTCCGGGTCGACGCCGTCCCGCTGATCCAGGTGATCACCAAGCACGCCGACGAGCTGATCCGCGGCGAACTGCTCCGCGTCTACTGGTACGACGCCGCCCGTGACCGGGTGCCGACCATCGACCAGCGGGTCATCGCCCAGATGCCCTGGGTCAAGCTCCGGCTCGGCAACCTGAACGCACGTGGTCAGCAGAAGGGCGTGGACGCCCAGATCCGGGCGGACATGGAGGCCCTGGCCCGGCACCGCGCGATCACCGACGCGGTCCTGATCGCGGGTGACGAGGACATGGTGCCCGCGGTCGAGGCGGCCCAGGCGTTCGGGGTACGGGTCCACCTGTGGGGCATCGAGCCGCCCTACGGCACCAACCAGGCCGAGCGCCTGGTCTGGGAATCGGACACGGTGGACGTGCTCGACGGCGCGTTCCTGCGGCCCTACTTCACCAAGAACCCGACCACCGTCGAGCCGCCCAGGACCGACGCGGTGCTGGGAACTTCGGCGACGGCGCCGACACCGGCCCAGCTGTTCGGCGAGCGCCACGCCCGGGAGCGGCCAGCCTCGCGGACCGGCGGGTACCCGGTGCTGTCCGCCAACACCGGGGGCTTCCCGGCCATCAGGGACACCGGCCCGATGCCGCGGCTCGGACCCGACCGGACGCGGGTCGAGGAAGCGGGCGAGCACGTCGCGCAGAAGTGGATCCTGACCCGCGGCCGGGACAACATCAGGGACCTGCTGCCCGGCCCGATCCTGCCGCCGGTCATCGACAAGGAACTGCTCGTCGACGCCGAGAAGGAACTCGGCCTGTCGCTGCGCCCCTACCAGGAGGCCCGCGAGTGGCTGCGGGACGCGTTCTGGGAGCGGGTCCATAGGGAGTTCGGCATCAGCCTGGGCCGATCCCGTGGCTGACGATCTTTTGACCGAACGAGCGTGGTGACCCGCCCCGCTGACGACGATCAGCCTCCCAGCCGACCGCTCCTGCGCGTGGTCCGCGGCGATGCCACGCCGGAAGAGATCGCAGCCCTGGTCGCCGTGCTGATGGGGCGCTCAGCCGACGCCGAGGCCCCCGGCCCGCCTCGTTCGGTCCAAGGATTCTGGTCGGACCGGGCCGCTTACCTACGGCGCCCGCTGTCCCCCGACCCCGGCGCCTGGCGCAGATCTTCTTTGCCGAGCTAGCTCGCCTCCGGGCGCCCTTTAGGCGCCTCCTTCCCTCCTCGCTCCTCCGTCGCTCGTCAGTCCAGTCGGCGCCGGCGCCCTTTGGCTCGCTAGCCGGCGACTAGCTGAGGCGCTGGAGGATCAGCTCGCGGACGCGGGCGGCGTCGGCTTTGCCACCAGTAGCCCTTCTGACGGCGCCTACCAGGACGCCGACCGCGGCTACCTTGCCGTCGCGGATCTTAGCTACCACGTCGGGGTTGGCCGCAATCGCCTCGTCGATGGCGGCTGACAGCGCGCCTTCGTCGCTGACCACGGCCAGGCCCCGGTTAGCCACCACCTCGTCGGGGCTGCCTTCGCCGACCAGCACGGCGTCGATCACCTGGCGCGCGAGCCGATCGTTGAGCGTGCCTGCCGAGACTAGTTCGGCGATTCGGGCGACCTGAGCTGGGGTGATGGCCAGGTCCGCCAGCTCGGTGCCCGTGTCGTTGGCTCGGCGGGAGAGCTCGCCGAGCCACCATTTGCGCGCGTCGGCCGGGGAGGCGCCGGCCGCGACCGTCTCGGCTACGAGGTCGAGCGCCCCGGCGTTCTGCAGTGCGGTCATGTCCGCCTCGGACAGGTCCCACTCGGCCTGCAGCCGGGCCCGGCGCCCGGAGGGCGTCTCGGGCAGCGCCGCCTTTATCTGCTCCACCCAGTCACGCGGCGGGGCGACCGGTACCAGGTCGGGCTCGGGGAAGTAGCGGTAGTCCTGGGCCTCTTCCTTGGACCGGCCGGGGGTCGTGGTCCCGGTTTCCTCGTGGAAGTGCCTGGTTTCCTGGATGACCCGGCCGGCGGAGTCGAGCACGGCGGCCTGCCGCTCGATCTCGAACCGGACCGCGCGCTCCACCGAACGCAGCGAGTTGACGTTCTTGGTCTCCGTGCGTGTCCCCCAGCGGCCGGACCCGCGCGGCGCGAGCGAGGTGTTCACGTCGCAGCGCAGCGAGCCCTCTTCCATCCGCACGTCGGAGACGCCCAGGGACCGGAGCAGGTCCCGCAGCTCGGTGACGTAGGCGCGGGCGGCGACCGGCGCGTCCGCGCCGGTTCCCTCGATCGGCTTGGTCACGATCTCCACCAGCGGGATGCCGGCCCGGTTGTAGTCGACGAGCGAGTACTCCGCGCCGTGGATCCGGCCGGTGGCCCCGCCCACGTGCAGCGACTTGCCGGTGTCCTCCTCCAGGTGCACCCGCTCGATCCCGACCCGGACTGTTCTTTTGCTACCGCCCTCCGCTCCGGTCCCGCCTGACTCTGACTCTCCGTGATCGATGGCGTCCAGCCGGACGTCCAGCCAGCCGTCCGTGCACAGCGGCTCGTCGTACTGGGAAATCTGGAAGTTCTTCGGCATGTCCGGGTAGAAGTAGTTCTTCCTGGCGAACCGGCACCAGGTCGCGATCGAGCAATTCAGGGCCAGGCCGATCCTGATCGTGTGCTCGATCGCCATCCGGTTCACCACCGGCAGCGAGCCGGGCAGGCCCAGGCAGACCGGGCAGACCTGGCTGTTCGGCTCGGCCCCGAACGTGGTCAGGCAGCCGCAGAACATCTTGGTCCTGGTGCCCAGTTCCACGTGGGTCTCCAGGCCGATCAGCGGCTCATAGCGCTGCACCGCCTCGGCGAACGGAACCAGCGTGTCGGTGCTTGTCGTCATGCTCCTAGCCCTTTCGCGCTTGCGAGCAGCGGCTGGCCCCAGCGGCCGGCGAAGGCCGCTTCCGCGGCGGCGGCGACCCGGTACAGCCGGTCGTCGGCCAGCGCGGGCGCCATCACCTGCAGCCCGACGGGCAGCCCGTCTTCGGCCGCCAGCCCGCACGGGACCGAGATCGCCGCGTTGCCGGCCAGGTCCGACGGGATCGTGCACAGGTCCGCCAGGTACATCGCCATCGGGTCGTCGGCCCGCTCCCCGAGCGGGAACGCCGTGGTCGGCGTGGCCGGCGACACCAGCACGTCGACCTGGCCGAAGGCCGCGTCGAAGTCCCTGATGATCAGCGTGCGCACCTGCTGCGCCTTGCCGTAGTAGGCGTCGTAGTAACCACTGGACAGCGCGTACGCGCCGAGGATGATGCGCCGCTTGACCTCGGCGCCGAACCCTGCCTCCCGGGTCAGCGCCATGACCTCTTCGGCGTCCCTGGTGCCGTCGTCGCCGACCCGCAGGCCGTACCGCATCGCGTCGAAGCGGGCCAGGTTGGACGAGCACTCGCTGGGCGCGATCAGGTAGTAGGCGGGCAGCGCGTACTTGAAGTGCGGGCAGGAGACTTCGGTCACCTTGGCGCCCAGCGACTCGAGCAACTCGACCGCCTCGGCGAACCGGGACAGCACGCCCGGCTGGTAGCCGTCGCCGCTCAGGTCGGTGACCACCCCGATCCGCATGCCGCTCACGTCCGCCTCGCGCGCCGCGGCCACCACCGGCGGCACCGGCGCGTCGATCGAGGTGGAATCCATCGGGTCGTGCCCGGAGATCGCCTCGTGCAGCAGGGCCGCGTCCAGCACCGTCCGGCCGAACGGTCCAGGGGTGTCCAGGGAGGACGCGAACGCGACCACCCCGTATCGTGACGAGCCGCCGTAGGTGGGCTTGGTGCCGACGATCCCGCAGACCGCGGCGGGCTGGCGGATCGAGCCGCCGGTGTCGGTGCCGATGGCCAGCGGCGCCTCGTAGGCGGCCACCGCGGCGGCGGAGCCGCCGGACGAGCCACCCGGGATCTTGTCCAGGTCCCACGGGTTGCGGCTGGGGCCGAACGCCGAGTTCTCGGTGGAGGAGCCCATGGCGAACTCGTCCATGTTGGTCTTGCCGAGGATGATCGCGCCGGCCTGCTTCAGCCGCCGCGTGATCGTCGCGTCGTACGGCGGGTGCCAGCCGTCCAGGATGCGCGAGCCGCAGGTGGTCGGCATGTTCTTGGTGGTGAAGACGTCCTTGACCGCGACCGGGACGCCGGCCAGCGGGGCTAGCTGTTCGCCTGTTGCGCGCCTTTGGTCGACGTCGGCGGCCTGGGCCAGGGCGCTGTCCGCCGCGATGTGCAGGAAGGCGTGCACGCGGTCGTCCACGGCGGCGATCCGGTCCAGGTGCGCCTGGGTGACTTCGGTCGCGGAGACCTCGCTTGTGGCCAGGGCGGCCGACAGCTCGGCCGCGGTCATCCGGGTGAGTTCCATCGAGCTCAGTCCTCCCCCAGGATCCGCGGCACCTTGAAGCGCTGCCGTTCCACCGCAGGCGCCTGGGCGAGGGCCTCTTCCGGGGTGAGGCACGGAACGGGCTCGTCGGCGCGGAACACGTTGGTCAGGCCGGTCGCGTGCGAGGTCGGCGGTATGCCCTCGGCGGCGACCTCCTGGACCTGGGCGACGGCCGTGATGATCTGATCCAGTTGGGGCGCCAGATGGTCCAGTTCGGCGTCGCTGAGCGCGATCCTGGACAGCCGCGCCAGGTGCGCGACCTCGTCACGTGTAATCGGCATGCACGCCATCCTAGGGTGGGCTCGGGGTAAAGCAGAGCGTTGCGGAGGCAGGCTGTAAGCAATAAGGGTCGTTACCGTGGTCCTTTGGCGGTCCTTTCCCGGCAGGCCCGTTCGTCGTTGCTGTGGAGGTGCGTGGTGAGCACTGACGTCAAGGCGGCCGTGGACGCCGCCTTCCGGGACGAGTGGGGCCGGGTCGTGGCGACGCTGATCCGGACCACCGGCGACTGGGACCTCGCCGAGGAATGCGCGCAGGACGCGTTCGCGATGGCCCTGCAGCGGTGGCCGAAAGACGGCATCCCCGGGCGGCCGGGCGCGTGGCTGACCACGGCCGCCCGTAACCGCGCCATCGACGTGCTGCGCAGGAAGGCGGTCGGAGCCGCCAAGCTCCGGGAGGTCGCCGCCATGTCTTTGCCGCCCGATTCTCCGGCCTACGAGGGCGAGACCGACCACAGCGGCGTGCCCGACGACCGGCTGCGGCTGATGTTCACCTGCTGCCACCCGGCGCTGTCGCCCGAGGCCCGGGTCGCGCTCACCCTGCGCACCCTGGCCGGGCTGACCACGGCGGAGATCGCCCGGGCGTTCCTGGCCAGCGAGCCGACGATGGCCAAGCGGCTGGTCCGGGCCAAGCAGAAGATCCAGCACGCGGGGATCCCGTACCGGGTCCCCCCTGCGCACCTGCTGCCGGAACGCACGCCGGGCGTGCTCGGGGTGCTCTACCTGCTGTTCAACGAGGGTTATTCGGCCACGGCAGGCGCGGACCTGGTCCGGCAAAATTTGAGCGCCGAGGCCATCAGGCTGGCCCGGGTACTGGCCCGGCTGATGCCGGATGAGCCGGAGGCCGCGGGCCTGCTGGCGCTGATGCTGCTGCACGACGCGCGGCGCGCGGCCCGGATAGACGCTGCTGGCGACCTGGTGACCCTGGAGGATCAGGACCGTTCGTTGTGGGACGCTGCCGAGATCGGCGAGGGCGTCGCTATCTTGGAGGCGGCGCTGCGCCGCAGGCGGCCGGGTCCGTATCAGATCCAGGCGGCCATCGCCGCCTGCCACGCGACCGCTGCGACGGCGGCTCAGACCGACTGGGCGCAGATCGCCGCCCTGTACGAGCGGCTCGTCTCGTTCCTGCCGACTCCGGTGGCGGAACTCAACCACGCGGTCGCGGTGGGGATGGCGTTCGGGCCTGCGGCCGGCCTGCCGCTGGTCGAGGCGCTGGAGGCGACGGGCCAGCTGGCCGGCTACCACCTGCTCCCGGCGACCAGGGCCGACTTCCTGCGCCGCCTCGGCCGCGCCCCGGAGGCGGCCGGTGCCTACCGCGAGGCGCTCGAGCTGGCGAGGACCGACGCCGAGCGCCGTTACCTCAGCCGGAGGCTGGCGGAAACCAGCGGTCAGAGCTGAGGGACCCAGCGGGGCTCAGGATGACGCGCCGGGCAGGTACGTCCAGGCGCGCGCCCTGGTGTTCTTGGTCTGGAACCTGACCGTCTGGAAGGTATCCGGGTGCACCAGGCTGGGATAACGGCAGACGAGGCTGCGATAGACGTAGTCGGAGACGACCAGGGCCAGTTCGGCGCCGGACGACTCGAGCAGGCGCTTGAGCGGCCGTGCTTCCAGCATGCGGAACAGGAAGTTGACGTCGGTGCCGACGAAGCCGTGACCGTCGTGATCCACCGGCCCGATGTGGGCCGCGGCCCGGAGCTGGATCGCTGCCGCCTCGCGAGAGACATGGTTGTGGCGGCGGATGAGGGTGCGCAGTTTTTCCGGGAGCGGGTCGATGATGCCCTTAGCGGAGATTCCGGGCGGCACCACGACGAGCGCGCCGTCGCCGCGGTCTTCGCGGCAGCAGTCCGCCCACGGGACGCCGGAGTCGTCGAACGCTGTCTGCAGGATCTCGTAAAGTTTCTCGTGCAGGTAGAGGCGGATGTCGTCATCGCGGTCCGGTCTGGTGAAGCCGACGATGTCGACGGCGAACACCGCGCACATCTGGCCGTCCGTCGGCGGCGCGGATCGGTGACGTTGGCGGCCGGCATCGTGGCTGTCCCTGACGGCGTACAGCGGCCGCCGGTCGGCGGTGAAATCCCGCCAGGCCTGCGCCGCGCCGGGCGTATCGTGCCAGGAGTCCTGGTTACGCAGGCGCTGCGCGGGATTGCCGCCCAGCGGGAGACCCTCGGTGAGGGCGGCCGTCACTAGAGCCGCCACGACCTGGCCGACAATCTCGGCGATGAGCGGGCTGTCCGCGCCGAAACCGGTGTAGGCGCCCACGGCGGAACGGAGATCGTCGAGGAGGTCGGGCTCGCGCGGCATGCCGGTAAGGCTGGCGAGGTCTGCCGCGGGGATGTCAGGGTTGAGGCCGGCGACCGGCGGGCTCACTCGCAGCATCGCAGATGATCCCGGGGACGAGGTATCACTTGCTCCGCGTCATGCAGGCAGCCGCGGCGCCGGCCCCGGCCCTGGTGGCGGCCTTCCTGGCCGTTACCGCCAGCCGGGAACGCCGGCCGGGCAAGGGCTATACGGCACAGCCGGCCGCGGTGCGGGGGGTTCGCGTTCATCGTGTTCTCACTTCCTGGCCATGGTGGGCCTGTCACGGGCAGCGGATCCTGCCGGATGGGAGCCTTCGGCCCCGCCTGACGGCGGGGCCGAAGGCGCATAGCTAGCTGTGTCCTGGCCGGGGCCTTAGCTGAATTGGACACGCTGGGTATCCCCCGTCCTGTGGTCAAGGACGATCAGGTCGCGGCCGACTCGCAGGTACGCGTCGAAGAACTCATAGGACGTGATCGCGCGGTTGGTGAGATCAGTCGTGGATAGCTTCGTGCGCTCCCGCAGCCGCCGGAGATCGTCGGCGACGGCCGGGATCAGGGGAACCGTGATAGACGTGACCGTGATGCGCTCCCCCCGGACCCGCGGCCTCGGCCAGGCGCGGGCAAGAACAACGGCCATAGTGTGTTACCTCCTTCGTGATGGCCCCGGACTGATACCTGACGGTTGATCATCTGATCTCGTGAATGCAGTCGCAGTATGCTCTGAAAACAGTCGAACTATGTAGTCCCTCCTCTCTGCAGACATCAACATATCCTACTTGAAGCAGTGATGCAACAGTCAACTTGCAGCTTTTTTATGCAATACAAATGCTGGCTCACCATGTGAGAACGTGCAGGCAGAAGGGGGCGCCCGTCGGGGCGGCCTCGCCCGTGCACGGTCTTCACCAGGTCAGCAGGTACCCAGGACGACGGGCCGCGACCACCAGCGGGCCAGCCCACGGATCGGCCGGGCTGCCACCGAGATCGGCCGGGCTGCCACCGAGATCGGCCGGCCTGCTAGGGAGATGCGGGGGAAACCGCCCCCGGACGGAACGTAGCGGCTCTGATGGCCGAAGGGGGCCGGGGCGCTGGTATCACGGGCAGCGGGGAACCCGGCCGGGACCGTCATGGTCATGACGCAGCAGACGGCCCTCCTGCCGCGTCACCGCGAAGGAGGGCCGGACCGCAACGAGATCCCGCGAAACCCAGGGATCACAGGAAGAAATGAACGAGCTGCGTTTCTTTCTTGACCGGATCCCTGATGAGCACTTCCTTGCCCTCACGGATCTGCGCGTCGATGAACTCATAAAGCGATATTGCACGGTTAGCCAGGTCGGTCTTGGACAACGCGCTCCGTTCCTGGAGGCGCTGAAGATCCGCGGCGGCCTTTGGTATAAGGGCAACGGTGATGCGCTCTGTTGACGATGACGGTGGTGTCGGCGGCCTCTGGTCGGCCTCGTCCTCCACCATGTTATTGCCCGGCTTTGCAGGCATCTCGCAAGATCCTCCTCTATGTGATTCTTCCCAAGAAGCAAGCAGGGGCACCTGAGTCACCTGGGGTCACCAGGCAGCCAGCCTCCTCTACTCCCCCCTCTCTTGCGAAGGACAAGCTCTCCTGTCGCACTCTCCTGTCGCACAACAGGACAGCTCTGTTACAGAGCAGGACTGCTTCGTTGCAGATCAGATGATGTCAGGTTAGCTTATAATCTGATGCGCCACAACCGACAGAACGCCAGCAACCCTCAGCATGGTACAGTTAGCTGTTTGCCGCCAGGTAGGCATCCGGAAGGATTCAGCCCACGTCTTCGGCCTGCGGAGGAAGACCTGGACTGCAGATGAGCGGGCGGCGCAGGATCTTCACCCGAGCTGGCTGACCTGCCCGTGACACGCCGGCTCCGCAACTGTCGTCATATTTCGCCCACCGCAGTCATGGCGGATGTTGGTCAGCACCCGGGAAATGTTCCGCTCGATCAGGAAATGCACGAGGCCTTGCGTGACGGGTATGAGTATCCCGATCAGCTTGCGGTCATGGGTGACCGCGAGGGTCTGGCCGTCCGCGCCGGCTTTCTCGATCTGGGCCGCCGACAGGTCACCGATGCGTATGGGACGCACAACTGACGGTTCAGCCAGGCTGCCTTCCTCCCCGGCTGATCGCGAGGGGCTCAATATCGCCCGCAACTGGCCGAGGATTTCCTCGCTTTCCGGGGTCTGGACCACGGTCTCGCCCAGCACAACCGCAGCGAGCGGCGCCACTGGCCTGGCCGCAATGCCAGGATCCTGTCTTTCCCCCGGGCCGGCCGAGCCGACGCTATGCGCCGCGTGGCCCGAGACCGGCACCGCCGCAGCCCCGGCGTGCTCGCCTTCGGCGATAGCCTGCTCGCCCTCGGTGATGCTCTGACGCACGCGCGACCAGTTGTTATAGACGAGGTGTTCCACCCAGGCCGATGACGCAGGGATGATGACGCCGATCAGCGCCCGGCGATTGGTGATCGCCAGCGGCTTGCCCGCACGGGCTCTTTGCTGAAGATCGGCTCCGCGCAGGTCGCGGATGCTGATTGTTTCCATGACTGTCCTGCTTCCCCTTCAAGGGTGCACCTGGGGCCAGCAGATGATGCTGGCCCCCCAGATACGCCCTAAAACTCCTTGATGGCCGCGGGCCTCGCGAGGGAGACGAACCGCGCGCCGGAGCCGCGCCCACGAAGCGGAGATCATTCCGCGCGTGCTGTCCCGGTTGTTCTCGCTGCCCCTCTCGGGCAGTACCACGATATGCAAGGCCGCTGCCCCGGTTGGCTCCTCAACCGGGGCGGATGCAACCGCTCCGCGCTCTTCTTCTTGCACTCTCACTCCCTAAAGTATCGGTCGATGGCCGGGGTGGTCCTAGCGCGGGCACGAGAGACTCGAGAAGCCGGGTCACATTGGTGTCCTTTCGTGCAGTTCCTGCCTTGTCTCATGATCACTTCCACGGCTGGCTACGTGTGTCGACGAACGTTGACAGTGAAGCTTACCCCTCCTGAACCAAGTCGGGCAAATACCCGCAGGAGGGCAGGTTCTGTCAATCAGTGTGAAAACTGAGACACCAGGGCAAACGGCTCGCCGTCATGCCCGGCGGCACGGCCGGCTGGGATCCTGACTGCACACCAACTGGCTTTACTGACATATTTCCGCAGGCCAGAGGCGTAATTCGCGAGAAATACGACATTAGCACAACACGTGCGGTGTATGCACACAGCTGTCTGCTGCATTTCCGCAATGAGATTAGCGTTGCCTGGGCAATATCACGATGTCAGGAACATCAACAATGCTGGCGGGAAAACCCCGTAATGGTCGCATGACCCAGGACGGCGCCCGCCCGGAGGGCTATCCGGCCTGGCGGATGGCGTCGGGCCCCTGGCTGAGAAGGAGGCGGAAGCCGGCCTCGTCGAGGATCGTCACGCCGAGCTCAACCGCCTTGTCGTACTTGGAGCCGGCGTTCTCGCCCGCCACCACGAAGTCGGTCTTCTTGGACACCGAGGACGTCACCTTGCCGCCGGCCTGCCGGACCGCCTCCCCGGCCTCGTCCCGGCTGAATCCCTCCAGCGTGCCGGTGATCACCACGGACACCCCGGCCAGCAGGCGGGCCGCCGCGCGGGTGGGGTCGAAGTCCTCGTCCTCGAGCCGGACTCCGGCATCACGCCATTTCGACACGATCGCCCGGTGCCAGTCGACGGCGAACCAGTCACGCAGCGAGGCCGCGATCGTCGGCCCGACCCCGTCCACCGCGGCCAGTGCGTCCACGTTCGCCGCCTCGATCGCGTCCAGCGAACCGAACTCGGCCGCCAGCGCCCGCGCCGCCGTCGGTCCGACGTGCCGGATGGACAGCGCCACCAGGATCCGCCACAGCGGCCTGGTCCGCGCCTCGGCCAGATTGGCCAGCAGCCGGGTGGCGTTGGCGCTCAGCGTGCCCTGCTTGACCACGAAGAACGGGCAGGTCCCGAGCCGTTCGGCGGTGAGCGCGAACACGTCGCCCTCGTCGGCGACCAGGCCGCAATCGAGCAGCGCGCCGACCGCCTCGTAGCCGAGCACCTCGATGTCGAAGGCCCCCCGGCCGGCCAGGTGGAAGAGCCGCTCGCGCAGCTGGGCCGGGCAGGACCGGGTGTTCGGGCAGCGCCAGTCGACCTCGTCTTCCTCGCGGGCCAGGGTGGTGCCGCAGGCCGGGCACACGGCGGGGAACTCGAACTCGCGCTCCGACCCGGTGCGCAGGTCGGCCACCGGCCCGAGCACCTCGGGGATGACATCGCCGGCCTTGCGCAGGATCACCATGTCGCCGATCAGCACGCCCTTGCGCTTGATCTCGTCCGCATTGTGCAAGGTAGCCCGGTCCACCGTCGACCCGCTGACCTTGACCGGCTCCATCACGGCGAACGGGGTGACCCGGCCGGTGCGCCCGACGTTCACCCGGATGTCGAGCAGCCGGGTGGTGACCTCCTCCGGCGGGTACTTGTAGGCGATGGCCCACCGGGGCGCCCGGCTGGTCGAGCCGAGCTCGCGCTGGAGCGCGATCTGATCCACCTTCACCACCACGCCGTCGATCTCGTACGGCGGGTCGTGCCGGTGCTCGGCGTAGTAGGCGATGTACTCGCGGACTCCGGCCATGTCGGGCACGACCTGGTACAGGCCGCTGACCGGCAGGCCCCAGCCGCGCAGCCGCTCGTACCAGCCCGACTGCGTGTCCGGGGCCCCTTCCAGGTGCCCTTCCTCGCCGGGAGCGGCGCTGCTGCCGCTGATCCCGGCTTCGCCGGCGGGGCCGCTGATGCCCGCGTCATCCGCCGAACCCTCGACCCGGCCGATGCCGTGGATGATGACGTCGAGGGCGCGGGACGCGGTTATCCGGGGGTCCTTCTGCCGCACCGAGCCGGCCGCGGAGTTCCGCGGGTTGGCGAAGGCGGCCTTGCCCGCGTCGAGCAGCGACTCGTTCAGCTTCCCGAACGCCTCGACCGGCATGAACACCTCGCCCCTGACCTCGAGCACCGCGGGATGCCCGGAGCCCGCCAGCCTCGCCGGCATGGAGGCGATGGTCCTGATGTTCGGCGTGACGTCCTCGCCGGTGCGCCCGTCACCCCGGGTGGCCGCCTTGACCAGCACCCCGTCCCGGTAGACGAGATCGATCGCGAGCCCGTCGATCTTCAGCTCGCACAGGTACGGCCCCGTGCCGCCGAGCCGCGTGACCCGGTCGGCCCAGCCGCCCAGGTCCTCATCGGAGAAGACGTTGTCCAGGCTGAGCAGCCGCTCCAGGTGCTCGACGGGGGTGAACAGCGTCGATATCGTCCCGTGCACGGTCTGGGTCGGAGAGTCGGGCGTGCGCAGGTCCGGGTACTCGTTCTCGAGCGCGCGCAGCTCGCGCATCTTGGTGTCGTAGTCGATGTCGGAGATCGTGGGCGAATCGAGGATGTAGTACCGGTGATCAGCCTCGGTGATCTCCAGGCTGAGGTCGGCGTGCCGCCGCCGCGCGTCCGCGGGCGCCGCCTCAGGCTCCCGCCCGCTCGTATCGTTCTCGCTCACTGTGTTTTCCCGCTCGTGTCCGGGGCCCCGCCCGCCTCCCCGTCCCTCCTCACTGGCGCCGCCTTCCCCCGTCGCTCGTTTCCTCGCTCCTCAGTCCGGGCAACGCCGCACCCCTTCGGCTCGCTCATCGGTACTCGCCCCCTGTCTCTTCGATCAGCTCGGGCACCATGCTGGCCGCCTCCTGGCACCGCGTCAATGCGGCGCGGGCCTGGTCCGGGGACAGGCCGGCCAGCCCGCAGGCCGGCGTGATCACGGCCTGCTCGGCGCAGGTCGCCAGCGGAAGTCCCAGCCGCCGCCACAGCCGGATAACCCGCTCCGCGCTCTCCCTCGGCCCGCCCGGCTGGCCGCCGGGCCCGCTGGCCCGGCTGGCGCCGCCGCCTTCGGCGGCCTGGCCCGGCGCCGCCGGGACCGCACCCGTCAGCAGCCCCAGGCCGGCTTCCGCGGCCTCGGCCACCCCGTCCTCTTCCCCCCGCCGTAGCTGGCTGAGGTCGAAGGACAGGGCATCGGCCCCCGCCGCTCTGATGATCCCGAACGGGACCG
>Ga0316363_10002798_pt1 | contig 13015 bp, 9 predicted proteins | sample Sb_taG_3_FD_200459 | JGI IMG/M metagenome (GOLD analysis project Ga0316363, IMG submission 200459) | Peat soil microbial communities from Weissenstadt, Germany - Sb_50d_a_PC metaG (v2) (version 2) | ecosystem: Environmental > Terrestrial > Soil > Wetlands > Peat | place: Germany: Weissenstadt...
CTACCTCCAGTTGCTTCAGCGCCCCAATCATCTGCGCTTCCGTGTGCCTGCTCCTCGACATACCTCTTCCCCTTCCCTTCGTCCGAAATCATACTCAGCTTCGTGCGGAAAGAGGGGATCAGGTCAGGACACCGCCTCATTGGGAAGCAGCGGCGGAGATGCCGACCTGAAGGGGCGGTGCCTTGCCCCCCGGTTTTGAAGATCACACAGTGTGTTCTTAACCGCTACTAAATTCTCTACTTTACCTGATTCTTCTAGGACTTTCCAGGAAGCCGTATTGACCCGTTCTGATGCCAGTTGACCCGTTTTGAGGATAGAACTATCACGTTTTTATCACCGCAGTTTTCTCCTCGCATTATCCCACCTGATAACATCGGCGATGCTCCGAAATTGAGAAAAAGCTCCCGCCAAAACAAGTTACTCGTTGCTGATGGTGGCAGTGCTCCCATCTAACTTGGTGAGTTGCACGGTGAACTTCTCGTGATAAGTACGGGCTCTGTCTTGAAGGAAGCTTAGAGCCACCGCCTCTCCGAGGAGCAGGGATGATTCGGTATCGCTGCGCCAGTGGATACCGGCGTGGATACCGTGGCCGTAGCTCACGTTGTGCGCCAGTTTGTGCAACTCGCCGTTGACGGTGAGCTGGCCGGCATCCTCACCGGTATAGGGCACCAGCGATAGACCATCGCTCGAAGGCACCATCGGATTGGGCCACGGGTGGCTGCCGTCAAAGAAAAACTTCAGTAAAGTGATGCATGCTCCGCCGACGGTTCCGTGTCCGGTCGGGTACGAAGGATGGGTTGGTGAGCCTTCCGGGAAAGCCTGCGACAGCAGATATGTTCCATATTTACTGAAGCTCTGGGCTACCGCTTGCGAGTTTAGAACATTACTGTTCAATCGGGCATCGATCTTGTTTTGGTTGCCGCTCAGGATCTGATGCAGAACTCCTCCGCCCGCCTCGGGGCGATGGACCAGGTGAACCAGCCACTTTTGGAACCACACCCGGTTCAGGGCGCGGGCAGCAATTTCTCCCTGCGTGGCGCCGCAATCCGGTCCGCCGAAAGTGCCGAATCCATTCTGCGTCTTGGATCCGTTGTAAGGGTTGCCGGGATTCGATGGGAACTCAAGAGCGGACAGCACCAAGAAGGCGGTGAAATACGCCTGAAACAATACGTCCACGTGCGTATAGGCCGCCAAGCCACGACCGTCATGCAGGTAGCGTTGAACCGGATCGACTTGATTGTTGAGTCCGGTGCTGATGCCATTTTGCACCTGCAGGAACGTCGTCGTGTCGGTCATGTAGTCAATGCCGGGGAGGTACGTGGTCATCAACTGGTCGAGCCGCTGAGATCCAAAAGCGGTGGGAGTAATCATGAACTGCGACATATAGGGGCCGATCGCATCACCCGCCAGGGCGCCACGGAAGAGCAGATCCGGCGTTACTTTTCCTTTGCCGTCTCTCGGTCCTGCGTAAGCTGGCATGGTCGAAAGTTCTGCCGCAGCTGCGATGGCAGTAGAGTTTCCGGCGTAGTCGGTGAAGGCCACATCGCGCAACAACGAGGCCCAGTACATCTCCACTAATTGGGTGCCGTAGTCCGCGCTTGCGATGGGTGCGAAGGGCGGAACGAGCGCGGGACCACTTTTATCCCCATCCCAAGGTGCGTTGCCGAACTGGTCGGAGTCGGCTGTTTCCAGGTCGAAAGCGTAGGAGCCCTGGGGGCCGTTCAAGGTCCGCGTACCTCCCATAATGATGGCCTCGAAGTCACTATTGTGACCGGAACGCAGCGCCTTCATAAAGGAGGTCCACGCCGATGGATTGACCACTCCGATATCGTCCTGCAGCAGGCCTTTGCTGTAACTGGCAGAGCGGTCTCGATAGCGCGACAGGTCGCCGTTCGTCGTGTGCGGGGGAACGGGAATGTGGGAGTCTCTTTCCGCGGCCACGGTGCGAAGATTGAGAGCATGTGTCACCCGGAAGGCCGCGGGCAATGCTTGCGTCTCGGCAACAGCGGAACCGCTGAGGGGCCCCAATCCGACAGCGGTCAGGCCGTAAGCAGCCGCACTGGCTCGCCCAATATTGCTTAGGAATTTGCGACGCGTGGAGGAAGCTCGTGTGTCCTTTGCTTTTGCTACTTGTTTGTGCCCTGATTCGTCGAGCGCAGAGAGTGTTTCGTTTGAGCTGTCGGTTGGCGTTGGCATTAACTCCTCTCAGGTTCCGACTTGTGCGTGGATCCTTGCGGAGCCATCTCTTGCTTTGATCTAAAATTGGAGCACTTTATATCTTTGTTCCGAACTCGCGGACGGATTTTATACCGCTTTCGTTGATCATGATAGAGTGAAAGAATTTTCATCTTTGAGCACCTGTTGCGATTTTCATCAGTGCCTGCAGGACGGCAGCGCCACTTTCTGCAGTGGTCGTACCCCCTACGCTGGATTCTCGCGAAAGCCTGACCAAATCGGCAATGAAAAGAGGTTAGTTCCCATTTCTAACGCCATGTGTGGAAATCAAGAAGGCCAATCTTTACGGATTCTCCACGGGAGCAATTCTGGGCAGGTTTTCTAACGCCACTGCCGTGAATGTGACGCGGTCCGCAAACGGGCTTGTGGGACGCCAAGGGAAGTTCGGAGTGAATCGCCGGCAAGAGCGGAAATGATGGACTGTCGATCCGGGTGGCCGCTGCTGGATGGCAATGGCTGCACTCGCGATTCTTTGTAGTTCAACAGCTTGCAATTGGTAGGGCTTCTGGTTTGTCCGTCACATTGCTGTGGTCGATTTTGTGGACGGTCCCGCGCTCTTCGCTGGGCAAAAACTTCAGTATTTATGCGGGTCGGCGCGCTAGAGCTCCTGGTGCAAAACCATGTGGGTCGGTTTTGGAGTTCCCGCCGCTGCTGTAAGTAGTTGGAAAAGATTGGTCGGGGAGAGAGGATTTGAACCTCCGACCCCCTGGTCCCGAAGATTGGCTTCACGAAGTATCAACACTTTAGCGCAGTTTGGATGCGTTCAGATTCACGAGTGAAAATGCGGGTTTCAGCGCTTCGCCCTACCTCGCAACTAAACGCATCCAAGCGGCCACTGGGCACAATTTTGGGCACAGTTTTTCCGAAGGCGGATTTCCAACATCGACTCAGGTTTCTAGGTTTTTCGATGTGGAAACCTATCCGAGTCCAAGCCGGCCGACCGAGTCTGACGGAGCCCGGGCCGCTGTTAGACCAGTGGACGACCCAGATGTCCGCGCCCACGCGTCACTTTCGAGCGAAAACTTTGCCTCGGCGCCGCTGTCCCGCTCTTTGAGTTATGCGTCACCGACTGTACCCTTCCGGCGGATTGCACCCCTTGCAAAAAAAACACGCGAGGACCAGGGTACTCCGACGCTTCTTAGATAGCCTAACAAAACCCACTCCTTACCAGTCGCAAGGCTCGGAATAAGTTCTTGCCAGTGTTAGGATGCACAATCCATGAGCACTCCTTTGCTTCCCGATGCTTTGTGGAATCTGATTCAACCGATACTACCGTCACCACCACCCAGACCCAAGGGCGGCAGACCAAGGTTGCCGGATCGTGCGTGTCTCACCGGTATTCTGTTTGTCCTACGCAGCGGGATTCCCTGGGAGATGCTGCCACAGGAACTGGGCTGCGGTTCTGGCATGACCTGTTGGCGGCGGCTGCGCGACTGGCAAGAGGCAGGCATCTGGCAACTGATCCACTTCTCTTTGCTGGACTGGCTGGCGCGCTACGGTGAGATTGATTGGTCGCGGGCCGTCGTGGACGGCAGTTCTATCCGGGCAGTTTTTGGGGGCTGCAGACGGGACCGAATCCAACCGACCGGGCCAAGCTGGGCGGCAAGCGTCATCTGATCTGCGACGGACGGGGAGTTCCGCTGGCCATTCAATTGACCGGAGCCAATCGTAACGACTCGCAGCAAGCCCTCGCACTGCCCCTTTAGAATGATGGTGGCGAGGGACGGAGTTGAACCGCCGACGCCAGCCTTTTCAGGGCTGTATTCTCCCAAACTAAACTCATTCATTCTGCGGGTGTTAAGTTGCGATTTCATGCAAAATCACGCCACTTTTGTGGTGGCATAACGGTGGCAGCGGAAGCCAAGCGGTTCGCCTCAACCGACCTGGGCAGTACTCTGAGGTTTTTGGGCGTGAAGCTTCTGGACGAGAGCCTCGCCCGCTTCGTTGATCGTCTGGTATTTCGGAGCGCGCATCACCGTCTTGTCCAGACCCCGCGCTGCACGATAATCGATGTCCTCCACCCAGGCGGGTCCCCGCAGTTTGGCCCCGCTAGTGGTGCTAAGTTCAAGATTCAAAATTCAGGCTCGCCGGGTTGCCTCACAGTCCGGCTGCATCTCGAGCACCGCGGGCAGGCGTCCACCAAACGTCGCGGCCGGGATGCTACCAGGCCCGACGCTACTCTGCTTGGGAAGAGAGGCGAGCGCATCTTGCCGGCCCCTCTTTAGCTTTTGCCCGGAAAAGCAACCGGAAAGCAAAGGCTGTTCCGGATCTCCCAGACAGCCTGGCACCGGATTCAGGAACCTATTCTCACGCTGGCCTTCGAGCACGGGCTGCGGGTTCGGAAGTGCTTGCGCTGACGCCAGATAACATCGTTGACGGCTGCTTGGACGTGCGCCGGCGCAAGGGCTCCAACCGCACAAAACAGCCGCTTTTTTCGCATGAAAATCCGATGCTTTCTGTGCGCGATCCGCTCTTAGCTTTTGCCCGGAGAGCAACCGGAAAGCAAAGACTGTTCCCGATCTCCCGGCCGACTGCTTGGCGCCGGATCCAGGCCTATGAGAGCGCCGCTGGCATCCCCGCGCACAAGGCCCACATGCATGCTCTCAAGCATCTATGCGCCATGCAACTGATTGATTCGGCGGGGATTCACCGGACCCAGGCTTGGCTCGGACACAAAAGCATGTCATCCACAGGAGCTTACCTGAAACCGTCCGATGACGATATGGCGGCGGCGCGCAAGGCCCTTGAAGGATAGCTTTTTTAGCTTTTATGCAGGTTTAGCTAACCCGAGAAAACCTGGCTGGAGTTTTCTCGGTGGCGGTAACACTCTCGATGGATAGCTTTCTTTGCTTTTTCGAGGCAGAAAGCTAAGGAGGAGAGCCCGCGGCCTGCTGCAATCCCAAAGTGCAAAGGCCCGGCGCGTGTCCTGGCTTACATCAAAGGATTCACGTCGTCGCTCTCTGGACAAAAAGTCCCGCAATCAGCCTGCCCACGGGACTATTCCGCGAAACCCTGAACCAATGTTTTGACCGCGAGGCGGATGGGTGGCAGGGCATCGCGCTGGCAATTGACGTTGCGGCTAGCCGCTACATCATGTGAGCAAATCGCCGGGATTTATCCCGGCGCACAAACATCCCCATTACACTCATTGAACTCGGGACGGGGGTTTTGAGTGTAAACGCCTGGTTACGTAAACTATCGGCAAACAGCAAGCGCCGAGGCAGCATTTTGTCGGGCTACTGCAGATCACGGACCGGTTACGATGCAGGCAGACCGCAGGGAGGGGCCCCGGTTGGGTCGCTGCCCATTTATTCGGCCGCCTTCGTTTTGAACCCGGTGCTGAACTAGGCTCGATGTTTCGGTTGATTGACCGATCTGCCCGCCTGTCGGCACGCCTGCCGGAATCTCGGCGCGAGTGTCGGTTCAATGTCAATACGACTGCTCTGCGGTCCCTGTGTTTTCAGTGGGGTAACTGGGCGTGGGGTCTGGAATCCTGCGTGCCAGATTCGTTTACTCGTTGCAGGAGAGCCATTGCCGACCGACACAATCCTGATCATCCGCTGCCCATATTGCATGGCGGGCACGGACTTCAGTCCGATGATCGCATACAAGGACGGGCGGTTCGTCTGCCGTGACTGTGCTCATACGGTATGCCCTGGCGTGCTTGAGCACAGGTGCACTTGCCGCACATGCTTGAGGCTGTCGCGGAAAAACGCCCTTAACTGACCACAGAAGTCGTCTCCTGACCCAGTGATTCCCGCCTAGCATGCGCTGTCATTTTGATGAACAATCCTTAATCCACTAAGAAGGAGCACCGTATGACCACCGCCCCAGCCGCCCAATACCTCCGGGTATCCACGGAACGTCAGGAGTATTCACTCGATTGCCAAAGTGCAAGAATTGCCAATTACGCACAGGAGAAGGGCTTCGCCGTCTGTCAAACCTACTGTGACCAGGCCAAGAGCGGCCTGGAAATTGGGCGAAGGACAGGATTGTCCCAACTGCTTCGGGATGTCGTAGGGGGCAAGCAATCCTATAAGGCGATCCTTGTGTACGATGTGAGCCGTTGGGGCCGTTTTCAAGACCCGGATGAGGCAGCGCACTACGAGTTCCTGTGCAAAGCTGCTGGAGTAAGCGTCCACTATTGTGCGGAGCAGTTTTCGAACGACGGGCACGCTGCCAGCCTGATTTTGAAAACGCTCAAAAGAGTCATGGCGGCGGAATACAGTCGAGAACTATCCGACAAGGTGTTCGCTGGCATGACGCGAGTGGTGAAAAGAGGATTTCGGTCGGGAGCACATCCCGGATACGGCTTCCGGCGATTGCTCATCTCCGCTGATGGAATCCCGAGGCAACAACTTGCAACAGGCGAGCAAAAGAGCATTGCCACCGACAGGGTAGTACTCGTGCCCGGCCCTGCAAACGAGGTCTTTTGGGTCAGGGAAATCTATCGACTGTTCGTTTCGGAAAACAAGACTTTCTCGGGCATCGCCGCCGAACTTGATCAAAGAGGCGCACCTTTCCTGAAGGGAAAGCGATGGAGCGACCATGCTGTGAAGAAGATTCTGACGCATCCGAAATATAAAGGAACCGCCATCTACAATCGCACCACGGAAAGGCTTTGCTCCAAGTCTAGAAAGGTTCCAGAGCCGGAATGGATTGTCGTGCCTGATGCCTTTCAACCGCTCGTGGAACCAACAACATTTGAGGCGGCTCAAGAGACGCTTCGCAAAAGATTCTCGCATCGTTCAAACGAGCAGGTCTTGGAGCAACTGAAGTCCATACTGAAGACGCACGGCCACCTGTCAACCGCGATTCTTCACTTGCACGGATTGTCGCCGGGGGGTCTCAACCATCGATTCGGGTCTTTGATTAAGGCATACGATCTCATCGGCTACCAGACAATGTACAAAAAGACAGCCGAGCACCGTTTGCATATTCGCAGAATTCGATCCGAACTGATGCAGCAGTTGGTGGAGATGTTTCCGGGCAGAGTGTCGGTGTTTTCGTGGGCATGGAGGCGTCGGAACTGCCTCAGACTCAAGAACGGCACCAAGGTCGCCGTTCGAGTCTGTCGCTCGATCAAGTTGGTCACCAAGGGGCGCATGTGGGTGTTACAGGCTGCTCGTGACGAACGCTGTCGGATAACGCTTGTGGCGGGAATGAACCCAGAGAATGCGGCTCTCGAAGCGTTTTATTTGACGACGCGCTTGAAGAATCCATGCAAAGTCCACATCACAGAAAACAGCGAATGGCTAGAAAGGGGCGTGCGGCTTGGAGACCTGCGATCCTTCTATGAGGTCGCGATGGCGCGACATTGGAAATAGTCCCGCTGGTTCGAGCCGCTGGCCTTTGCTGCGCACCCCCTCGCGGTCGATCCCCCGAGATTGGGGAACTGTCGGGGCTGCACAAGCGAAACAACTGCGAGTACGACAAAACCGTCAGGTGCAGCGAGTCCGAAACATAGACGTGTGAGTAGTCGCCGCCAAGTCGTTGGAGCGGGAAGATGGGGAATTCACACAATCAAACCTTCCCTGCGCCTGAGTGCTTTCACCGCAGCATAAAACCCAGACAGATTCTGCAGGGTGATACCCCTGCGTAATGACGGATCATCGTTATACGACAAGTGAGTCCTACCCGGAATGTCAACTCTCGGCAATAGGTGATAACTTGCAATGCGGCTTCTGCCAGGGTTGACTTTACAAAGCAAGGTCATGTGCTCGCGTTCGGCAGAAGTCGGGCGGACTATCCAGAATCTTTGTTGTCCGGCGCGTTGGTGGCTCCTGCACAGTAAAACGGCGATCATGAAGCTATGATCTACCTCCAAAATCGATCGACCTGAATACGGCAGGCTTGTGACTCTCACGTGCTCTGGAAACATCTCACCAATTTTCTTCACCAATTTTCTGCGCAACCGCATCGAGGGCTCGGAAAGTTCCCCACGGTACAAATCGTAAGGTGGGAGCTGATACCCAACCGCCTTGTAAAGTTGTCTATACGTTCCAAAATGTCTGCGAAGAGTGTCGATCGCAGGCATACCAGGAGTTCTTAGAATGAGACTCTCACTCAGGTACCCTTTGGACGCGAGCAGGCGGCGCAGCTTTTTAAGTATTTCCTCGTCCGACCACAACGAATCTGATTTTTGAGGTCGCGTGGCCTGAGTTCGGTCGAAGGTTTCGCGATCTATGATTGGCACAAAAGCAGCCGGCTTACTTATCCAGTGTTGAGGCTCTACCGCCGATCGCTTCCCACGTAAACGCTGCGTGCGGCGATACCAGACATTACAACCGGCATATTTTGGGTTCGTAACAATATTGTAGATATCTCGGTTGTACCAGGGCTTTCCAGAACGTTTGAATTTCTCTCTTCGATTCAGGTCGCGCGCTATAGCGGTGCAGCCGAGTCCGCCAAGAGCCATCGAGAACATTTCGCGCACACGTTCCACTTCCACGCGCGGCCCCAGAACGAGTATTACGCGATCCGTGGTGAGGTTCTTGTGTTCACCATGTTCCAAAATTTGTTTTCGCTTACCATCTGCGGAAACCATCAGTCGTCGATAACCGTAACCGGCAGGACCTCCTACCCAGAATCCGAGTTGTACTATCCGGGTCTTACCTCGAAATACTTTTTCTCCGAGCTCACGGCTGAACTCCGCCGCCATGCTACGCTTTAAAGCCTTGAGAAGAGCACTGGATGCAGTACCGTCATTTGTAAACGGCTCAGCACAATAGTGAAGCGGTATCCCGGAACTGGAGCACAGGAATTCGTAATGGGCGGCTTCATCGCTGTTTGGGAACCGGCCCCAGCGGCTGACGTCGTAAACTAAGATTGCTTTGTAGCCGGTATTGCCACTTACGACGTCCTTCAGCAATTCACGAAGCGCTGGACGGTTCTTAGCGATCACCCCACTTTTTCCGGCATCCGCGTAAGTCTTTACAATGAAAAAGCGATGGCGCGCGGCATACTCCTGAATGGCCGTTTTCTGATTTTCGATCGAGTACTGCTGAGCCTCGTCTGACATGCGGACATACTGGGCGGCAGGAATCAGGGGCGCAGGTTCTGGAGAATTCTTTCGGCACCGCAGCTCATCTCTAGCTTGCAAACTCATTTGGCCCTCGAATCGGCGCAGAATCTTGCTTTGGAGATGTACTTTGTCAAATTGCGCCAACCATCGCCTTTGGGTTTGCCTTACCACATCCTCGGCTTGGATGCTTGGATATGGTTTCCTGTTGGAGAGATAGCCAAAGCTTAGCGCACAGCCAGAAACGAGTATGCACCAAGCGGGGTGGTCGCTTCGGATCCGCTCGGGTTACAGAAATGTAAAATGATCGCACCCTCACCAGCAGGATAGGCATTAAGGGACAGATTCCCTAACCTCCCAGGTGGGGTGATGCTGGTAATCTGATCCGATTTGGTGAGACCCTTTGCTTCGCCAACTACATCAACGCAACTCTGGGGAGGCACGTGGCTCACAGGCACGTTATTAACGCTGTATATTTTCATCTGTGACAGGGGGGAGCCATTCCCCAAAGTGAAACTGTTTCCATCGTTTATCCTTACTGGCACAGCGAACGTCTTTTCCTTCGAGGTCAGCCGTTCCAGCCATCCCGCGCCACCATTGGGATAGGTGCCCGTTGATCCGATATTTGCGATGTACTGCGTGATCGACTGCCCCGCGCCAATTGCCAGCATGGTTGTGGCCAGCGGTGTGTTGTGAGGCGCGTCCGTTCCGATCCAAGCATCATTCACGCTTGCCGGACGGCGGTAGCCGATGGTTGCCCTGGTTAGGTCGGGGTTAGAATCCATAAGCGTGATGATTTGGTGCGCCTGCCAGGAGTTACCCGATGCGGATGGGAAATTCAAGCGTCCGGTCACTGCGGTATTTTGAGCGCCATTTCCGAAGTTGTCGGCCATTAGAGTAGCCGTCAGATTCGAGGTGCTTGGCTGGGCGCTGTTTATAGTGTTAGCCGGACATGCCGTGTACCCCCCTCCCGCCGACGTTTGTCCGTAACCGGAGCACATGTGTGTGACTTGAAGCGGTTGACCTGATCCGCTTACTGCCACGAGGTTGCCGGTTTCCGTGTCCGTCGTGATGGTGTTGCCAACCGAGACGATGGAGCCAGGCCAAAACGCTAAAGTTCCGCTGTAATTGCCTTGATTGATCGTGTACGCGGAAGTAGATGCCGATCCGCTATCGGTATAAGTGCAAACCAGCCCTCCGTTGACGGTGCAGGCCGACGCCTGAGTTAGACCCGTAGCCACTGATCCACAGATACCACCCGCTCCTCCTGTGCAGCCGCCGTTGTAGGGAAAAACGGTGCCGATATTACCCGGCGGCGTCATGCGGATCACGTCGTAAGTGATAACGTCTGCTCCGCTCGCAACTCGCGGCCAGTCAATCGGGATCGAATCACTCCCGGTTGACTCCCAGCCGAGAATTAACATTGGGGCGGTATGCGTCCCGGCGGTCGTGTCGTTAGCCACGATCCAGTAAGCATACGGCGTAGACCCTGTGCCGCCAGTCTGAAATGCCCCTATCGGTGCCTCGCTCCCGGTGATCTGGAAAGTAGCGGTGCCGCCTGATAAGCCAGCAATAAAGCCCGCAATCCCGGTGCACGGGTACGGGGTTGTCGCCCCGCTGCATGGGTTGGTGGAAATCGTGCTCTCTCCGTACATGTTCTTGATATAGGCGCCCTTGCCATACCCAGAGGTTTCGTTTGAGGAGTGGACTTGCCACAGCCCGGACGCCTGGCAGACCGTGTTTTCAACGTACAGCCCGTTCGAGTTGTAGTCGGTAACGCATTCGGAGTCGTTCGCCGTGATGGTCGAGTCGAGCAGCGAGATAACTGGAGCAAGCGTGTGGCCCACATTTTGACCGCCGAAGCTACATACAAAGCATCCAGACCAATTCGCGCTGTGGTTCAACGTGTGGGCGTTGTTGTTGAACTTCTCAATGGTGACATTTTCATCGTCCCACAGGTCGAAGAAGTTGTTGAAACTGTAATTCCCGGCATTGGCGCTCGTGATCCCATCAAACTTTGTGTTTTCGGCGTTGTCCAAGACTGGCACATAAGCCAGCGCCACGACTCCCGGCGTGGCTTGCGACGCGATGGTATAGGTGGATGCGATGCGGAAGGTCGTCGATGAACTCGTGCAGGTTCCCGGAGACGATCCCGAGCCGCAATCGTAAACGATGGCATCGCCCCAGTAATGAACGTCGTCAGTGAAGCGCATCGTTACCATGTCGCCCGGACGGAAGTTGTGGGCGGCTGCGGTCGTGATGGTTTTATAGCCGCCCCCAGCAACCGTGTTCGCGATCTTCACCCCGTTAAATGCCGACGAAAGCGAAGCGTAAGAAGTCGGGTTGGCGAACGTCAGACCACGGATCGTATTGTTCGTATAGTCGTTGGAGTTGACCAGATCCCCTACTTGCAGACATGCTCCGCGCCCCAGGCAATTGAACATTACCCCAAGGGCATCCAGTTCCGACTCGTTCGCGTGCCAAAACAAGGTTCCATAGATGTTATAGGTGTTGAAGGCCGCAGTAGCACCGGGGCCGTTCGCGGGAATGATGACGTTGCAGTGCCGGTTCTGCCAGACCGTGCTATTCGTGCCGCACGCTTGATTGACTGTTTCCTGCACTCCGGATGAAGCCGAGCCGATAGTGTAGCCGGACGCATAGCTGTAGAAGGGCGTGAAATGGATAGTCCCTGAAGACGCGCCCGAAGTGCAGTCTCCCGACGTGGACACGACATTGGCCGCTTCGCGATTCCCTCCGCCCGACAGTAAGACCTTATACCCAGCTCCGCTCGTCGTGTCGATCCCTGCCGGGCAAGGAGTCAGTGTGACCTTCGCTTGCTTTCCGCCCGTCAACGTGCTCGATATTGTCTGCGTCCAGTCCTGTGCCGTCGTTGCGTAAGTGATTCCTGCTGGGTCGCCGCCGGCACACGAGTCCAGCGTGGAGCTGCCGTTCCGACAGGTGGATTCGTTCGCAGTTCGCGATCCTGACGGACTAAAGGGCGCCTCTGCGCTCACTAGACTGGCCACCCCCGCATTCGAGGCGGATGCTAGCCCGACAATCTCCAATGACAGCAAGAGCACCGCAAAAGCTAGACGTCCCATCGCAACCGCTCCTTCCTATGTGGATGGGAGAACGATAATTCGGTCCCCTTTCCAGTATGGCTCTCAAGTGAGTTCTCGCAACTCACTCAACACGAAACCGAGGCGAAGAGTCTGTACCTGCCAAGGATATCGGAAGATTAGGTTCGATTGCTTCCCTGCGACTATTTCAGTGGTGGGAATTGACGCATTGACCGTGGAATGGCGGTCGTAAACGCAGCATGGAAAACGCTATTATCGGCGCTGCCCCTAACGCAATCGTCTCAATTGACGATAAATCCCCATAACACTCATTGACCGGGTCGCGAGCAGGTATCGCCTGTTTTCAAAAGTGCCCCCGTGAAGATAAGATTTTGGTTCGCCACGATCAATGCCTCTGTGGATTTGCACTCTGGAAGACAGTGACGTGGCTCGGGTTTAGTGGGGGCTCTTTGCTATGGCTTCTCTTTCGGACTCTCTGGTTCGGCACTTTTTGGAAGGCCGTTACATCGCGTCGCTCGCAACGAAGAACCCAGATGGCTCCACCCACATGGTTGCGGTGTGGTACTGGTTTGATGGTGCGCATATTTATATAGCCACGTCCACGCGCACCCGCAAGGTTCGAAATCTGCAGTCCACGCCCAAAATCTCGTTAATGATCGACTCCCGCGACCCCGCAGCA
>Ga0316363_10002805_pt1 | contig 13003 bp, 10 predicted proteins | sample Sb_taG_3_FD_200459 | JGI IMG/M metagenome (GOLD analysis project Ga0316363, IMG submission 200459) | Peat soil microbial communities from Weissenstadt, Germany - Sb_50d_a_PC metaG (v2) (version 2) | ecosystem: Environmental > Terrestrial > Soil > Wetlands > Peat | place: Germany: Weissenstadt...
TGGCGACCGGCCGCGACAAGAAGAACGTAGGCGGAGTCAGGCGGTTTGTGCTTCCGCTGGGGATCGGCGACGCCGGCATCGTCGATGATGTTTCGCCGCAGGAACTCGAGGCGGCCGTGAAGTACATGCTGGTGCGATCAAGAACAGCTTCCGGCTGCTGGAACTGATTGCATGAATGGCTTTGTATCAGGGCACGACAAAAGGCAGGATTGAAAACAAATTAGTTATTGATTCTTCAATAGGCAGAATGGGCAAGATAGGAGCGATCAATGAAGAATTTGCGCCATCCGGCAGCGCGGAGCTGATGGTTGTCGCTTTCTTTGGGCGACGCGGGTTGGGAGACGTGTAGCGAGCGATGCCCGTGCGGGCGCGACTCCATCGAGTGCGATCCGCAGATCCTCCTGATCGTGCCAGAGGTGAACGCCGTTGTTTGGCCACCAGACGTGGAGTTGGGTCGGCCTGCATGCCAGCGACTGCGAAACCTGGCATAGAAACCTGTAGCGCAACTTTGGTCTGGATGCGGGGTTTAAGCCGGGGAATCGGATTTGGGCGTTGGAAAGCGATGCCAATTCCCCCTTGGCCGTTTTCAACGATCTGGCGGTAGGGTGCGGCAGGGCACAGCCGTGAAACTCTTTGCAACTCGCTTGCGAAGGCTGTTCGGCCATCGTGAGAAGTGGGTCTGTCATCTATAGGTTGCGATTGGACCCCTGTGTCACGCAAGCTGCATCCTGTGTTACGGGGGGGATTTGTGCTTCTGAACAAGCTTGAATCTGGCTTCTTGCTGTTCCAAACGCAGCGAGGATTAGTTGCCGTTGAACCCTCCTTTTGGCAACGCGTTTATCTGCTTTGGACCTTCCGCAACTTTCGACAGCTCTCGCTTTCCCTGTTGAACTCGCGCCAGACTGCGCTAATCAACAATCTTTTTCGCCAGCACGCGGCGGGGGTTTCGCATGAATACGAGCCATCGCTGGAGATCGGCGTAGTTGAGAACTTTGTGCCTCCGGCGATCGAGATCGGCGCTACGCTGGCCGCGAAAACTGACGCTTCGCCGGCGGAAATTGCGCCCAAGAAGGCTCTGGACCGTTCTTTTGCGCCGATAATCTCTTGGTTGAGACTTGCATCGTCGAATCTTGCAGCGTCCAAGCCGGCAGCGTCTCGACCTCAAGTGTCGAGAATTGTAATTTCCAGGTTTGCAGCCGCGATCGGCGCGCTGTCGCTGTGCGTGTGTTTCATCATTGCATTTCATCGAATCGGGGCCGTACCTGGCTCCCAGGCGCACAGTTCGCCCTCGCAGCTCAACTCGCCGGCTTCTCCTTCTGCGCCCGGACCAACTTCCGTCGCCGAGAATCCCGTCACCGTGCCTGAAGTGACTCCTCAGGCCGGCGCTGGCCCGGACGCTGCGGTCAAGCCGGCATCGGCGAAGGTAGCATCGTCGATCACTACGACGCACCGGATGATGATACCGGAACGTGCATCTCGCGGAGCTACTGCACGTGTTGCGTCGAGGTCAAGCGGAGGGTCGCGTGCTGCGGCGTTTTCGAGGGTTCCGACGTCGACATCGACTCGCCGAATGACCTTGGCGCCTGGGTCCCGTGGAGCTATGGCACGTTCCGCGCAGAGTTATTTCGATTTGGCCAACCAACAGATGCACAAGGGCAATTACGCGGCAGCAGCAGCTAACTATAAACGGGCCTGGCGAATCGAGGAGAATAGCGCCGCCGCCAAGGGCCGCCTGGTGCGCGCTCGCCGGGCGATGCAAGCGGAGGAGGAGAGCATTGCCAATCTGAGATAAAAATGCGCCAACTCAGGGATTGTGGTAGCCCGCAACGCGGGCGCCGGACGGTTGGCCCCAGTCGCAAGACTGGCGACAAGTCTTGGGTCACTCGCGGGTTATGGTTGAATCTGGCGCAAAGCCCGCGTAGCGGGCAAAAGAACTTACCCCATGTCGTGAGACTGGGGGCAGATGTGGCATCTCCGCGCCCAGCCCGCTTCAGCGGGCGTAAGAACCGATTACCGATCTCTGTTCTCTGATCTCTGTTCTCTCGCGCTTTGGCGTGCAAAAACGCGTCAAAATGAGGCTCAAAACCCCGTTTTAAATGCCAAAAAAATGCATTTAAGCCCTCTTTCGCGAAATTGTTTGGTGCGCTTTGCTCCAATTCGTAACCTCAGGTGGTTACAAATCGCACAAAACGGCACCTGGGAAGGTCAATGCGTCGTAAATTCGCAACCTCTCGTGGTTACATTTTGGCCCAAGATGTAACCATTTCATTGAACATTTGAGGGGGTCAACGCACCATATTCGCGAACATTCCGCATGATTCCGGGCATGTTACAGCCCCTGCGCCGAAAAGCTGCACAAAAAGTAGTGCGACGATGCTTAGGCAGCCGCCTCCGCAGTGCGTTCGATCCAGAAGCTGCAGGGCCACACATTGTTTCCATCCAGCGAGGGTGAGAACAACTTCAATGCCGTGGGCATGCGACGAAAACTGCCTTCCCAGCCGGGGAATGCCTTGCGGAGCACGTCGGGGTGGAACCGCTGCATGGCGCTGGACGACCACATCACCTTGAAAGCGGAGTTGAACGAGAGGAAGGCTTCGAGCATGTACTGCTCGCCCCAGAAACAGAGGCTTCTCTTCACGAATTTCTCCGGGTAGTCGAGCGGGGCGAAGATGTCGTGGAAGTGGATGAGGACCCCTGGTGCGATTCGCGGCAGAATGCGCAGCAATTCATACAAGACATCGCTGTCAATAGAGACCACGTGGCTGGAGTCGATGAACAGGATGTCGTTGGCCTTGAGGGAAAGGAAGAGTTCAAACGGCGCATCCTGCACCCGCGCGGAGATAAGCCGCGTAAGACCCGGAACGCCGTTCTTCAGGTACGGCGCAGGCGTAGGCTCAACAGCCACGAACTCGCCGGGAAACCCCGCGTCGGCGTTCTTCTTCATGGCCGCCGCCATCACCAGGGTTGAGTTTCCGCTGCCGACTTCGACGATCCGTTCGGGCTTGCGCTGCCGTACGAAGGAATAGGCGACTTCGGCATCGACGCGCTCAAAATAACCGTTGTTAAAGTGAAAGCCGCCGTGCCCGTTGTTCGAGGCGTCTTCAGGAAAGTTACATTCGGCCGCGAAGGGAAGAATGTCGCTCTCGAGGCGCTCAATCTGCTCGTCGAGGCGAAAATCGAAGGCGGCACACGGGCGACAGGCGTTCCAGTCCTTGCCATCGAAGGACTTGAGACTGGGAACGGGAAAGTAGAAGTGGCTCGGTACCACGCTAACGCCAAAACCATCCTGTACAAACTGAAACAGGTAGGAGAGCGTCATGCGGACAGAGGGTCTTCGCATCAAGCTCGTCACAACAAGTACCTCGGATCTAATGAGTTATGCAGAACTCACACCTTTCTCGCAGTAATTCTCTCCGCGGCCTAGGGAGTAAGATGCGGGCGGGTCGCAAAAGGCTTGCACGCGAAGAAAAGTCATTGGGCAGTTTATTTCGGGCGCGATAAGAGACGAGCGAGTCCGCGGTCCTCGGGAAAAATACCGGGAAATGAAACCGGCCCGTCACGGGAAACATCGATAATTGGTTGGGGTGGACGGCTTCCCAGTTTCGTATCGTTGACGCCAATCGGCCAGAAAACAATCGAGAGAGAGAATGAGCGATCAGCCCTTGTACCGGTGGCTTGAGCAGGAGGGCGAGGCGTTTGGGGCGCCCGGCCTGGAGCCGCGCTGGACTTCGAGCGTGAAGGATGCGGTGGTGACGGCGTACTCAGGGTCGAGCCGCATCTGGTTCACGTGTTCACACGGCATTCTGAACGAGGTGTATCACCCCACAATCGATCGGCCGCAGGTGCGGGACATGGAATTCCTGGTCACCGACGGAGAGACGTTTTTCCACGAGGAGAAGCGCGACCTGGTGACGACATTTGAATACATCGATCCCGAGGCGCTGGGGGTGCGGTATGTGAACCGCGACCCGGATGGCCGCTATAGCCTGACAAAAGAGATGATTTGCGATCCGCACCACGGGGTGGTGCTGCAGCATGTGCGCCTGGAGGGGCACGCAGACCTGGTGCCGCGGCTGAAGTTGTACGCGCTGCTGGCGCCGCACCTGGATGGCGGCGGTGCAGGGAACTCGGCGAGCGCGTTGGACATTGCCGGACACAAGGTGGTGATGGCATGGAAGAACGAGTGGTCGCTGATGATGGCGGCCAGTTGCAGCTTCAAGCGCGTGAGCTGCGGATTTGTGGGAGCGAGCGATGGTTGGCAGGACCTGATGGAGAACTTCAGGATGGACTGGCAGTTTGGATCGGCGACGAACGGCAACATCGCAGTGATGGGTGAGATCGACCTGGATTGCAGCGAGCGGCGGAACGGCAGGATCGGGAGCGACGCGCCGAACGAAGGCGAAGCGACGGTGCGCGAGTTCACGCTGGCCATCGGGATTGGCGAGGGGCATCACCCGGCAGCACAAAAGACGATGGGCTCGCTTGCGATGTCGTTCGAGGAACAGCGCAAGCGATTCATTGTGCAGTGGCAGCGCGCGGCAAATCCGGAGTGGTTAGCGATGAAGGCGCAGGATGGCGGCAAGCTGATGCGCGCGAGCCACAATGTGCTGCTGGCGCATGAGGACAAAATTTACTCGGGCGCGTTTGTGGCGTCGGCGTCGATTCCATGGGGGCAGGTGAAGAGCGACGATGACCTGGGCGGCTACCACCTGGTGTGGACGCGGGACATGGTGCAGACGGCGACGGCGCTGCTGGCTTGCGGCCGTGCCGAGACGGCGCGACGGGCCCTGGTGTACCTGGCGTGCACACAACAGCCCGACGGAGGATTCGCACAGAACTTCTGGATCGATGGAACACCTTACTGGAGCGGCAAGCAGCTCGACGAGGTGGCATTTCCGCTGATTCTGGCGTGGCGATTGTGGAAGGCGGGCGGACTGGGCAATCTGAGCATCTTTCCGTTTGTCGAGCGCGCGGCGGGATGTCTGGTGCGGCAGGCGCCCATTACGCACCAGGAGCGCTGGGAAGAGAATGCAGGCTATTCGCCTTCGACGCTGGCTGCGGTGATTGGCGGTTTGATTTGCGCAGCAGAGATGGCGCGCGCCCACGAGTCGGACGAGTTGGGCGAGTTTCTTGAGGAGTTCGCCGACTGGATCGAGGGACATCTCGAGGACTGGACGGTGACCAACAACGGGGTGCTGCTTCCCGAGGTGAAACGGCACTACATGCGCATTCGCCCGCCGGAGTGCGGCGAGGCCTATGCGCACGAGGGCTGCGGCAAGGAGACTTTGCACCTGGCGAACCGTCCACCGGGAACGCAGACAGAGTTTGAGGCGCGCGAGATTATCGACGGAGGCTTTCTGGAACTGGTGCGGTACGGCGTAAGGCGGGCGGATGATTCGCTGATTGTGGACTCGCTGAAGGTGGTGGATGCAGTGCTGAAGCGCGATCTTCCCCAGGGGCCCGGCTGGCTGCGCTACAACGGCGACGGCTATGGACAGCGGCCGGACGGGGGGCCGTACCAGGGATGGGGTCAGGGGCGCGTGTGGCCGTTGCTGACGGGGGAACGAGCACACTACGAACTTGCGGCCGGAAACGGCGTAGTGCCGCTAATCAGGACCTATGAAAAATTTGCGAGCTGCGGGCAGTTGCTTCCCGAGCAGGTGTGGGACGAAGAGGACAGGCCGAAATGCAGCCTGCGGAAGGGGAAGCCGGCGGGGTCGGCGGTGCCGCTGGTATGGGCGCATGCGGAGTATCTCAAGCTGCTGCGATCGGCGGTGGACGGCAAGGTGTTTGACCGGATCGATCCGGTGTATGAACGGTACTGCGATGCGGGAGGTCGCGGACGGCGGCGATGCAATGTGGAAATCTACGCACGGCACAGGCCCATCGAAAGAATGGACGCGGGAAAGACGCTGCGTATTCTCGATGACCGGTTATTTGAGATTGTGTGGACGGACGATGGATGGCAGACGAAACACAAGACGGATAGCCGCGCGTTGGGGAGCGCGGGATTCAGCGCCGATGTGACGCCGGCGGTCGGCCACGGTGAGTTGGAATGGACGATGCACTGGCCGGAGCAGGACGCCTGGCTTGGATACAATGTGAAGGTCAAGATTGACGCGCTGTAAGGAGGCCCGCAAGGTGCGGGATGTTCGAGTGGACCATGCCTCCGGGGGCTGAAGCCCCTGGTCATCCAGCGGCGGATACGGCAACCTTCGGCTGCGCTACAGGCAGGTTTTGAAGTCGTACCCTTTCAAGGCGCCATCCGCTCAGGGATCCCAGAAGCAAACCGTGCAGGCGCGACTTGCACTTCAAGGAAAGGAATTTTCTTAGTCCTATGGCATCCAGCACTGCTTCTCTTTCACTTGATCAGCTTTCGATTGACACGTTGCGCATGCTCGCCCTGGATGGGGTGGAAAAGGCGAAGAGCGGTCATCCCGGGGCGCCGCTGGGGTGCGCGCCCATTGCTTACGAGCTGTTTCACAAAGTGATGAAGCATAACCCGGCGCACTCCAAATGGGCCGACCGGGACCGCTTTGTGCTTTCAAACGGGCACGCGTCGATGCTGCTGTACGGGACGCTGTACCTGACCGGGTACAAGGTGACGCTGGACGATTTGAAGAGCTTTCGGCAGTGGGGATCGAAGACGCCAGGGCATCCCGAGTACGGGCATACCGACGGTGTGGAAGCGACAACAGGTCCGCTGGGCCAGGGATTCGCGATGGGCGTGGGCATGGCCATAGCGGAGCGACATCTGGCGGCGACTTACAATCGGCCGAATTTCAACGTGGTGGACCACCACACGTACGTGCTGTGCGGCGACGGCGACATGATGGAAGGCATGTCGCATGAGGCGGCTTCGCTGGCGGGAACGCTGGGCCTGGGCAAGCTGATCGTTTTCTATGACGATAACCTGATCTCCTTGGACGGGCCGACAAACTGGAGCTTTACCGAAGACGTCTACAAGCGGTTTGAGGCATACCACTGGCACGTGCAGCGGGTGATGGACGGGAACGACCTGGATGCGCTTGACGCGGCAGTTGCCGCGGCGAAGGCTGAAACCGGCAAGCCGTCGTTGATCGGCGTGCGCACGGTGATCGGCTACGGAAGTCCTCTGGCAGGCACGAACAAGGTGCACGGCGAAGCGATGAGCCCAGCGGATGCTGCGGCGACGAAAAAATTCTTTGGATTTCCTGAGGATCAGAGTTTTTATGTTCCTGAAGACGCGCTGAACAATTGGCGCCAGGCGGAGAAACGCGGCGCGGCGCAAGAGGCGGACTGGAACAAGCTGTTGGCGGGATACAAAGCAGCGTTTCCCGACGCGGCTGCGGAGTTCGAGCGCACGCAGGCGGGCAAATTGAAAGCGGGATGGGAGAAGTCGATTCCCAGCTTTCCAGCCGACAAGCCGATGGCCACGCGCAACGCGGGCCAGGCGGTGATGAACGCCATCTTCGATACGGTGCCGGAGTTGTTCGGCGGAGCAGCGGATCTGACCGCTTCGACAAAGACGATCTTCAAATCTAGCCCGCATTTCGCGGATAATCCGGCCGGGCGCAACGTGTTTTTCGGCGTGCGCGAGTTGGCGATGTGCGCGGAGGTGAACGGAATGGCGGCGCACGGCGGATTGAAGCCGTTCGGTTCGACGTTCTTCGTGTTTTCTGATTACGCCAAGCCTGCGCTGCGCATCGCGGCGCTCATGGAGGTGTGCTCACTATTCGTTTTCACGCACGATTCGATTGGCGTGGGCGAGGACGGGCCGACGCATGAGCCCATCGAGCACCTGATGGCGCTGCGGGCAGTGCCGCACATGACGGACTTTCGCCCGGCGGACGCGAACGAGACGGCGGCGGCGTGGCGGCTGGCACTGGAGCGCAGGGGGCCATGCTTCTTCGCGCTGACGCGGCAGGATTTGCCGGTGATCGACGCGGCAGGGCGCGACTTTTACGTGAACGTGAGCAAGGGAGCGTACGTGCTGGAAGACGCGGCAAATCCGCAGGTGATATTGATCGGGACGGGATCAGAGGTTTCGCTGGCGCAAGACGCGGCGAAACTTCTGGCGGGCGAGGGGATCAAGGCTCGCGTAGTGAGCATGCCGAGCTGGAAGATCTTTGAAGAGCAATCGGCGGAATTCAAGGCCAGCGTGCTGCCGACAGGCGTTCCCAAGCTTGCGGTTGAGGCGGGCGCAACGCTGGGGTGGTGGAAGTACGTGGGCACGGGCGGCGACGTGGTGGGGCTGGATCGTTTTGGAGCCTCGGCTCCGGGAAAGATTGCCATGGCGGAGCTGGGATTTACGGCCGAGAATGTGGCGGCAAGGGCGAAGAAGATCGTAAAAGCAGCTTCTAGCCGCTAGCGTGTCGTTCAGGTTTCAGGTTGTTCTGCTGGTGAGCAGCGCCAGCGTTTCTCGCACACGGGGCCGTTGGCTAGGAGCAGCTAGTAGCTAGCAGCTAGAGGCTTACTCCGAAGGAGTATTTTGTGAAACTTGTGATTGCTTCGGATCATGCAGGGTTTGATTTGAAGGAACAAGTGCGCGCCAACCTGGCGACGGCCGGGCATGAAGTCGTCGACCTGGGGGCGTACAAATGCGATCCCGGGGACGACTATCCCGACTTTGCCGAGAAGGTAGGCGAGGCGATCAAGTCAGGCGTTGCACCGCGGGGAATTCTGATTTGCGGCTCGGGCGTGGGCGTTTGCGTGGCGGCGAACAAGATTCCCGGGATTCGCGCCGGAATCTGCCACGATACGTACTCGGCGCACCAGGGCGTGGAGCACGATGACATGAATGTACTCGTGCTCGGCGCGCGCATCATCGGTTCAGCGCTGGCTTTCGAGCTGGCTCACGCGTTCATCGGAGCGAAATTCCAGGCGCAGGAAGGACGATTCGAGAGGCGGTTCAAGAAGGTGCTGGCGATCGAGGCCAAGTACCAGGCCAGAGAGCGTTCGGCGAAACCGGCATAACAACGCAAACGAAGTTCTACGTTTTTCCACTCTCAATGAATTGAAACGAGCTTGAAAACAGCAAGAGTACACTTGTTCGTAATTTTGGGCCGGCGAAATGCAGGACATACCGCGCCAGGCCTTTGGTTCTCTCCAATGATTCTTTGAGCAAGAACGCGCCATGCGCGGGAAAGAGACGCCGATGTCCCCCTTCGACGTGATCCTGTTTGATGTAGGCGGAGTGTTGTTGACGAACGGATGGGACCACGCGGAACGCGCGGCAGCGGTGGAGCGATTTCAACTGGATGCGCAGGAGCTGGAGACCAGGCACGCAGAGGTAGCCGGGGCTTGGGAACGCGGAGAGATCGACCGCGATCAGTACCTGGATGTAGTCGTGTTCTATGAGCCACGGAGCTTTTCGCGCGACGAGTTTTTTGATTTTATCCTCGCGCAATCGCACGTGCTGCCAGATAGCGCGCTGCCCATTCTGGCGGTCCTGTCAGAGGCGAACCATACCATGCTGGGCGCGCTGAACAACGAGGCGCGAGAGACGAATGAGTTTCGATTTGGAAAGTTCGAGCTGCGGCGCTATTTCAAGGTCGCGTTGAGCTCGTGTTACCTGGGCCTTCGCAAGCCGGAGCCCGCAATATACAGGCGGGCACTGGATATTCTGGGTAGCCGGCCCCATCGGACATTGTTTATCGATGATCGCGAAGAGAATGTGGTGGGCGCAAAGGCCGAGGGGATCAAGGCGATCCGGTTTACGGGCGCGGACGCGCTCAAGAAAGAGCTACAGCAGTTGCGCGTACTGTGAAGACAGCCGATACCCTGTAGCCCGTAGCTTGTAGCTACAGCGTGCAGCTACTGGCTACCAGCTACGAGCTACTGGCTCCGTTTTTCCTTTCACTGCACGATTCACAATTCCCCTTCAACGAAAGAACATGCGGAGGTTTCTATGCAACTTGGACTGATTGGTCTGGGCAAAATGGGCGGCAACATGGCGGAACGGCTGAAGCAGGCCGGACACCAGGTGGTGGGGTTTGATTTCAACGCCGAAGCAGTGGCACGGCTGACCAAGGACGGAAATCTCGGGGTTTCGTCTCTTGAGGATCTGGCGAAGAATCTGGCAGGACGCAAAGCGATCTGGATCATGGTGCCGCAGGGCAACCCGGTGGACGAGACGATTGCCAAGCTGGAGCCATTGCTGAATCGCGGCGACATTCTGATTGATGGCGGCAACTCGTATTACAAGGATTCGATGCGGCGCTACAAAGAGGTAACGGCCAAGGGATACCAGTTTGTGGATGCGGGAACTTCAGGCGGCGTGTGGGGCTTGAAGGAGGGGTACAGCATGATGATCGGCGGCGACAAGGAGCCGGTTGATTATCTGCGGCCCATTTTTGAGGCGCTGGCTCCGGCGAAGGACAAGGGTTGGGGACACGTGGGTCCGGCGGGCGCGGGGCACTTTGTGAAGATGGTGCACAACGGCATCGAGTACGGCATGATGCAGGCGTATGCCGAGGGATTTACGGTGCTGGAAAAGAAAGAGGAGTTCAAGCTGAATCTGCCGCAAGTTGCGCAGATCTGGCGTTACGGCAGCGTAGTTCGGAGCTGGCTGTTGGATCTGACGGCAGACGCTCTCGCCGGAAATCCGACCCTCGATGGATTGCAAGCGTACGTAGTGGACTCCGGCGAGGGGCGCTGGACGGTGTTTGAGGCTATCGATCTGAACGTGTCGGCACCGGTGATTACGGAGTCGGTGATCCGGCGGATCCGTTCGCGCGAGGAGAACAACTTTACCGACCGCATGCTGGCGATCATGAGGAACGAGTTTGGCGGGCACGCGGTGAAGAAGAGCTAGGGACCAGGGATTAGGGACCAGGGAACAGTGAGAAGCGCGAACAGGCTGCAACACTTTCTTGAAATTGGTGTCTAAATTACAAAGGGGTCTCTAGAACCCGATGCGAACTTTGTGTGTTCTCCCGATTGCGGGATTGGCTGCCTTGAGTTTGGCCGCGATGCCGGTTGCCGGCGCGGCGCAGTCTGCGAGTTTTGAGATTGCGCAGAACGGCCACGCGGTGGGCACGGCAAGTTTCAATGTCACCGCCACAGCGGAGGGTTACGATTCGAGCTCGCTGGTGAAGGTGGCGATGCAGGGGCTGGACTACGCGCTCTCAAAAAACGAGCGGCTAAGCTCCGCCAATCAACTGGAACATGCGCAGCTGAACGCGACCGTGAACGGGGAAGCGGTGAACGTGATGGTGGCGCCCGACTCGGCGCAGATGCTCGTGAACATCTCAGCCAATGGAAAGAGCACGACGACGCGGCTGGACGCGCACGCCGGCGCGGTGTTGCTGGCGGACTTCGATCCCGGCGCGCTGGAGACGCTTTTGACTCTGGCGGTGACGCAGAACAACCGGGACTTGTGGGCGATTTTGCCGAAACAAACGGGGTCGATCGAGCCGGTACGGCTGGCGACTTATCCCGATCAGGAAGGGACGCTCGACGGCAAGCCCATCAACGTACACCATCTGGTAGCCACGATTGGCGGGGCGAACACCGATCTGTTCTCAGGGCCGGAAAATCAGTTATTGCAGGCCGAACTGCCGCAAGCGGGATTTGCACTGATTCGCAAGAGTTTTATTCTTAAGCCGCCGGCCAAGCCCGTGGTTCCAATGGGGAGCGAGCAAAATACGACGCCGGCGCCGTCAAGTTAGATCGAATGAGGTACTTCGGACGCGAACTAACCCAAAGAACCGGTATCGCGTCCAATTATCAGACAAGTCGGCATCCGCGAAGGTACTCGGACAAGACGGCGGGTCGACGTACACTGGAGACGCTCTCGATTGTCCGCAATCTCCCCCATGTGCCGGACCGCCATCATCATGATTGCGCTGGCGACGCTGACGGCAGCCGGCGCAAGCGGTACCGAAGTATCCGCCAAGACACACCGGAGAACACCGGCCAGGTCAGGGGTGCACGCAAACCAACGCCGCGCGATTGCGCACACGGCAAGTCACGCCGCGCCAGCGCGCAAAACGACAACAAGCAGACGTAAACAGACTCCTGAGGAAGCGGGCCATGCTGCGGGCCTTGCCATCCTGCGCGCGCGCGGTGGCCAACCAGAAGCGCGGCGATATGTCGCGTCAGGCGCACGGCGTCCGCGACCCGCTCTGCGCTCGGCAACCGCGCGATCGTCGCGCCGACACTTGCGAACCTATGCTGCGCCGCATATTCGAGAAGCCGCATTCGTCTCCCTGCGCCGCACTTCAAGCGCGATGGAAACTGACCGGGAAGAAACCACCGCATCCCCGACAGCGGGACGATTGCGCGTCGCGGATGTGAGCAGCGACGAGCGTGAAGGTGCGAGCGCGCCAGCGGAAGCGCCAGATGCAGGCGAGAGCGCAGTACCCTCGAGCCCCTCAGCTGCCAGCCCGGTGCAACGCGAGGTTGAGCCGGAACCGGACAGCGATGCGCAGGTGCCGAACAATGCAGAGGGCATGCAAGGCGGCGCAAACCCGGCGGCCGATTCGGCGGAGGACGAGACACCTGCAAGCTCCAGGAAGGAAGCGGAGCAGGCGTCGTTATATATTCCGAGGGCTGCGATGCCGGCGCCGTTGCGCGGCTCGCTCGAGTCACTGGAAAGGCAGAATCAGCGCCTTGAGGCAGAGGGGCTGGAACGGATTGAGGACGAAAGCGACCTTGAGGCGCGCATCGCGGATGGCGTGCTGGTACCCGTTCCGGAATCGGGCTCGCTTACCGTGAATGCGGAACTGCCATTGAACCATCGATACTGCCGGCCGTGGACTGCGCGGTTCCTGGCGGACCTGGCGCGGGCGCACGAAGCGGCGTTTCACAAGCCGATCGAAGTGAGTTCGGCGGTGCGGACGGTGGAGTATCAAATGCGCCTGATGGTGACGAACGGCAACGCGGCTCCCGCTGAAGGCGACATTGTGAGCCCGCACCTGACCGGGGCCACGGTGGATATTGCCAAGAAAGGCATGAGCCACGGCGAGCTCGCGTGGATGAGGCAGCGGCTGCTGACGCCTGAAGGCGCCGACAAGATCGA
>Ga0316363_10002811_pt1 | contig 12989 bp, 10 predicted proteins | sample Sb_taG_3_FD_200459 | JGI IMG/M metagenome (GOLD analysis project Ga0316363, IMG submission 200459) | Peat soil microbial communities from Weissenstadt, Germany - Sb_50d_a_PC metaG (v2) (version 2) | ecosystem: Environmental > Terrestrial > Soil > Wetlands > Peat | place: Germany: Weissenstadt...
AACGCCCGGTAGTGGGTCAGTCTGAAGCTGGCTTGACTGACCACGTTTGGAGCTTGGACGAGATGTGCGCCACTCTGCCTGCGCAGACTTCCGCCGCAAAGCGGATTGACAAAGGTCTTATCCTGAAAGCACTCGGGGGAAAGGCAGGTTAAACGCCAGATGAACGAAGAGACCAGGTTATCGCAGCTCGCCGAGAACATGCGGTTCTATGGGGACATGCGTTTCAAACAATTGACTCTCTTTACAGGCGCGATGACGGTGCTTGGAGCAGGTCTCACCGAGCACGCGCACGCTATGCTTACGCCCGTGCTCAGTCTTCGGTTTGCCTTAGCTTTGACTGGTCTTCTGGTTACCTCTGTCTTCTGGGTGATGGAGATCAGATCCTCTCTTTTTTGGGTAGCAATTCGGGAGGAGCTACAAGGCTGCCAACTCTGGCCGCGTCCAAGGACGAGGCTATGGGGGTGGATGAACGCGACTAACGCCATTTTGTGTCTCCACGCGGCGTCCTATGGATTCTGGCTTCTGTGTGCCCACGCGTGGTCAATTCATCAATGCGCTGTGCTACTTTGCGGAATGTCATGGCTTGTCGTCCTCGCATTGTTCACAATCTTAAGCTATTGGCCTATGTGGACACACAGAGAGTGATACAGACCTCTGGAAATCAGACTGACCCACTACCGCAACGCCCGCCTGATTTCCCCTCTCGACCCGGTTCCCGATACAATATCGGTTTCCGCGCAAGACGACCTTTTTCTATGGAGTTTGAATGAAGCGGTTTCTCTGGATGGGGTTCGTACTGTTTCTTTATGTGGTCTGTAGCGGCTGCGGCGAAACTTTCCGCCCGATTATCATCCCGAATCCTCCACAGTTTCCCAACCCGGCGGCGGCCCACACCGTGGTGTCGATCAACGATAACGGAACCCTCGTGCCCGGCAGCGCTATGGTGATCGACGTCTCCGGCGACTCGGACGCGAGTGTCGCCAACGTGGGCCTCGCTCCCGTTCACGCCGTGCAGCAAACCGCGAGCGTCGTCCTGGTCGCAAACCACTCCGTGACCGGAGCGGCGGCCGATTCGATTACTAAGCTGAACTTCAGCGGCACGACTATCTTCAGCACCAGCACCATCAGTCTGCCGGCGAATTCGGCGCCAAACTTTGTGGCTACCACCGAGTCGAGCCAGGCGTACGTCTTGCTGCCGAATTACGTCCCCGACCCCGCCACCAATGTCGTCGTTCCATCGGTCGGCGTGCTCAACACCAACCTCACCCTGGTGGCCACCATCCCGGTGGGGAACAACCCGGACGCCATGGCGGAGACGCCGAATGGCCAGAAGCTCTACGTGGCAAACCAGGCCGACAGTATGATCGACGGATTCAACACCGCGGTCGGAAACCTCTCTCCGCGGACCGTCAAAGGTTCGTTCAACGGGCCGCTCTGGTTGATTGCGCGCTCCGACAGCCAGCGCCTGTATGTGCTCAACGGCAATGGTGTCGTGAGCACAGTTGATACCACCTCTACTTTGGGCCCGGATAACATGATCGATGCCAGTGTCACCGTCCCTGGCGCTGCTTATATGCTTTACGATGGGAATCTGAACCGGTTGTACATACCGGCAGGCAGCCAGTTGACGATACTGGATGTCTCGCAGTCCGTCCCCGCGGTTCTGGCGGGAGGCCCGATTCCGATTCCTACCGTTGCGCCCAGTTCGCGCAGCGCTTCGGACCCTTGCTCGATGACCAGCGCACAGACGTTGACGGTGGCCGCCGTCGCAGCTCTGCCGGATGGCAGCCGCGCTTATGTGGGGGCTTACTACGAAGATGCATCCGATAACTTCTGCCCGCAGGTGACCGTGATCGACGCCGCCAGCAACACCATCAAGAGTTATTTTGCGGTCCCAGGATTTCCTGCCTACGACGCCTTTTGCTCGCCCTCACAGTCCCAGCGAGCTCCGCGCTTCCGCATTATGATGGCGGCCGGCGGCGACAGTTCCCGTGCCTACCTGTCCAGTTGCGATGGCGGGAATGTCAACTTCATCGATACCTCCAACGACACCTATATCCTGAATCTGCCGGCTCCAATCGGTTCGCGCTTGGACAACCCGCCGCAGAATCCGGTGTTCCTCATTGCCGGTCCGTAAGCGTAACGTCGTCAACGGAATGCATGTCGCGAAATGCATGTCGCGTATTGCGCGTTGATAAGGTTGGATGAGTTGCGGAGTCGAGCGGCTAGTGACCAACGACTAACGACTAACGACCAACGACCAACGACTAACGACCGAGTTCCTATCCCCCGACGACAGCGCGTTCCAACGCCCGGCGGCTTTGGTAGCGCAGCGCCACATTCATGAAGACGTTTCCGCTGGAAGTATTGAAGCACATCACCAGGGCTTCGGTGTCCTCACTGCTTTTGCTGCCCTGCTCGGAGGTGTGCAAGGTGGGGGGACGAACGTGAAAGTGAAATCCCTGGTCGTTGAGCGAGGTGATGGCGTTGCCAATGATCTGGTTGGCCAGTTCACAGACCGCCTCGCCTACCAGATCGTCGGTCTCGGAGACTTCGACGCCCGCCAGAAGAGTGGCGAGCTGCACCGCCGGCCCCAGGTCCGCATCAAAAATGATCCGCCCTTCGATCTCGCCCGTGAAGTAAACCTCGGCTGCGATCCCTTTCCGCCGGTAAGCCTCTTCTTCCATGCTCAGATTCTCGATGGAAATGGGCGACTGCAGCCCCTGTGCCAGAACGGCGTCGGCCGAGTTAATGAAGGGCTGAATCAGGTCCATCCGCATGACTAGGCTCCGGCTCCGGCGCCGCGGGCCGTCGTTCCATCGTCACGCATTACGTACTTGATCACTTCATAGAGAACTTCCGGCTTCACCGGTTTCTGCACGAAGTGGCGGGCTCCTCGCTGCAAGGCGGCTACGATGTTCTCCTGATAGCCGACCGACGACACCATTACGATGCGGGCGCTCGGATGCTCGCGTACGATCTTCTCCGCCGCCTCGATGCCTTCCATCTGCGGCATGGTGATATCCATCAGAACGATATCGGGCGTGAGCCGTTCGTACTCGCTGATCGCCGAAACTCCGTCGCCAGCCTCGCCGACCACCTGTCCGCCGAAGGTTTCGACCATCCGGACCAGGTTCTTGCGGGCGAACACGGAGTCATCCACGATCAGATAGCGCACCGGCTCTCCGTCTTCGCTCCGCTTTACGGGCGCAAACTTTTCCATGGCACTCCTCCACCACTATCACTTAATCACGATCTACGCACTTTCGATAGATAACTCTAGTTACTTCCGGTACTGGCTGCCTGCTTGAGGTCGGCCGCGTCCCGGCTGCCGGGATCGTGCCCGCACTGGGCCTGCAAGACATTGGGCAGATCCTGGAGGTCCGCGATCCTCATCGCGTAGCCCCGTTCGATGGCCGCCTTGGGCATGCCGAAAACCACGCACGTTTCCTGGCTCTGCGCCACGGTGAACCCCCCGGCCGCGCGGATTTCTCCCAGTCCGGCCGCACCGTCTTCTCCCATGCCGGTCATCAACACGGCCAGGGCTTGCGAACCAAACTCCTCGGCTACGCTGTGGAACAGCACATCGACCGAAGGACGATGCCCGTTCACCGGAGCCTCATCCCCCAGCACCGCCACGTTGCCCAGCGGCAGTTTCTTTACTTTCAGGTGGCGGTTTCCCGGACAAATGAGCGCCCGTCCGGCCACCAGCAAGTCGCCCGATTGCGCTTCCTTTACCCGGATCGGGCAAACATCGTCCAGCCGCTTGGCAAACAGTTCCGTGAAGCCGTCCGGCATGTGCTGCACCACCAGGATGCTGCCCGAAAAATCCACCGGCAGATGCGAAAACAGGTATTGCAAGGCATTCGGACCGCCCGTGGAAACGCCGAGGGCGACGATGTGCGTGGGCGCCACCGGCCGCAGCTTGCCCGCCCGTGCGCCCTTGGCTTCTCCCGGCAGGAATTGCGCCTGCACCCCCGCGCTCTGCGCCGCGGCGTGGATTTTCTTGATCAACTCATTGGCGATTTCGGGCATGTGCGCGGAAACATCCTGCGGCTTGGCCACGAAATCGAAGGCGCCGAGCGCCAGCGCCTTCAGCGTGATCGACGCCCCGGCGGTGCTATGCGAGCTGACCACGATCACCGGCAGCCGCGAGTGCCGCATGATCTCTTTCAGCGTGTCGATCCCGTTCATTCCGGGCATTTCCAAGTCGAGCGTCACCACTTGCGGCGACAGTTCCACGATTTTCTTTAACCCGAAATAACCGTCCATCGCCGTGCCCACCACCTCGATCTCGTTGTCCGCCTCGAGGATCTTGGGAATCAGCTTGCGCATCAGCGCCGAGTCGTCGACCACCAGGACCCGCACCGGCTTTCTCATGGCTGGCCCCCGGCCGCGCCGCGTGCTCGCTCGGCGCCAGTTGCGGTTTCACCGCCGCTGGTTTCAACCTTTGCGAGACCCGACAGCAGACCCGCCATCCGCGGGCCGGTGGCATCGGTCCGCCCGCGCGTGAAGCGCTCCATCAGGGCGATCATGTTCAAAATGAGAACCACCCTCCCATCGCCCAGAATCGAAGCCCCACTCACGAGGTCGGTCGTGATCGACTGGTCGTCGAGCGCCTTGATGACCAACTCGTCTTCGCCCTCGAGCGCGTCGACGATGAGACCGAACTTGCGGTCCCCGCTGTTGATGACCAGCACGAAGACCTTGAGCCGCGCCGTTTCCGGCCCGCTCGCGGGCCTCGAGCCCAGGCGGAGCAGCGGCAACACGTCGTTGCGCAGTTGCAGCACCTCGTAGTGCTCCACCTGATGAATATTTTCTTCCATCGTGCGCGCGATTTCCGCCACCGCGTTCAGCGGCAGGGCGTAGAGCCGCTGCTCCACCCGGAACAGCAGCGCCCGAATGATGGCCAGGGTCAGCGGAAGCCGCATACGGAAGGTTGTGCCCCGTGCCCGCGCGGTTTCGATCTGCACCGTTCCCTTCAGGCGCGCTAGCACGCTCTGCACCACATCCAATCCCACGCCGCGGCCCGAAAGTTCCGTGATCTCTTCCGCCGTGGAGAATCCCGGCCGCAGGATCAGCTCCAGCGTCTCCGCCTCGCTCAGGCGGGCTGCCTGATCGGCGCTCAGCAATCTCTGGGCGAGGGCGCGCTGCCTTACTTTTTCCGCATCGATGCCGCGCCCATCGTCGGAGACCTCGATGACGACTTGGTTCCCCTGGTGATACGCGCCCAGCCGCAATGTCCCCTGCGCGCGCTTGCCGACGCGAACCCGATCCGCGGCGCTCTCGATGCCGTGCCCGATTGCATTTCGCACCAGGTGGGTCATGGGCTCGGCAATCGCATCCAGAATGCTTTTGTCGAGATCGGTTTGCCCGCCTTTGATCAGGAGTTCGACTTCTTTCCCGCACTGACGCCCAACGTCCCGCACAATGCGCGGGAAGCGGCGGAACAGTTGATCCACCGGCACCATGCGAATCTTCATGACCGAGTGCTGCAGGTCGTTCAAGACCCGCCCTTGAAACGCCATGGCGTCGGCGAACTTTCCCCGCAACCCATCTTTCGGGAAGCGTTGTCCAAATTCGAGGAGCGCCTGCTGCAACATCGATTTCGCCAGGATCAGTTCACCGACCAGATTGAGCACGCTGTCGATTTTTTCCGCATCCACGCGCAGCAGGTTGTCGGGACCGCTCGGCACGGCGGGTGCCGGCGCCGGTTCCGCAGCGTCGGGAGCGTCGTTAGCGTTGTTTACAGGGCAACGGGCAGTGTCGCCGGCAGCGGCCGCGGCGGGCGCCGGCAACGCGGCCTCGTCCTGGCCTGCAGCAACGATGCCTTCAGAAGCGGCGGCGGAAGCCTGCGGGAGCGGCGGCAACGGCGCTGGGGCACGCAACGGCTTGACTTTTGCATTCAGCGCAATGGTGGGGATGCTGCATATGTTCCGTATCTGCTCCACCGGTTTTTCCGACACGAGCGCCGCTTCGACTTGTTTTATGGGATCGAGACTGCCTTCCGCCGGATAGAGGGCCAGCACCTCGCCCAGTCCTGCAAGCGCCAACTGGATCATCTGGCGTCCGGCGATGGGCATAGCGCACTGTGGGTCAATCTCCACTACCACGTGATGAACGCGCTTGCCCGTCGCCACCGCGCGGGTGATCGCCAGTTGCTCGTACTCAGACCATTGGCTCCGCTTCGCGCCGCTTTTCGTTTTCCTCGTCTTTCTTGTCGCTGGGGCCGCGCCGCCCGGCCTCGCGTGTGCCAGACGGGCAATGTCCGCGCGCAATGACTGGATGCTGGGAAGCTTTGTCCCCTTGCGGTACGCTTCCAGCAAGGCCGCAAACACATCGGCCGCGCGCAACGCGATCTCGGGAACCAAAGCCGCCGCTGCCGTGTTCCCGAGCGTCAGCACGTCCTCGAACTCATGGCACAGTTCGCTGAGCGCCCGGAAGCCGCAGGCGGCCGCGTCCCCCTTTAGCGTATGCACCGTCCGCCGCAGGCTGCGGGCCGTCTCCGCATCGCCGGGCGATTTCTCCAGCCGCATCGCTTCGTCGTTCAGCTTCTGCACGAGTTCCGCCGCGGTCTCGAAGAACAGCTGGCGGAGTTCGGTCATCCGATCCTCGGGGGGAACGGTCACATTCTTACCTCTACTCGCTGGTACGCCGTGCCGTTGTTGTGATGCACCATCTGAAATTTTTCGGTCAGCCCCAGCAGGCTCTCGGCATGGCCGACAAACATGTATCCCTGGGAATTCAAGCAACGATAAAACTTCTCGACCAGCCGCTTCTGCTCGGCTTCGTCGAAATACATCATGACGTTGCGGCAAAAAATGATGTCGTTGCGCTGTGGCAGGTATTCCGTCTTCAGATTGTGAAAGTCGAAATGCACCAGTTCCTTGACGCCCTTCTTCACCGCATAGCGCTCGCCCACTTTGTCGAAGTAGCGCAAGCGGTAGCCATAGTCGACTGCCGCCATCTGGTGCTCGCTGTAGGAGGCCTCCTGCGCCGTGCGCAACACCGAATAGTTGATGTCGCTGGCCAGGATCTCCACCCGCCAGGGCGCGGGTACCAGAGGCTTCGGAACCGGCGATTCGAACGGCAGAGGATTGCGCAGAAAGTAGTACGACAGGGTATCGGCCACCAGCATGGCCAGGGTGTAGGGTTCCTGCCCCGTGGAACAGCCCGCGCTCCAGATTCTCAAGCTGAAGTCCCGGCACTCCTGCTTGCGCCGCAGTATGTCTTCCATCACGTCGCGCTGAAACAGGTCGAGCTGCGCCTTGTTGCGGAAGAAGCTGGTCTCGTTGACCGTGAGGTTTTCGAGCAGGCACGACAGCTCTTGTTTTCCCGGCTGGCTGATGAGCAGACGATAGTAGCTGTAAAACGAATCGAGTTGGCACTCCTTCAACCGGCGCTGCAAACGGTCCTGCAGGAAGGGGGTGCGCCGCTCGTCGAAGTGCATGCCGCACTCCTGGTAGACCAGCGTCTGCAGGAGTTTCAATTCCGTTTCGGTGAGTGCGGGTGTTTCGCTCGGGTTCATGTGGAGTCGGTTCTGCTTGCTACTTCCCGGCCGAGGCGGTCTTTGTTGTCGTTGTTGTTCCTGTCCCCGCCTTGCCACTCGCGGCCGCCGCTTTTTCTGCCGCCGGCTCTTTGCCAACCTCGGGCGCCGCTAATACCTTGCTGATATCCAGCAGAATGACCAGCCGTCCTTGGTGCTTGCCCAGGCCGGTCACACAGTCCAATCCGCCTTCCTGCATCATGGCGGGCGCGGCTTCGATATCGCTTTCGGGGATTTTCAGCACTTCCGACGCCGAGTCCACAATCATGCCCGCGAGCCGGCCCCGGTGTTCCACCACCAGAATGCGGCTGCGCCGGTCGAGTCCGGCCGACGGCTGTCCAAACCGCTTCCGCAGATCCACCACCGAGACAATCTTCCCGCGCAGGTTGATGACCCCTTCCAGATAAGCGGGCGCGTCCGGCACCGCGGTGATCTCCGGCACGCGGACGATCTCATGCAGCGAGGTGATGGGCACGCCGTAGGTTGCGCGCCCCACCCGGAAGCCTACAATGTGTGTTTCCCGGCTCATGAATGGAATCCCCTCAGCGCGATCCCGCCGCCGCGGTCCGGGCTGCGTTCCTGTATCCCGGCGTGCTGTCGTTCGACTTGTCGTCCGAGCGCAGCGCAAAACGGTCCATCGAATCCAGCAGGCCCCGCGACATCTTTGACATCTGATCGGAGGAAGCGGCCAGTTCGGTGGAACCCTGCGTGTTGGACTGCACCAGTTCGCGCATGCGCTCCATGGCCTGCACCACCGCCCCCGCGCCGGAAGCCTGCTCTTCCACCGCCGAGTTGATCTCGTGCGTGATTTCGTTCAGCCGCGTGGTGGCGCGCGCGATCTGCGACGAGCCGTGCGACTGCTCGTTGGTGGCGGCCCCGATTTCCTGCGCGAACTTGTAAACCTCGGCCACCACGTTCGAAATTTTTCGCAGCGCGGCATTCAGTTCCTGTCCCAGATTCAGTCCTTCGTTCACGATGGTCGTGCTCTTCTCCATGTTTTCGACCGCTTTGCGCGCTTCCTTCTGGATGCTCCCGATCAGCTCGGAAATCTCTTTCGTGGACTGCGCGGATTTCTCCGCCAGCTTCCGGACTTCGTCCGCCACCACCGCGAATCCCAGCCCGTGCTCGCCCGCCCGCGCCGCTTCGATGGCGGCATTCAAGGCCAGCAGGTTGGTCTGCTCCGCCAGATCGTCGATCACTTCGACGATCTTGCCGATGTTGTCCGCCCGCGTGCCCAGCGCGTCGATGATCTCGCCCGAAGCGTGGATCGTCGTATTGATCCGGTTCAGGCCGTCGGTCGCCTTTTCCATGGTGCCGATGCCGTTGTGCACTTCTTCCCGAGAACGGTTCGAGATATCGAGCAGAACCTTGGCCGTATCCGCGACCCTCTGGATCGAGGTCACCATCTGGTCGATGGAGGCCGAGGTTTCGCTGACGCTCGAGGCCTGCGTCTGCGTGCTCTTCACCATGTTCTGCACGTTCACGCTCATTTCGTGCATGGTGCTGGTCACTTCATCGATGGCCGAAGAAGTCTGCAGGCTGTTGCGGGCCGACTCGTCGGAAGAGCTGGCCACCTGGGTGGAAGCGCTGGCCACTTGCGTAGCGGCGTCGCGCACGTTGCGCACCAGCCCGCGCAGCCCTGCCACCATGCTGGTGAAGGCGTTCGCCAGCGTGTCGTTGGCCGAGCGGGGGCGGACTTCCACCGCCAGGTTGCCCCCGGCGATGGCTTCGGAAACCGCCGCCATTTCCTTCAGGTACTTCACCAGCGAGTCGAAAGTCCGGGCCAGTTGCCCGATCTCATCCTTGCCGCGAACGTCAATATTGTGATCCAGATCCCCGGACTGGCCGATCTGCTCCGCCACGTGAATCAGCCGGTTCAGCGGTCCCGAGATTCCAGTGGCGGTCCGGTAGGCAATGATGATGCCCAGGCCCAGCGCGAACATGGAACTGACTGCCGCTGCCAGAATCGTAAACGTCGCTGCCAGTTCATCGGAGTGGCGCCGCTCCTCCAGCAGTTGGTGGTTCTCCCGGTCGACATCGTCCAAAACGTCGCTCGAATGCGAGACCCAGGAGTTGGGATCCTTTTGCAGGTAGAAAATCTGCAGTTCGGCCACCGTCGCATTGCCGCTGTCCACGGCCCGGCGTTTGTCCACCAGCTGGTTGGCGAAATCGCTTCCCCAAGCCTGCTCCAACCCCTGCACTTTTTGCAGACTGCTGCGCTGTTGCGTGGAACTCGCTAGATCCTGGGCATGATGCAGGGCGTCACTCAACTGGTGTTCCCCGTCATTCATTTTCTCCACGTTCCGGGTGTCCCCGCTGAGCAGGTAGTTCTGCAGGTGAAGCCGGTTCTGCATCATCTGGAAGCGGACCGACGAGGTCGCCTCGGTCATATCGATCGAACGCTGCGCCGCCGCCTTGGTTTCGTGCTCGCGTTGCACCGCGATCAGGTTGATCGCCAGAAGCACCAGAACCATCGCCAGAATGATGCCGAAACTTATATATAGCTTTTTCCCGATATTCATACTCCAACCTTCCTCAGCCAGCACTTCGGGCCCGGCGATGCCCTCTTACTGGGCCGGGCTAAAACGGAATTCCACAACCCCCGTTGACTCTTCCGGAGCCGCCTCGAAACGCCACTTCTTCACCGCATCCAGAGCGGCGTTCGCCAACACCGGATGCCCGCCAACCAGCCTTGCTTCCTTAATCGACCCGTTGGGGGAGACCGTGACCAGGATCTTCACCACCCCGCTGATGTTCATGCGTCTCGCCAGTTCCGGATACACTGGCGGCACCTTGCTCCTTGCTCTTCGATTGATTTCATCCTGGCCCCATGCCAGGGGAGTGCTGAGTGCGACGCATCCGCCAATCAGCAGCAGACCCACCGCCAACAAACGATTTAGGGCTTGCATTTACACAGTACCTCCCTATGTTGTTTTGCACTTGCCCTATCTTCGTGCAAAGACCACAGCAGCGGATATCAAAAGTTCCTTCTGTGCATTACTTTGGTGATCTTCTGCAAGGCGATGAAGAATCGATCCTTAGTGATCGGGTGATCGGATCATCGGGTGATCGGGTCATCTAAATTCAAGTGCGATTCGCTTTTGACTTTCGATCACCCGATCACCCGATGACCCGATCACCCACTTGCAGAGTGAGACGCCAGTGTCACTGTGGTGCCGTTTCACAAGTCGGTACTGCCAACTCGTATTTCCTTGACTCAATTTGAGAATCGAGCGTAGGTTTTATATGTAATTCAATTGTTTTCAACCGCTTAGGTAAGTGAACGGTGCGCACTGACAACCCATACTGGAAATTCGGGGCCCAGGGACGCGTCTCAGTCTGACGAGGCTTTTCAGAAGCTTCTCCTGGAGCTTTCCCGGGCCGCTTTTCAGAGCAGCGATCCCAGCCAGCTTATCCGGTCCTTCTGCGCCCTCACTCGCGCCTTCTTCCATGCCAGCGGCGCCTACTTTTGGAGCCGCTCCTCCGACGGCGAACTCGTCGGGGCCGAAGCCGACGGCGACCTGGCCGAGTCCTTTCGTGGCATCCGCCTGCGCGCCGCAGATTCATCCAATGCCCCATCCATCGCCATCGAGGCGGTTCAGAGGCGTCGCCCCTTCTTCCTCAACCACGTCGACGCCACCCGTCACCCCTGGCTGGCCGAATGCCAAGCGCACGCCGCCATGGCCGCGCCTTTGCTGGTTTCAGGCGAAGTGGTCGGTGCCATCGCGTTCGTACACAGTGCGCTGGATGCCGGCTTTGACGATGATTCCGTGGCCAAAGTCACCATCCTGGCGGCCCAGCTCGGCACCGCACTCGAAGCCCTCCGCTTGAACCAGCTTTCCCGTGAAGAGCATCGCCGCGCCAGCATTCTGGTCGAAGTCGCCACCGCACTGCATGGCTTGCCCGACACCGCGGGCGTGATGGAGAGTATCGCCGACCGCCTCCGCGTACTGCTGCATTCGCCCGCCGTGCTCGTCTTCTTCCACCAAGAGAAACTGCTCCAGTTGCAGGCGGTGTCGACCGAGGCCCCCAGGCTCGCTCTCTCCATCCGTTCGCGTTTCCAGCAGAACGACCTGCGCTCGTCACTCGAGATCGCCACTCGCGCCGTCGCCGCCGGCGAGCGCATTACGGTGAGCATCGACGGCGCCTCTCATTTTGGAGAAGACTCGCCGCCTGGAGTTCTCATCGCGGCGCCCTTTCGCACCTCGCGCTCGCACGGCGCGATTCTGGTTTACCCGCGTCCCGCCAACCCCTTCACCCAGGAAGACAAAACCCTGGTTTCCGCCCTGGCCGGTTTTGGCGCGGTCGCCATCGCCAACGCCGAGTTGTACGGCATGGCGCGGGCCCAGGCCCACGAACTGCACGAAATCCTCCAGATATCCTTCGAACTTGGCTCCGCCGGAAAACTCGACGAGTTCATGCAGACCTCGGTGGTCCGTGCCGCCAGTTTCCTCGGCTTCCAGCGCTGTTTCATCGGGCTTCTCGAAGAAAAGGACACCTTCCACATTCGATGGGGAGTGGAGAACGGCGTCGTCCGTCCCGTCGATATCCCGCTTTCCGATGGCGTCGCGACGCTCACGCTGAAGAAAAAAAATGTGTTCTTCACCGAAGACGCCTCCAAAACTCCGGGCGCGGATTTGGATTTCGTTACCGCTTTCCAAATCCGCCAACTCCTCGTTGTGCCCCTGCTCGGTTCGAACCGCGATGTGCTCGGGATGTTCGGTGTGCTCGACCGCATCGAGCCCGGGCCGATCGACGACGAAGACGTCCGCCGTGCCCGCGCTCTGGCCGCGCAAGTTGCCATCGCTCTCGAACTCACTCGTAACCTGCACCAATCCGAGGAGCACCGCCGCCGCGCCGAGGCCCTGGTCACGCTCGCCCTCGAACTCAACCACGTCCTGCATCTGCCCGCGTTCACGCGCAACTTCGCGGTTCGCGCCGCTGAACTGCTGGGAGCCCGCTGTGTCGCCCTCAGCCTTTTCCAGACATCGGTGACGGACACCATCCTGATGTGCGGCGCCTCCGAAGTCGACGATAAGCCCCTGCTCCGCCGCTTCAGTCAGGCGCTCAGTGCGGCCCTGCCGCAATATCCCACCGATGTCGCCTTCGCCCCGGCCAGCGATATGCTGGGTTCCGCTCTCGCCTCCAGTCTGGAATGGACCGATTGCACCCTGGTCCGGCTGGCCGGCTCATCGGGCGAACTCGTCGGCGTTCTTTGTCTCGCCGACCGTGGCGCCCCGCCCGCCACCGAAGATCACAAACTGCTGCGCGCCATCGCCGGCCATGCCAGCATCGCTCTCGAGAATGCCTGCCTGTTCACCCGCATGCAGCAGGCCAACCGCCACTGGCTGGAAGTCTTCGATGCCATCAGCGACTTCATCGTGGTCCACGACGAGCAGCACAACGTTCTCCGCGTCAATCGCTCCCTGGCTGATTTCGTCGG